>Ga0124850_1000177_pt1 | contig 10686 bp, 8 predicted proteins | sample PanSoiMetaGPlot1_FD_97462 | JGI IMG/M metagenome (GOLD analysis project Ga0124850, IMG submission 97462) | Tropical forest soil microbial communities from Panama analyzed to predict greenhouse gas emissions - Panama Soil - Plot 1 (PacBio error... | ecosystem: Environmental > Terrestrial > Soil >...
GATCGCCTGCGTAATCTGCGCCTTCATGCGGCGATCGATCTCCTCGATCGCCTGCGTAATCTGCGCGCGGCGGCGCTCGTTGGTGGTCGCGGCGAGTTGGCGATCGAGCTCGAGACGCGCCAGCCGCAGCGATTCGAGCGCCTGCGCCTTTTCCGGGTCGCGCACCGGCCTGCCGCTGCTCTGCTGCTTGCGCTCGCGCTCCAACTCTTCCATCCGCTCCTGAATCCGTCCATCAGCGTCGATGAGTCCTTCGCCCGCGTCACCCATCCTGTCCCCCCGTTCGAGAAATTATAAGATGGCCGCGTGCCCGTTCGGTCGGCGATCGACCCGCTTGCGCCATTTCATGCAGCGACGCGCGCCTGGTTCACGGCGGCGTTCGACGCGCCGACTCGACCGCAGATGCTCGGCTGGCCCGCGATCGCGCGCGGTGACTCGACACTGATCCTCGCGCCGACCGGCAGCGGAAAAACGCTCACCGCATTTCTCTGGTGTCTCGACCGTTTGATGTTCACGGCCGCGCCGGCCAGGAGCGCGCGGTGTCGTGTGCTCTACGTGTCGCCGCTGAAAGCGCTCGCGGTTGACGTCGAACGCAACCTGCGCGCCCCGCTGGCCGGCATCGCCCAGGTCGCGCAGGCGCGCGGGGAGACGTTCTTCACACCGGCGATCGCGATCCGCACCGGCGACACGCCGCAATCCGACCGCGCGCGCTTTCAGCGCGAGCCCGCTGACATCCTGATCACGACGCCGGAGTCCTTGTACCTCCTCCTGACCTCGAACGCCCGCGACGCACTTCGCTCGCTCGACACGATCATCGTCGACGAGATTCACGCGCTGGTCCCCACCAAGCGCGGCGTCCACATGGCGCTTTCGCTGGAGCGGCTCGAGGCGCTGTGCGAACGCACGCCGCAACGGATCGGGCTGTCGGCAACGCAGCGGCCGCTCGACGAAGTGGCGCGATTCCTCGGCGGTGCCGAGCGGAAAGCCCGCGCGTCGGGCCGCGCAACCAGGCCGGCCGCGGTGAAAGGGCGGCCCTACAGCGAAGCAGCCATCGATACCGAAATCGAACGTGAATTCGCGATCCACCAGGGCGCCGTTCGCTACCGGCCGGTCACCATCGTCGACGCGGGCCAGAAGAAATCGCTGAACCTGACCATCGAAGTCCCCGTCGAGGACATGGCGAAGTTGACGACGGCTGACGACATTCCCAGTGGACCGGCGTCGGTCGGCGATTCGCGGCCGTCGATCTGGGCGGCCATTCATCCGCGTTTGCTCGAACTGATTCGCGCGCACCGGTCGACGCTGATCTTCGTCAACAGCCGCCGGCTGGCCGAGCGCCTGGCCGGTGCGCTGAACGAGCTGGCCGGCGAGACGCTGGTGCGCTCGCATCACGGCTCGATTGCCCGCTCGCAGCGCGTCGAAGTCGAGGACCTGCTCAAGGCCGGCGCGCTGCGCGCGCTCGTCGCGACCTCGTCGCTCGAGCTCGGCATCGACATGGGCGCGATCGACCTCGTCGTCCAGATCGAGGCGCCGCCGTCGGTCGCCAGCGGTCTGCAACGGATCGGCCGTGGCGGCCATCAGGCGAACGCGATCAGCGAAGGCGTGGTGTTTCCGAAGTTCCGCGGCGACCTCGTCGCGTGCGCGGCCGTCGCGAAGGCGATGCACGACGGCGCCGTCGAAGCGACGCGCTACCCGCGCAACCCGCTCGACATCGTCGCGCAGCAGATCGTCGCGATGTCGTCGATGGACGCGTGGGCGGTCGACGATCTGTTCGACATGATTCGAGGGGCGGCGCCGTTCGCGGAACTGAGCCGGACCGTGTTCGAGGGCGTCCTCGACATGCTGTCGGGGCGCTATCCCTCCGACGAATTCGCGGAGCTGCGGCCGCGGGTCACATGGGATCGCGTCGCCGGCACCGTCAGCGCGCGCGAAGGCGCAAAGCGCGTCGCCGTCACGAACGGCGGGACGATTCCCGATCGCGGTCTGTTCGGTGTGTTCCTGCTCGGTGCGGGCCCCGGCGCCGCCCGCGTCGGCGAGCTCGACGAAGAAATGGTGTTCGAGAGCCGTGTCGGCGAGACCTTCGTCCTCGGCGCCTCCTCCTGGCGGATCGAGGAGATCACGCACGATCGGGTGCTCGTCTCGCCGGCGCCCGGCGAGCCAGGCAAGATGCCGTTCTGGAAGGGCGATCGCGCCGGCCGTCCGCTCGAACTGGGCCTGGCGATCGGACGGCTGATGACGGAGCTGCTGCGCCTGTCGCCAGCCGCCGCGGTCGATCGCCTGACACGCGAGCACGATCTCGACGCGCGCGCCGCCGAGAACCTGCTGCAGTATCTGCGCGACCAGCTCGCAGCCGCGCGTGCGTTGCCCGACGCGTCCACGGTCGTGATCGAGCGCGTCCGCGACGAGCTCGGCGACTGGCGGGTGTGCGTGCTGTCGCCGCGCGGCGGCCGTATTCACGCGCCGTGGGCGATGGCCGTCGCGGCGAAGATTCGCGAGGAAACCGGGACCGACGTCGAGACGCTGTGGGGCGACGACGGGTTCGTGGTACGGTTCCCGGACGTCGATCAGCCGCCGGACCCGCAGCTGATGATTCCCGACCCCGAGGAGGTCCAGGCGCTGGTCGTCCGGCAGCTGGGCGCGACGGCGCTGTTCGCCGCGAAGTTCCGCGAGAACGCCGCGCGATCGCTGCTCCTGCCGAAGCGGCGGCCCGGCATGCGCGCCCCGCTGTGGCAGCAGCGCAAGCGGGCCGCCGATCTGCTCGCCGTCGCATCGCGCTACGGATCGTTTCCCGTGCTGCTCGAAACCTACCGCGAATGCCTGCGCGACTTCTTCGACATGCCGGCGCTCGTCGGCACGCTCGCCGATCTGCGCGCGCGCAAGCTCCGGCTGGCCACGGTCGACTCCGAGACGCCGTCGCCGTTCGCGGCCTCGCTGCTGTTCAGCTATGTCGCGAGCTTCATCTACGACGGCGACGCGCCGCTGGCCGAGCGCCGGGCGCAGGCGCTTGCCGTCGATCAGTCGCAGCTGCGCGAGCTGCTGGGTGACGCGGAGCTGCGCGAGCTGCTCGACGCCGAATCGATGGAGGCCATCGAGCGGCAGCTGCAGCGGCTCGATCCGACCTACCGCGTCAAGAGCGCCGACGGCGTACACGACATGCTGCTCTCGCTTGGCGATCTCACCGAAGCGGAACTGGCGGAACGATCGTTCACCGTTGACGTGGCGGCGAGCGTCGGGTCGCTCGTTGCGGCCCGTCGCGTGCTGACGGTGCGGATCGCCGGCGACCCGCGCTTCATCGCAGTCGAGGATGCCGCGCGCTTCCGTGACGCCCTTGGCGTCCCGCTGCCAGTCGGAATTCCCGAGTCGCTGCTGCAGCCGGTGCGTGATCCGATCGGCGACCTCGCCCTGCGCTACGCACGGACCCATGCGCCCTTCACCGCGAGTGACTTCGCGATGCGCTACGGTCTCGGCGCCGGCGCCGCGGAGGCCGTGCTGACGCGGCTGGCCGGCAAGGGTCGTCTTGTCGAAGGCGAATTTCGCCCGGGCGGAACGAGGCGCGAGTGGACCGATGGCGGCGTGCTGCGCATGCTGCGGCGGCGATCGCTCGCGAAGCTGCGCCAGGAGGTCGAGCCGGTCGATCAGTCCGTGCTCGGACGGTTTGCGACGACGTGGCAGGGGATCGTCAGAAGGCGGCGCGGCGCTGACGCGCTGCTCGACGCGATCGAGCAGCTGCAGGGCGCGCCGCTTCCCGCCTCGATTCTCGAGACGGAGATTCTCCCGGCGCGAATCGACGTCTACGATGCCGCGGATCTCGACGCCGTGACCGCGGCGGGCGAGGTCGTGTGGGTCGGCGTCGAACCGCTCGGCGAGCGCGACGGCCGAATCACCCTGTACCTCGCCGATCATCTGCCGAGGTTGCTGCCGCCCACGGTCCGGCTAAAGCCGGACACTACGGAAAAGGCGCGCTCCCGGCTGACCTCGGACACTTCGGATCGGCGGCTGGCTTCCGGTAATGTCCGGCTTCAGCCGGACCGTAATGACGCGATGCTGTCTGGCCGCGAGCTGGCAATCCTCGAATGCCTCGCCTCGCGTGGCGCGTCATTCTTCGGACCGCTGCACGAGGCGGTGGGCGGCGGCTATCCTGCGGAGACGGTGGACGCACTCTGGAATCTGGTCTGGCAAGGGCTGATCACCAACGACACATTCCACGCATTACGCGCGTTCACCCGCGCGCATGCGCCGCGGCGGAGGATGAAGGCAGCACGGCGACCGGAGGTCAGCGCCTTTCGCTCGCGTCGGCTCGCTCCGCCATCAGCCGAAGGCCGCTGGGCGCTGATCCCGTATGGGGGTCGGGAATCGTTTTCCCCGGGCTCTTCCAGGAAAACGATTCCCGAACCCCGTACCACCAGGTGGGCGGCCGCGATCACCCGGCAGCTGCTCGCGCGGCACGGCGTCCTCACGCGTGAAGCGATCGGAGCAGAAGCTGTGCCGGGCGGATTCGGCGTCGTTTATCCCGTGCTGAAGGGCATGGAAGAGAACGGCCGCATCCGGCGCGGCTACTTCGTCGCCGGCCTCGGCGCGACGCAGTTTGCCCTGCCTGGCGCGCTCGATCTCCTGCGCTCGATGCGTGACGCGCCAGACGAGGTCGAAATCGCGGTGCTCGCGGCGACCGATCCAGCGAACCCGTACGGCGCGACACTGAGATTTCCCGGCTCCGCAGCCGAGAGAGACGTCCCTGTCGCCCCAGCGCCGCAAGCCCGCGGCGACATCGCCGAGAGGGCGGCTCGCCGGCCGACGCGCTCCGTGGGCGCAACAGTGATTCTCGTCAACGGCGCGATCGCCGCGTACCTCGCGCGCGGCGATCGGCAGCTGGTGACCTTCCTGCCGGAGGCCGAGCCCGATCGATCGAAGGTGGCGCGCGCGATTGCCCACGTGCTGATCGATCGCGCGCGCGCCGGCGGCGACGCGCCGCGCGGCATGCTGATCGAGGACATCGACGGCGTCCCGTCGTCTCAGCATTCGATGGCGCCGTTCCTCGGCGACGCGGGCTTCATCGCGGGGGCGTTGGGTTTTCAGGCGACGTTTCGAAAGTCGGGCTGAAGAAGAGCGGGAAAGGCAGGATGGGCAGGAACGGCGGGAAGGCAGGATGGGCAGGAAAGGAGGGAAAGGCGGGAAACCCGGCAGGCAGGAAGTCCAGGACTGGAGTGAAGAGAGCTCCCCCGAACCCTCTTGCGTCCTTCTTCCGACCCACCGGTGCTCCTGCCCTTCCCTCCCCTCCTGCCTGCGCGCGCCTGATCAGGCTCGAAGCTACTCGCCGCCCCGTTCCTGCGCCTTCAGTACCCGCACGTCCGTCGCCCTGAGCGCGTTGCCGACTTTCGTGTACGACACGCTCACATGATCGCCGCTGCCGATGAGCGCGGTGAACGGCACGTGGCCGCCGTTGGCCCTCGTCGCCGTACCGGCCCCTTTTGCGATGATCCGCGTATGCTCGTCGATCGTGAACGTCTGGGTGAACGTCGCGCCGCCTCCCGCCGTTCCGCCGATCGTGATCGAGCGATCGCCAACCGCCTGCACGACTCCGGACGCCACCTGCGGGCGCGCCTCGGCCGGAGTCGATTCGGCGGCAGTCCCCGCCTGGACGCTGCCGACGGCGCGCACCTTCGACGCCCGCAGTTCCCCGTTGATCTCGTAATACGTGACAGCGACCGGCTGCCCCACCTTCATCACGTCGCCAAGCGTCGGCCCAGGCTTGCCGGTGGCGGCCGCGGCGCGCTGCTTGGTGCTGCCTCCGGGCGCTTCGACATTCGTCTTGGCGTCGATCGCGAAAAACATTTCGTGGTCGCGGACCTGGACGGTCAGCGAGTTGCCGCTGATCTTGGTCACGACGCCCCGAGCGACCTTGGCGTCCTGCGCGAGCGCGTACGGCGCCGGCGACAGGATGACCGAGAGGGCGGCGAACGAGGCTGCCAGAAACGCTGTCTGCATAACGCCTCCTTCAATGTTCGATAGGACGATATGCATAATTTGAATGTTCAAAGACAATCAGCTCCCGCCAATGCCTGAAGGCGACACGATTCACCGTGCTGCCGTGGCGATGCACCGGGCGCTGGCCGGCCGCCTCGTCTCGCGGTTCGAGTCCGTCTACCCCGCTGTGATGCGCGTCGCCGCCGATCGGCCGGTCGTCGGCCGCACGATCGAGTCGGTGGCCGCCCGCGGCAAGCACCTGCTGATCACGTTCTCCGGCGACCTCGTGCTGCGCACGCATATGCGGATGAACGGCAGCTGGCATCTGTACAGGTCGGGCGTCCGGTGGCAGCGGCCAGCCCGCGACATGCGTGTGCTGGTGGTGGCCGGCGGCGTCGAAGCGGTCGGCTTCAACGTGCCAGTCGCGGAACTGTTGACGGCGCGCGACCTGGCACGCCACGGGCAGCTGAATGCGCTCGGCCCGGACCTGCTTGATCCGGCGTTCGATGGCGCAGAAGCGATGCGCCGCATGCGGGGGCGCGAGCGCGAGCCGGTCGGCGATGTCCTGCTGAATCAGCGCGTGATGGCGGGCATCGGGAACGTGTTCAAGTCCGAAATCCTGTTCCTCGCCGGAATCGAGCCGTTCACGCCGGTCGCTGCGCTGTCCGATGCGGACATCGAGCGACTCATCGGGATATCCCGAGAGCAGCTCGCTGCGAACGTCATGACACCGTCTCAAAGCCTTAGCCCCGCTATAGGCAGGACAACGATCCGCAGCCTCGATCCGAACAAGCGGCTCTGGGTCTACGGGCGAGGGGGCAAGCCATGCCGCCGATGCGGAACACGGATCCAGTTGCGGAAGACCGGATCGGACGCGCGAGTCACCTACTGGTGCCCGCGCTGCCAAGCTGTGGCGGGACTCGATCGCTGAAGCCAGCCGATCGGATCGATACGCCGCGCTGCTCTTGCGGGCATTTGGTCATGGGAACGTCAAAAGGAAATAAAAATTGACAGCGAAGGGCCGGTGAAGGTGCGCTCACGCGTGCACGCCGGGCGCCTCATGACCTGTGCGCGCGACGTATTCGACGTAGGACCCCAGATACGCGTGCGGCTGCGCCTCGGTCCCGCTCTCGCCGCCGAGCTCGAGCACGCGGTTGCTCAGGCCGCGGAGGAAGGCGCGGTCGTGCGACACGAACAACATCGTGCCCTCGAACCCGTTCAACGCCTCGAGCAGCATCTCCTTCGTCGCCAGGTCGAGATGGTTGGTCGGCTCGTCGAGGACCAGGAAATTGGGCGGGTTCAGCAGCATCCGTGCGAGGACCAGCCGCGTTTTCTCCCCACCTGACAGTGCGCGGATCTTTTTGTCGATCTCATCACCGGAGAACTGAAACGCGCCGGCCAGGTTGCGCAGCGCCCCGATCGATTCGTCGGGGAAATCCTTGCGCAGCTGCTCTTCGATTGTCAGATCCGGGTCGAGGACATCGAGCGATTGTTGCGCGAAGTAGCCCATGGATAGGCTGGCACCGAGCCTCACTCGGCCGGCGTCGGGCGGAATCTGGCCGGCGACCATCTTCAGCAGCGTTGATTTGCCGGCGCCGTTCTTGCCCATCACGCACCAGCGTTCACCGCGGCGGATCGTCAGGTTGAGGCCGTCGTGCACGACGCGCCGCCCGTAGGCTTTCGTCACTCCTTCGAGCACCGCTACCTGATCACCGGATCGCGGCGGTGTGCGGAAGTCGAACTGCACGACGCGGCGCTTCTTCGGCAGTTCGATCTTTTCGATCTTCTCGAGCGCCTTCACGCGGCTCTGCACCTGCGCGGCCTTGGCGGCGTGTGCGGCAAAGCGCTCGATGAAACGCTGCTCCTTGGCGAGCATCGCCTGCTGGCGTGCGTAGGCGGCCTCGCGGTTCGCTTCGCGGATCGCCCGCTCGCGTTCGTAGAAGTCGTAGTTGCCGGAATAGGTCGTGATCTCGCCGCCGTCGATCTCGGCGATCTTCGTCACGACGCGGTTCATGAACTCGCGGTCGTGCGACGTCATGAGCAGCGCGCCCGGCAGCGACTTCAGGAATTGTTCGAGCCAGATGATCGACTCGATGTCCAGGTGGTTGGTCGGCTCGTCCATCAGCAGCACGTCTGGCCGTCCGAGGAGGACGCGAGCCATCGCGACGCGCATCTTCCAGCCGCCAGAGAGCGCGCCGACGTCGCGGTCGATCCGCTCGGCGTCGAAGCCGAGGCCGTGCAGCACCTCGCGCGCCTGTGCCTCGAGCGCGTAGCCGCCGAGATGATCGTATTCCTCCTGCACCTCGCCGAAGCGCGAGAGGATGCGATCCAGGTCGCCGGCCTTGGCGGGATCGGCCATGTCGTGCTGGAGCCGTTCGAGCTCGTGGTGGAGGTCGCCGACGCGGCCGCTGCCGAGAATTGCCTCGTCTATCACCGAGCGGCCGGTCATCTCCTCGACGTCCTGCCGGAAATAGCCGATCGTCGTCCGCTTCGGGACCGAGACGTCGCCTTCGTCCGGCACCTCCTCGCCGACGATCATGCGGAAGAGCGTCGTCTTCCCTGCTCCGTTCGGCCCGACGAGACCGACCTTCTCGCCTGGATTCAGCTGGAACGAGGCGTCGACGAAGAGAACCTGCTTGCCGTACTGCTTGCTGATCCTGGAAAACGAGATCATGCGCCGTTGCCGACGATTAGTTCGCCACTGCGGCCGGCCAGTTCAATACGACACGGAGCGGAGTGTCTACTTCGACGGAACGCCGAGCAAGCCTTCCGCCGCGCGGACGTAGTGCCAGAGCTCGTTCGGGTTCTTGCCGAGCGCCTTCGCGAACAGCTCCTCGCCCTTGTCGCGGCGTCCCGTGCGAATGTAATAGGCGCCGATTTGCGCGGCGCCGGTGTCGTCCTTCCCTTTGGGGTCGGCTGCCAGCACCTTCTGGTAGTACTCGTCCGCCTTGTCGTTTTCCTTCGCGTCCGCATAGACCTCCGCGAGACGCTCTAGTCACTGGTGGCCGGCCTGGCGTTCAGCACGCGATCGAAGATCGCCTGTCCCTTGGCTTTGTCGCCGGACAGGTAGTACACGCGGCCGACGCCGATCAGCTCCCACGAGCCGTTGCCGGCAAGCTTTTCCGCTTCGGCGAGCGCCGCGTAGGCGCCGTCCTTCGCCGGCTTGCCTTTGAAGACGGCCACACCGCCGCCGTTTTCCTTCGCCGCGTAACCGACGACCGTGCCGATCGCCAGGCACGCAACGGCGAGACAGACAACCGTCCTGCGTTGCATATGCGTTCCTCTCACTTGAAAGTGACGTGCAGTTCCGCGCCAAAGAGCATGGAACGATCGTTGTCCCGCGCCGCCCACTTCATCAACGCCGCGACCGACGGCTGCTGAACGGCGTCGATGACCGTCCGGCCATTCGCGATCACGCGGACCGGCTGGGACAGATCGAACACCTCCGGCGGCAACAGCAGCGTGAGCTCCGCGATCCCGCGTGTTCTCAGCTCGATCGTGTTGCCGCTGCGGTGGGCGTCGACCCGTCCAGATGGCCGCGATCGGCCGAACAACTCGCGCCCGTGGTTCGGGCCGGCGCCGGAATAGACGTTCAAGTCCGGCTCGAGGCGCGCTTCCGACACGGCAGCCTGCCTGACTCTGTCGATCACGATCCAGTGCGCCCGACTCGGTAAATCGCGATCGGTGGCCTCCCATGTGATCGTCTCCGGATAGGGCGCCCGCGCGTGCTCGTGAACGAAGGTCTCGAAAGTGTCCTTCACGTCAGGCCACCACGCGGTGTTGTGGCCGGCTTCGGGCCGCGGGTGATAGTCCAGTGTGACGCCGCTGCCGCGGAGGTGGGCGATGTACGGTTCGACAGATCGCGCGGGATACAGCGGATCCTGGCCGCCGTTGACGACGAAAAACGGCTTGTTCAGCAGATTGGTCGGAAAGAGATCGGCATCAACACCCAGCCGATCGTTCGAGAGCACCATCATCGAGCCGTTCAGCGGCAGGAAGCTGGCGAACGGCGTCGTGTTCCTCATCGCGTGGTAGTAGAGGCCGGTCGCACCGTCGGAGACACCGGACAGGACCACGTGGTTTTCGTCGACGTTGTAGATGCGCTTCACGGCATCGACGATGCCGTCGATGTTCTCGAGCTGGGCCCGGCTCCACCACGGTGCGTCCTGCCAGGCCATCGGGTAGACATAGATCTGCTCGTTCCCCGGGAGCGGCCGCGGCGATCGTGCGCGCGCCTCGCTCGTCTCGCTCGCATTCACGCCACCGTGCAGTTGCACGCGCATCTGGTACGGGCGATCCGGATCATACGAGCGCGGAATGTCGACATCGTAGAAGAACTGGCCGGCGACCGACCGCCGATCGAAGTGTGCGAGTCCGCGCTGCACCTTCTCGCTGTAGGTGCGCCCCCGCTTCAACCGCGCGAGCGCGTCATCGAAGCCGGTCCGCGAGGCGACGACCGCAGCGGCAGCCTTCGCCGCATCATCGCGGTTGCGCGCGGACCAGAACTTCTGAAAGGCGGCATCGACGGTCGGCGGCGGCGCGGCGGCGAGCGCAGTCGCCAGCAGCGCGGCGACGGCGGACACGCAGCCGGCGACTCGCCTCATCACCGGGACTATACTGCCGAGGCTTCGTCGCCGGCGACTGAAATGAGCGTCACGATGGCGTTGTAATCGGGCTCCATCGAGTCGGGATCGATCGCAGCGGGCGACAGCAGCGAATTGCCCTCGG
>Ga0124850_1000178_pt1 | contig 10636 bp, 9 predicted proteins | sample PanSoiMetaGPlot1_FD_97462 | JGI IMG/M metagenome (GOLD analysis project Ga0124850, IMG submission 97462) | Tropical forest soil microbial communities from Panama analyzed to predict greenhouse gas emissions - Panama Soil - Plot 1 (PacBio error... | ecosystem: Environmental > Terrestrial > Soil >...
GTCGCAAATGACGTCTGATGTGCTTTGGCCGCGCGCAGCGCTCCCACGATCCGGTTCGGTGTGAGTGGCGTTTCAGCGAAATGCACCTTGAACGGCGCCAGCGCGTCTTCGATCGCCGCGATGATTGCCGCCGGCGCCGGTATCGTTCCGCCCTCGCCGGCGCCCTTGACGCCGAGCGGATTGAGCGGGCTGACGGTCTCGACGTGGACGATGGTGCACATCGGCACGTCAGTCGCTAATGGCAGCAGGTAATCGGCGAACGTCGTCGTGAGCGGCTGCGCGTTCTCGTCGTATTGCATCCATTCGAGCAAAGCATTGCCAATGCCGTGAGCGACGCCGCCTTGCACCTGCCCATCGACGATAAGCGGATTGATTATGCGGCCACTGTCGTGTGCGACGGTATAGTTCAAGATTTTCACGCCGCCGGTCATGTGATCGACTTCGACCTCGGCGACATGCGTGCCGGAGCAATAGGCGGCCTGCGACGGTGTGTAATAGGCGGTGTGCTCGAGCCCAACCGCCTGTCCAGTTGGCAGCGACACGCCAGGTATGCCCTGCGCTAGTCGCGCCAGCTCGCCAAACGGAATTGTTGGCTTATTTCCGATCATCGCGACCGCGTAGCCGTCATCTAGATTAACATCGCTTTCGCTCACGCCAAGCGCGCGCGCCGCGAGCGCAATGAGCTGCGTGCGGACCACTTGACCGGCAATTACCGCCGAGCAGCCCGCGTTCACTGCTTGGCGGGCGCCGAAGGCACCAACGCCATGGGCGATGGCCGCTGTGTCGCCGATCGTCATCGCTACGTCCTCGATGCGGCAGCCGACCTGTTCGGCGACGATCTGCGCCAGCGTAGTGCGCGTGCCCTGGCCCTGGCTGGTGGCGCCAGTGGCGACCGCGACTTTACCGCTCGGCAATACTCGCACAGTCACGCCCTCAAACGGACCGAGACCGGTCCCCTCAACGTAATTGGCAAGCCCAATGCCGATGAACCTCCCTTTATCGAGCGCCACTCGCTGCCGCTCCCGAAATGATTCGTAACCGGCAAGCTCCAAGGCCCTTTGCTGCGCTTTCGGATAATCGCCGCTGTCGTAGACTAGCGGCTTTCCGTCACGAAACAGCAGGCCGACCTCGTAGGGCATTTGCTCGGGCCTGATGAAATTGCGGCGGCGTACCTCCGCGCGATCAAGCCGCAGTTCCCGCGCCACGCGGTCAAGCAAACGTTCCATCGCGAACACCGCCTGCGGCCGGCCAGCACCGCGCACCACCGTCGTCGGCACTTTGTTGGTGAGAACGACAACGGTTTCGAGATGGTACGCGGGAATCACGTAGGGACCGGGCACCGTCACGGCGGCGATATAGGGCATTATGATTCCCCACGGCACGAATGCGCCGCTGTCATGCAACACGCGGCCTCGCACGCCGAGGATTTTGCCGTCGGCGTCGACAGCGATCGTCATAGTCCAATATTGATCGCGCTCCTGTGTCGCACAGAGGAAGTTCTCGTGCCGATCCTCGATCCATTTCACTGGCCGGCCGAGTTTCAGAGTCACCGCCGGAATCACCGCCTCCTCTGGATAGAAAATCGCCTTTGGGCCGAAGCCGCCGCCGACATCGGGCGCGATCATGCGGATCGATTCGATCTCGCGTTCAAGAAGATCGGCGAGTATGCGACGGCCAATATGCGGCGTCTGCGTGCTGGACCACACCGTTAGCACATCAGCAACAGGATCGAGGCTCGCGAGCACGGCGCGGGTCTCGAGCGCCATCCCGCCGCCACGGTGTTGCCAGATCACTTCATCAAAAACGTGCACGGCGTCGGTAAAGGCTGCATCGACGTCGCCATAGGCCGACGCAAATTTCGCGACAACGTTGGAGTCAAGGTCGCTGTGGGCGCGCGCAGCGCCCTCTTTGATCGCATCGCGGTAGTCGCCGACGGCGTCAAGTAGGTCGTAATTGACGATGAGCAGAGCCGCCGCATCCTCGGCAATGTAGCGAGTATCGGCAATCACCACGGCGACCGGCTGGCCAACATAATGAACTTCGTCTCGCGCCAATACCGTTTGCGTGCGTGCCACGGTTATTGCTGGATTTGGCAGCAACATTGGCATCGGCTCGCTGCGCATCGGTTCGGGCAGGTCATCGGCGGTCAGGACAGTGTGGACGCCAGGAATGCCCATCGCTGGTTTGATATCGATGCCACGAAGCCTAGCGTGGGCGTGCGGCGAACGGACAAAACAGGCGTGCAACACGCCCGGCAGCTTCACGTCAGCGACGAAGCGTCCGCGACCGACAAGTAGGGCCGGGTCTTCAAGCCGTCGCACGCGTGCGCCAAAAAGTTTTGCGCCCATCGTTCAACTCCGCAAGCATCGCTGTTGTCACTGAGGCTTGGTCGGATGCCTTTTTGAAAAAGACCACATAGTAAAGTTTTTTCTTAGCCGTTTCGGCGACATACCGCAGCGCCACTCATCAATACGATGAACTCCACCGGTATGTTGGCTACCTGCTCGCCCTTAAGAATCTTATCGACCAGGGCTACGATGCGGTCCCAATTTGCCACTAAATTGATCCCGTTAACTTATTAGTCCGCCAGCTTCCACAAACTCGCGAAATCCGTAAATCCCCGGAAGCTGAGGACTTCGAGGTTCGTGAGCGGGCTCAGGATTGCTGCCGTACTAACTGACGCCTGGCAATGGACCAAGCCGGGCGGAAACGTCAGCCCACCATCCATCATGAGCTGGTGCTTCCCGCTCGCTTCCCAGACGAAAACCCCGGGGAGCGCGTTATTGCAACGTGCTGAGAGGATTGCGTAATTCTGTATGCGACGGTTGTTTCGCGGCTATTCTCGCGAAAGCGGACATCGATTGGTGCAAGTGACATGTCCGCTTTGTGCCTATCGCCTTAGTTGATAGCAGCCGGCGTAGCCCCTTTCGCTGGCGAATTGCGTTGTCTAAATCTTTGGCGGATTACTCTTGCGCCATCGTTCGGAGTAGTTCCCGTTGGCCCCACCATCAAATCTCGCTCAGGAAACCGATTCGATCCTGCAGCACCTTGGCGTCGATCGCCGCGTGTATCAGCAAGGCACTCGGATCGCGCGTTCGCCGGCGACCGGCGTAACGATTGCAAATGTGCAGGGCTCCGACACTACAGCGATTGGCAATGCCATTGATGGCGCGGCCCAGGCCTTTCAGACATGGCGCTTGGTTCCGGCGCCGCGCCGAGGCGAACTCGTTCGACTCTTAGGCGAGGAGTTGCGCTCCGCCAAGGACGAGCTGGGCCGTTTGGTGATGATAGAGGCTGGCAAGGTCGCTTCTGAAGGCCGCGGCGAAGTGCAAGAAATGATCGATATCTGCGATTTCGCGGTCGGTATTTCTCGTCAACTCTATGGCCTGACCATTGCCAGCGAGCGCCCTGCGCATCGCATGATGGAGCAATGGCATCCCTTAGGTCCAATTGGGGTGATCACCACATTCAATTTTCCGGTGGCAGTGTGGGCCTGGAATGCAGCATTGGCACTTGTCTGCGGCGATACCGTTATTTGGAAGCCCTCTGAGAAAACGCCACTGACTGCGCTCGCCGTTCAGGCATTGGTGATGCGCGCCGTCAAAAAGTTTGGCGACGCTCCACCAGGGTTGTCCGCGGTACTCATCGGCGACCGCGACGCCGCAACCAGGCTGACCGACGATCCACGCGTGCCGCTCGTATCGGCGACTGGATCAACTGGCATGGGGCGCACCGTCGGCCCGCGGTTGGCGCAACGCTTCGCGCGGGCGATTCTCGAGCTCGGCGGCAACAATGCGGCTGTGGTCTGTCCCTCAGCCGACCTCGAATTGGCGCTGCGCGCGATTGCCTTTGCCGCTATCGGCACCGCCGGCCAACGCTGCACCACGCTTCGCCGGCTATTCATACATCGCAAAGTGTATGCAGCACTCGTTGAGCGGTTGGAGCAAGTGTATGCGACAGCGCACGTTGGCAATCCGCTCGAGGACGGTTCTGTCCTGATCGGACCGCTGATCGATGAGGCGGCTTTTACCGCGATGCAAGCGACATTGTCGGAGGTGCGTGCGCTAGGCGGGAAAATCATCGGCGGCGAGCGCTGCCATGCCGATCGCTATCCGGCAGCCTATTACGTGCGGCCGGCCTTGATCGAGATGGCAAAGCAAACTGGGCCCGTTTTGCGCGAAACTTTCGCGCCTCTGCTTTACGTGATGGCTTATACCGACTTCGACGAGGTGATCGAACTGCACAACGGCGTACCCCAAGGCCTCGCCTCGTCAATCTTTTCTAACGATGTGCGTGAGGTCGAGCGTTTTCTGTCGGCGGCGGGATCGGATTGCGGGATTGTCAACGTCAATATTGGCCCGTCAGGCGCCGAGATTGGCGGCGCTTTTGGCGGCGAGAAGGAAACGGGCGGCGGCCGCGAAGCCGGCTCGGACGTCTGGAAATGCTATATGCGCCGCGTCACTAGCACTATCAATTTCGGCAGAGAACTTCCGCTCGCCCAAGGCGTCCGTTTCGACATAGGCTAAAGTGGAATGCCGATGCAGCAAGCCATTGCGCTTCACTGTGCGACGAGCGGCTCGGCAATATCTTCAACAACCTCGCCGAGCACTTGCTCAATTCGATCGACCGCCCAATCGATTTCCGATTTCTTGATAATGAACGGTGGCGCCAAGCGAATGGTGTTCCTGTGAGTTGCCTTGGTGAGGATTCCGACCTGCAGCAGCCGCTCGACGACGACACTGGCCTGGATCTTCGTTGCGTCGAGTTCTATGCCGGCAAACAGTCCGCGGCCGCGCACTTCCCGCACGAGAGGATTTTTGATTCCAGTAAGCCGCGACAGCAAGTGAGGACCGAGCGCGGCAACCCTCTCCACGAATCGTTCCTCTATAAGTGTGTCGAGCGCAGCAAGTCCGACCGCGGCGGCAATTGGGTTGCCGCCGAACGTACTGCCGTGGTCGCCCGGCTCGAAGACATCCATGACCTCGCGGCGGGCGAGGAAGAGCGACACTGGAATGAGCCCGCCGCCCAGCGCCTTGCCGAGAGTGACGCCGTCAGGCCTCACCCCGTCGTGCTCGCAAGCGAGCAAACGGCCGGTGCGGCCAAGCCCGGTCTGGATTTCGTCGCAGATTAGAAGCACGTTGTGGGCACGGCAGATCCGCGCGACTTTCGCTAGGTAACCGGCCGGCGGCACGTTGATTCCACCTTCGCCCTGGATTGGCTCGATCAAAAATGCGGCTGTGCAGGGGGTAATAGCTGCTTCGAGCGCGGCGGCATCGCCAAAAGGCACAAGCTTGAATCCGGCCGGAAACGGACCAAAGCCATCGCGGTTTTGCGGCACGGACGAGAAGCCCACAATGGCGATAGTACGCCCGTGGAAATTGCCTTCCGCCGCCATGATCTCGGCGCGTTCGGCCGGCACGCGCTTGACCTTATAGGCCCATTTGCGCGCTGCCTTGAGCGCGGTCTCGACCGCCTCGGCCCCGCCATTGGCCGGCAGTGCGGCGTCCATACCTGTCAGTTCGCACGCGCGCTTAAGAAACGGTCCGAGCCGATCGGTGAAATAAGCCCGAGACGTGATGTCCAGCCGCCGCGCCTGCCGCGTCATCGCTTCCACCAAGCGCGGGTGGCAGTGTCCGAAACTGACGGCCGAGTAGGCGCCCATCATGTCGAGATAGCGGCGACCGTCCTCATCCCAGACATGCACGCCCTCACCGCGCACGAGCGTGACGGGCAGCGGCTTGTAATTGGCCGCGCCATAACGGGATTCGAAGCTCCTCAGCTCGCCCATTGCAGCCTCTCCTCGCTGACCATCGCGACGGTCAGATCGGCGAATTTCGCGATTCGAGCGTTCAGAGAACACCTCTATTGGGACCAAAATTGTGACGAATGCTCCGGAGAGCACGCCAACGCCGGAAAAAGGCCGCTACAAAAAATTGCGAACACAGAAGGGGTCTCTTTTTGCGTTTTCAAAGCTGGGGCTAGGGGGCGTGGGGTAGGTCTATATGCCGTTTTTCCCGATCGCCGTATTTCGCTTTTGTTTTTCCACGCGGCGCAGGAATGTCCGCTTTTGGGGGTAAAGCGGACATCGCGCAAACCTCCAGGAATGTCCGCGTATGACCCAAAGCGAATCAGGATAGCGCTCGCCCGGAATACCCCGTCGGGCACCCGGACTTCTGTGGGTCCCCACAGTGGGCCCGCAGTTCAGCGGCTATGCGTTTGCCTCGCCTGTGGAATGGATCCGGTCTTCCGGGGTTTAAGTGCTCTGGGCGGGCCATAGGGTAACTCGATTTTTACGAGGAGACCACGATGAAAAAGCTAAAGCCATCCGTCGTTGCCGTATTGGTATTTGGTGCTGCCTCAGGCGCGGGTGCGCAGCAGCCGTCGCCACCACAACCGCCGCAATCGCCGAACATGACATTCTTTGTAACCAGCACCGGGCCCGGCAAGGGCGCCGACCTTGGCGGCATCGAGAGCGCCGACCGCTACTGTCAGCAATTGGCGTCCGCCGCCGGCGCCGGAAACAAGACTTGGCGCGCCTATCTGAGCACGCAGGCCGCCGACGGCAAGCCAGCGGTCAATGCGCGCGACCGCATCGGCACTGGTCCCTGGCAGAATTTTAAGGGCGAGGTCGTGGCACAGAATATCGACGACCTACACAGCGATAACAATAAGCTCGGGATGCAAACGTCGCTAACCGAGAACGGCCGGATGATCCCGGGCTTCGGTTTTGCACCCAACCGTCACGACGCGCTGACCGGCTCGCAACCGGACGGTCGCGCTTTTCCGGCTGGCGAAGACCGCACCTGCGGCAATTGGACGAGCAGCACCCGGGGCATCGCAATGCTCGGTCACATCGATCGTCGGGGCCTTTCCGACGATGCCGCGCAACGCTCATGGAATTCGTCGCATCCTTCGCGAGGACCTGACGGCGGCTGCAGCCAAAACGATCTGCGCAGCACCGGTGGTGACGGGCTGTTTTATTGTTTTGCTGCACAATAGACCGGACGCGATCCTCGACAACCAAAATGGGAAATTGACTGCACCTAGGACTACGCCCGCGCCACTGGCACTGATCAGAATGTCTACTCTTGGCACTCATCCTGACGACAGCCGGCAATGTTCGCTTTCGGGGTAACATCGCCGAACACCACCGAATGTCCACTTCTGACCCAAAGCGGACATTGAGTGTTCATAGGCACAGCGGCTCCCGAAGATCGGAATAGCTGCACATTGTCGGTGTTTTTACTGCCGTGGGGTGATGAATTAAGCGCTTCCGAACGACAGCTAATCTCCGTTCTCAGGCTAAGGCTAAGTGACGATCCTTGCTCGATGCGAAACTACAAACGTGAGGATGGGAAACATGACCACGGGCATCATCGATAGAAAGCGGCTAATCTTCCCCGGCCTCGCTGGTCTCTACGAGACTTCTTCACCCGCGAGTTATTCCTTTATGCGCTTTGCAACTGGCGCTGTGCTGATACCGCACGGTATCCAGAAAATCATGCTTGGCAACGCTGCGAATCTGGCCGTTGTTATCGACAAGCAAATGATCTAGCAGCGTTGATTATTTGGATCGAAATGGGAGTCATCATCGTCTTTTTCCAATGGCAATTCGGCTACTTCTGGACTGTCCGGGGGTATGAATACGCCTTGTTGTGGTGGTTACTCTGCCTCGCGATCTTCTTCCGTGGCGGCGGTCGGTATGCTGTCGATCGGCTGATTGGCAAGGAGTTCTAATAGTTATTTCTGCGACTGGCGGCCCCTTTTCTTTTGAGGGCATTCTCCGCGTTATCGTGCTGATGTCCGCTTGGACAAACACATGGTGGCGCTTTATTCCTTTCAGGATCAAAAATTTTTCTTGCGCGTTATATGGATGCTCGAATGGCGGTTGGGGTTTCCCTACGCGCATCCCGCGTAGTCAGGAGGATTCCATGGTAAAAATTGGTGCGATAGCTTTTAGCGCGACCCTGTTGGCCGCTACGATTGTGTTTGCCCAGACGGCACCGACCAAAACCGGTGACAGCACTAAAGGTAAGGTGCTCACCGATGGTAAGGGCATGACGCTCTACACCTTCGACAAGGATGATGGCGGTAAATCGGCCTGTAACGGTCCATGCGCGACAAATTGGCCGCCTCTGATGGCATCTGCCGATGCAAGGCCGACGGGTGCTTACACGATTGTCACGCGCGACGATGGGGGAAAGCAATGGGCCTATAAAAGCAAGCCGCTCTACACTTGGTCTAAGGACACCAAAGCGGGTGACGTTACCGGCGATGGGGTTAACAACGTCTGGCACATCGCCACGCCTTGAATGAAAATCCATGTTACCCGCTGCCCCAAAGCGGGCAGCGGGATTCCGTTGAAGCTTGGCTTTGCTCTAAAGCGAACCGGGGGCCCTTTTGCATATCCGATTTTGGCACTTTGCGGACATCCGAGAGCATTCAAGTGATGTCCGCTTTCGGGGCAAAACGGACAATCAGCAACAACCTCCCGCGTTATTGTATCGTAATCAGATCGGAGCGGCTCAAAGTCGAGGCTTTTGTCTTCAGCGGCTCGTTGGTGGCGTTCGCGTCGAACTGATTAAGAATCTGGAAGATGCCGACCGCAGTCTCGTAGTCGGTGGCAGCGAGGCTCGCATCCGCTGGAACAACGACGGTGTAGCCTCGGGCCGTGGCTCCGACGGATGTATAAGTAACCGATCCGCTGACTTTCCAGCCCGTGAGGATCAGCGTGGTGATCCCCTTGTCCTTTAGGATTTTGTCCAACTCCGTATTGTAAAAGCGGTCCTGCGCATACGATTGCATCACTGGGTCGCTCGCGGCCGGCGCGACTTGTGTCAGCCACTTTGAAAGCGTCGGCCCCCGCGTCGAGTAGAGGACGAACATACCCGCGCTTCGCACTTTGGCCAGAAGTGATGTGACAGCCGGAATCATCGTTTCCATGCACTTTGGTTGAGTCGAGCAAATCGGATCGACCATATCGAACACCAACATGGCTGTGGTCGCGTCTTTAACGGTGACTGGTACGGGATCAGGCGGGGCCGGCATTGTTACGGCGGATTTGGCAACCGTGCCTTGCGCCAGTTGTGCTAAAGCCGCTCCCGTACAGGCTGCAAGCAAGAAAACACTCGTCGACAGAAGGCAACGAACCTGTGACATTTCGCATTCTCAACGAACGAGCGAAAATTACCACCTTGCGCGCCGGGTGTCATTGGGCCTCGGCTCAAGCATGTCCGCAAAAAGCAGACATCTCAATGCGCTCGGCCGATGTCTGCTTCTGGGGGTAAAGCGGACATCGGTTAAAGGCGCTTCAATGTCTGCTAATGACCCAAAGCGGACATTAGCGGCGATGTATATGACGGCCACTTCGGGGCCGTTGCGTCTATTTCGAGGATGAGCAAGGGCTGCGGCTCGAGACAACTTGCCAACGCGCGATGAGGCGCGACGGACTGCAGCTAGCTGCCGGAATTTTGTGGAACACGCGCCTCCGTGAACCGTTTTATCTTTTGCCGATGTTGGCGCAGCTCCAGTTCGATCTAAGGAGCTAGACCATGAGTGAGGCAAGGAAAGTTGTTCTTCCACTCCGCCAGGGAAGTAGATGCTGAACAGAAATTCTTTGAGAGGCAACGGCAACCAAGGGAGCACTGGAAGTATTTGCCGATCATAATAGTGCTGACCGCTCGCGCCGGGCGAAATCATACCGTAGTTTAGGAGTCGGCAAAGCGCCTTAAGAGAGACACCGCAACGTCGGCAAGTTGAAAGGATGAAGATTTGCCTACCAGAGACCGCATTCTCTTATGGATAGCGCTGATACTACTGCTGTTGGCTATCTTAACAACGCCCCCGTCTCTCACTTGGCCTTCATACTTCCTTCAATTGGTTGCAGCGTGTCTGTTGCTGCTAGTGCTATTGGTCCCAAGGTCTTAGGCGTCATTTTCGGCCAATGAAACCCGCCTCGCGTGCTGTGCGTTAAAGACCGTAGGGCACGTTCCTGCACACCCCATCCATTTCGCTTCCGTGGCAGAGAGGAGAACGAAATGGCCGAACCACAAGATTGGAGAAGCTGGCTGCCTAAATCAGACGCTTGGAAGAGCCGGCTGCCTAAATCAAACGTTTGGAAAAGCTGGTTGCCTAAACCAAAGCGTTGGGAAAGCTGGAAGTCCGAACCAAAAGGTGGGAGGAGTTGGATGAGTCAAAAAACAATACCTAACCAAGGCGTGGTAAAGCGGGATTGGGTCGCTACCGGGCGCATCGATTTCGCGACTCGCCTTAACGGCGACCCTGCAGACGCCGATCAACCAAGTGAATTCAAGTTGCTCGTCGAAGAACGCAGAATCGTTGAAAGCATCGCTGGAAACGAAAACCTGGAAATTCAATGGAGGCTTGCGACCCTAAAGGAAGCCAAGACGGTTGTAACTCAATACCACAAATATTTGTCGGAAAACTCGCTCATCAAAACCGTAGTCGAAACCGACGTGAGTATGGCTCCGGGGGTGCTCACCCACTTGGAAAAGCGCTAAGCTCCACGCAAGTAGATAGTTCGTTGCGGCATCCCGCGTTTCGCGAATGTGTGCTTTTGGCACTTAGCGGACATTGCGATCGCGCTCAGCGATGTCCGCTTTTGGGGGTAAGGCGG
>Ga0124850_1000179_pt1 | contig 10634 bp, 9 predicted proteins | sample PanSoiMetaGPlot1_FD_97462 | JGI IMG/M metagenome (GOLD analysis project Ga0124850, IMG submission 97462) | Tropical forest soil microbial communities from Panama analyzed to predict greenhouse gas emissions - Panama Soil - Plot 1 (PacBio error... | ecosystem: Environmental > Terrestrial > Soil >...
GCCGACTTGGCGATATGCATCCCTTTCGTTGGCGCCGTAGGCCATCAGGCCTCCCGCCGCGGCAAACGAGCGTTGCACATAGATGGCAGGAATTTTGTACCGCACCGCCAGTTTGCCGAGTTGCTCGACTTCGGTAGTAAAAAGTACGTCCTGTGCGATCATCAGCGCAGCAACCTGTAAATCGCTCAATTTGGCAAAGGCCGGTTCGAAATCGCCTGGGTTAGCGGCGTTGAGTAGGTGAAGTTGCAGACTAAGCCTCGCAGCTGCCGCTTGCAGCATTTTGGACTGGTTCGTCGCATTGGGATTGGTCGGATTGATCAAGAGCGCGAGGATGGTGGCCGAAGGCACCGCCTCGTGCAGCAGCTCCAACAGCTTCGGTCCGACCTCTACGCCTAGCAGGCTCACGCCTGTTACATTGCCGCTGGGGTGGTTCAAGCTTGTAACGAGCCCAATCTGCACGGGATCGGCGATGATACCGAAGACGATTGGGATGGCCGTGGTTGCGGCTTTGGCAGCATTGGCCGCAGGGGTGGCGAAGGCAGCAATTACAGCCGGCCGGTGCCCGATCAGATCGGCCGCCAGCGCCGGGAGCCGGTCGTAATGGTCCTCGGCCCAGCGCGCCACGATCGTCACATTATGGTTTTCGCTGTAGCCAACCTCGCTGAGGCCTTGACGAAACGCCGCAAAAAGCCCGCCCCAAAACCCGCTGGGCGATCCGGCCGCGAGCACGCCAACTACAGGCGCAGCGGTTTGCTGGGCCCATGCTGCAAGCGGCCAAGCTCCCGAACATGCGGCGGCCGTGCCGCCGAACAACGCAATGAACTCGCGCCGTCTCATGTATGCCCCTAGCTCGGAGCTGGCATCGTAACGGTCAATCCGGCAGGCCGGAAAGTGGTCAGGTCGGAGCACGGCCATGTCCGCTTTGGGTCAAAAGCAGACATTGAGGTCAGTTGAAGGAATGTCCGCTTTACCCCCGAAAGCGGACCTTAGGACTCAGCCGTGCGATGTCCGCTTTGTGCCAAAAGCGGACATTCTGTACTGCGGCACAAATGTCGCTATTCGATCACCTCACCGGCGCGGTCAGCAGGCCTGGAGAGATCGAGAGCTCGGTTAGCCGCTTCGGCTCCAACGTCCCAGCAGCCTCGAAATCGTGGATAGCACGTGCAATATCCACCAAAGGCCGGTTGGGGGACCCATGTGCCCGGGTGTGTTCCAAACGTTCAATGCGCTTCGCGTGTCCCAGGCCTTGGGTTGGTGCGATGTCTCATCGATTTGTTGGACTTCCGTGACCCATTCCAGCAGATTTTTCTCGGGATCCTCGAAATAGGTGAAGAGCATATTCCCGGGGCCATGCCGGCCCGGCCCATCTACGCGCCTCACCCCCATGTCGCCCAGCCGAACGATCACCTCCGATAATTCTGCGCGGTTCGTGACATCGAAGGCGGCGTGCTGAAGGCCACGTCGGGGTAGTGCAATAAAGCCAAAGGAGTGATGGTTCGCGTTGCAGCGAAGAAATGTCATTAATCCAGGAACCGTATCGGTCACGCGCATCCCAAGCACGCTAACGAAGAATTCCTGCTGCTTGTCCAGGTCGCCGGCATAAAGAATCAGATGATTCAGGCTTAAAGGCTTGCCCGGCGCGGCGCTATAGGTGCCGTCGAGTTCGCTCACGTTTGATACCAGTTCGATGATATTGCCCTCGGGATCGCGAAATCGAAGCAGTCTTCCAAGCCCTGGCTCCACTTCTCCGTTCGGGCCCAACTCGATCCGGATACCGCACTCGTTTAGTACATTCGCAGCTCGATCGAGTTCATCATCATCAACAACTTCGAATGCGACGTGGTGAAGCCCGCGATCACTCCCCATCAGCTCGAACACGTGATGATGATTGCCGGCTGCCCGGAGATAGAGGCGCTCTGCCGCCCGCTCCACAATTTGGAGCCCACATGCGTTGACATAAAAATCAGCTTGACGAGGCAGATCGCGAACGCCGAGCGCTATATGTGACAGACGCTTGACGCGTACTGGATCGCAAATCCCATTCGTGGTTCGGCGACTCATCTTCCACAGGCCATCGCAGAAGGCTGGATTCAATTCGGACACATCGCAACTTTAACAAATGTCCGCTTTACCCCCGAAAGCAGACATTGCTGAGCGCGACTGGCATGTCCGCTTTGTGCCATGAACGGACTCATGCACCACAGCAAAAAGCGTCCTTATTCGATGACCTCATCGGAAATAGCGAGCACCTTGGCTGGGACGTCGAAGCCTAGCGCTTTAGCGGTCTTGAGATTGATAACGAGCGGATATTTGATCGACTGCATCACAGGCAAATCAGCTGGTTTCATGCCTTTGAGAATTTTTGCGGCGTAGAGTCCCGCGTGGCGATACCCGTCCGCAAAGTCAGGCCCGTAACTAACCAGACCGCCCGCTTCGGCAAATTCGCGCCCTGTGTACATGGCGGGCAGTTTATAGCGCCCCGCCAAGGCCGCGAGCTGGTCCATGAAGTTAGCGAAGGAGGCATTTTGCGCCACAAGGAGCGCGGCCGCTTGTTGTCGAGCGATGTTAGCGAAAGCAGCTTCGATGTCGGGCTCGTTAGTCACCCACTCTGCAATGATCTGTCGCTTGATCACACCTGCGGTGTCTTGCAGTTCGCGGAGTTGACGATCGGCATCTGGAAAGCGCGAGTCCAGCAGCACGCCAATCGGCGCTGTGCCCGAAACAATTTCGTTCACCAACCCGAGACGTTTGCCCTCCAATGCCGAGCCAAGCAGGCTGATGCCCGTGATATTGCCTCCCGGGCGATTGAGGCTCGCGACGAGCCCGGCCTCGACCGGATCGACGTCGGTTATAAAAACGATGGGCAGCGTCGTAGTGGCTGCTTTTGCTATCTTCGATGGATCGATGCCGGAGGTAACGATCATCGCTACCTGACGACCGATCAGATCGGCCAACAATGTCGGGCAGCCGATCGTAGTGGCCTTCCGCCAAACGATATTCGATTGCAACGTTTTGGCCCTCGATATATCCCGCTTCCTTCAAGCCTTGGCGAAACGATGGCATACGGGACGCTAGGTATTGCGATGACTGGATGGCCAAAAAACCCATAATCGGCATCGCCGGCTGCTGTGCGCGGGCCGCAAACGGAAACGCTACCGCTGAGCCGACTACTACTCTGACAAAATCTCGCCGTCTCATGGCCGCCCCCGAACGCTCAGGACAAGGCATCGTAGCCGTCCAAACGAGGCTGGTTAAGGCGATCACCCAATGTCCGCTTTGGGTCACATTGACCCATCTTCGACCGATGTCCGCTTTACCCCCAAAAGCGGACATTCTGCGCTGCGGCAAAATTGCCGTTATTCGATCACTTTGTCGGCGCGGGCGGTCTGTAATTATTCCGGTAGGCCAGCTTCACGCCAAGCCTCTGCGAATGGTCTGAAGACCGCCGGTTCAAGCTCTGAATACCGTGCGGTCCCATGAATGGTAAAGGAAGGTTCGCGCTCTAGCACGGTCTGTGCCATTGCCTTCGCTTCGTCCAAGCGGTTGAGTCGCACGAGCGCGGCAGCCAAAATTGCGCGAGGAATACTATAGGCCGAGTTTGCGGCAATCACGCTGCGCGCCGCATCTGCTGCCTCGCCATATCGCTGGCTATGGAAGTACGCAATCGACAGAGCGTGGTAGGCTCGCCAGATCAAGGAATCGAACGGTCCCAGCCGGAGCGCGCGTTGAGCCCGTTCAATAGCTAAATCACTTTCGCCAATCCAAGCGAGGATCGCCGCATTCCAGCAGAGCGCAAAGATGTTGCTATTACTCAATTCCAGCGCCCGATCGAACGTTTTTAGTGCAGTGCTGATCTCGTGCCCGTCATATGCGAGGACAAGAGCCGCAATCGCAAGCGTCGTCGCATCATCATTGCCGAGCGCAATCGCTTCGCGGGCATGACTGACCGCAGCGAGGCGATCCTCTTCGCGCAGTCCGCCACGGCCAAAGCGCGAATGGAAACACCAACTCAAATAAGCGTGCGCGGCGCTGTAGTCGGGCTCCAGTTTCAACGCTTCCTCAAGGAGTACAATCGCCTTGGCGGCTTCCGCCGGCATTCCCGCAAAAACAAACTGCTGCGACCGCAACAAAAGATCGTATGCAGTGAACGTTTCCGGTCTTTGACGCTTGATACGATTGATCTCGGCTTTCCTGACACTAGGCTCGATGGCGCCGACGACACACATCGTAATTTCATCCTGCAACGCGAACACATCGTTCAATTGTCGATCGTACTGTTCGGCCCAAAGATGGGCGTCAGTTTCGGCGTCGATCAGTTGCGCAGTAATCCGAACCCGATTGCCTGACTTGCGAACGCCGCCTTCGAGGACGTAGCGGACGCCAAGTTTTGCAGCGACGTCCTTCATGACGACGGGCTTGTTCTTATAGATGTAACTCGAATTGCGAGAAACGACCGAAAGCCATTTGATGCGTGAAAGTCCTGTGATGATCTCGTCGACCATGCCATCGGCGAAATATTCCTGTTCTGGATCACCGCTCATGTTTTGAAATGGCAGGACGGTAATGGACGGCCTCCTAGACGCTGTTGATGGCAACGCCGTGGTTACCTTTTCCAGCCGTACGCGGAACACTTTCACTGGACGGGCAATATTTTTCAGTTGCTGTTCGCCCGCGTCCTCAAAGCTGATGTCGAGCTTGCCAGAAACGTCCTCACACACGCGGCCGGACACGCAGATACCGCCAGGCTCGGCAAGACCTTCGAGACGTGCTGCTACGTTCACGCCGTCGCCGAGGATATCGTCGTCATCGATGATGATATCGCCAACATTGATGCCGACGCGAAACTCAATGCGTTTCTCAGTTGGCACATCGGAGTTGCGATCCGCCATGCCCCTCTGCACCTCCACCGCACATCGCATCGCATCCACCACAGACGCGAACTCCACGAGCAGCCCGTCGCCCGTTGTTTTCACAATCCGACCGTTGTGTTCCGCGATTTTCGGGTCGATCAGCTCACGTCGATGGCTCTTAAGGCGTATGAGCGTCCCTTCCTCATCGCTACTCATGAGACGGCTGTAGCCGGACACGTCCGCGGCGAGGATGGCGGCGAGCTTGCGTTCGATGTGCTCGGGCGGCACAGGCAACCCCTCTCTGCCCTTATCTAAGCCTAGCCCAAGTGGAGGGATCGGTACATGGAAGGCTTACCGACGTCGGTCGGCCATGTCCGCTTTTGACCCAAAGCGGACATCGGGGGTCGTTCAATCAATGTCCGCTTTACCCCCCAAAAGCGGACATGGATCGGCAGAGCTGTGATGTCCGCTTTGTGCCAAAAGCGGACATTGCGCTGCCTCATTCGATAGCGACAGTTGAATTTGCTGCGTAATTCCCGTCACAATACTTGGTGAGCGTGTGGTATAATTCTAGGTACTTTTTTTGAGGATGCGACCATGAAAAAAGTCCTCGTACTTATTGCTATCGCCTTCGCAATCGCCACTGGCGCTGCGGCCTTCACGATCGTTAACCCGTCCCAAGCCTTCGCTTGTGACGACGATCATCAAGGCTCCTAAAAATATTCTCGCAAGAAGAGCCTATGTCCGCTTTACCCTGAAAGCGGACATCGCTGATCGCGACCGGTATGTCCGATCAGTACCGCGTGTCTGATCAGCAAACGATTTGCCACAGTGGCCACCCGTCGATAGGTGGCCACCGGGTCGCATTTTTGTGCGAACAGTTAGGCTATGTAAGCCACGCGCCGCTGGGATTGAGCTTCAACGGCAGCGGTCTTTGGTTCTGCCGGCAATTGCAGAACGGTCGCTTGCTGGCCCCCACACAGAGTTGTCAGGAGCACGATTCGACCATCCGGAAATTCCAACGCATCGTGATGCGCCACGACCTTGTCTTTGTTGATTTGCCGAAAGATAGCTGTCTTATGCTCGATTATCTTATCTTGCCAGGCTATCAAGCCCGTCGGTAAGCATTGAACCTCTTCAGCAAAAGACAGCTCCGTCCCCGGAAGGACGCAGACCGCTACGTTCACGTCTTCGGATGCTGCGAACCCGCGCGTGCCCGTACCAAAATCGTGCGTGGTGAGCTTATCGCCAACTTTCGCCGGCCGTGATTTGACGCTGTGGAGACTGTAGTCACACATACTCGGACCTCCCCAATCGGGACAGCCCCTCAGCTCACTCAACACTACTCTCCTTCTGCCTTTGGCGCATCCTTCCTTTGGTGCATCAATAATCAAGTGCAAATTGATACACCGGGACGTTGCAACCTGAGTTCTAGGTTGAATCTCAGCAGACCGGAAGGTGGTTTGGTTGTAGTTAGGCGGAATGTCCGCTTTGGGTCATAAGCGGACATGGCTGCACGTCCGCGCAATGTCCGCTTTACCCCCAAAAGCGGACATTGGAACTCAGCCGCGAAATGTCCGCTTTGTGCCATTAACAGGCATCGATCAGTTATCCGATCACCTCATCCGCGCTGATGATGAGCGTCTGCGGAAGGGTAAGGCCGAGCGCTTTTGCGGTCTTGAGGTTAAGAATCAGCTTGAATTTCGTTGGCTGCTCGACGGGAAGATCGGCAGGCTTGGCGCCTTTGAGTATTTTGTCGGTGTAGGCTGCGGCGCGGCGGAAGTAATCGGGGAAGTCCTGTCCATACGACATCAAAAATCCGTATGGCACTTCTTCGCCAATCAAACATATTCCTGGCAGGCGGTGGGCCAGAGCCGATGCGCGCCCGCAGATTAAACAGCAGTGATCCCAGTGTTAATGCGAAGCCGTCCGCTCGATCCGCGACTATTTTTGCAAACACGGGCTCGACGTCATCAGTTGATATCTCAACTGGCCACAACGAAATTCCCAAGTCTCGGGCCGCTTTCTCGTAGCTCTTAATTACACGTTCTTTGCCCGGAAAGGTTGCATCGACGACGAGGGCGAGACGAGAAAGGTTCGACACTGCTTCCTTCAACAATGCCAAATGTTTTCCACTTAGGTCGACTGCCATCAGCGAAAGACCCGTCGCATTCCCGCCCGGGTGCGCCAGACCTTCAACAAGCCCCGTGCCAATCGGGTCCGCTACAACAACAAACACGATTGGAATGGTATTAGTGAGCTTTTTGACGTCGACGGCACCGAGGGTTGTCACTGCGATTATTGTGTCGGGTTTTAGGTCGACCAATTCCCGCGCCATTGTCTGGAACCGATCTGGATTTTCGGCAGGAAAGCGATGCTCTAAATGAATGTTTTTTCCTTCAACATAGCCAAGATCGTTGAAGGCTTTCACCAGAACACTCAGATAGACGTCCTCCTCATCGGCGCTGGATGCGTGCCAGAGCACGCCAGCGACGGGAATTTTGTTTGGTGATTGCTGCGCGCGCGCCGCGAGCGGCCATGAGGCCGCGCCGCCGACAAGTGTGATGAATTCGCGTCGCCTCACCAGCTGGCCCCTCAAGCAGAAGGTCTTACCCTACCATGCTGCGGGCCACATTGTGCATCACGGCAAATTCTGGCTGCCCAGACATGACGACCAGTTGGCGCAATGTCCGCTTTACCCCCGAAAGCGGACATCGTCGGCCTATTCGATCACATCGTCTGCCGTAGCAAGCACCGTCGGCGGGATGGTCAAACCGAGCGCCTTAGCAGTGCTGCGACTAACCAAAAACTCAAACTTTGTTGGTTGTTCCACAGGAATGTCACTTGGTTTCGTGCCCTTGAGAATCTTATCAACCAACGCTGCCGAGCGGCGACACATTTCAATCTGGTCGGGCCCGTAGGAAATTAGTGCGCCATGCTCAAAAGTTTCGCGCGAATAGGCACACATCGGTAGGTGATGATCGAGGGCCAACTTTGGAATAAGTGCGCGCCATGCGAACGAGGTGCCACCCTGAGCCGGTGTCATTGCCTGCATACCGGCACTCACCATTGCGTCGAAGGCTACCGCCAATTCCTCGGGTGACCGCGCATCGAACGCTTCGACGGCCACGCCGAGGTTGCCGGCGGCAGCTCGGGTGACCTCGACAAACGTGGGGGCGCTCCGATTATTTGAATTGATGAGCACAGCCACACGGGACAGGTCCGGCACAATTTCTTTCAGAAGTTGAACGCGCTTACCAGCGATCTCCAGTCCGAAATTCGACAGGCCGGTAATATTGCCGCCAGGTCGCGCGAGGCTTGCAACCAGTTTCGCTCCCACCGGATCAGGGTGGAACATAAAGACAATCGGTATTGTCTTTGTTGCTTCTTGCAAATACGACAAGGCCACCGCGCCAGCCATCAGGACATCCGGATTCATGGCGACAAGTTCGGCGGCCATGCTCGCAAAACGCTCGGGTCTTTCGTCGGGGAAACGATGTTCCAGAACGATGTTGCGGCCATTGATGTAACCTAGCCTCGCGAATCCCTCGATCACCGCATCGTAATACGGATATTCCTCTTTTGCGCTGCCGGCGTGCCAAAGGTAGGCAATGGTGGGAACCCTCTTGCCTGACTGGGCGCGTGCAATATCTGGCGCTGTGGCCAGCGCTCCGCCGACAAGCTTCATGAACTCACGCCGCTTCATTCGATCACTTCGTCGGCGCGGCCGAGCAGCCTCGGCGGGACATCGAAGCCGAGCGCCCTGGCGGTTTTCAGATTGATGACCAGTTCGTATTTGGTCGGTTGTTGCACCGGCAGGATGGCCGGGCTCTCGCCTTTGAGGATGCGATCCACATAGGACGCCGCCTGCCGCCACTCGACCAGATTGTCGCTACCATAGGAGATCAGGCCGCCGTTGGCCGTGAAAAATCTATAAGGGTAGACGGCGGGCAGCCGGTATCGTGCCGCGAGCGCCACAATGAGATCGGCGTGCACTATGGCGCCAGGATTCGCGACAACAATCAGCCCGCGGCCGGGTACGCCCCCAAACGCCGCCAAGCCGCGTTCGATCGAGACCGCCTCACGAACGTCGAGCGCAACCAATTCAACCTTCAAAGAGGAGGCGACAGCCTGCATGGCGCCCAACGCGCCGCTGCCTCCGGGAATGCTCGGGTCGCGCAGGACGCCTACCGTGGTCACGCCCGGAGCGACATCCTTCAGCAGCTCGAGCCATTTCGCGCCGAGGCCGAAATCATAGCTGGAGAATCCGGTGATGTTGCCACCCGGCCGCGCGAGGCTCTCGACGAAGCCACTGCTGACCGGATCGAGGACCTGCACGAACACGATCGGAATCGTCCTGGTTTGCTGCTGGAGTGCGGAGATCACAGCGGCCGAGTTCCCCACAATCGCGTCCGGCTTCATCGCCACTAGCTCCGCGGAATAAGCTCGCGCACGACCGCCGTCGCCTCCGCTGAAGCGAGTTTCGAACTGGATGTTGCGTCCCCTCGGTCCACCCCAGTTCCTGCATTCCCTTGTGAAATGCTGCGAGGCGCGCCTGTCCCTGCGCGTCGTCGGCGACGCCAATCAGCACGCCAACCCGCCGTATCCGCTCTGCCTGCTGCGCGCGTGCCGCGAGCGGCCATGTGGCCGCTGCACCTCCAATTAACGAAATGAAATCGCGCCGCCTCATTGCCGTCCCCGAGGGTCTAGAGGATGTATCGTACCCACCCAAACCAGTTCAGCGGAAGGGGTCGGCGATGTCCGCTTTGGGTCAAAAGCGGACATTCTGCGATGCGGCAAAGAACGTCGTTATTCGATCACCTCGTCTGCGAGTTGCAGGAAGGGCTCGGGGATGCGGAGCCCAAGCGATTTTGCGGTCTTGAGGTTGACGACAAGCTCAAACCTGACTGGCGCCTGCGCGGGGAGTGCGGCAGGGTTCTCGCCCTTCAAGATACGATCGACATACGAGGCTGCCCGTCGAAAAATATCCGCGGTATCGGGCCCATACGACATCAGACCCCCTTCCGAAACGAATTGCCGAAGGTAGTACATCGCGGGGACGTGGTGTGTTTCCGCCAGTCTTATGATGACGTCACGCTGAACACTATTGAACGGGTCTGCGGCTGCGATCAAAGCGCTACCAGGATTTTGACCGAGGTTGACGATAGTCGTTTCGATCTCTGCGGTACTGCGAACCGCCGTCGCCATCACTTCGACCGTGTTCGACCCTGACTCGCGTTCGAACGACCGAAGAAAAACATCATAATATGGCGCTGTATCTGGATTAAACATCAACGCGATCCGAGACACGTCGGGTATCGCGTCCTTGAGCATGTTCGACCATTTTCCGATCATAGGAAAATCAATTAAACTAAAGCCGGTAATGTTGCCGCCCGGACGTGCCAAGCTTGAAATGAATCCCTGACCGACTGGATCATTCAGCCCCGCAAAAACGATCGGAATGGAGCTTGTTGCCTGCCTCAGCGCTGCAACGACCGGCGTGCTGCTGCCGACGATTACGTCCGGTGCCAAGCTTACCACTTCCGCGACGTACTTTTTGATGAGGTCTGGATCGCTTGAGGCAAAACGATAATCGATCTGAATATTTCGGGGCTCAGACCATCCTAGGTCTCGAAGACCCTGTTGCAATGCTTTAACCCGCGATTTGGCTTCCGGATCATTTTCCACAAGCCCCACCAATACGCTGACCCGCCGAACGTGGTTTTGCTGGGCGTGCCCACTGAGTGGCCATGCCGTCGCACTACCCAGGAGCGCGATGAAGTC
>Ga0124850_1000180_pt1 | contig 10627 bp, 10 predicted proteins | sample PanSoiMetaGPlot1_FD_97462 | JGI IMG/M metagenome (GOLD analysis project Ga0124850, IMG submission 97462) | Tropical forest soil microbial communities from Panama analyzed to predict greenhouse gas emissions - Panama Soil - Plot 1 (PacBio error... | ecosystem: Environmental > Terrestrial > Soil >...
GCTTCCGCGGGCGGAATGAGTATCTCTATTCCAGGATCTCGAAGTATTCGAAACACGGCATCGCGACGCTAAAGGGAACATGGTTGGAGCATTGTCTGATATTTCACTCCGGAGAACTTGCGGCGAAGCTGACCATCAGTCTTCCCAAATCGGCGCCCGAAAGAGGCGAGATCACCGCGGCGGAGATCGAGAAAATCCTTGCAAGCGCACGATTGACGGCTGCTTCGGTCGAGGACCGCGGCACGAGCGACCCTCGCATCGTGCTCGAGCTGCCGGACGCTATTGTGCCTGCAGGTCTGCCGACCTACGACTTCAACTTCGAGCACAATCGTCTTCCGCTTAGTATTACCGTCACGCTCAGCGACCCAGAGTGGTACGAGACAGCGAAACTGTTGAACAAGGCGAGCGCCATGGGGTGGGAGGTCGGCAGCCTCGCGCGCACCGACGAATACTTCTATTACTTCCTCCGGCACACTTTCGCTCTCGGTTTCCGCGCCGAGGGCATGACCGCGCAGATTGACGTGAGTGTCAACAAATCGTCCTCAGATGGAGGAAACATCACGAAGGAAGAAATCGAGCGCGTTCTCGCAAGCGCGCGAGTGATACCCGCCGGCGAATTGGACAAAAAGTAGCAGAATCCGCAAGCCGCGCGCGCAATTAACGCGCCATTCGCTCGACCGAAGTCAGATCCGCGCGTAGAGCGCGGGCGCGCCCGAACTTCCGCCGATGAACGGCGTGCGATAAGTCTCGCGAAACCACAGCAGCGTCGCGAAGGTGACCGCGGCCGCGGCCATGATCATGAATGCCGGCGCGATCTCATCGCCGGTGCGATCGACCAGCCAGGTCGCGACCAGCGGCGTCAAGCCGCCGATGACCCCGAGGCTGATGTTGTAGCCGAGCGCCACCGCCGTGCAGCGCACCGGCAGCGGCGCCGTCTCCACCATGATGGTGGGCTGCGCGCCGCCATAGAGCCCGATCATCGCGACGAGGCCGAGCTGTCCGAGCTGCGCCAACAGTGCCGACGGATGGTTCAGCAGCAGGAACACCGGCAGGGCGCCGACGAAGCCGAGAATGCACGCCAGCATCAGAACGGGCTTGCGCCCGATGCGGTCGGTCAACAGTCCAGTGGCGATCACGACCGGCAACAGCAGCGCCATACTCAACGAGTTGATCTCGAGCGCGTGCGCGGGCGCAATGCCGTCGGCCGTCTGCAGCCAGCTCACGAGGTAAACGAAGCCGACGTAGAAGCCGACGGCCTCGAATACCGACAGCCCGGCGAAGCCAAGGACGATCGGCCAGTGGTCGTGCAGGGTTTCAACGATCGGAGCGCGCTCGCGCCGCTCCGTGGGGACGGTATCCAGGACATGCCGGCGCAGAAGGTAACCGGCGATTCCCACCACCAGGCCCAGCAGGAACGGGACGCGCCAACCCCAGGCCTCGAGCGTTGCATCCGACATCGACGCCGCAAAACCCGCGCCGACGGCCGACCCGAGCAGGGTGCCGCCGCCAGCCCCGGACGACGCCAGCGCGCCCATCAGGCCGCGCCGGCCGGCCGGCGCGTGCTCGACCAGGAATACCATCGAGCTGGTGTATTCACCGCCGACCGAAAGTCCCTGCACCATGCGCAAGAACGTCAGCGCGATCGGCGCCAGCAGGCCGAGCGTCGCATATCCCGGCAGAAGCCCGATCAGGAAGGTCGGGATCGCCATCGCGGCGACCGAGATGGTGAGCGCCGCGCGCCGCCCGAACCGGTCGCCGATGTGGCCGATCACCACGCCGCCGACGGGCCGCATCAAATAGCCGAGCGCGAACACGCCGAAGGCCGAAAGCAGCTGGGCCACCGGGTCCTCGTGCGGGAAGAAGTGACGGCCGATCGCGGTGGCGAAATAGCCGTAGATCGCAAAATCGTACCATTCGAGCACATTGCCGATCAGGCCGGCGGCGATCACCCGGCGTACCTGCGACGAATTCATCTTGCCTTTTCCGCGTCGTCTCGATCCCTGGGGGCAACTGTAAGCTTTGACAGATGTCTGTAAAGGCGCCGTGCTATGACAGGCCGATGAATACACTGAAGTGGCTCGTGATCTTCGCGCTCCTCGGCTATGGCGCCATCGTCGCGTTGCTCTATGTCACGCAACGCGCGATGCAGTATTTTCCCGAGCGCTTTCGCACGGCGCCCGCCGTGGCCGGCTTGCCGGAGGCGCAAGAGGTCGTGCTCGACACCGCCGACGGCGAGCGCGTGATCGTCTGGCACGTGCCGCCGCGCGCAGACACGCCGGTGGTGCTCTACCTCCACGGCAATGGCGGCTCGCTGCGCGGACGGGTCGATCGCTTCCGCGCGCTCACCGCGGACGGCACCGGTCTCGTCGCGCTCAGCTACCGCGGCTATGGCGGTTCGACCGGCGCACCGACAGAGGCGGGCCTCATCAACGACGCGTTGGCGGCTTATGCCTTCACGCGGGCGCGTTACCCCGCGGAGCGCATCGTGCTCTGGGGCGAATCGCTTGGAACCGGCGTTGCGGTCGCGCTCGCGGCACAACAGCCGGTCGGGCATCTCATCCTGCAATCACCTTTTACCTCCGCCGCCGATGTCGGGGCGCAGAGATATTGGTTCGTGCCGGTAGGGCTGTTGATGAAGGATCAATTCCGCTCGGATTTGCGCATCGGCAAGGTCACCGCACCGGTGCTGGTGTTGCAGGGCGAGCGCGACACTATCGTGCCGATGGCGTTGGCGGAGCGGCTCTATGGCTTGATCAATGCGCCCAAACGCTTCGTGCGGTTCCCGGGCATCGGGCACAACGATCTCGGTGCGGAGGCCGTGGAGGCGGCAAAGCAGTTCCTCGGCGAGCGCTGACGACGCGCGGCCATGATCCAGCGCGGGGACGCATGGGGATCTTCGGACGTTGTCGATGAAACTCGTCTGGCATCGCATTGGACGCACAGGCCATTTCGCTCGCGAGGAGGATGTGGCCTGTCGGCCACACCTGAAAAGATTCGGGCTTGATTTCGAGTTCCGCGCTGCGAGTCCCCGTGCACGCGACGCAATGCCATCATAGAATCGCCATGGCAGGCGTGTGTCGTCGCCTGGGTCGGGGGGATACGAAATTGGCTGAGTTCGTATCAGTCTACGGCATTTGGCTGGTTGCAGCATTCATCGCGCTTGAAAGCGTGGGGATTCCGTTGCCTGCCGAGGCCGCTTTGATCGCGGCCGGATTTTTCGCCGCCAGAACCCATCACCTCGATATCTGGTCGTTGATCGGCGCTGGAATCGTCGCGGCAATTTTGGGCGAGGTCGTCGGCTTTTGGATCGGCAGGAGATTCGGACATCGGCTGTTGATGCGGCATGGCGCTCGCCTCGGGTTCACGGAAGGACGCATACGAATCGGTCAGTGGCTGTTCGTGCGCTATGGCGGCAGATTCGTTTTCGTTGCTCGCTTTTTGCCGTTTCTGCGCAACATGGCTGCCGTGCTTGCCGGTACGAACTCCATGGCGCAGCATAACTTTTATTTTGCGAGCTCGACGGCGGCCGCTGCGTGGATCGTCTGCTACGGTCTCGCGTCCTATTCGTTTGGCGAGGCATTTGCGCACGTGGCTTCGCCGGCCGCAGTCGTCCTGGGGCTCGCCGCGGCATTGATCGTGCTGGCGATGCCGGCGCTGATCCTGCGCTATGAGAAACGCCTGCTCGCAGAAGTCGATCGCTCGCGCAGCGGATCGATAGAGCCGGGAATGACGTCGTGGGTTGCCGATGCCCGCCCGAACGAGTTCGCGGCCGAGGTCATTCACTCTCGCGTCACACCTGCAGATAGCGCTGCGTGATCGTCGGGTCGGCCGCCAACGCCGCCGACGTGCCCGACCACACCACCTGCCCTTTCTCGATGATCGCGTGCCGGTCGGCGAGCTTCAGCAGCGCCGCGAGATGCTTGTCGACGAGGAGAATGGCTTGGCCCTCCGCCTTCAGGCGCGCAAGGCATTTCCAGATTTCAAGCCGCAGCAGCGGCGCGAGCCCCTCGGTCGCCTCGTCGAGGATAAGGAGTTTGGGATTCGTCATCAGGGCGCGGCCGATCGCCAGCATCTGCTGCTCGCCGCCGGAGAGTTCATTGCCCATGTGGCGGCGCCGCTCCGCGAGCTGGGGGAAAAAATCGTAGACGCGCTCGAGCGTCCATGGCGGCACGGCAGGGCGCGAAGCCGCGGTCGCGATCAGGTTCTCCTCGACCGAGAGGGTGGGAAAGATCTGCCGGCCCTCGGGAACCAAGCCGAGGCCTGCCTGCGCGATCCGATAAGGCGGCAGCCCGATGAGGGAGACGCCCTCGAAGGCGGCACTTCCGCCGCAGGCGGGCAACAGACCCATGAGTGTGCGGATGGTGGTGGTCTTGCCCATTCCATTGCGGCCGAGCAGCGTGACGACTTCACCCGCTCCGACGCGTAGGCAGATGTCGAACAGCACCTGCGCCGGGCCGTAGGCGGCTTGCAGATGGTCGACCGCGAGCATCCTCCTCACTCCATCTCGTCGCCGAGATAAGCCGCGACGACACGCGGGTCGGCACGCACCCGCGCGGGTGTCCCGCTCGCCAGGATGCGACCGTAGATCAAGACCGAGATGCGGTCCGCGAGCGCGAATACGGCGGTCATGTCGTGCTCGACCAACACGACGGCAAACCGCCCCTTGAGCCGTCGCAGCAGCTCGACGAGCCGCGCGGTCTCTTCGCGGCCGGTGCCGGCCATGGGCTCGTCGAGCAACAAGACCTACGGCTGCATCGCAAGCGCGATGGCGAGTTCGAGCGCGCGCTTCTCGCCATGGGCGAATTCGCCCGCGGGGACGTGCGCGCGCTCGGCCAAACCGACATCGGCGAGCGCCGCCATCGCCGGATCGTTCAGGGCGGCCTCCGCCGCGGCCCGGCCGAGCACGCGAAAGCTCGAGCCCGTGCGCGATTGCACCGCCAGCGCGACATTCTCGAGCGCCGAAAAGCCGGGAAGGATCGAGCTCACCTGAAACGAGCGCGCCAAGCCGAGCTCCGCGCGCGCATGCGTCGGCAGGGCGGTGATGTCGCGTCCGGCGAACTCGATGGTCCCCGCATCCGGAGCGACCAGCCCGGAAATTTGATTGATCAGCGTGGTCTTGCCGGCGCCGTTCGGCCCGATGACGGCATGCAGCTCGCGCGGCATGACGTCGAACGTCAAGTCGTCGGTGACGACGAGAGCGCCGAACGACTTGCGCAGCCGTTCCAGGTGCAGCACCGCGTCAGGCACGAGCGACCCTCCGCGCCAGCTCGCGCGCAAGCCCGATGAGGCCGCCGCGCGCGAATAGGACGACGATCACGAGCACCGGCCCGAAGATCACCTTCCAATGCTCGGTGACACCAGAGAGCCATTCCTCGGTCAGGAGATAGGCGGCGGCCCCGATGATGGCGCCGTCGAGCGAGCCCAGTCCGCCGAGCAGCACCATCACGATCAGTTCGCCCGAACGCTGCCACGACATGTACGCCGGGCTGACGAATTCCGTGGCATTGGCGAGCAGAAAGCCCGCAAGTCCCGCCAGTGCGCCCGCGATCACGTAGGTCGCGAGCCGGAAGCGGTAGACGTCGAAGCCGATCGTCGCCATGCGGACGGGATTTTCCTTCGCGCCGCGCAGGACGCGGCCGAAGCGCGAGCCGACCAATGCGCGGCAAAACAGGTATGTGCCGAGGAGGCAGACGAAGACGAGGTAATAAAACGCGCGCTCGTTGCGCAACAGCGGCAAACCGGCGAGCGTATTGCGCGCCGCAATGGTGAGCCCGTCATCGCCGCCGAAGGGCGCGAGCGAGCTCGCCGTGAAGAAGGCCATTTGCCCGAAGGCGAGCGTGATCATGATGAAGTAGACGCCGCTGGTGCGCAGACAAACCACGCCGGTCAGGAACGCGTATGCCGCGGAGACGGCGAGCGCCACCGGGAGCGAGACGAGCGCGTCGGTGATGCCATAGACCGAGAGAATGCCCACGGCATAGGCGCCGATGCCGATGAAGGCGGCGTGTCCGAACGAGGTCAGCGCGCCGTAGCCCACGAGAAGATCGAGCGCGACCGCGGCGATGGCGAAGATCATCACTCGCGATCCCAGGCTGACGAGATAGGTGCCGCCGGCAAACAGCGCCACGATCGGAATGAGCGCGAGCGCGAGGAAGATGCAAGTCGGCAGCGCCCGCAGGCGGCCGCGCGGGCGAGCGGGGGACGCCGCCAGCGAGATCGCCATCTCAACGGCCCTTCGCCGGGAACAAGCCGGTCGGCCGGACATAGAGCACGACCGCCATCAGCAGGTAGATCAGCATCGAGGCGATGGCCGGACCGACGGTGCGCGCGGGCGAGGGCCCCATGACGAAACGCAACATGTCGACCGAGAACGATCGCCCGAGCGTGTCGACGAGGCCGATGAGCAGCGCGGCCAAAAAGGCACCGCGGATCGAGCCGATGCCGCCAATGACAATGACGACGAACGCGAGAATCAGGATGGTATCGCCCATCCCGGGTTCGACGGAGAGGATCGGCGCGATCATGATGCCGGCAAAGCCCGCGAGCATGGCGCCGAAGCCGAACACGATCATGAACAGACGCCGGATATTGACGCCGAGCGCGGATACCATCGCCGCGTTGGTCGCGCCGGCGCGCACCAGCATGCCGATGCGCGTGTGCGCCACGAGCAAGTAAAGCAGCGCCGCGATGGCGAGCCCGGCGGCGATGATGACGAGCCGCCACACCGGATAGACGAGGCCTTCGGCCAGCCGCACCGAACCCGAGAACAGCTCGGGCATCGGCAGGCTCAGCGGCGCCGCGCCCCAGACGAGCTTCACCCCGTGATTGAGAAAGAGAATGATGCCGAAGGTCGCAATCACGTGGTCGAGGTGATCGCGATCGTAGAGATGTCGAAATACCGCGAATTCGAGCACAAGCCCGAACGCGAGCGCGGCGGCGAGCGCCAGCACGAGCGCCGAGAGGAAGCTGCCGGTGAGCGCATAGAAGGCGACCGCGAGATAGGCGCCCAGCATGTACTGCACGCCGTGCGCCAGATTGATGAAGTCCATCACCCCGAACACCAGCGTGAGGCCCGCCGCGACCAGGAACAAAAGGACTCCGAGCTGCAGCCCGTTGAGAATTTGGACGGCGAGAAGGGTGGTGGACATGCGTGATCCGCGGCGGCGGCTGTAATCTTGGTGCATGACCCTCATCCCGCGAGTTTGCGGGGAGAGGGTCGCAGACCGAATCCGCAGCTTCGACTGCGCCGTCCCGAACGCCGGGACCTCACTTCATCGGACAATCCTTGGCGTGCGAATCGGCGTAGTTCTCGAACACCTTCTTGACGATTTGGGTCTCGAACTTGCCGTCGGGGCGCTTGGCGACCTTCACCAGATAGAAGTCCTGAATCGGATAGTGGTTGGTGTTGAACTTGAAGCCGCCGCGCAGCGATTGGAAATCCGCCTTCATCATCGCGGCGCGCAGCGCCTCCCGATTGGCGACGTCACCCTTGACCTGGCGCACGGCGCTGTCGATCAAGAGCGCGGCATCGTAGGCCTGGAACGCGTAGGTCGCGGGCACCGCGCCGAACTCCTTCTCGTAGGCGGCGACAAACGCCTTGTTGCGCGGATTGTCGAGATCGGGCGCCCAATTGGCGCCGCCGAAAAAGCCGAGCGCGGCGTCCTGCTGCGCCGGCAGCGTCGATTCGTCGACCGTGAAGGCGGAGAGGAACGTGATCGTTGCGGCAAGCCCCGCCTGCCGGAACTGCTTGACGAAATTCACCCCCATGCCGCCAGGCAGGAACACGTAGATGGCGTCGGGCTTGGCGGCGGCGATCTTGGTGAGTTCGGCCGAGAAGTCGAGCTGGTTCAGCGGCACATAAACTTCATCCGCGATCTCGCCCTTGAAGAAGGCCTTGAACCCGGCGAGCGCGTCCTTGCCCGCCTGGTAGTTCGGTGCCATCAGGAACACCTTCTTGATCCCGCTGTCCTGGGCATGCTTGCCCGACACCGCGAACACCTGATCGTTCTGGTAGGAGGTGACGAAGAAGTTCGGGTTGCATTCCTTGCCGGCGAAGTTCGAGGTGCCGGCGTTAGGGCTGATCAGGATCGCGCCGCCCTCGGTCGCGGGCTTCATGATCGCGGCCAGTATGTTGGAAAAAATCGGGCCGACGACGAAATCGACCTTGTCGCGCTCGACCAGCGCCTTGACCTTGGTCACCGCGAGATCGGGCTTGAGCTCATCGTCGGCAACGATCACCTCGACGTCGCGGCCGCCGAGCTTGCCGTCGAGAGTCTTGACCGCAAGATTAAAGCCATTGCGAAGCTGCTGGCCGAGCACGGCCGGCGGGCCGGATAAGGTGGCGATGATGCCGATCTTGAGCTTTTCCTGCGCCTGCGCTTGCGTCGCTGCGAGGCTCATCGCCGCGGCGGCGAGCAGGATCAGTCTCTTCATGGCCACCTCCTGTGACAATTCGCGCGCACCGTCAGCCCGGTTCGGATGGGCGACATCGCCAGTCTAGGTTCGAAGCCCGCCTCCTGTGAAGTCTGTCTGGCCGGCCACGTTGCGCCGCGATGCCGTGACATTTACGCTGGGCGCTAGAGGCAAGCGACGACACCGAAGGAGACGCCATGCAACCGCTGACCGCAGGCATCACCAAGGCCAATACCGGCCTCGACGGCATCGTCTGGCACATCCTCGGCCAGACCTACGTGCCCAAGCAGGTGTCCGAGCATTCGTTTGCCTGGCACGCGACGTTTCCCCCCGGCACGTTCGTGCCGCCGCACATCCATCCGACGCAGGAGGAATTCATCTACATGTTCGAGGGTCGCCTCGACCTCCTGATCGACGGCAAGGATTTCGCGGCGAACGCCGGCGACCTGATCCGGCTGCCCATGGGCATCGCCCACGGCATCTTCAACAAGTCGGACCAGCCGGTGAAGTGCTTCTTCTGGGTGGCGCCCACGCGCGCGCTTTACGACCTGTTCTGGGCCATCCACAGCATGAAGGAGCAGAAGCCCGAGGAGGTGGTCGCGCTCGCCGCCAAGCACGAGGTGGTGTTCCTGCCGCCGCCCGGCCAGTAGGCAATAATCAGTAATCAGTAACCAGAAGCGGGATGATCACTGATTAGGACGTGGACTCATTCATAGCCTGATCGATGCGGCTCGCCTTGAGTTTTGTCGTTCATGACCCAAGGCCGACATCGGATTTGGTGGCGAAGCCCAGCCCAAGGAGCCGGTTTCACCACACCCTGCACTATCATTTATGTTTGCTGCCGCAAACCAACACCGGCACGCTTCCGTCGGCTAGGACCTCCGATGTTTGACTCCCCAAAACTACCTTCCTGAGGCCGCGACGCCCATGAGAGGCCATGACGATTAAGTCGCAGCCTCTGGACTTTGCTGTTTCGATAATCGCAGTGGCTGGGGGCGCATTCGGAACATGCAAGAGTTCTGCAGATATCCCGATCTGCTCCGCCATGGCTCGAGCTTCATCGAGCACTTTGCCCGCACGTTGCTTGCTGGCTGCGTCAAAGCGATCAACCATTTCCGGCGAGGGAATCCATCCCGAGGAGGCGTCGACCGGCAGCGGTTCCGTTACGGTGATAACTGTCACTTTAGCGTTCAAGGCCTTTGCTAAAGCAATCCCATGCTTAACGCCTTTTCTCGCGAGATCCGATCCATCCGTGCTCAAGAGAATATTGGCGTACATTTCGGGGGCTCCCCTGCTCGTCGAACATTTTCCCTAAAAAAGTGATCCTTACTTATATGGTCCGATCGTTGCCGTCCGTCTACGGGCCAATCTCGAAGCTCACTCGTGGGCCAAGGAGCGTCCGGTGATGGTCGAATGTCCGCTTTTGCGCCGCTGATGGGGTCGCCTTACGCGGCCTTGTTGACCTGCTCGCGCGCGAAGCCGGCGGTCGAGGCGTAGCCGCGCACGATCGCCTGGCGCTCCTCGAACGAGAGCACGTCGTCGATGCTGGTGAAGCCGTCGGGCGCGCGCTCTTCGACCGCGTCGATCACACCCTCGGGACCGCCTTTGCGGTTCATCCGCACGATCTGCGCGGTCATCGGCAGCCGCTCCTGCTCGTACATCCAGAGCGCATGGACCACATGCTCGGCGCTGCGCAATTGATCGGCGAGGCAGCGGGCGTCGAGAATCGCCTGCGATGCGCCGTTCGAGCCGACCGGATACATGGGATGGGCGGCGTCGCCGAGCAATGTGACGCGGCCGTGCGACCAGCGCGGCAGCGGGTCGCGGTCGCACATGGGATATTCCCAGAATTCCGGCGTCGCCTCGATCAGCGCCTGCGCGTTGACATAGGGGATGCGGAAGCGCTGGACGTGCGGCATCAACTCCTCGAACCGCCCCATGCGCGACCAGTCTTCCTTGTTCGGCGGCGGGGTCGAGCCGTCGCCGATGCGCGCGACCACGGCCCAGTTGGTGAGCCGCCGGTCCGGCCGCGTTCCCTCGGCGATGGGGTAGACGACGAGCTTCGCGGCCATGCCGCCGGCGATGACCATCGAGCGGCCGGTGAGAAAGGTCGGCCAGTCGACGGCGCCGCGCCAAAGCATCGCGCCGTTCCAGCGCGCGGGGCCCTCGCTCGGGTAGAGCGTCTCGCGCACCAGCGAATGAATGCCGTCGGCGC
>Ga0124850_1000181_pt1 | contig 10625 bp, 11 predicted proteins | sample PanSoiMetaGPlot1_FD_97462 | JGI IMG/M metagenome (GOLD analysis project Ga0124850, IMG submission 97462) | Tropical forest soil microbial communities from Panama analyzed to predict greenhouse gas emissions - Panama Soil - Plot 1 (PacBio error... | ecosystem: Environmental > Terrestrial > Soil >...
GCGGCTGCCGCATGGCCGCTCGCGGCGCACGCGCAGCAGGCGGGCGGCGCGGCTGCCGCATGGCCGCTCGCGGCGCACGCGCAGCAGGCGGCGATACCAGTGATCGGATTTCTTGCCGGCACGTTCGCGAGCGCAGCGGAAGTGCCATTGGCCGGCTTTCGCCAGGGGCTGCGGCAAACCGGCTATGTCGAGGGGCAGAACCTCCACATCGCATTTCGCTGGGCGGAGGGTCGCTATGAGCGGCTTCCGCAACTGGAATCCGAACTCGCAAACCTCAATGTGTCTGTGATTACGGCAATTGGCGCGCAAGCCGCGCTCGCAGCAGTTGCGGCCACAAAGATGATTCCGACTGCCTTCATCAGCTCTGTCGATCCGGTGAAGATGGGCCTGGTCAAGAGTTTCAATCGGCCGGACGGTAATGCGACTGGCGTGGCATTCCTTGAAAGCGAGTTGGTCAGCAAGCAATTCGAGCTGTTGCGGGAGCTGATGCCGAAGGCGACGGTAATGGGTTTGCTCGTTCATCCGAAAAGTACAAATGCCGAGACGCAGCTGGAATCCGTGACGGTTGCCAAACAGGCGCTTGGGTTTGGAAATTGCTGTTGCCAACGCGAGTACCGAGCGCGATCTGGAACAAGCCTTCGCGGCGTTCGCCCAGAGGGGCGTTGCTGCATTCGTGATCGGCTCCGATCCGTTTTTCTACAGCCAGCGCGCACGACTTGCCGTTCTGGCGTCGCAGCATGCGTTGCCGGCAATCTATTACGATCGCGAATACGTCGCGGCCGGCGCTCTCATGAGCTACGGAGCGAGCTTGGTCGATGCCTATCGCCAGGCCGGCGTTTTCACCGGGCGCATGCTCAAGGGCGACAAGCCCGCCGACCTGCCGGTTCAGCAGGTGGTCAAGATCGAACTCATCGTCAATCTCACGACCGCAAACGCGCTCGGCATCGACATGCCGCTATCGATGCTCATGCGCATCAACGAGACGATCGAATGAGGCGACGCGAGTTCATCACGCTGCTTGGCGGCGGAGTCGCGTGGCCGGTGGCGGCGGGCGCGCAGCAGCGCGAGCGCATGCGGCGGATCGGCGTGCTCCTGCCCGCGACTGCGGACAATCGGGAATTTCAAGCTCGCCTTGGAGCCTTCCTGCAAGGTCTCCAACAGTCCGGCTGGAGCATCGGCCGCAACGTGCAGATCGACACACGCTGGGCCACAGCCAAGGCCGCTGAAATTCGCCGCCACGCAGCAGAGTTGGCGGCGCTCGCGCCCGATGTCATCGTGGCCCATGGCCCCTCGACCGTGGGGCCGATGGTGCAGGCGACGCACACTGTGCCGATCGTATTCCCGGTCGCTGGCGATCCGGTCGCCTCCGGCTACGTGGACAGCTTGGCACGGCCCGGCGGTAATACGACCGGCTTCATGTCCTTCGAGTACAGTTTGGGCGGGAAATGGCTGGAGCTTCTCAAGGAGGTCGCGCCAGCCGTCAGGCGTGCGGCAGTCTTTCGGGATCCCGCCATACCCTCCGACACAGGACTGTTGGGCGCGATGCAATCCGTGGCGCCTACCCTTGGCATTGAGGCAATCCCGATCAATGTGCGCGACGCGAGGCAGCGTGCTTGCGCTCAAGGTCTGCGAGAGCAGCCGCATGCTCAGCACCCGCTTGAGGGGCCGCCCAATGCCAAGGGAAGGTCCCCCTCGCAGAGTGCTTGTTCGCATTGTCACTCGTACAGATGATTCTTTTCATTGCCGGGATAGGTCTTGTCGTTGCCGGAACAGGTCTTGTGCTCGCGTCGATGATCGTAATGCTCATGCGGGATCGGGAGAACGATGCTCATATCGACGCTGAGCAGAAAGCGCCTCTAAGCGCCGAGCCAGCCGGTCAGCGCGCGCGGCCGCAGGTCAATCCCGCCCCAGCGGAAGAGCCACAACGGGCACCGGCCGAACCCTACGACAAAGAGGCGGCCAAGGCGACACTGGAGAGTTTCGTTCCAAATGTACTGGAACGAACGTACAAGTCGCGGCCGAGCGGTCCTCATTGACGCGTATCGTCAAACTTCTCGGCAAACTCGCCGAGACACAACCCATAAGTCCGCGCGGCTCGCTGGAAATTAGGATGCGTGGGCATCCGACGATCCCCACCGACTTTGTTGCCTTCTTGCTCCTTAGCCCCGCCCTGGCGGGGCCTTTTCTTCCGTCGCGGCGGACGCCACGAGACGCATCGCTCCCACGCAAACCATCAGCCTTGTGATATGCTTCCTAGGCAGCCCTCACACGGGAGGGGCTCATGCCGATCACAATCGGACGGCGGCAAATGCTTGCCGCACTCGGCGGTGCGGCCATTGCGTGACACGCCGCCTATGCCGAACTGGCGCACGTTCGTTGAACCCTGCCGGATTCTTGCCACGAACTGCGAAATGCTGGCCAGGTTTTCGCCACAAACCGCGAAACCAGAAAGCGTTGTGACGAAATACGCCTGAAACAGGTTTGCGGTAGATGTTGATCAAAGACGGTTGCCAAAGGCGTTCGAATAGGAATGGACCAGATGCTTTACGATTATCGGCATTGGCTCGAATACGATTCCGTGGCGCTTGCGGTGCTGTTCGTCGGTGTCGGATTGGTTGAGTTGATCGTGCTGAGCATTTGAAGTGCCTCTTCAGGGGCAAAAGGACTCGGGCATACTGCCAAGCCGCCGAGCAGCGTGATGAACTCGCGCCGCCTACCTAGAAACTCGATCCGGCGCTTCATGCGGCAGCCCTGATTTCAACATGGTAGCCGAGATTGCGAATCCGAGTGGCGAGTCTGGCTACGGCTTTTGCCGGGTTTCGGCGGGTAAAGTATTCAGGGCCGAGGTCCTGGTAGCAAGTCCCGTCGCGTAGCATGTGGTAGACGGTTGTCAGGATCGATGCAGCAACTGCGATCGCCGCTTTCTTCGCACCGTGGCGCGCTTTAAGTCGTAGGAATTGGGCCTGGAAGTAGCTGTTCTTCTTGCGCGTGGCACCCCATGCAGCTTGCACCAGTACAGGTTTGAGCCAGGGTGCGCCTTTCTTGATGCGCGTTGAACGGCGTTTGCCGGCACTCTCATCAAGGCGCGGAACGAATCCTGCCCAGGAGAGAAGATGCCCAGCACTCGGGAACGGGCTCATGTCGATGCCAATCTCGGCGAGCACGACTTCTGCAGCAGTAGCGCAAGCCCGGGGACCTCTTTCAGCCGTTCGACCTTGTCGCGAAAGGGCGTCAGTTTGTCCTCGATTCGAGCGTCGAACGCAGCAATGGTTTCCTCCAGCTGATCAATCGTCCGCAGATTCTCCAAAATAGAAAATGTGCCCGGACCTACAAGCCCGGGCACCATTGCAAAGCCGCCTTACTGGGCGGCGAAGCAATAGAACAGCCCGTCGCCGCCCGTGCTGCGCAAGTCGGCTTGGCTACAACCGCCGTCCGGGCCGCGCGAGGGATGCGATGAATTCCACGACCGCGACGCCTCATCGTCGCGCAATCCTTTGCGGTCGATATGGCCAAGCATGGCCGCGCCCTGAGTGCTGCTCGTCCAGTTGCGACAGGTGCGATCGTCACCGGCCGGAAAAGCCCGACCTTCCGGCGTTGAGCCGGTCAGAACGTCGTGCCGGTTCGGTGCAAAACCCACGCCAGGAATAACCTGGCCCCGCTCGGTCAGCGACGTGTTCATGCCAAGCTTGTTATTGTTGCTGTGCAGATCGTCGACGCTTTGAGAGACGATGTCGCCCTTGAAATTCTGCCATGGACCGTTGCCAATGCGGTCACGCGCATTGACGGCCGGCTTTCCGTCAACGGCCTGGGTGCTCAGATAGGCGCGCCAGGTTTTTCCTCCGGCCCCATGACGCTGCGCCAGTTGCTGACAATATTGGTCGGCACCTTCAAGGCCGCCAAGATCGGCGCCCTTGCCGGGCCCCACGCTGGTGACAAAGAACGTCATGTTCGGCGCTTGCGGCAGTTGTGGCGCCGCCTGTTGCGCCGGCTGCTGCTGTGCCTCGACACCGGAAGTCATACAGAGCGACGCGAGCGCCAGTGCGGCGGCGACGGTTGTCTTGGGCTTGTTCATGGCAGTCCTCTCTGTTGAGATTTTCCAGGTGCCGAAGAGCTAGCGTGAATGGTAGCGATTTTTCGGATCACTCGGAAGCCCGAATAGGGATGGATGCCGTCTAACGCCACGCACTGCTGATCGAGGAGAGCTATCAGATGAGAATTCCCTCGGAATTTAAACCCCCGCGCCCGAGGAAAGGACTCATAAAGATAGCTTCGCGTTTGTCGCGGAGCGACGCGAGCTATGGCAGCCCCGCGATCGCTCGCGCTTCGCCAGTGAGCTCTAAAATATGCATGCCGGTATTGGCGCGATCGACGAGATAAATGTAGCCGCGGTCGTCGGTTTCCACATTGTTGCTCTGAATCGCGGTCTTGCAACGCTCCACACCGTCGATTTTCGTACAACGCTTGTCGGTTGCTTGCGTGATCGATGGAATGAAGTAACCGATCTCCTTCGGCTGGTAAGGGTTACGAACGTCCACTGCACGCACGCCGGCATTGAAATAGGCGATGAAGGCGACTTTCTTGTAGAACACCGGTGCCATGCTTTCATTCGAGGAATGCGCCCCGAAACGCCCGCCGCGCTGGCAGAAATTTCCGCTCGCTTCGGGAACCATGAAATTCGACACCACCATCGGCTTTGCTTCGGTCGTGACATCGGCAAAGAACACGAGCTGGCGCGCCTCCTGACATTCATTGAGAATCTGCTCGTCCACGATCATCACGAAGTTCCTGACCTTGCCGTCCTTGTCCTTGACAAATTCCGCGACCGGCATTTGCGGAATCGGAAAAACCGTGCGGGCGCCATTAAACGGCAGCATGTCGAGCCGACCGACTACCGGATAGCGCAAGTTCTCCGGCGTCGGTTCCTTTGGGCCGTTGAGAAGCTTTTCGCGATCAACGATCTGCAGAATGCCGCCCTTGTTGGTGCCGTAGCCGAAATAGACCCGGTTGCCCTGCGGCCCGGTCGAAATCGGCCCATGTCACTCGGTCGGCACCGTTCCGGTGGAGCCCGGCTCCTGTCCGACAAGACCAAAATCGCGAATATGGACCGGCTTTGACGGATCGCTGAGATCGAAGACCTGGGTCATGCGCCGGACCCGCCAGCCTTCTACGCCGGACACCAGATAAGCGATGCCGGTGTCGCATTCCCACCAGCTCTTATGGGTATCTTTCAGACCTTGCACGATCGTGGTCACGAGCGTGGGGTTCGCCGGATCGGTCACGTCCCACATTTCATGAGCACGGCCGCCGAAGACGCGCAGCATATAGGTCTTGCTCGCATCGGCGTTGGGCAGCGTCTTTCCGTCGCAAACGCGCACCATCTGGGCGCCGCCCTGCTCGGACTCGCCTGGCAGGCCCGGAATGTGCGCAAGGTATCTTGGTTGGGCCGGATCACTCACATCAACGATCGAGGTGCCGCTGTATTCGGGCTGTCCGGTCAGTCGGTTCATGGGCTTTGGCACGTCTACCGTTCCACCGTGATGCCCGACATAGGCGATGTAGCGGTCGCCTTGATGATGGATCGTCGGCTGGTAAGCGCTACGGGCGTGCAAATCGTTGTATCCGACGAGTCGCATATTTCTTGCTTCCGGCGCATCGCCGACCTTGGGCGACTGTGCCAGCACGGGGAGCATCAGGAGCATCAGTCCTGCACCGATGCTCGCCGCCACGGCACGTGTGCCGTGTACAACGATGAGCGCATCATCACTCGACCACCTCGTCGGCGGGCAAGCAAACTCCGCACTGAGCACCTTACCGCAGTCGTCCTTATGAGTGTCCAGAGGAGGTCAGTTCGCGCAGCAGATCTTTTGCCTCCTTGAGGTCGCGCGTGTCGAAGCCTTCGCTGAACCAACCGTAGACCGGAGCTAGAAGCGCGCAGGCCTCATTCCACTTGTCCTGATCGCGCCACAACCGCGCCATGCTCATCGCGGCTCGGAGTTCCCAGGACTTTGCCTGCTGCAGCCGCGCAACCGAGAGCGCACGCTCGAAATACGCTTCCGCTTTCGCCGCACTCGGCTTTTGCGACAGCAGCGTGATTTCGCCGGCTATGCGATGGATATCGGCTTCGTGCCACCTTTCTTTGGCGGTTTCCGCCGCCGTTATTCCTTCGCCAGTGCAGCGCAGAGCGTTATCAAATTGGCCGAGTTCGGCGTAAGCTCTCGCCAAATATGATAAGTGCAGTGGCATCCATAATGTCGATCCCGTTGACTGCAATGCGGTGATTCCCGAGATTATCAGTTGAAGTGCGTCCGAGGCTTTGCCCGTCAGGGTCAATATGCACCCTTGCACCGACATCCCTAACGCCTTCCAGAACAAGGCGCCCTTTTCGTCCGCCAAAGCGACAAGTTCATCGGCTTCCGCGTTTGCTGTCGGGTAGTTTCCGCATTGGATATGGACCAGCGAGGCATGGACCAGCGCATACATCAAAGTGGCGGCTTGGCCGATCTCGCGCGCGTCTCTGAGCGCATGGCTCGTGTCTGCAAGCGCGGCCTCCGGATAGCCGAGCATCCATAGCGCCCACGATCGGTAGGACAATGCTGCTACCCGGATGTCTTGGCCAAATCGGGTGGCCAAGGGACGATGTTCAGCAGGATCATAAAGTGCGATTGCACGGTCGAGATGCGCTCGCCCTTCTGCAAACGCGCCCGTATGCAGCACGGAACCCATCATGCGATGCCCGATCATGAGCGGAACCACCGCCCTTTGCTTCTCGGCGAGCGCCAGAAATTGGCTCGCTAGCTCGCGTAGAGCGTCGCCCTTGAACGCAACGAAGCTCGTGGTCCAGAAGCTGTAAAGAACTGAGAACAACAGCAGTGGATCCTCGGGAGGTTCTCCCAGTGCTTCAGCCTGTTCGATCAGCAGACGTGCCCGCTCGGCAGCCGCCTTGGTTTCAGGCGCAGCATATCCTTTGACATGCATGAGCGGGGTTATGAGCGCCACCTGAAGCTTGATTTGTTCGCAACGCAGCGCGGGAGTGGCAGGTAGGGTGGCAATTTGGGTAAGTGCACGAGCGAGCTGCTCTGTGGCTTCGACGAGCGCGGAGCGCTCCAGCGATCGCTGTCCCGCTTTGCCCCAGAGGGCCGCGGCTTTCTCAATTACCCCGGCTTCGGTGCAGTGACGCGCCAGTAGTTCCGGCTGACGCTCGGCGAGGTCCGCGAATTGGCTCTCGAGGGTTTCGACGATGCGGGCGTGAAGGGCGCGTCGCGGCTGCCGCAGCAGCGTCCCATAGGCCGCGTCCCGCACCAAGGAATGCTTGAACAGGTAGGTGGCGTGCGGCGGCACGCCTTGCCGGAACAGCAAACCGGCCGCAATCAGACTGTCGACCGCCGATTCCAGCTCCGCCTCCGGCTGGTGCACCACCGCAGCCAGCAGGGCGTGAGAAAACTCTCGCCCAATCACCGCCCCGATCTGCGCCACGCCCTTGGCGGCGCCGAGTCGGTCGAGCCGTGCCATCAGCGATGCATGCAAGCTTGCGGGGACCACGGGGACCGGTAATGGAACCGTTGCAGCCGCGTGCTCGGCCACGCCCTCGCTGCCCGCTTCCAACACCGCCTTTGTCATCTCCTCGACGAACAAGGGGATGCCGTCGGTGCGCTCGATGATGTCCTGCCGGATGCCCTCCGGCAGCACCTTGTCGCCGACGAGGTGGTCGATCATCGCGCCGACTTCGCGCTGCGCCAGTCGATTGATGGCGAGTGCGGTCACGTGAGGCCGTCCGATCCAAGGCGGGACGAATTCCGGCCGGAACGTCATGATCAACAGCACCGGAAGGGTCGCGATCCGGTCCACTGCCCGACCCAGCGCTTCCAGGCTTGTGGGGTCGGCCCAATGCGCATCCTCGAAGATCATCAGCACCGGACTGGAGCGTGTCAGGGCTTGGATTTGTAAAACGAGCGCGTCCAGCGTTCTTTGCCGGCGCTGCTCCGGGGTCAGTTCGAGCGGGGGATAACGCCCATCGTTCGGTAGCGACAGCATCCCGGCAAAGAGAGCCGCGTCCTCAATCGAGGTCGAGGTCTGCGCCAGCACCGCATCGAGCTTGTCGAGCCTCGCTTGTGGAGTGTCGTCGTGCACCAGTCCCGCGGCGCGTTCTATCTGGCCCATTATCGGATAAAACGCGCTGTCCGTGTGCTGCGGCGAGCAGAAATAGCGCAACCGCGCGTGCGGCTCGGTGGCTAGGCTTTCCAGCAGCGCGGCGGTGAGCCGCGATTTCCCGATGCCGGCCTCGCCGGAGAGCAACACCACCTGGCCTTCGCCCGACTTCGCCCTTAGCCAGCGCCGAAGCAATAATTCGGATTCTTCATCCCGTCCGACGAGGGTGGTCAAGCCGGTCGCGCGCAGCGCCTCGAAGCGGCTTGCCACGGAACTCGCGCGCAGCACGGCCCAGGCCCGTGCTGGCCTGGCGAGGCCCTTAAGGTCCCTGGGCCCGATGTCCTCCAGTTCAAAGAGATTGCCGACAAGTCTACGCGTGCTGTCGCAAATGACGACAATATTCGGCTCGGCAATTCCCTGCAGTCGCGCCGCGAGATTCGGCGTCTCGCCAACAATGCCGCGCTCCTGCGTCTCGCCCGCGCCGATGAGATCGCCGACGACGACCACTCCGGTCGCAATTCCGACACGGGCCTTCAGGGAAGCACGCGATTTGAGCTCGGTCACCGCTTTGACTAGTTCGAGCCCCGCCCGTAGGGCCCGTTCGGCATCGTCCTCATGGGCTTGGGGATAACCAAAATACACGAGGACACCGTCGCCCATGTATCTCGCCACGAACCCACCGAAGTGTTGCACCGTGTCTGCGACGCATTTCTGATAAGAAGAAATGACCTCGCGCAGGTCCTCCGGGTCCATGCGTGTGGAAAGTGCAGTCGAACCGACAAGGTCCGAGAACATCACCGTGATTTGGCGGCGTTCGGCAGCGTCGGTGCCCGGCTCCTTTCCGGCTGCAAATTTGGGTGTCGCCCGGGCAGTGCCGGTAAGCTCACCGATCGCCGCGAGTATTTTTCGCCGATGCCCAAGGGGCATCCCAATGTCTTTGAGATCCTGATCGGTCAGATAGCGAAGTACCGAGACATCAATCCTGTGCTCGGTAAAGGACTGGGTGTACTCGGACATGCCGAGCCTTTCGAGCCAGTCCGCAATCTCCTCCATCGCGGCGGCTCCTGCCCGCGGATTTAATAGCCTGAACGAGCTTCTTGACCCGGAGGACAGAGCTTATCCGACAAACGGTTACGTTCTTGAGCGCATTCGTACCTGGAAGCTATCGAATGCCATCTCGGCCACCTGCCACCATAGATAGCTTTCGCTGCGGAAAGCGGACAGACTTTCATATAGCTTCTTAAAGCGGGGATTTGTCGCGCCAGTTTCTGCATAGACCTGATTCGCCGCTTTGTAGCAGGCTTCCATGATGTCTTGCGAGAAGGGGCGCAACAGCACACCCCCGGCAACAAGCCGCTTAATTGCTGGCGGGTTCGCGGCGTCATATTTTCCGGTCATCCAGTTGCCGGCGTCGCGCGCAGCTGCGAGCAGGACAGCCTGATAGTTTTTGGGCAGCTCATGCCACTTCTCCACGTTGACGAGGGTGTGAGCGTTCGCACCACCCTCCCACCAGGCGGGGTAGTAATAGTATTTCGCGATTTTTTGGAGACCGAGCTTCTCGTCGTCGGCGGGTCCAATCCACTCCACCGCGTCGATCGTGCCCTTTTCGAGCGCTGGATAAATATCTCCGGGCGCAAGTTGTTGCGGCACCACGCCGAGCCTACTGATGATTTGGCCGGCAAATCCCCCGATGCGGAACTTCAGGCCCCGCAGATCCTCGACCCGGTTGATTTCCTTGCGAAACCAGCCGCCCATCTGGCTGCCGGTATTACCCATTGGGATGCCGTAGCAGTTGAAGCTCGCGAATACCTCCTGCAGCAAATCGTTGCCGCCGCCATGCAAGAGCCATGATTCCATCTGTCGCGCGTTGAGACCAAATGGCACGGCGGTACCAAAGGCGAGCGCCGCATCCTTTCCAATGTAGTAATAGGCCGCGGTGTTGCCGATCTCGACGGTCTGGTTTTGCACGGCGTCGAGCACCGACAGGCCAGGGACGATCTCGCCGGCAGCGAAGAGTTGGAGCTGGAACCTATTATCGGTAATCTCAGCGACGCGCTTCGCGAACACTTCACAGGCGCCGTAGAGCGTATCGAGCGACTTCGGCCAACTCGCCGCGAGCCGCCATCTGATCTGTGGCATCGACTGAGCAACAGCTGGCATGGCAATCGAATTGACCCCGGCGCCAGCACCGATCGCTGTTGCGGTTAGGAAATGACGGCGGTTCATGACAGTCCTCTCAAAATTTTGCGCTTTGCCACCAGCTGATGAACTCGCGCCGCTTCATTCGATCACCTCGTCGGCGCGGGCGAGCAGCGTGGCCGGCACGTCGACGCCGAGCGCCAGGTCTTTAGTGCACGTTGCGCTAATCATTTCATGTTCATCGCGACCGGGGAGAAGGCCCGTATGTCGCGCTTGGCGACCATATTTGCTGTTGTCGCCTGGTATTTTTTGAAGCGATCGGTGGCGAACTGCGCATCGAC
>Ga0124850_1000183_pt1 | contig 10601 bp, 10 predicted proteins | sample PanSoiMetaGPlot1_FD_97462 | JGI IMG/M metagenome (GOLD analysis project Ga0124850, IMG submission 97462) | Tropical forest soil microbial communities from Panama analyzed to predict greenhouse gas emissions - Panama Soil - Plot 1 (PacBio error... | ecosystem: Environmental > Terrestrial > Soil >...
GCCGACCGCGAGATAGAGCCCGATCATGTCGTGGGCGAGCGGCATCATGGCGTAGAGCGCCGCCGGACCCGCGTGGTTGCTCATCCGCGCGCCCACCCAGGCGACGCCTGCGCCTTTCGCCTTCTCGATCGCCGTCATGGTGGCAAAGCGCATGACGAGGTGGCCGATGCCGTTGTCGCCGTCGACGAGGGCGGTGGCCGGCCGCTCGGCCGCTCCCGCACGACATGGATATCCGGACGCGCCTTGATCCCGCCCGCCTTGAGGCGCCGCAGATAGAGCGGCAGGCGGATCACGCCGTGGGTATCGCTGCCGCGCAAATCGGCCTCGACCATCAGATTGGCGACAACGTCCGCGTCTTCGGACCGAAGGCCGGCAGCCTCGAAGGCACGCTTGATGTACGTCGCCAACGCCGCCGCCGCGATGCGCGGGGCCTCGGCTGAGTTCGCGGTTTTCGCATCGGTGACGACGTGTCCTGACATGTGCACTCCGATCTGCGCCTCCCGCTATGTCATCTCGATCGAGGACCGATTACAACTGGCATTCTTCGCTCTTACGTTCGCCCCGCGAGATCGTCGTGATCCAAATCGCCCTCTCGTCCCGCCACGCGCGGCGCGGCGGGGACGCCATCAGCCCGCGGTATTGTCCTTTGACGCGGGTCATGTCCTTATAGCGCGCGCTGCGCGCTCCCGGCTGGAACCGATCACGATCATCGCATGGCTCGCTACCGCGTCACGGTCGATACCGGAGGGACATTTTCGGATTTCGTCTACCTCAACGAAGAAACCGGCGAGCTGTCGATCGCCAAGCTGCCCTCGACGCCAGACGACCCATCGCGCGCGATCCTTGCCGGCATCTAGGCGCTGTTGGCAACGGCTGGTGAGGCCGCCGACATCGGCTATTTCTGCCACGGCACCACGGTCGGGACCAACGCGCTGCTCGAAGGCAAAGGCGTCAGGACCGGCTTATTGGTGACGGAGGGATTTCGCGGCATCTACCCCGTGGGCGAGCAGGCGCGGCCATACGGCACCGCGATCTTCGACGTCATGTACGACAAGCCCGCGCCGCTGGTGCCGCAGAGCCTGACCAGCGAAGTGAAGGAACGCGTCGATTTCCGCGGCAACGTGCTGCACGAGCTCGACGAGACGGCGCTGCGCGCAACCGTGCGCGAGCTCGCGGCGCAGAACGTCGAGTCGATCGCGGTGTGCCTATTGTTCTCGTTTCTGCATCCCGAGCACGAAGCGCGCGTGCGCGAGATCATCGCTGAGGAAATACCGGACTGCAGCATCTCGCTGTCGTCCGAGGTGCTGCCGCAGATCCGCGAGTATTATCGGCTGAGCACCACCGTCATCAACGCCTATCTGCAGCCGATCCTCGCGCGCTATATCGCGCAACTCGACCGCCGCCTGTACGGCGCCGGGATCGCCACCCGCCGCAAATACGTCATGCAGTCGAACGGCGGGATGGCGACGTTTGCGGCTGCGGCACGCCGCGCCGTCACCACCGTGTTGTCGGGTCCCGCCGGCGGCGTCACCGCGGGCGTGCTCGCCGGCCGCGTGAACGCCTTGCGCAACATCATCACCTTCGACATGGGCGGAACCTCCTGCGACGTCGCATTGATCAAAGACGGCGAAGCTCTGCTGTCGAGCCGTGGAAAGATCGAAGGGCGCGACCTCGCCGTGCCCATGCTGGACATCAACACGGTCAGCGCCGGCGGCGGCACCGTCGCGGCGGTCGACCGCTTCGGCCTGCTGCAAGTCGGGCCCGAGAGCGCGGGCGCCGTGCCGGGACCGGCCTGCTACGGGCGCGGCGGCGACACGCCGACCATCACCGATTGCAACCTGGTGCTGGGCTATCTCGGCGAAGACAGTTTCCTCGGCGGACGGATGCGCCTCGACGCGGCCAAGGCGCGCGCTGCGATCGAGGCCAAGGTGGCGCGCCCGCTCGGCCTCCGCATAGCCGATGCGGCGGAGGGCATCGTGCGCGTCATCGACGTGAAGATGGAAGAGGCGATCAAGGCGATCTCCACCATGCGCGGGCACGACCTGCGCGATTTCATGTTGCTCGCCTTCGGCGGAGCGGGGCCGGTGCATGCCGGCCGCATCGCGCGCGATCTCGGCATGGCCGGCGTCATCGTGCCGCTTTATCCCGGCGTGTTTTCGGCGATCGGTTTGCTGATGTCCGACGTCAAGCACGATTACATCCAGTCGAAGATGGCGCCGCTGAGCGAAGTTAAGCCCGAAGCCGTGAATGACGTGTTCGAGCGGCTGGCGGCACAAGCGCGCGAGGAATTGCGCAGCGATGGTTTCGCGCGCCACGACATCCGCATCGAACGGACGCTCGACATGCGCTACGCCGGCCAGGGCTACGAGATCGCCGTCGCCTGCCCGGCCGAACCGTTGCGGGCCGCCGACCTGAACGAGCTGCGCATCAGCTTCGATCATCAGCACGGGAGCATGTTCGGCCATATGGCGCCGGAGGAGCCGGTCGAGATCGTGTCCTACCGCGTGCGCGGCGTCGGCCTCGTGCCGGCGGTCGAGCTGCCGAAATTCGCGCGCACCGGCGCGGCATTGGCGGATGCGCGGCGGGGCATGCAACGCGCGCGCTTCGATGGCGCGGAGTTCGACTGCCCGATCTATCAGCGCGAACAGCTCGACGTGGGCGCGAGCCTCGCGGGACCGGCGATCCTCGTGCAGCTCGACTGCACGACCGTGATCCGTCCCGGCCAGATCGGGCGGGTCGACGAATGGAAGAACCTGATCGTGACGCAGGACAAGTGACGGACTCGATGGCCATCGACGCGGTCGATCTCGAAGTGGTGAAGGCGAGCCTCTCCGGCATCGTGCAGGAGATGCAGAATTCGCTGTTTCGCACCGGCTTCTCCACCATCGTGCGGGAATCGCAGGATGCGTCCTGCGCGCTGATGAACGCGAAGGGCGACGTGGTGGCGCAGCACGTGGTGTTGCCGCTGCATATCGGCGCATTTCCAGCCTGCACCGCCGCCGTCATCGACGTGTTCGGCGACAGCATCGCGCCAGGCGACGCCTTCATCATCAACCACCCCTACCATGGCGGCAGCCCCCACGCGCCGGACATCGCGGTCATCACGCCGGCCTTCGTCGACGGCGAGCTGTTCGGCTTCTGCGGCTCGATCGCGCACAAGAGCGACATCGGCGGACCGGTGCCGGGAAGCTGTTCGGGCCAGGCGCGAGAGGTCTTCAACGAGGGCCTGCACCTGCCCGCCGTGCGCTACCAAAGCGCGTACCGGCCCAACAGCGACATCGAGCGGCTCATCGGCGCCAACAGCCGCACGCCGGAACTCGTGCTCGGCGATATCCGCGGACAGCTCGGCGCCGACCGGCTGGGCGAGAAGCGGCTCGGCGAACTCGTCGGCAAGTTCGGCAAGCGGGACGTCCTCGCGTGCTTCGATCGCCTACTCGACATGTCGGAACGAAAGCTCAAGGCGGCGATCGCGGAATGGGAGGACGGGCGTTTCGAGGCAGAACGGTTCGTCGACGATGACGGCATCGACCTGGAACAGCCGGTGCGTATCCACGTGGTTATAGAAAAGCGCGGAGACAAGCTGCATTTCGATTTCAGCGGATCGGCGGACGCGACCAAGGGCCCCGCCAATATCCGCCCGCCCTTGGTGCAAGCGGCCTGCGCCTATGCGCTGATCTCGCTGGTCGATCCGAACATGTACGTGTCGAGCGGCCTCATTCGTGGCTTCACCATGGCGGCGCGCGACGGCAGCGTCCTCAACCCGCGATTCCCCTCGCCGGTCAACACCTACAATCCCACCATCCATGCGTTGGTGGACGCCATCTTCGACGCCATGAGCCACGTGGTGCCGAGCAAGGTGCGTGCCGACGGCAGCGGCAGCCGCTCCATCATTCTCGGCGGCCGCGACACCTACACCGGCAAGGGTTATGTGCAATACGAGATCATCGCCGGCGGCGCCGGCGCGCGTGCGGGCAAGGACGGGGCTTCCGGCATCACCGTCAATCAAAGCAACGCCAAGATCGCGCCGATCGAGATCATCGAGAGCGAATTTCCTACCCGCCTCACGCGCTTCGAACTGATAACGGACTCGGGCGGGCCGGGTGAGTTCCGCGGCGGGCTCGGCATCCGCCGCGAATACCTCAATCTCGCGGATGCGCGCTTCTCGATCCGCTCCATGAAGCATCTGATCCCCCCGAATGGCTGCGCCGGCGGCGGCAACGGCCGCCGCGGCGACCTCTGGGTCAACCCGGACACCCCTGCGGCGAAGCGCTTGCCCACGCGCTACGCCGATTACCCGCTGCGTACCGGCGATATCTTCCGGCTCGACACCCCGGGCGGCGGCGGGCATGGCGATGCGCTCGCGCGCGACGCGGAGCGCGTGCTCGCCGACGTGCGGGAGGGGCTCGTTTCAAGGGAGGCGGCGGAGCCCGACTATGGCGTGGTGCTCGAGCGGGCCGCGCGCGCGTGGGTCATCGATCGCGCGGCCACGCAAGCGCGCCGGGCGCAACTGAGGAGAGACAAAGCCAAGCGATGAGCGGGTCGCGGCGCGCGCGCTTACGCCCGCGTCGCCTTCTGGCGCTTGAAGGCGCCGAAGCCCGGACGATAGGTCTTATCGTCGAGGAACTGCTTCATGCCCTGGCTGCGGCTGTCTTCCTTGTCGACAAAACGTAACGCCTCGCTCTTGGCGTTGAGGTAGTCCGCCGCCTGCGGCTCGTTCATGAAACGCACGGCGCGCAGCGCTTCCTTGGTATAGCGCAGGACGGTCGGGCTCTTCTCCATCAGCTTCTTGGCGAGCTTGACGGTCTCGTCCTTCAGCTTGGCCTTGGGATAAGAAAAGTTGACGAACCCGATTTCCTTCGCCTTTTTGCCGTCAAAGGTGTCGCCGGTGAGCGCGTAATACATACCGTCGCGGAAATTCAAGGTCTGCGCGACGTTCCACGACACGATGCCTCCGGGCAGAATGCCCCAGTTCACTTCGGAGAGGCCAAACAGCGCCTCGTCCGCCGCGATCGCGAAATCGCAGGCGCAGACCTGGGTGAAGCCGCCGCCGAAGCAGTAGCCGTTCACCATGGCGATGGTCGGCTGCGGGAAGGTCGAAAGCCGTTGCCAGCGCCACTGATTGGAAGCGTGGCGAGCCTTCGCCCTGGCCGCCGGCGCGTCGTCGTTGGCGCGGAAATAGAGCTTGATGTCCTGCCCGGCACAGAAGGCTTCGCCGGCACCGGTGAGCACGAGGACCTGGGTTTGCGGATCGACCGCGAGCTCGGCCAACGCGTCGTCCATGTCGAGGTGGAGCTGCGGGCTCATGGCATTGCGCTTGTCGGGCCGGTTCATGATCAGCCAAGTGATGCCGTCCTGCTTCTCGATCAGGACCGTCTCGTATTTCTTTGTTGTCATTGTTTTCTCCTCAACTCGGGTTCAATCGCGGTATTCAAGTTCGCGCGAGCGCGCTCGCGGCGGAGCGGCGTGCCACCGCGTAAAATACGGCTGCGATCATCGCCATCAGCATGGACCATATCAACCCCAGCGCCGCAAGCTCGGTGCCCTGGCCGTTGGTCCAAAGGTCGAACAGGGCGACCGCCATGGTCTGCGAGCGTGGTCCCGCGAGCAAAATTGCCAGCGACAATACGCGCGCTGCCATCAGAAAGATGAACAACCAGCCCGCGAGCAGGGCCGGCGCGAGCAGCGGCGCAACGATGCGGCGCAGCCGGGTAAAAGCGGATGCGCCGCACATCTCCGCGGATTCTTCGAGCTCGCGGTGGATCTGCAGCATGCCCGCGGCGCTGTAGCGCATGCCATAGGGCAGGTAGTTGATGACAAACGCCCAGATCAGGATCCCGAGCGTGCCGTAGAGCGGGATCGGCAGATGCAGAAAAAGCTGCATGACCGCGATGCCGAGGATGAGGCCGGGAAAGACCAGCGGAATGGTGGCGAGCCGCTCGACCGCCCAGCCGCCCGGCGCACGGCGCACGGCCAGCCACGCCGCCGCGAAGGTGAGCGCCACCGCAATGGTCGCGGTCGCGACCGCGACCAAGAGGGTATTGGCGATCAGCTCGAAATGATCGGCCGAGAAGACGGTGCGATAATTGTCGAGCGTGACGAGCTTGAGCGCTGCGGGGCCGATCGGCTGATAGAACGGAAGCAACGACACCCAGGTCAGCATCGCGATCGGGACGACGAGAAGCAGCACGAAATTGGCGACAAGGACTGCGGCCGCCGCGTAGCGCAGCCGCCCGAGCTCGAACGGCCGCGGCCGAAAGCCCTTGCCGGTGACGGTCGCGAACCTTTCCGCGTGCCGCGACAGTCTGCCGTAAAGGGCGAGCAACACCAGCACCAGAGCGAGCATGAGAACCGACAGCGCGCTGGCGCCGCCGATATCGGGCGGCGCCTTCGCCACCATATTGCCGTAGATGTCCGTGGTCAGAACGGAGATGCGGCCGGGTAGTCCGACCAGCGCCGGCACCTCGAACGCTTCGATGGCGCGGATGAAGACTAGCATCGACAGCGCCAGAATGGAGGGAAGCGACAACCGCAGCGTCACCCGCCTGATCGTGGCACCGAGGCCGGCGCCGCTCACGCGCGCGGCCTCCTCCAGTTCGGGATTGGCGTTGCGCAGCGTCGCGCCCACCAGGAGGAAGGCCAGCGGTGACCACAGAAAGCCCTCCACCATGATCATGCCGGGCATGGAATAGATGTCGATCAAAACATCCGACGTTCCGGTCAAAGCGCGGTAGAGCTGATTGATGGGCCCGGCCTTGCCGAAAACCAACAGCCACGCGGTGACATAGAGAATGTAGGGGGTTCCAAGCGATATGATCGCGGTGAGATATGCGAGCGGCTTGAGCGGCGTATTGGTGCGCTCGACGATCCATGCGGTCATCCATCCGATGATCAGCGCAAGCACCGCGCTGCCCGCGGCGAAGGCGAGCGAGTTCGCGCTGCTGACCAGGAAACGGCGACTCTCCAACACCGCCTCGAAGTTGGCGAGACTCCATTCGCCGCTGCCGTGCGAATCAACGATGCTCGCCTTGAGCAGAAACAAGAACGGCGGCAGCACCAACGCGGCGAGGACGACGATCAACAGCATCGCCAGCACAAGCGTCTGGTAGGCAGAGAGGCGAGCCCACAACGCAGCGACCACGGAATCGGCGGGCAATGCCGTTCGATTCTCTCCGGCTGATCGGATGTCGTGGGCCAAGTCAGCTGACGTCGTCACGGAGCATCGCTCCTATTCCCACGTATTCCGGAGCGTCGAAGGACGCCGCGTTGGTGACCGAGACGAATGGACGCGCGTCCCTGCGTTCACCGAAACAAGTCGTCGTAGACCTTCTTCCATGTGACCATACCGTGATCGGTCTGCTCCGGCGTGAAGAAATGCGTGCGGAACGAACCTTCGTCCGGCTTGAGCGACGGCGTCAGCGCGGGCACCGCGGGGTCCGCCGGCAGATACTCGGCCGCGCGGAAGATGTGCTGGCCCTCCGGCGAGATGATGAAATCGACGAGCAGCTTGGCCGCATGGGGGTGCGGCGCAGCGCTGTGCACCGAAATCACCGACAGCGTGCCGGTCGCCGGCTCCATTTTGATCCAGTCGACAGGCGCGCCCTTCTTGGCGCTGATCACGGCGTGATGATTGAAGATTTGCAGCCCCAGCACATACTCGCCGGCGATGACTTGATCGAGCACCTCGCGCGCCGCGCTGCCGATGTTGGCGATTTGCTGCTGCGAGAGCACTCGCAGATAGGCCATTCCCTTCTCGTTGCCCATCTCGGTCAACACGGTGCCGATGAAGCCAGGGCCACCCGAACTCGAAGGCGTGGTGCTCCAGGCCATTTTTCCCCGCCATTTCGGAGCCAGCAGCGCCTGATAGCTGCGCGGCTCCGTGCCTTTCGGAACGAGGCTGGTGTTGAAGCCGGGGGTGAGGAAAAACAAGTTGTTCGCGACCCAATATCCCTCGGGGTCCTTGTATTGCGCCGGATAGGCGTTGGCCGGATCGGGCAGCCATCGCAGGACGTAGCCTTCTTTCTTGAGCGGCACGACCGTCGACGTTCCGTCGAACACGTCGGATTGCGGCTTGCCCGCCCGGCTTTCGTTGATGATCTTGACCGAGAGTTCGGTGGAGTTGGCGCGGATCGAGCGGACCTTGATGCCGTATTTCTTTTCGAAGGCGGCGCTCACGGGACGCACGAGCTGGCTAATGATCTGGGTCGTGTACCAGACGACCTCGCCTTCGTTCTTCGCGGCCGCGACCAATGCCGCATCGGCGGCGCGTGCGGAGCCGGCGGGAAGGCTCAAGACCGCCGCCATGATGAAGCGCAGGCGCCAACGCAGACGCTCCATGGCCTTGCTCCCGTGACGGCGGCTGCTCGCCGCGCTTGCTAACTCGCCCGCGATGCCTGTTCGACGGCGCCGTTCATTCGGCCGCGACCTCCGGCAGTTCGAAACCGCTCAGATCGAGGTCCGCATAGGGCATCAGATGAAAGCTCATCGCCTTCATGGCGGCGTCCATCAGTTCCGCAGGAACGTCTGCATCGCCTGCGCGACGGCCGCGGCCTGTTCGACGTGCGGCAGGTGGCCGGCATTGGGAATCATGGTGAGCGTTGATCCCGGGATCAGGCGGTGGAACGCCTCGGCATAGGCCGGTGGAATGATGCGGTCGCCATCGCCCCAGATGACGTGGGTGGGCACGTTCACCCGATGCAGCCAGCGCTCCAGCCGCGGGTTGAAGAAGCGCGGCTGCCAGCCGAAACGGGCGCTGGCGATGCGGTTGAGAATGGCGAGATCCTGATATTTGTCGGCACCGGCACGCGCGGCGGCTTCCTCGCCGACCTTGGGATCGACATAGGCGAGGCGCGCCTGTTCCTCCGGATCGATCATGAAAATATCGGTCTTGGGCACGCCTTTGACGTGGATGCCGGCGGCCGAGATCAGCGTGAGGCTGCGCAGGCGCTCCGTCGAGCGCACCGCCATTTCGAGCGCGATCCAACCGCCCAGCGATTGCCCGACGACGTGAACGCCGGAAAGTCCGAGCGCCTCGATGGCATCGAGATAGCAGTAGGCGACATCGGAAACGTCATCGATCCAGGCCGGCGCCTCGGAGGCGCCGAAACCGGGATGATCGGGCACGATCACGTCGAACCGTTCCGCCAACGTATCGAGGATCGCCGGCCATTCCGCGAGCCCGTCGGTGCCGTGCAAGTACATCAACGGCACGCCCTTGCCGCCGCGCGCAAGGCTGAGCTTGCAGCCGTTGATTTCGATCGTCTGCCGGACAAATTCCATGGTCCACCCGCGGTCCCGGTTCGCCCGTCGCGAAAAGGTAGGGGAGGTCGGCAACCGGCTCAAACATTTTCTAAATGCCGCGCCGTCGCGATTCCTGGCTGCGCGCGGGACCTCGCGGGTTCGACGAGCAAGCGGCAGCGTTCAACGGTGTTACCGATCGCCGCCAGGATCCGAATGGCTGGGGCGATACTCGCCACCGGAGTTCGCTTGAAAGATAAATGCACGCCCCTATGGCGGCATGCCGCCCATGCGTCCAGGGCGCGAATCGACCTCGCGGACTTGCGATTTCCATATTAGAATTAAACCAAGCTATTCTTCGGGAACAGCGGGGCGCGCGGCATGACCGAGGGGTCACCGCCGCAATCAATCATCGCCTCCCCCAACGGCGATGCATGGAGGTTTGCAAATGGCTGATCTCACCGTGAATGGAAAGACTCATCAGGTCGATGTCGACCCCAACACCCCGCTGCTGTGGGTGTTGCGCGACACGATCGGGCTGACCGGCACCAAGTATGGCTGCGGCATCGCCCAGTGCGGCGCCTGCACCGTCCATGTCGACGGCATTGCGATGCGCTCGTGCTCGGTGCCGTTGAGCGCGGTGGCCGGCCGGCAGATCACCACGATCGAGGGGCTGGCGCAGAACGGCGCGCTGCACAAGGTGCAGAAGGCCTGGCTCGATCACGACGTGCCGCAATGCGGCTATTGCCAGTGCGGGATGATCATGGCGGTGGCGGCGCTGCTCAAGGACAAGCCGAAACCGACCGATGCCGACATCGACGCCAACATCACCAATATCTGCCGTTGCGGCACCTATCAGCAGGTGCGCGCGGCGATCCACGCCGCTGCGGCGAGCGCGTGAGGAGGGAGGCAGCCATGAATTACATACCGAAGATCGATCGCCGCAGCTTCGTGGTGAGCGCGGCCGCGGTGGGTGGCGGGTTGGCGCTCGGCCTCGACCTTCCGTTCGGCGGCCCGCAGGTGATCCGCGCGCAGGACGGCTCGCCCGAGGTCAACGCCTGGGTGGTGATCCGCCCGGACGACACGGTGGTCATTCGCATCGCCCGCTCCGAGATGGGTCAAGGCACGCTCACCGGGCTCGCCCAACTCGTCGCCGAGGAACTCGAATGCGACTGGTCGAAGGTCAGCTATGAATTCCCGACGCCGGGCCAGAACGTTGCGCGCAAACGGGTGTGGGGTGACTTCTTCACCGCCGGCAGCCGCGGCATTCGCGAGTCCAACGACTTCGTCCGCAAAGGCGGCGCGGTGGCGCGCGAGATGTTGATCCAGGCCGCCGCCAACGAGTGGAAAGTTCCGGCCGCAGAGTG
>Ga0124850_1000184_pt1 | contig 10600 bp, 9 predicted proteins | sample PanSoiMetaGPlot1_FD_97462 | JGI IMG/M metagenome (GOLD analysis project Ga0124850, IMG submission 97462) | Tropical forest soil microbial communities from Panama analyzed to predict greenhouse gas emissions - Panama Soil - Plot 1 (PacBio error... | ecosystem: Environmental > Terrestrial > Soil >...
GCAGCGGCGCCGTGATTGATGTCGATCGTCCCGCCGCGCGGATGCGGCACGACGATGCGGCGCGCCAAGAGATGCAGGCGGTCCTGCATGCCGCCGGGCAGCTGCCAGTTCTCCTTCGAAAAATATTTGGCATCGCCCACGATGGGATGGCCGATATGCGCCATGTGCGCACGCAGTTGATGCGTGCGGCCGGTCACCGGCTTGAGCGAGAGCCAGGCGAGTTGGCGCGCGGCGGTGTCGATCACGGCGTAATAGGTCACCGCGTGGCTCGCCCCCTCTTCGCCGTGGCGGGCGACGCGCATGAACGAATCGTCCTCCCGTTCCTCCTTGGCGAGGAACGTGGAGATGCGGCCCTGGCGCGGCTTGGGCACGCCGGCGACCAGCGCCCAGTAGATTTTCCGCGCCGCCCGCGAGCGGAAGGTCTTGGCCAGCGCCGAGGCCGCAAACCGCGTCTTCGCCACCAGGAGGCAGCCGGCGGTGTCCTTGTCCAGGCGGTGCACGAGGCGCGGACGCTGGCCCTGCGCATCCCGCAGCGCCTCGAGCATGCCGTCGAGATGGCGCGTGGTGCCCGAGCCGCCCTGCACTGCAAGCCCCATGGGCTTGTTGAGCACGAATACGTCGGCGTCTTCGTAGAGCGTGATCGACTTGAGGAAGTCGCGGGTCTGATCGCGAGCCTTGGTGTCGCGTCCGCTCGGACGCGGCTGATCCAATCGCAACGGCGGAATGCGCACCGCCTGCCCGGCTTCGAGCCGCTGCTTGGGTTGCGCGCGCTTGCCGTTCACACGCAATTCGCCCTTTCGAATGATGCGCTGGATGTGGGAGAAGGCGAGCCCTGGAAACCGCGCCTCGACAAAGCGATCGACGCGCATGCCGGCTTCGTCCGCCGTGACCTTGGCGGTCTGTACGCCGGTCGAGGACGCCACCGGCTCGGCGGCGGTTGGGCGGCCGCGTCGCTGTGCGGCGAGCGTGCTCACCATGACAACATGCGCTTGCTGAGGAAAATCATGGCCGCATCGTTGGACGATTTGAATTCCGGCAACGTTCGCATGGAGCTCTTCCAACCTGCATGATTAGTCGGGTTTATTTCGCTCCCTCCGCAGCTTCTCCCAGTATTCCAGCCGCTTTTTGATCTCGCGCTCGAAACCGCGCTCCGGCGGATCGTAGAACTTCTGCCGGTCGAGCTGCTCGGGGAAATGGTCCTGGCCGGAAAAAGCCTCGGGCGCGTCGTGGTCGTAGTCGTAGCCTTCGCCGTACCCTTGCGCCTGCATCAGCTTGGTCGGTGCGTTGAGGATGTGCTTCGGCGGCACCAGCGATCCCGCCTCCCGTGCCGTGCGCATGGCCGCGCCATAGGCGGCATAGGCCGCATTCGACTTCGGCGCGGTCGCGACGTAGATCACCGCCTCCGCGATCGCCAATTCGCCTTCGGGCGAGCCCAGAAAGTCGTAGGCGTCCTTGGCCGCGTTGCAGACTACCAGCGCCTGCGGGTCGGCGAGCCCGATATCCTCAACCGCCATGCGCACCACGCGCCGCGCGATGTAGAGCGGGTCCTCGCCCGCGTCCAACATGCGGCAGAGATAGTAAAGCGCGGCATCCGGATCGGAGCCGCGCACCGATTTGTGCAAGGCGCTAATCTGGTTGTAATGGCTGTCCTGCTGCTTGTCGTAGATCGGCGCGCGGCGCTGCACCACGTCCTGCAATTTTTCCGCGTCGAAGGTCTCGCCTTTGCGCGCCGCCCGCCAAACCTCCTCGGCCAGCGTGAGCGCCGCACGGCCGTCGCCATCGGCCATGCGGATGAGGGACTGGCGCGCCTCGGCATCAAGGGGAAGTTTCTTGCCTTCGATTGCCTCGGCACGGGCGATGAGCTTCTCGAGCGCATCGGCGTCGAGCGGTTTGAACACCAATACGCGCGCCCGCGAGAGCAGCGGCGCGATCAGCTCGAAGGACGGATTCTCCGTGGTGGCGCCGACGAGAACGATGGTGCCGTCCTCCATCACCGGCAGGAACGAATCCTGCTGCGCGCGATTGAAACGATGGATCTCGTCGACGAAGAGCAGCGTGCCCTGCCCGACCTCGCGGCGGGCGCGCGCCGCGTCGAACACCTTCTTGAGGTCACCGACGCCCGAGAAAATCGCCGAGATTTGCTCGAAATGCAGGTCGGTCGCGCGCGCCAAGAGCCGCGCGACCGTGGTCTTGCCGGTGCCGGGCGGCCCCCAAAACACCAGCGAGCCCAGCGTTCGCGTATCGAGCAGGCGCGTGAGCGCGCCGTCGGAGCCGAGCAAATGGTCCTGGCCGACGACCTCGCTGAGCTGCCCCGGCCGCAGCTTGTCGGCGAGCGGCCGCGGCGCGTCGCGCTCGAGACCGGCGGCGGCGAACAGGCTCGCGCCGGTGCGCTTGGCGCGCGGCGTCATCCACGCAGCTCCACGGACACCTGCTGGCCGCCGCGCACGATGGTGATGTTCCAGCGCCGGCTCTGCTGGCCGGCGACACGCTCGAGATCGCGCGTTTTTGCGATTTTCGCGTTGTTGACCGAAAGTACGAGATCGCCGCGCTGGAAGCCGAGACTCTGCGCGGGCGAGCCGGAGGCGATGTCGACGATCACCACGCCTTGCGAGGAAGGGTCGAGCCGCAAACTCTCCGCTAGCGCGGGCGACAAGTTGGATACCCTGGCTCCCTGAAACGGCGAGGGCGAGGCGATGACCAGCTCCTCATGCGGGGTGTCGGGCGCGGCTTCGAGCACGACGCTCAGCGCCACCTCTTTGCCGCCACGGATGACACCGAGCCGCGCGCTGCCGCCGATCGCCTTGGTGGCGAAGCGGTAATCGAAGGCGTTGGCGTCCTCGACCGGCTGGGCGTCGATGGCGACGATCAGGTCGCTGGTCTTGAGGCCTGCCCGCGCGGCGGGGCTCGTCGGCGTCACGCTCGCGACCAGCGCGCCGGACGGACGCTTGAGTCCGAGACCCTCGGCGATCTCCGGCGTTACCGCCTGCAGCCTCGCGCCGAGCCATGGACGTTTGACGATGGAGCCGCCGCTCTTCGCCGAAGCCACCACCACCTTCACCATATTGGCCGGGATGGCGAAACCGATGCCCTGCGAGCCGCCCGAGCGCGAGAAGATCGCGGTATTGACGCCGACCAGGCGTCCGCCGAGATCGACCAGCGCGCCGCCGGAATTGCCGGGGTTGATGGCGGCATCGGTCTGGATAAAGAACTGGTAGTCGGTGATGCCGACCTCGGTGCGCGCCAGCGCCGAGACGATGCCATGGGTCACGGTCTGCCCGACGGCGAAGGGATTGCCGATGGCGAGCACCACGTCGCCGACCTCGAGCGCGTCCGAATCGGCGAATTCGAGCGCCGGAAAACGTTCGTTCTGCGCCTTGATGCGCAGCACCGCGAGGTCCGAGCGCGCATCCTTGAGCACCATCTCAGCTTCGAATTCGCGCTTGTCCGCAAGCGATACCCTGACCTGATCCGCTCCCTCGATGACGTGGTTATTGGTGACCACGAGGCCCTCGGCGTCGACGAGGACGCCTGAGCCAAGCGAACGCTGGACCTGGTCGCCCGATCCGCCGGGCGCACCCGGCCCCCCGAAAAAGCGGCGGAAGATCGGATCATCGAACAGGGGATTACGGACGGCGACCGTCTTGGCGGCATAGACGTTGACGACGGCCGGCGCCGCGCGCCGCACGACCGGCGCGTAGGACAGCCGCAACTCGTTCGCGGAGGAGGGCACGCGGCGCTCCGGGGTGCGCTCCTGGGCGCCGGCGCCGAGCGGCGCCGCCGCGATGACGATGAGGGCGGCGGTCGCGAGCCACCTCGAGGGCAAAGACATGTTCAATTGGGAAGACATGCTCAGTTGCGAAGACATGGGCCAATCCAGATTCGAGGGAGGCCAGATATAATCCCACGGTCGCGGCAAATGAAGGGCGCGGCAAATGAAGGCGCGGCAAGGCCGCCCGCGCCTATGGAACAAGCCCGTGGATGATGCCTAAACTGGCCCCGTTCTCCCCTTCCCTCCCGAGGCCCTCGTGCAGCGTCCCCATGCCGAATCGACCGCCAGCTCGTCACATGCCGCCGCCGCCGGGGTGATCTACGCCGCCGCTTTCGTCACCGGTGCGATCGTGATGAGCTTCGAAATGCTGGGGTCGCGCTACCTCAACCCGTATTTCGGCAGCGGCATCTATACCTGGGCGGCGCTGATCTCGACCGTGCTCATTGCCCTTACCGCCGGCTATTTTCTCGGCGGGGCGCTGGCCGACCGCACCGCCTCGCTCGCGGTGCTCGCGCTGACCGTCATCGTCGGATCGCTCTATCTCCTGGCGCTGCCGAGCTTCGCCCAAGCCGTTCTCGAATTCGTGCTCGAGAGCGTCGACGACATTCGCGCCGGCAGCCTGCTCGCCTCGCTCGCCCTTATGTTCTTCCCGGTGACTTTTCTCGGCATGTATTCGCCCTTCGCCATCCGGCTGCTCTTGCGCTCGCCGCAACGTTCCGGCCGGGTATCGGGCGCCGTCTACGGCATTTCCACCGCGGGCGCGATCGTGGGCACGCTGGGCACCACCTTCTTTCTCATTCCGACGATCGGCTCGCGCGCCATCACGCTCACGCTCGGCGCGCTCGGATTGGCCGCGGGTTTGGCGCTGCTGGCGCTGGCTCGCCTGCGCCGCCGCGCCGGCAGCGCCCTCGTGGTCGTTGCGCTTGCCGTGTCCGCGGCGCCTGCCGGCCGCGCGGACAATCTGATCGACGAGGCCGTTCGCGCGCGGATGCTCGAGCGCGCCGACGGCCGGCTCGCCCATATCGAAACGGCCTATAACGATGTCTTCATCACCAAGCGCCGGCACCAACTCGTGATGTCGTTCCAGCTCAAGGGCTGGGACTACACCGAATCGGTGAGCAACCTTCTCGACCCGGACGACCTGCCGCTGCGCTACGCGCAGGTGATGACGATCGCGACCATCTATCCCGAGACGGCGCGGAAAATCCTGATGCTCGGGCTCGGCGGCGGCTCGATCTCCACTTATCTCGGGCGTTTCATGCCGCAGGCTGCGATCACCACGGTGGAGATCGACCCGGGCGTCATCACCGCCGCCAAGACCTATTTCGGCCTGCGCGAGACCGAGCGGATGCGCTATCACGCCGGCGATGGGCGCGTGTTCCTCACCCGCAACGACGAACTTTACGATTTGATCCTGCTCGACGCCTATCGCGGCGGCTACGTGCCGTTTCATCTGCTCACGCGGGAGTTCTACACGCTGGTCAAGCAGCGCCTCACCCCTGGCGGTGCCGCCGCGTTCAACATCCATGACGGCAGCAAGCTTTATGCCTCGACCGTGAAGACGCTGGGCGAGGTCTTTGCGGCGCTCGATCTCTATCCGAGCGGCGTCGGCGAGGTGATCGCGGTCGCCGGCGCCTCGCCGCTCGATCCGCAGACGCTGGAACGCAGGGCCGCGGCGCTGCAGGAGCGCCACGGCTTTCGCTTTCCGTTACCGCAGATTTTGCAGCGGCGCCTGGAGCAGCCGCGCTCGCAGGCGGCGAACGGCGATGTCATCACCGATGATTTCGCGCCGGCCGATGTCTACGACGTGATCGGCAAGAATGCGCGCCGAAAGAACTAGACGCACGGGCCCGCTTGCATCGTCACGCTGGCGCCGGCGCTTCGGTCTGGGCTTCGGTCTTCGCTTGCACCGGTCCGGAGTCCTGCCCTTTCGCCTCCACGTCGCGATCGACGAATTCGATGACCGCGACGGGGGCGGAATCGCCATAGCGGAAGCCGGCCTTGAGCACGCGGGTATAGCCGCCGTTGCGGTCCTTGTAGCGGGGACCGAGCACCTCGAACAGTTTCTTGACCATGGCGATGTCGCGCATCTGCGCGATCGCCTGGCGGCGCGCGTGCAGGTCGCCACGCTTGCCGAGCGTGACAGTTTCTCGATGATCGGCCGCAAGTCCTTCGCCTTCGGCAGCGTGGTCACGATCTGCTCGTGCTTGATGAGCGCCACCGCCATGTTGGCGAACATGGCGCGGCGATGCTCGCTGGTGCGATTGAGCTTGCGATGGGCGTTAGCGTGACGCATGCGCGTACTCCGCACAAGGCACAGTGATCAGTGATCGATAATCAGACGACGTTCCGATCTTCGACTTCTGACCGCCGATCCCTGCTCAATAATGGTCCTCGAAGCGCTTGGCCAGCTCGTCGATATTGTCGGGCGGCCAACCCGGCACTTCCATGCCGAGATGCAGCCCCATCTGAGCCAGCACCTCCTTGATCTCGTTGAGCGACTTGCGCCCGAAATTCGGGGTGCGCAGCATCTCGGCCTCGGTCTTCTGAACGAGGTCGCCGATGTAGACGATATTGTCGTTCTTGAGACAGTTCGCCGAACGCACCGAAAGCTCGAGCTCGTCCACCTTCTTGAGGAAGGCCGGATTGAAGGCGAGATCGGGAATGGACTCGGCCACAACCTCCTTGCGCGGCTCCTCGAAATTGACGAAGACGTTGAGCTGGTCCTGCAGGATGCGCGCGGCGTAAGCGACCGCGTCGTCCGGACTGACCGCGCCGTTGGTCTCGATCTGCATCGTCAACTTGTCGTAATCGAGAATCTGGCCTTCGCGGGTATTCTCGACCTTGTAGGAGACCTTGCGCACCGGCGAATAGAGACTGTCGACCGGGATCAGGCCGATCGGCGCGTCCTCGGGACGATTGCGCTCGGTGGGGACGTAGCCCTTCCCGGTATTGACCGTGAACTCCATGCGGATCTCGGCGCCCTCGTCGAGCGTGCACAGCACGAGATCGGGGTTGAGCACGACGATGTCGCCCACGGTCTGAATATCGCCGGCGGTGACCGTGCCCGGTCCTTGCTTCTTCACCACCATGCGCTTGGGTCCGTCGCCCTGCATCTTGATGGCGATGTCTTTGATGTTGAGCACGATGTCGGTCACGTCCTCGCGCACGCCTGGAATCGAGGAGAACTCGTGCAACACCCCGTCGATATGAACCGACTGCACCGCCGCGCCTTGCAGCGACGACAGCAAGATGCGTCGCAGCGCATTGCCCAGCGTCACGCCAAAGCCGCGCTCGAGCGGCTCGGCGACCACGGTGGCTTCGCGCTTGGGATCGGCGCCTGCAGCCACCTGGAGCTTGTTCGGTCGGATCAGTTCCTGCCAGTTCTTCTGGATCGTCACGTTGGCACCCATGCCTTTGTGCGGCGCGGCGGCGGGCCGCGCCCCCCACTCCGCCCCGGGGGAATTTTCTGCGGCGGGCTCTTCTGGAGTCCGCCCAATGAGAACATTGTCGGTCATACTCGGCGCCTCTTGCGTGGACGGCAGCCGTTGTGTGGTATCGGCGTCACGTCGCGGATGGAGGTGATGGTGAAGCCGGCCGACTGCAGCGAGCGCAACGCCGATTCACGGCCGGAGCCCGGGCCCGCGACCTCGACTTCGAGGGTGCGCATGCCGTGCTCCTGGGCCTTCTTGGCGGCGTCCTCGGCCGCCACCTGCGCTGCGTAGGGCGTCGATTTTCGCGAGCCCTTGAAGCCCATGGTGCCGGCAGACGACCAGGCGATGGTGTTTCCTTGTGCGTCCGTAATGGTGATCATGGTGTTATTGAAGGTCGCGTTCACATGCGCGACTCCGGAAGCGATATTTTTGCGCTCGCGACGGCGAACGCGGGTGGCTTCTTTGCCCATTCTTCATCCTCTCGCAGCTCGGCCGGGCCGATGACTGGTGCTGTGACCACGCAGCAGGCTTCGTCAACTCAAGGTGCGCGTTTCTTGCCGGCAATCGGCTTTGCCGGCCCTTTGCGGGTGCGGGCATTGGTGTGGGTGCGTTGGCCGCGGACGGGTAGTCCGCGACGGTGCCTCAACCCACGGTAGCAGCCAAGATCCATTAGCCGCTTAATGTTCATGGCCACCTCGCGCCGAAGGTCGCCCTCGACGATGTAGTCGCGGTCGATGACCTCGCGGATCTGCAGCACTTCCTGGTCGGTCAGCTGCGACACCCGGCGGGCATCCGGGATTCCGACTTTCGTCATGATTTCATTGGCCTTTTTGGGCCCGATCCCGTGGATATATTGCAGTGCAATAACGACGCGTTTGTTGGTCGGTATGTTGACGCCGGCGATGCGGGCCACAGCTATTCACTCCTATTGCAGGCGCAAGCGCAGCGGCCGGCGCTCCTCACGAGTGCGGTTCGCAAACGATAACGCGACACCCTCCCCGTTCCCCAGGGCCCGGTATCGTTCGACCTCTCAACTTGGATGCGGGTTATTAATGGATTCACCGGCGTTTCGTCAACCTCCGGCGCGGAGCGCTTTTGCGCGCAGCCGCCTTCCGGCCGGCGCCCTTGTGCCCGCTCGATTTGGCGGTCTTGGCCTTCGTTTTCAACGGCTTGCGGGCCGCGTTTTTGACGCCAGCGGTACACGCCCCCCGACGGCTGGGCTTGGCGTCCTTGGGCACTGAGATCTTGGCTCGTTTCTCCGGCGACCTCGCGGGCGGCTTTTTGGCGGCGGCACCGCGAAGCACCCGATCGATGGCGCTTCCCACCTGCGGGATCGGCGCCATTCCATCGACTGAGCGCAGCACGCTCTGAAGCTGGTAATAGGTGGCGAGCGGCGCGGTCTGATCGCGGTAGGCCAACAGCCGGCGGTGCAGCACCTGCGGATCGTCGTCGTCCCGCAACGTCTCGCCCCGCGCTTTCGTTTCCGCGATCCGCTTCTCGATGCGCTTGAGCAGGGCGCCCTCGTCCACCTTGAGCTCGATGACGGCGTCGAGCTCGAGGCCCTTCTCCTTGAGCATACGGTCGAGCGCGTGCGCCTGCGGCACCGTGCGCGGGAAACCATCCAGGATGAAACCCCTGCGCGCATCGGGCTCGTCGATGCGCGCGGAGACGATCGCCACCACCATCTCGTCGGGTACGAGTTCGCCGCGCGCCATCATCTCCCTGGCGCGCACGCCGATCGGCGTGCCGGCCTCGGCCGCGGCACGCAGCATCTCACCGGTCGAAAGCTGCACCAGACCATGCTTGGCGACGAGCCGCTGCGCCTGCGTGCCTTTGCCGGCCCCCGGCGGGCCGAGCAGTATCAACCTCATCTACGCCGCCCCCGCAGCTTCGATCGCTTGATTAGTCCTTCATACTGGTGCGCAAGCAAGTAGCCCTGGATCTGTGCCACCGTATCCATGGTGACGCTGACCACGATCAAGAGCGAGGTGCCGCCGAGATAAAACGGCACCGCCGCGTAGGAGATCAGGATTTCCGGCAAGAGGCAAACGAGGGCGAGGTAGCCCGCCCCGATCACGGTGATGCGGGAGAGCACGTAGTCGATGTACTCCGCCGTGCGCTCGCCCGGCCGAATGCCGGGAATGAAGCCGCCGTGCTTCTTCAAGTTGTCCGCGGTTTCCGTCGGGTTGAACACGATCGCCGTATAGAAAAAGGCGAAAAAGACGATGAGCCCGATATAGAGGATCAGGAACAGCGGCCGTCCATGGCCGAGCTGGGTGGTGATGGCGACGAACCAATCCGGGCCTTGGCCGGCATTGAAGTTGGCGACCGTCGTCGGCAACAACAGCAGCGAGGAGGCGAAGATCGGCGGGATCACGCCCGAGGTATTGAGCTTGAGCGGCAGATGTGAGGACTGCCCCTCGAACATGCGGTTGCCGACCTGACGCTTGGGATACTGGATCAGCAGCCGGCGCTGCGCCCGCTCCATGAAGACAATGAAACCGATCACGGCGACCACCGTCACCAGCACCACCAGGATCAGTCCGGTCGACAGCGCGCCTTGACGGCCAAGCTCGAGCGTTCCCGCGATCGCCGATGGCAACTCCGCCACGATGCCCGAAAGAATAATGAGCGAGATGCCGTTGCCGATGCCGCGCGAGGTGACCTGCTCGCCGAGCCACATGAGGAACATCGTCCCGCCGGTGAGCGTGATCACCGTCTCGATGCGGAAGAACCAGCCGGGGTCGGACACGACGTGGCCGGCCCCTTCGAGGCCGACCGCAATGCCGTAAGATTGGAACGCCGCCAGCAGCACCGTGAGGTAGCGCGTATATTGGTTCATGACCTTGCGCCCCTGCTCGCCCTCTTTCTTGAGCTGCTCGAGCGTGGGCGACACCGTCGTCATCAGCTGGATGATGATCGAGGCCGAGATGTACGGCATGGTATTGAGCGCGAAGATCGCCATCCGGTGGATGCCGCCGCCGGAAAACATGTTGAACATGCCGAGAATACCGCCGGCCTGCGAGCGGAAGATCTGGTCCCAGGCCGAAGGATCGATGCCGGGCAGCGGGATATAGGTGCCGAGCCGATAGACCAGCAGCGCGCCGAGCGTGAACCAGATCCGCTTCTTGAGTTCCTCGGCCTTGGCGAGCGCCGAGAAATTAAGATTGGAGGCGAGTTGTTCTGCTGCAGAGACCATAGGTCTGAAGCTCCCGTTGCGCCCCCGAACACACCGACTGCTCGCTCGGGGCGCACGCGCGTGCGCCCCGTCCTATATAGGCATCAGGCGGCCTGTTCGCCCGTCTCCTGCTTCGGCGCCAGCAGGGTCACCGACCCGCCCGCCTTCTCCACCGCCGCCACCGCCGATTTGGACGCCCCCCAGACCGAGAAGGCGACC
>Ga0124850_1000185_pt1 | contig 10596 bp, 16 predicted proteins | sample PanSoiMetaGPlot1_FD_97462 | JGI IMG/M metagenome (GOLD analysis project Ga0124850, IMG submission 97462) | Tropical forest soil microbial communities from Panama analyzed to predict greenhouse gas emissions - Panama Soil - Plot 1 (PacBio error... | ecosystem: Environmental > Terrestrial > Soil >...
CACTTGGCCGGTTTTCGATGATGATGATGATGCTTCGGCCGAGACGCGGCTCCATGATGCGAATCCACGCCGGATGGAATTTTCGAAAAGGACACCCAATCATTTGTCGGGATGCTCGTCTCGTCCCGTGACGCCGAAAATTTTTGTCTCGGGGCAGCTTCTTCGAGCTTGATCTTCTCAAGAAGTAGATCGGTCACCAGACGCCGCAGCCGTGAATTTTCGAGCTGGAGTTCAGCAATTCGGTCGCGTCCGCCGCGCGTCCGATCGGGCTAGCCCGCCTCGTGTACAGGCTGAGGCCCAGCCGCCGCCTTGCGCCACCGGTGCAAGATCATGACACTCACACCAAGCGTGCGCGCAATTTCACTTTGCAGTTTCCCTTGCGTCGCCAGATCATTCGCCTGCGCTAGCTTCGTCGCGATTTCCACCCTCGAGTGCCTTTTCTTTTTAGCCATAGCAGCTTGCATTCAACCTCCTAGTTGAAGCATCAGCTGTCTGCTTCTCGTCCTGTACGCAGTAGGTCGGCAATCACGAATCCGATCGCGGCACCGACTGCCAAAGCGACATAGATTTCGAGAGCGAACATTCAATGTAGTCCTTTATCGACAGCCCGCAATGCTCGCAAAGTTCACGCAGCCGCCGCCCCGGCTGCGGGTTGATACGTTTCCTTTTCACGCTGGCCTCCCAGCGCAGTTGCAACATAACGCTGTATGCGGGAGTCGATTCGCCAAAAATAGATTTGGCGCGGTCATAAGTTGCGCGCGCAACCGGCGTCTAGCGCTCGTGGGCGCGATAGCACACAAATCCCAGGGATGGTGGATGGCGTAAGCAGGGATCAGGGAAAACTGAGAGACCCTGAGTGGTCTTGCTGTCCCCGCCATGGTTACAATTTTGTGGCCGTTGCGTGAACGCTTGCAGCGTTGCCGGCGTTGGATCCCATGCAGATTGTGCAATGGCGGGGATCACGCCGTGTCGCATCACGCCATGTCGCATCGCCGCGCGGTGACTGCCGCAATGAGTCTTGCCGGTCAGATCGACCGGCTCGAACGGCCTGCCGACGTACTTGACGCGCTTCACCGCCCTGTGGCGACGATTGCGGAGGTCAATGTCTTCGGCGCGTGGCGATCCTCGTTGAGACGGGACGATTTGGACAGTTACATCGTGGGTAAAAACCTCTTCTTGCATCCAACTGTCCCGCGCACTTTTATCGACGATTTTTTTGCGATGTGGCGAGAGCACGGCCCCAGCGTGACGGTGCGAAGAGCCTGGCAAAACCGCGGCCCGTTCACATTGACTGAAGCGATGCGAGAGGCGAAAGCCTCGGGTCGCGATCGTTGGGTCTTCGATTTGTTTGCTCACTACGGCATTCGCGATGGATTTTACTGCCCCCACGGCATGTGGATCGTACTGTTCTGGTCGAAAAAAATATTGAAGTTGCCGGTCCCGACGCGCGCTACGTTGAGCTTTGCTGCGGAGCTTGCAGCGTTTCGGTTGGAGGACTTGATGGAGCGAAATCACAAGCAATTTGCTGGCAAGCGCGAGCCAGCGCTGACGGCGCGCGAGCTGGCAGTCCTTTATCAAGTCTCGGTGGGCGAGCGTGCGGACGAAATTGCAAGGGCGCTTCAGATCGCAGAGGCCACCGTGCGCACCTTCCTCAAACGGGCGCAGAAGAAGCTCAATGTCAGGACGCCCGCGCATGCGGTCGCCGAGGCCATTCGGGGGCTGCTGATGCAGTAGGCGCGAGCGGTCGTGAATTGGGAATCCCACGCGAGCTGCACGGACAGCGGCAATCGCTGCGGCAGATATCAAAGACGCTCGCCGCGCATGGGCACCTCACTGGCGGCGGCAGGCCCTACACTGCGACGGCGGTGCAGAAGATGCTGCGAGGCGGATAGAGGCTGCCGTAATTTGCGACTGAGGCCGCCGTCCAATGGGGATGAAAAATGGAACCTACAACCGCTCCGCGTAATGGAAACATAGATGCGCTGACCATCTGTCGTGATCGAGCCAATCCGCGGCGTGTTCGAATATCCGGCACGAATGCCGATCACCTCGTATTATTTTCGCATACGATACCCCTAGCCTTGCTCAAGGAGGTGCTGGCCCGAATAGAGCGGGACCCAGACGAAATAGTCCGTCTGAAGGCAGAGCGAAGCCACTGGAAGCACGGTTCGGAGCTTTCGTAGAGTCCCAAGTACATTTGTTGCGCTGTGATAAAAGTCAGGACATACCATGTTTGCCCACGTGAAATCTGGAAGTGCGCTTGTCGGGTTGGTTTGCATCGCAGTTGGGTGCATGAACGGCGAAACATCAGCTGTTACCGCCGAAGTCGCCAAGAAGTGTGCTGCTCTAGCCGACAAAGCGTATCCTCCGCGACTGCCCGGTAATCCTGCAGCAGGTCTCGCAGAAGGAACGGCGCAATCCAAACGGGACTACTTTAACAAATGCGTGGCTACTGGGGGCAAAATGGACGATGACGTCCCCAAGCAGGCAAAATGATCAGCGCGGCTCGAACGCGTGAACATGCGTCAAAAACCGCGCAAATTCCCCTTTGTGCATAAAAGAGGTTGCGGCTACGTGCAGGGGCCCGCCGTCGGTTTCAACGGCGCGCCAAAAAACGCTTTCTTTGTGATGGTCATCACATGGCGAATGCAGTGCGCTACCCGCTTCAGTGAATATGCCTCTCAAAAAACCTCGCAACCTGCATAATCTGCGATTGAGCCCTTTGCTACGCGACAGCCACTTACGCAGATGTGATGGGAATCACAAAAGGGTCGATTCTGTTTAGGTTCGAGTGAACGAGTTCACATCACATTGCGACAGAAACAACGTGTAGAACAGAAGCATTATGGGTATCATGGACATATACGAGATCGAGCTTTGCCGCCGTGGCCGCTGGGAGCAGCAAGACGCGCGGTTCGTCGCGGCCAGAGATGCCGACGAAGCTGCATACAAGGTGACCGGAGAGCATCTGCACAGCGAAGGCGAACGCAGGAAGGTTCGGCTACGCGTCCGGAGGCTTGGGAACGGAAGCCCACCACCGAAGCTGTTTTACGCCGCGTGAGGCGGCGAGCGCCCCCGGCCGCATGCTTCGGTGTGAACATGTCTCTCAAAAAACCCAGGAAGCTTCATAATCTGCGATTGAGGCCGTCCCAACCTGCGCTCGGGACGGGGAGCTGATCCGGCACCTCGCCGTGGTGTACGTGCTGGATGGGCGAACAACACCTCCCGAAGGCTTGATCTGCATGCGGCCGGCCCAGCGTCGTAATTTGACGCGAAGACATGCCCGCAATCCCCAAGTGTTGCAAAACGGCAACACTACCGGAGCCGTCCCCAAGTGTTGCAGTTATGCCACACCACATTCGCTGGAATATCAACGAGTTAACTCAATCTTTCGGAGGCGTTAGCCATTAGGACAGCGGGCAAGCCTACGCCGGAGAGTTGCTCCAACGCGCGCAAACGTCTTAAAAAAACGGCGGAAATTCCCCAATGCACCCAATGCCGAACGCCGCTGGCCGGATAGGCGTCCTATCGGTGAAGTCGGATCACTTGTCCTCCTCCTCAAGTTGAAATCATTGACGAAATAGACGACTCCGCGTTCCTACACACAAGTCTTCCCCCAGTCGCGGCCCGAGTTCGGCAGCCATCCGGCCAGGCGCGGAGCGAATGCGGTTCCCGCAAAACGGCAGCGGCGCCAAACCGAGGGGCCTATCTTTCCTGCAGGAAAAAGGCCACCGGGGTGGAGCGGGGCTGTCATCGCGTCGACGTATCTCGGGCTTTCCTCTAGGAGGGCCTGGGACTCCTGAAATTTTTTGGGATTTTTTGGGAGCTACGGTTTGTCTTGCGTGCGCTCCGCGCGGCAAACCATGCCTTCTCCGCCGACGCCCCTGGCCACCGACTTGCTTAGGGCGTGTACGCATTAACGCGCAGATCGGATGTCCGCTTTCGAGGGCAAACCGGAAATGCGTAGCTAGTTGCCCAAAGCTAAGGAGCCGAGGCGCACCTAGGATTCAGGGCCATCGAAGCTCCGCGAGTGCCCGCCGCCCAACCTCCGTGATCCTCACGCGGGCGACTTCCATCGCGCGTCCACCTGCGACCACGCGCTCGGTCCATGTAGTCGCCATCCCGGTGCTGATGAGATCCACCAGGAAATCGACCGTGAACCCGTGCGCGAGCATGATCGCCTCGCTGCAGCCGTCGGGGGATGCGGCGAGCAGTTCGAGCGCGCGGCGGCGCTCGGGCTTCGGGCCGCGCCTGCGGCGTGAATAGGTTGCCGGCATCGCGCCCTTTTTGTTCGGGAGGCGGGGCAGCCCGCTGGGTTGTAAGCTGTGCATACATTAGATGGACGCCATGGCCCAGCAAGACAAGATTACAACGATCGACCTGATCCGTGCCATCTTGGCTCGGAACCGCGCCGCGCTCGCTTTTGGAATCAGCCTAGCCGCGGTCGTTCTTGGAACCAGCCTAGTACTCCTGGTTTCTGCTCGTTTGCCGGTTACGGCAGTTCAAACAGAGCTGGCAGCCGAGCGTGCCCAGATGGTGACGACTATGGAGGCTCACGCGAAGCAGGCGAGTACGACGCTTGGGCGGAACTATATCGCGCCAGAAGTACTCAAAGCGGTGAGCGCCGTGCCGCGACACGAATTTGTGTCTGATCGCCTACGCGGCGACGCCTACGCCGATCGGCCGCTGCCGATCGGCTATGGTCAGACCATTTCGCAGCCGTTCATCGTCGCTCTCATGACCGACCTAGTTCGCGTCAGGCCGGACGATGCCGTCCTTGAGGTGGGCACCGGCTCGGGCTACCAAGCAGCGGTCCTCGCCCATCTCGCGCGGCGGGTTTACACGATCGAGATCGTGCCTGGGTTGGCGGACAGCGCTGCCACGCGGCTGCAGCGGCTGGGCTATAGCAATGTCGTGGCACGCACGGGCGATGGCTATTACGGCTGGGAGGAGGCGGCGCCCTTTGACAGCATCATCGTGACCGCCGCGGCGAGCCAAATCCCGCCGCCGCTGATCCGCCAATTGAAACCCGAGGGCCGCATGGTGATCCCGGTCGGCGCGCCATTCGCGGTTCAATACCTCGTGCTGGTGGAGCGTGACCCTGACAACGGGCAGGTGACAACTCGGCAGCTGCTTCCAGTACGCTTCGTGCCACTGGCCAGTGGCGGTCAATAGCCCTGATCCGATGCTGCCCCTCCTGGCTGTCGCGTTGGTGTCGGCTGGGGCCCTCGCCTTCGAGGTGCTGCTGACTCGCCTCTTCTCGATCATTCAGTGGCATCACTTCGCCTACATGATCATCAGTATCGCGCTGCTTGGCTACGGTGCGAGTGGTGCATTCCTCGCGGTCACGGGCAACCGTCTACGCCGTCATGTCGGTGCCGCTTTTGCCGCAGGAGCTATCCTATTCGCGGTGTCGACCGTCGCCAGCTTTGCCGTGGCCGAGCGGTTGCCTTTCAATGCGCTCGCCGTGATCTGGGAACCGCGGCAGCTTCTGTACCTTCTCGTCCTCTATCTGCTGTTTGCAGTGCCGTTCTTCTGCGCAGCCACCTGCATCGGCCTCGCGCTTGTTGCCTTCCCGGAGCGGATTGGCCGCACTTACCGTTACGACCTGGTCGGCGCCAGCATGGGAGCGATCGGGCTCATGCTTACTCTGATCGTGCTCTTCCCCAACGTAGCGCTCAAGGTGGTCGCCTTGTGCGGCTTTCTCGCTGCAGCGCTCGCGATCAGCGTGCGGGAGACCGGGGTGGTCCGCAAGCGAAGGGCGGTGGGGTATGCCACTGCGGCGATCGCCGCGTGCGCCGCACTGCCTCAGTCGTGGACGGCGCTGCAGCTGTCCGAGTACAAAGGGCTCAGCCAGACACTGCTCGTCCCCGGCGTCAAAGTACTCGCCGAGGAGGCGGGCCTATATGGGCTGCTGACAGTCGTGAGCAGCTCAACCATTCCGTTCCGATACGCGCCCGGGCTGAGCTTGTCCAATTCGATGGAGCCACCCGCGCAGCTTGGTGTCTTCACCGACGGCGACGGGCTCACCGTGATCACGGCTTTCGACAGCCGGCTCGAGCCGCTCGCTTATCTTGACCACACGCTGGCGGCCCTGCCGTATCATCTGCTGGAGAAGCCAGAGGTTTTGATCCTCGGTGTCGGTGGCGGCGCGGATGTTCTTCTCGCGCTGCTTCACCGTGCGCCTAGAATTGACGCCGTCGAACTCAACCCCCAGCTCGTTCGGCTAGTTAGCAAACGCTTTGCAGAGTTTGCTGGCCGGCCGTACGAGCAGCCAGGGGTGCGGATTCACGTCGCGGAGGCGCGCAGTTTTGTCGCCGGCTCACGCGATCGCTACGACCTGATCCAGCTACCACTGCTTGACTCCTTCGCTACGGCGGCGGCCGGCATGCACAGCCTGAGTGAGAGTTACATCTACACGATCGAGGCGTTTGAGCAGTACCTCGATCACTTGCGCCCCGGAGGGTACCTCGCGATCACACGCTGGCTGAAGCTGCCGCCGCGGGATAGCCTGCGGCTGTTCGCCACCGCAGTTTCAGCGTTGGAGCGCCGAGGGATCGGCGACCCTGGTCGCCACCTGGCGCTCGTGCGAAGCTGGAACACCACCACGCTTCTGGTTAAGAACGGTCCGCTGACCGGCGAAGATGCGGCAGCAATCCGACGCTTCGCCGAGGAGCGCGCCTTTGACCTCGGCTTTCTTCGCGGAGTGTCGCGTGAGGAGGCAAACCGATTCAATGTTCTCGATCAATATTATTTCTTCGATAGCGCCATCGCGCTGCTTGGGCCACAGCGCAAAGAATTCTTTCGGGACTATAAGTTTGATGTCGCGCCGACCACCGACGACCGACCTTACTTTTTCGATTTCTTCAAATGGCAGGCGCTGCCCGAGCTCCTGGAGCGGCGCACCCTCGGCGGTGCGGCGCTGCTTGATTGGGGCTACGCCGTGCTGGTGGCGACGCTCGTGCAAGCGTCGGTGCTGGCCTTGGTCTTGATCCTGACACCCCTCCTGTGGCTCGGCCGTCAAAGGCCGCAAGCCGCTGCTCTCGCGCGATGGCGAATCGCTCTATATTTCATTGCGATCGGCTTCGCCTTTCTCTTTGTCGAGATCGCCTCGATCCAGCGCTTCGTGCTGTTTCTCGGTCACCCCGTGTATGCGATCCCAGTCGTGCTGTGCGCGTTTCTTTTTTTCGCTGGCCTTGGCAGCGGCTTCGCACCGAGATTAACTGCGCGACTCGACGCATTGCAGGGATTGCCGGCCCCCGGCGCGCTAATCCGCTTGACCGGAGGCGAGGGGCGTTGCGGTTGGGTTGTCCGCGTTCGGCACCCCGCGCTCGCGCTCGCCGTCACCGGCATCGTCGCGGCTGCCGTGCTGCATCTCGTAGCCGCGCCGTCACTGTTTCGCTGGCTGATCCCGCTGCCCGATACGCTCAAGATCGCGGTATCGTTGGTACTAATCGCACCGTTGGCATTCTTCATGGGCCTGCCATTTCCCTTGGCTCTCGTCCGCGTTGCCGCGGCTCGGCCAGGGCTCGTGCCCTGGGCGTGGGGCATCAACGGTTGTGCCTCCGTGCTGAGCGCGATCCTAGCGATCCTGCTAGCGATGAGCCTGGGATTTAGCGCGGTCCTCCTGATCGCGCTTGGGCTGTACCTTGTCGCTGCCGCGACGCTTCGCTAACCGCGACGTCGGCCTTTGCCGCCATCTCGGCAAAAGCCGCCTCGAACTCGGCAGGTTCCCGCACGCCGCAGCATCGTCCCCCGCCACCGGCATGAAAGGCTTCACCGGATATTCCGCGGCCCTGGCCATTGACCATTCAGACCGTGAGATGGGAATGCGTCGGGGCGGCATCTCGGAGGCTCGTGATTGTTTCTCCCCAAGCCAGCCCGATTAAACGCCTCGCCCGATGGTCGATGTTTTCCACAGTAAAAAGGCAACCGACTCCTTGATTGCGAGCTGATCTCGCTAATCGCAGCGTACCATGCGATTGATTCGAAATCGGGGAAAGGACGGATGGCTGCTGGGCTTTGGCAAGTTGGACTTTGGCAGGAAGGCGGCCAAGCTGCGTATTCGCATGGACAGTTCCGCAGTGTCTTTTCAGTCAAGCTATTCATCGAGCTTAGTCGCCCCCGACCTGACTTTATCGACATTATGGCCCCGACAGATGCCAGCAGCGCTGATGATGTCGATTGGATTAAAGCAGAGCTGTCGCGAGACGACCGCTACCCCAACAGTTTTAAAATCGCTAACACGAGCTCGAGAGCAACCCTCGTGCCGACTGAGGAGCAGCGTGAGATTGTCGAAAAGGCGGCAGGTTTTGGCTTGTACGCTCGCTGGCTTGGTGACGAACCCGACCCGTGTGCTTGATGCGGCCTTTCCCCGCTGACATGAATGCGCACGTCAGCGATTTCGACACCGGTCAACAAGCCTGAGAGCGAAGATCCTTCAATTCTCGTATCAGTCGAGGTGGCAACCGATTCCGGTCAGACCCTCTGAGGAACCGATCCGACGGCCAATCGTTTTTGCTCAGGGAGCGGGGTTATTTGAGAAGGAATCCCGCCATGAGCTTCGTCATGAAGTTGGGTGTTGTGCTTGCGGTGTTTTGGTTTGATGCGGCAGTGGCGCAGGAAGGCTATTTCGGCCACGATCATGACAAGTGGCACCATGGCTTTTATCAAACACTCGAACGCCCTGACACCAAAAGCCCGTGCTGCAATCTTACCGATTGTCGCCCCACCTCAGGGAGACAGGTCGATGGCCACTACGAGGTGAAGGTCAATCGCGCGTGGGTATCCGTTCCTCCAGGCAAAATCTTGAAACAGTCGGCCCCGGACCTTGGATTTCACGTCTGCGCTCCATTCAAATTCGATGGGCAATCCGATCATCTCTACTGCGTCGTTGTCCCGCCAGAGACCTAGGGCTCGGATTCAATCAGGGGGGGCCGACAAGTTACCACCTCATTCGATCACCCCGTCCTCATTCGATCACCTCCTCGGCGCGGGCGAGCAGCGTGGGTGGCACCTCCAGGCCGAGCGCCTTGGCGGTCTTGAGGTTCAGCGCGGCCAAAGAACGTCACGCCGGTGAGATTTGCCTCCGGCCGATTGAGGCTCGTCACGAGGCTGCTCTTGACCGGGTCTTCGCCGGTGACGAAGACAATCGGAATGGTCGCGGTGGCAGCCCGCGCGGCGTCCACCGCGACGATATTGCCGACGATTCCGGAGACCTGCCGGCGCACAAGTTCGGCCGCGAGGCCGGGCAGCCGGTCGAGCTGGTGGTCGGCATGGCACTGCTCGATCGCGACGGTGCGGCCTTCGACAAATCCTTCATCGCCCAACCCTTGGCGCAGGGCCGCGACGAGATGCGCGAACGGTGCGGCCGGCGTGCTACGCAGAAGCCCGACCACCGGCATCGCCGGCTACTGCGCCCGCGCCGCGACTGGCCAACCGACTGCCACGCCGCCGAGCAGTGCGATGAACTCGCGGCGTTTCAATTGATCGAATTGCATTCAGTCCCACCAGCCAGGGCGGGATTGCAGGATATCGAATTGGCGAGGATCAGTGAGCGGATATCAGATGCTACGCTACGGTACAGTGCTACGCCTTCCTCCTCGTTGCGCCCGCCTCGTCAGACCTGTGAGATTTTTGCAACGCTCGGCAAATCTTTTCACCCAGTCACATTGCAGAGCGGATTTCCTGCTCCGCTGTCACGAAGTTACAACAGATGGGGGCGGGGAATGGTTAGCCACTTCATTAATGAGCCCGAGCCCGCGCAGAAGAAGCGCGGATTCTCGCGAATCAAATGAATGATGTGGAGGCTAAAGTCGCGATGCTGCGGATCGCTGAGGACTATGAGCGCCTTGCTCAGAGAGCCGAAGGCAGGGCCCTGGGGCGTCTACCAAATTCAAACTGAGACACTACCAACAGGCAAAGGGGGCCATGCATGAGCATCGATACGGTTCTATTGATCGTGATTTTGACGTTCGGATTTGGTTTTGTGCTGAACCGGTGGGATAGGCGACTAAGCCGCCCTCGACGCCGACAGGCAGACAGAGTCTCCGGTGCAGCCTAAGAAATGGGCGAACCACCCTAACCTCCTCGTCTCTCCTTTTCGTAGATATCCCGCCGGTACCTCGGCCGCCGCTGCGCTGTTGGGTCTGCCATTGGGGCCAGCCGCGGCGTTCGATAACATGATGGCGTTCGCTGCAAGACGTTCAAGCGTCTGGCAGCCAGACGCCGTACCTATATTGAAAGGGAGCAGCATCCGCCGCTCCTGCTACAACAAAGCCCACGATCTCGAACACGGCTTTCACACGCCTGCTTTGCTGGGCGAGTCATGAGCGGGCTTCGGCGGGCGCTTCGCCCCGAGACCGCGCACTGCCGCTCGCTGATCTCCCACAGCCACCCCGCGGTCTCTCTGTCCTGTGCCTCGGGGCTCAGCGGCCTTTGCTCCTGGTCAAAGAAGTATACCCCGCTCACATTCGCAACGTCTGGCGAGGTGGCAAGCCACACAAGGGTTTCTGCGCCCTTCTCGGGGCTGCGTGACACCGGCCTGAGGATCGTCATCCCCAAGCCCATCAGCAGGCCGTTGTTGCGGTTGAATCC
>Ga0124850_1000186_pt1 | contig 10585 bp, 7 predicted proteins | sample PanSoiMetaGPlot1_FD_97462 | JGI IMG/M metagenome (GOLD analysis project Ga0124850, IMG submission 97462) | Tropical forest soil microbial communities from Panama analyzed to predict greenhouse gas emissions - Panama Soil - Plot 1 (PacBio error... | ecosystem: Environmental > Terrestrial > Soil >...
CGAAGCGTATTTTGCGCCGCCTTTCGCTGGGCGGCTGCTCGAGCACGAATCAAGGCCGATGGCGGTCTGCACCTGGCAGCGTAATAATGCTGAGCGCCGGAACTTCACATTCGGGGCTCCACTCTGTCCTCTCGCAAATCCTAACGATGCCTTTCAACCTTGCTTCGCCACGTCTCACGCAGCCGACCTCTCCGCGCATTGGTCACGTTGATCCCCGCGCGCGCGTCGTCCCATGCCGTATCAAGTTGCCGGTCGAACTCCGGTAAGACGCGCGGCCCCGGACTGATCGAGAAGACCTTCGGCCGCGCGATGTGGCGTTATCCGCGGCATGAAGGGCGATTTCTTTTTGCCGGCTCGGGCGCGCCAGGGGAGTTGGGTCGCGGCACGGCCCAAGTCGGGCCAACCTCATGCTTGCCCCGGCCCCAAAAAAACGGGCACTAAATCTCGCGGTGTGGGATGATAGCCGCAGACACTGTCACGGAAACCAGCTTGTGGACTAGCTGTGAGCTTTCAGTAGGTTGTCCATCCGGTTCTGACCGAGGAAGCTGAGGTTGCTGAAGCTTCAGATGCTGCGCGGCAGCGAAATGGCGCGATGTGCCAATCGCGACCCAACGCATCGCAGCAAAAGAGATGGCTATTCGATCACCTCGTCGGCGAGAGCGCGATCGGCAGTTCCGGGTACCATTAGCCGACATCGCGATGGTTGGTGCACAGCTTTCGCGACCGCTGGTCGGTCGATGACTTCCGATAAACTCCTCTGGTCGAAAGCACAATTAGCGTGGTGAGATCGACTGACGATGTCCGAAGCCCTTCACCGAGGTAGGTGCCACGTCTCCCCGGACGGCGGGTGAGGTGGCCGACGTTCGGCTGAAGCAGATTCTGAGAAAGACGAAGTCCGGAAAGCGCCGAATTCCTGCGCGGGGGTAGTGACTAACCTAACCTTTCTTCGGCGACCAGCTATAGGCTTTGGCGCACGCGCCGCCCATCAGCATCGCTCGCTCACTGTCGCTCAGGCGGTCAGTCTTGAGGAAGGGCTCGACGGCCTGTTCGTAGTTGACGACGGCGTATGCGCGTGTCCAGTCCGTGCCCCACAGGCAGCGGTCGAAACCCCAGACATCGAACACGCGGGCGAGCGGATTCCAGATGTCCGGGAACGGATACGGTTCCCGGGACAGCGTGCAGGCGCCGCTCACCTTGATCACCGCGTTCTTGCGCTTGGCAAGGTCCAGCACCTTTGGGAGGTCGGCCCACGGCTGCGGCGGGGCCGGTGGCGTGCGGGGCTGCAGGATAGCCAGATGGTCGATGATGAAGCGCGTATCGGGGTAACGGTCGATCAACGCCATGCCCGCATCCACGTTGCCCCAGCACAGTATGTTGACCGGAAAGTCGTGCTTTACGGCAGCGCGCAGGATCCGGTCGAGGCCCGGGTCATTCGGCTCGCGCTTCGCCTCCTTCGTCATCATGATGCGGACGCCGACCGCGCCCGGTGTCTGCTTCCAGTCGGCGATGATTTCGCCCACGGCTGGATCATCTGGGTCGACCGGCTTGACGATCGCGAACCGACCGGGATGGGCCCGTTGCACTTCCACCGCATAACTCGCGTCGTAGCGGTACATGGAAAAGGCAGAGATGAAGATCGCGCCGTCGACGCCGACCTTGTCCATCGCCGCCACCATCTCGTCACCCGTAACGTGATCGGGCCAGTTCGGCACACTGTGCCAGGGTCGCTTCGGAGTGTTCGCCTCATAAGCGTGGACCTGGGAATCGATGATCGTCATCGGGGAAGCTCCTCAATTGCTAAGAGAGTTCGGTATCGCAACAGGTCGCGCCAGCCGTGTCCAGGACCCTTGAGGGATTTCAGAAATTCAACGTGTTTGATCAGGACAATGTTCTCTAATTCCGGGTTTCGGTGTCAAGCTCTCCGCGATCATCCTTACCGGGCCCACTGTTCTCTCCGCGGTAAGGGCGTGCCCTCCGCATGATGGCGTAAGACGACGCTGGTGGATCAATGTTGCAAGCGCAGTCTCTCTGATTGAGAGCTCGTATCTGCCAAAACCGGACTCACGCCGCGCCGTCGCGCGCTGCGTGACGCACGGCTTTTGAAGTAACACTCTCAGATTCATTCGGGTGGCACATCCGGCAGGCGCCGATGGACATGGAACGGCGCGCGGGCGTGCGCCATGCAGAAATGTCCCACCAGATCGCGGAACTGATTGGCCGCGCGCGCCGCGTCCACATTCGCCATATCCAGACGGGCAACCGCCTCCTCCGCCTCCTGGCGTAGGCGCGCCTCGTCGATCGTCAACAGGCGGCGGTCACGCACAACGAATCGCCCGTCGATCATCACGCTGTGAATAGCGGCGCCACTCTCGGCGAGAACCATCTGCTGCACGGGATTGCGCAGCGGCACATAATTGATGTGACCGGTGTCCAGGAACACGATGTCGGCGCGGTAGCCAGGCTCCAAGCGCCCGATGTGATCGAAGTTCAGGATCTTGGAGCTGCCTTCGGTCGCCGCGCGAAAAACCTCTTCAGCCGAGAGCCACCGGCCGTAATCGGCATCGTCGACCCGCGACAGGAAAGCCGCGAGGCGGAGCGCCTCGAACATGTTCTGCCCGTCCGACGTGTTGCTCGCATCGGTGCCGATGCCGAGGTGCACGCCGGCATCGAGCAGCGCGCGGGAGGGCGCTACTCCCGAACCAAGCCGGAGATTGCTCATCGGATTGTGCACAACCCCCGCTCCGGCCGCCGCCAGACGCGAGATGTCGTCGGAATCGAGCCAGATGCCGTGCGCAGCGCTCAGCCGCGGACCCAACACGTTCAGCGCCTGAAGATGCGCGACAAGGCTCCGCCCGTACTTCTTGTAGCCCAGCACCGCCTGCGTCTTGCTCTCAGCGAGATGCGTCTGCAGCAAGACGTCGTATTCCTCGGCAAGCCGCGCGCACTCGACGAGGAACGCGTCCGAGCAATGCAGCGGGATCGTCGGCCCCAGCGCCGGGCGAAGCTTGTCGCGATTGTGGCGCCAGTTGGCGAGAACTTCACGCGCTGCCGCGACGCTCGCCTCGTACGGAGCCGCCTTGATCCTCTGCGCCTGTTCCTGGAGGTGAGGCGGCAGCGACTCGATGAGACCCGGAAGCGCCTCGTACAGGGTGCGGTCCGCCATCATTGGCGCGATCACGGCGCGCATCCCGACCGTGCCGTACGCTTCGGCGACCGCATCGAGCCCTTCGCGCGAGGGCACCGGATACTCGACGAACAGGTCGTAGGCCGCCGTGCATCCCTTGCGCACCAGCTCGACGGCGGTCAGCGTGGCGCTCAGCCGTTTGTCCTCGACCGTGCGGCTGCCGTTGATGACGCCGCTCGCACTGAGGAAGACCTCGAGTGGCACGCGGTCGCCGACCGCGCCCTTGCCCAGGCCGCCGTGCGCATGGGTGTGCCCGTTGACCAGGCCGGGCACGAGCAATCGGTCGGCAGCTTCGATCGTCTCGACGTCGCCGCGCGTAATGCGCCCCACCGGCTCGATCGCTCGGATGAAACCGTGCTCGACGAGCACGTCCGCCGGATCGCACGTCAAAAAATCCGCGCGCAGCACGCGCCCGCCGCGAATCAACGTGCTCATGCGCTCAGCCTACCTTGCGCCATGTGCCGCCCGATCTCGTAGCGATCGGCGCTTGCCCGATCCGTCTCGTGGCTGATGCGGCCCGCCGCCATCACCAGCACGCGGTCGGAAAGGTCAAGAATCTCATCAAGATCTTCGCTGATCAGCAGGATCGCGGCACCGCGTTCTCGCGCCCGCATGATCTGACCGCGGATCTCCGCGACTGCCGCCGCATCCAGTCCGACGCAGGGATTATGCATGATCAGGAGCCGCACGTCCCGCGACAGTTCGCGCGCCAGCACGGTGCGCTGGATATTGCCGCCGGACAGCGTATCGAGTCGCGCGAACAGTGATGCGGTCCGAATGCCGTAGCGTCGGATCAGGTCTTCGGCGAACGGCCGCATGGCGCGGCGGTCGAGGACGAACCGGCCGCGGGCCAGCGGCGGCTGGTCGAACTGGCGGAGGGAAAGATTTTCCATCACCGACATGGGGCGGACCGCGGCGTTGGCAAGCGGCTCCTCGGTCAGCAGGGAGACTCCGTATTGCTCAAGCTCGCGCCGCGTACCGTTGAATGTGCGGCCTGCGACGCGCAGGTTTCCGCTCTCAGCCTCGCGCTGTCCTGCCAGAACTTCGACGAGTTCCTTCTGCCCGTTACCGGATACGCCGGCGATGCCGACGATCTCGCCGGAGCGGACCGCGAGGCTCGCACCGGCGACTGCGGCCGTGCCGCGATCGCCCAGCGCATGCAGGTGTTCGATCTCGAGATAGTTGGCGGATAGCCCGGCGCGCGATGCGAGCTCCGGCTTTGCCGTGTTGTGCGACTGGCCGAACATCATCGCAGCCAGGCGCTGTTCAGAGGCGTCCGCCACATCGATCCGCGCCACCACTTTTCCGCCCCTCAGAATCGTCACGTCCTGAGCAAATTCCATCACCTCGCGTAGCTTGTGGGTGATCAGGATGACGGTGAGTTCTCCGGCATCGGCCAGGCGGCGCATTTCGCCCAGCACTTCATCCGCTTCGCCCGGGGTGAGCACTGAGGTTGGTTCGTCGAGTACGAGAAATTGCCGGCCGAGATAGAGCTGTTTCAGAATTTCCAGTTTTTGCTTCTCGCCGGCGGCAAGCGTCGCCACCAGTCGGCGCAGCTCGAGCCGGAATGGCATGCGTGCCATGAACTCCCGCAAGGCGGCGTGCTCGGCTGCCCAATCGAGGACTGCTGGCAATCGCTCGCGGCCGAGCACGAAATTCTCCGCCACGCTCATCTGCGGCACCAGCGTGAAATGCTGGTACACCATGCCGAGGCCGAGCGCGTGCGCGTCGTACGGATGGGCAATCGCGCGGCGCTGCCGGTCGACGAGAATGTGGCCGGCATCGGCCTGGTAATATCCCATCAGGCACTTCACCAGCGTGCTCTTGCCGGCGCCGTTCTCGCCCAGCAGGGCGTGCATGCGCCCGGCGGTAAATCGCACCGATACAGCGTCCAGCGCCTGCACAGCACCGAACCGCTTGGAAAAATCGACGATCTCGACCTCAGGGGGGCTCGGCATCATCGCAATATCGACAATTCGTTGGGGGCGCCGGAAAGCGCCTGTGTGGGCGAGGAACTGTAGATCAGTAAGGCGAGCGTCAACGCGTACGGCGCGGCATAGAAGAGATAATAGCCCTCGGTGATCCCGACAGTCTGCACCGCCGGTCCGATCGCCGAAGCCCCCCCGAATAGGAGCGAGGCGTAGAAGCAGCGAACCGGTGACCACCGCGCGAAGATGACCAGCGCCACCGCCATCAGGCCTTGGCCACTCGACAAGCCTTCGTTCCAGTTGCCCGGATAGAAGAGCGAGAGAAAGCCGCCCCCGACACCGGAGAGAAAGCCGCCCGCCATGGTGGCATAAGTGCGGATGCGTTCGACCGATCGTCCGATGGCGCGAGCCGCATCGGCGCTGTCCCCGGCCATGCGCAGAATGAGTCCCCAGCGGGTGTTCTTCATCCCCCATTCGAGCGCGAGCGCGAGCGCAATCCCGATAAAGAACAGTGGGCTCACGTCGAAGGCGGAGCGGATCGCGGGATGGTGGCTCCAGCTGCCCAGTGGGAATGCCGGCAGCATCGGCGCCCGCGGTTCGATGAACGGCTTGCCCAGATAGAACGCGAGCCCAATCCCGAAAATGAACAATGCGATTCCAACGGCGATGTCGTTCACGCGCGGCAGGTTGCAGATCAGCGCGTGCAGAAGTCCCATCGCAGCGCCCGAAACACCGGCCGCCAGCAGACCGAGCCAAGGCGATCCGGTCAGGTACGACGTGGCGAACCCGCTCATGGCGCCGAGCACCAGCGTCCCCTCGAGCCCGAGATTCACCCGCCCGCTCTTTTCCGTGAGCGTCTCGCCGAGGCTCACCAGCAGATAGGGCGTGGAGACGCGAATGGCGCCAGCGATGATGGCCAGCACCACCCCCCACCACCCGAGATCGAGCGTGCTGCTCATCCCGAACTCCGACGCCAGCGTCCGGCCAACGCATTGCTGGCCAACACGCAGATGAAGATCAGGCCCTGCAGCACGGTGGTGACAGCATGTGGCATGTCGAACCTGCGTTGTAACAGCCCGCCGCTCGCCGAGATGCCACCGAGCAGGAGCGCCACCAGCAAGACGGCCAGTGCATTCTGCCGCGCCAAGAATGCGACCAGGATCCCGGTGTAGCCCAAGCCGACGACGAGCGATTCGCTGGCGGCGCCGTGCACCGCGACGATCTCGACGGCGCCCGCAATCCCGGCGGCGGCCCCGCCCAGGAAGCATGCCAGCAGCATGAGCCGGCCGATTGGCAAGCCCGCCATCTGCGCAGCGCGCCGGTTGCCGCCGAGGATATCGAACGAAAAGCCGAGCGTCGTATGGCGCAGCACGAGATGCAACAGCACGCAGAATGTGAGACCGATAACCAGGCCCCAATGCACTGACCAGCCCGGAATATTACCGACCATGAAGGGATTGGGGATCGACCAGCTCTGTGCCTTCAGGGTTTGCGAAAAATCACGGATCGGGCCGCTGATGAGGTGATTCATCAGAGCGATCGCGATGTAATTCATGAGCAGCGTGGAAATGGTCTCGTTCACGCCGCGCATGTGCTTCAACGCGGCGGCAGCGGCGATCCAAAATCCGCCGGCGAGCGCGCCGGCGGAGACCGTCAATATCGTCCCGATCGAGGCTGGGGCGCTGGCGAGCGCGACGCCGGCCAGCACGGCGCCGAGCCCGCCCAGGACGACGGCTCCCTCGCCGCCGATGACGAGCAGGCCCACGCGCGCCGGAATGAGCGTGCAGAGCGCGGTCAGCAGCAGCGGGGCGGCCTGGGTGAGCGTATTCTCGATGGAAAAGCGCGTGCCGAAGCTACCCAGATAGAGCGTCTGATATACCGCCAGCGGATCGTGGCCCTGGAGGGCGACGAAGCCGCCGAACAGGATCGCCGCAACCGCGAGCGCGGCGAGCGAGAGCAGCAGGGATTCCAGGCTATCGGTCGGCATACGCCGCGCGGTAAGGCGCCAGCTCAGCGTCGCATGGGCCGGCGGAGGTGCACACGCTTCCGGCGGCCCCGTATCTCTGTTTCGCGCATCGTACCGCGGAAGCGCCATCCCTCACTGCAGCCCGGTGGAACCGTTGGCACCTTCGACGAGCCATTTCACGTTGAGCTTGAACGCATTGTCGGTGTTGGAGATCTCCTGCCCGGCGGCGATCACTTGGTTGCCCTTGTTGTCCTTCAGCGGACCCTTGTAGAGCTTGAGTGTGTCGTCGAGGAAACCCTGGCGCGCCGCGAGCACAGCCTGTTGCACGTTCTGCGGCACGGCTTTCCCGAACGGGCTCAATGCCACCATCTCCTGGCGGAACCCGCCGCGATACAGATTCGGATACGGTCCGCCGGTCTGCCACGCCTTGACGAAGTCCCCGCCCTTCGCCCAGTTCCACTCGGCACCCGTGAGAAAGCCGTTGGGGGCGAGTGCCGATAAGTCTGTGTGGTAGCCGCAGCTCATGGTGCCGCGGCGTTCCGCAGTTTCGACCGCGACCTTCGGGCTGTCGACGTTGGCGACGATAACGTCGACGCCCTGATCGACCAGCGCATTCACCGTCTCAGCCTCTTTGACCGGATTGTCCCAGTCGCCGGTGATCACGACCTGGCACGTCGCGTCCTGGCGGACCGACCGCGCCCCCATCACGAAGCCGTTGCAATTGTTGAAGATGAAGTAGAGCGGTTTCGAGCCGATGAATCCGAGTTTGCCGGTCTTGCTCATCATCCCGGCGGCAATCCCGCATAGGTAATGCGGCTCTTCCATGTAGCCGCGATAGCCAATCGTGTTTTTCGCATCGCCCTCCTTCCACAATCCTCCGGCGTGGACGAAAAGCACGTCGGGATATTTCGGCGCCATCTTCTGGATGAACGGCCAGAATCCGAAGGACGTCGGGAACAGGACTTTGGCGCCGTCGAGCTGGATCATGCTTTCCATCACCCGCTCGACCTGCACAGTCTCCGGCACCCGCTCCTGCTCGACCAGTTTGACCCCCGGCAACGCTGCGATCCGTCGCGCCGCGACGGCGTGCGCTTGATTCCAGCCGTAATCATTGCGGGTGGCCGCGTAGATGAAGCCCACCGTGATCGGCTTGACGTCTTGGCCAAACATTCGCGACGGTGTGCTCACAAGAAGGGAGCCCGCCCCCACCACCTTCGCGGCTCCTGCCAACATGCTGCGGCGTGAAATAGAATCGGACATCGTCATCTCCCTCTGCCGGCTGCAACAAACCGGCGTCGCTCCGCCTCACCACATTCGATCAACGCGACAGGCTGCGTCAACGGTACTAGTGGGCGTCAATGATCCGGCCGGAGCATAGGAGTGAGCGCCTGTCTTGACGTAAGCCTGCCCCGGACTTGCTGGAATTTCGATTTCAATCCGCGCCGGTTCCGGTCTTGTGCCGCGTTGTTCAGTTAAGAATTCATTCGCAATAGCGCTTCGCATCTGATTAACATCAGCGGATATGGTTTTCGGTTGGCCGCAATAATATCAGAAGCCCTGCCGACGTGTCAGCACGTTGTCAGCAGTGCGGACGATTTTTGCCCAGAATGTGAGGTTGTCTTTACCGGAAACCTCATCCGGCTAGCGAACAGACAGAGAATCGGATGATGCTCGTGCCCGATGATCGATTTTCTCACGTGCCGCACCGGATCGGGCATGTCCAGCGCACCTTCGAAGAGATTCTAAGTCGAGATGGCGTGGCCGCTTGGGACGGTTCTAAGATTCTCGATTGGTATCTCGCTCAGCAACGTCAGCGCGGATAATAATTTGGTGGCGGCATGTCGGTAGCACGATCGCTCTCCGCTTTCGTTCCACATGATTTGACCACGCCCCTGAGCGGGGCCGGCGCTGGCTCGCTGGCCGGTCTGAGTGCGGCCGTCAAGGACATGTATGATTTCGCTGGATATCGCACAGGTGGGGGCAGCCCGGATTGGCTCGATGCACAGGTTCCGGCCACGTCGACCGCTGCAGCAGTGGTTCGCATCATGGAGGCCGGTGCGACAATTATCGGCAAGACAGTCTGCGACGAATTCTTCTACAGCGTGTCCGGTGCCAACGCCCATTACGGCACCCCAATCAATCCTCGCGCGCCAAATCGGTTGCCGGGTGGTTCGTCAAGTGGGTCGGCATCGGCGACCGCTGCGGGAACTTGCGACTTCGCCTTGGGCAGTGACACGGGCGGATCGGTGCGCGTGCCCGCCGCGTTCTGTGGGATCTATGGGATCAGGCCGACCCATGGACGGATCGATCTTTCCGGCGCGATGCCTATGGCGCCATCGTTCGATGTCGCTGGGTGGTTTGCGAGCGGGCCCGGAATCTTCCGACGAGTTGGCGAGGCCATTCTCGATCACTCACGAACGCCGGCCCCGATCGAAAACCTGATCGTTTTGGAGGATGCATTCGAGCAAGCGGATCGAGATGTCGCGATGTTGCTACGGACAGCTCTCGATGACATGACTGATGCCCTACCAAAGGCTCGAAGCAGCCGTGTGGCTTCCGACGGTCTTGACCGCTGGCGCGAGAGCTTCCGTGTGATCCAAGCGGGCGAGGTCTGGAGCAACTACGGAGAATTCGTCCAGAGGCATCGGCCGCGGCTCGGTCCGGGGATTCGCGAACGCATGGAATTCGCGGCAAAAGTGTCGGCGCGGGACATCGCGGAGGCGCGGCAGGAGCACGCGCGGGCGCACGATCACATCCGCGCGATGGCGCAACCGGGCACCATCCTTGCGCTGCCGACCGCGCCTTGCGTCGCGCCGCTCTTAAATACTCCATCAGATGCACTGGAGTCGTTCCGCGGGCGCGTCATGCGCCTCACTTGCATCGCAGGCCTTGGCGGACTGCCCCAGGTCACTCTGCCCATCGATCGCTTGCCGGCTGTCCCATCGGACTATCCTTCATAGGATGGGCCGGCGGTGACGAAGCCCTGCTCGCGCTCTGCGTGAAACTCTCACGCCGCTGCGGATACGCAAATTGAGCGGTTGACTCCTCATCAGCAAAGAATTCCGTTGACTTTTTTCCGTAACATCACTGCGGCCGGTGCAATTCCGCTGGCGCGCGCGTGAACGTCCTGCGCCCGCGTTTGAAGGCGTAGAGCACGGGCACGAGTTCGGCGACAGCCATTTCCGGGTCGGTTGCATCGAGCACCACCAGGTCGGCACTTTTGCCGATTGCTACTCCATAGTCCTTGAGACGCATGAGTTGCGCCGGTCTGCGGGTGATCATGTCGAAGGATGCCCTCATGTCGGTGCGCTTCCCGACCTGCGCAATGTTGGCGTAAAGATTGGCCATCCGCATCAGCGAGCAGTCGCCGAACGGCGTAAAAGGATTGAGCACATTGTTCGACGATAGCGCGCAATTGACGCCCTGGGGGATGAGCTTGTGAGCTGGGACAACGCCACGCGTGCTGTTGTGATCGTGCTTGTGGTGCCGGCCCATCAGAAAGAGATC
>Ga0124850_1000187_pt1 | contig 10584 bp, 9 predicted proteins | sample PanSoiMetaGPlot1_FD_97462 | JGI IMG/M metagenome (GOLD analysis project Ga0124850, IMG submission 97462) | Tropical forest soil microbial communities from Panama analyzed to predict greenhouse gas emissions - Panama Soil - Plot 1 (PacBio error... | ecosystem: Environmental > Terrestrial > Soil >...
GCGGCCTCATTCGATCATCTCGTCGGCGCGGGCGATGAACGTTGACGCCGGAGACTCTCGATAAGAGCGGCGACGTCCGAGTCATTTGGTGCAACGCGGGCTAATCGCTCGGCGTAGTCGAGCGCGGTCGCGAAATCCCCGGCATCGCGGCTGAAGCTGATGAGCGCCAGCAAAGTGTCGCGATCATCAGGATGGCGAACCAGAATTTGATTCAGAACTGTCATTGCCTCGTCGCCGCGGCCGGCGGAATGGAGTGCGACCGCGTAGACATAAGAATAGCGCGCGCGATCAGGCTCGATCACGGCCGCGCGGTGCAATTCCGCAACCGCTTCGTCGGTGCGTTTGAGGCGGGTCAGCGCGAGGCCAAGCGCATGATGCAACCCGGCATCCCGCGGTGATGTGGCGATCGCCGCACGCAACACGCTTTCTCCCTCGCCATCGCGGCCGAGTTGGCGATGGAGATCGGCGAGGTTGATCGCCGCCGGCGTGAATTGTGGACTGAGCCGCAGTGCGGCCTTGTACTCGGCCTCCGCTTCCGTAGCGAGGCCGCGGCGTGCATAGAAATTTCCAAGCGTCGAGCGCGCCTGCGGCCGATCCGCATTGAGACGTTGGGCCGCAATGAATTCGGCCGTCGCGCGCTCGAAGCGCTCGCGGTCGGCAGCGGGCTGGCTCGCCGTCGGGACCGCCGCGAGCATCGCGGCGGCGCGAATGCGCACGCCGCGATTGGAATCACTGAGGAGCGGCGAGACCAGCGGCCAGAGTTGCGCGGCGGAGACGTTTGCGAGCATGTCGAGAGCGCCGATGCGCACCATGGGATCGGGGTCCGACAGGCCGGCTCGCGCCAGACCGATGTTCGCGGGCGAGAGCCGCAGTGCAAGCTCGGTGAGCGCGCTCGCGCGCGCAAAACCTGGGGCCTTGGGATCAGCAGCGACTTGGGCGAGCAAAGCTGCCGCATCGCTTCTCTCGATCCACGCGGCATGAAAAGCCTCGGCGTAATTCTGCAACCCTTTGCGGTTCGGCCCATGCCAGCGCTCGATCGCCGAGGCGGCCCATTCCGCGGCCTTGTCGCGATGGCAATCGTTGCAGGCATTGGGCATGCCGAGCTTTGCGGACACATCCGGCCGGGGGACTCGGAAGCTGTGATCGTGCCGGCGGTCGACCACCATATAGGTGCGCGCCGGCATGTGGCAGGACGCGCAGGCGAGCGGTGGATTGATGCCTTCATGGCGGTGATGCGTTGTGGCCGCGTACTTGTCGGCGGCGTGGCATTGCAGGCAGACGCCGTCGCCGGGCGCGCGAAGTTTCGCGGCATGCGGCTCGTGGCAGTCGCCGCAAGTGACGCCGGCCGCGAACATCTTGCTCTGCTTGAACGAGCCGTAGTTGTAGACCTCGTCCAGCATCTGGCCGTCAGCGTGATAGAGCCCGCGGGCCAGAGGGGAGACGACGTGGGTGTCCGACAGCCACCGGCCAGGAACCCAATCCTCTGAGAACTCGCCGCGTCTCGCGTGGCACCGGCCGCAGGTCTCGACCTCTCTGCGTACGAGGGCAGGCGTGAAGTTACGCTGCGCGTTTCCGGTCTTGGAATCGATCCGCCAGACGACATCGCGCCGCTCGTCGAAGCGAACCAGTAGACCCTTGGCCGGGTCTTCGGTCTTGGCGAACCAGCTCTGCTGCGAGCGCGCCCAAGCGACGTGCCGCGACCCCTGCCCATGGCAGGCCTCGCAACCCACGCTGATTTCCGCAAAGCTCGTGGCGAAGCGATCGTTAGCCGCATCATAGTTTTTGCGCACGCCGGTCGAGTGGCACTCCGCGCACATGAAATTCCAGTTCTGGTTCAGCTTGGTCCAATGCAGAACGTCGTCGTGCTTGATCTCCTCGTTCGGGTAGAGGTGGAACCAGCGTTGGCCGCCCTGCGCTTTCGGGCGGCTGTCCCAGGCGATCGAGAGCGCCTGCAGGCGGCCGTCCGGGAATTCGATCAGGTATTGCTGCAGCGGATCGACGCCGAAGGTGTATTTTACCTCGAACGTGGCGAGCTTGCCGTCGGGTCCGTCGGTCTCGACGAAGAATTTCCCCTCCTTGCGGAAGAAGCGGGAGTGCACGCCGTAATAGTCGAAACCCGCCTCGTTGAAATCGCCGAGTACCGACGTGTCGGTCGCATGGTCCATCGCCTGCTTGTGCTGCGACGCGCGCCAGAGCTTCGCCTCCGCGGAATGGCATTGGGCGCAGGTGTCGCTGCCGACGAATGCGAGTGGCACAGCGTCCGTGCCGAGAAAACGCGCCCAGGGCGCGTTCCCGCCGGCGAGCCATTGCCAAGATACCACGCCGGCGAGGACCGCGACGGTCGCAGCTGCGACAACGACTACAACCCTGGTCTTCGCAGGCATTGCTGCATCAATCTTCGGCGCGCCTCGAACGACACCCGCAGCGCGTCCGCCTTCCTGCGGCAGGCGGGCACCCTTTGTTCGACGACCCTGACCGCGATTGCGCGCGCGGGATACGGAGCCGCTGGCACCGGACAGGGGTAAACCGTGTAGGGGATATCCGCCTGCTGATTGATTTCCTCTTCTTCGTCGAGCTCGTCGCTGAGCGCGTCGCCCACCCTTTGCAAGCGCAACGCCAAGCCGGGCTGGCGATAGAGGATCGCTCGGCTGGCGAGGCGCGCAAGCTCTTTCAACGTTGCCTCGCCCGCGCGCATGGTGGGGCAATAGCTCCCCGGCACCGGGGTCAAGCCGGTCCAGCTCCCGGGCCCGCGGTGATAGGCGCGAATGCGACTGGCGAGAGCGTTGGCGTCCCGGATGGCGCCGGCCGCCACCCTTTCCGTGAACGGCTGAGCCGCCGCGCTCGCCATCGCCGTCGCAGCAACGCCCATCGCAACAAGTCCCGACAGCAGCAACCGGTGCAACATCGCGGTCCCCCTCTCCTGCCTTCAGGTTGGCTCATTGCAGATTGTACCTACGCTTGGCGTGGGGGCGAAAGCAGTGCAGCGGCTGTCGGCACGCTACGTTGCGGTGAAGATCGTCCTACCTGCTGCCACCAAAGAAGCCATTCGCGTCGCGCAGAATTGGAGTCCTCCATCGATTCCGGTCCCGCGCCTATGGTCCCAACCGCCGTGCTTCGTCGCTCATTTACAGATTGTACATGCGCTTGGCGGCGGTCAGGGCCCGCGTGCACCCGGCGCGATTGCCTTGGGCATCGAGCCGCTTGGCGCGGGCCATGGCCGCGTCGAACGATGCTTGCGCCCGTTCCTCCGCCCGTTTCACCGAGGCGGGCGTCGGTTGGCGATCGAGCTGCGCGGCGATCGATTGCCGCGCCATCGGCCCGGCGTTCGGGTTCCCGGCGGACTCGCGCACGGCCTTTTCGAATTGCGCGATCTTGTGGCTGCAGGGGCCTGCCTGCGCCGATGCGACGCCGAGGGTCAAGGCCGCACCTGCGACCAAGGCTGCGATAAATCGTCGGTTCATGATTGCACTCCGTTTGGTCGCACAACCAGCGGCGCGACATGCGGAACGGCGGGTTGCCCGGCGGTGCCAGTCATCATCCGCTGGCGCCCTATGGGGCACCCGCCATTGCCAGCTATCGGCTACTGACCTTCGCGGTGCCTGATCATCTCCTGGATCTTCTTTTTCACCGCATCAAGGTTGAAGGAGGCCGGGTCCTGCATCGGCGGATAGTCGACCGCCGTCAACGCCAGCTTCTCGACAAACTGCTGGACCATGACGAAGCGCCAGAACTCACGGGCGAAGAAGTCGTTGACGTAGCCGGGGGAGCCAGTGTTCCACGACTCGCCCCGAATAGCCGGCGTGCGCTCGAACGGATCCTGGCGAATGTTGACCAATGTGGGCATGTCCGTGGTGACCTTTTCGCCCGGCCAACCCCAAGGCTGCGCAAAGAACGTGAACTTGAAGTCGTCGATGCGAACCGCGCCCAGCTGCGCGCCGCCGAAGTAGAACAGCTCTTGGCGCTTGGATGGACCTTTGCCGGTGAGAAGATCCATTTGGTTGTAGCCATCCAGATGGTTCTTGTAGGTCCGGTCGCCGAGCTTCACGCCCTTCAACAGTTGATCGGTGATGTTAGGGTTGCCCGCCGCCACCATCAAGGTGGGCAACCAATCGAGGCCGGAGAAGAGTCCGTTCTCGACCGTGCCCGGCTTGACCTGGCCCGGCCAACGGATGATGCACGGCACACGGAAGCCGCCCTCGCCGACGGTGCCCTTGGTGTTCTTAAACGGCGTCATGCCGCCATCCGGCCAAGTGAACACCTCCGCGCCGTTATCCGTGGTGAAGATGACGATGGTGTTGTTGGTTTCGCCGATGTCATCGAGATGCTTCAGCAGTGCGCCCACGCTGTCATCCAACTGCGCCATGCCAGCTTCCTCGAGACCGTAGTTCGTCTGGCTGTTCTGCATCGAGCTGTACTTTTTCGACAAGAACGTCCAGACGTGCATGCGCGTAGTATTGTGCCAGACGAAGAACGGCTTGCCGTCCCTCTTGGCCCTGTCCATGAAGTCGCTGGACGCCTTGACCAGCACCTCGTCGAAGGTGGTCATGTCGTACTTCGCCTTCAGGAACGGCAAATCGTGCATGTTCGGCACGTTCGCCATGTCCGGGAACGGCGGCAGGGGGCCTTCATCGACGATCCTCTGCTTGCCGACTCTGCCCCAGCGCGGCATCTCGGTCGGATCGTCCGTGTCGGTCGCAAAGCTGTGGATCAGGCTGCGCGGGCCGTACTTGTTGTAAAAGTTCTCGTCGGCGGGGAACGAGTACCAGTATGGATCAGACATCGCGTCGAGGTGGTACAGGTATCCGAAATATTCGTCGAAGCCGTGCACGGTCGGGAGATACTTGTTCAGGTCACCGAGGTGGTTCTTGCCAAACTGCCCGGTGGCATAGCCTTGTGCCTTCAGGGCGGTGGCGAGCGTCACGGCCTCTGCCGGGATGCCGACGTCGGCCCCGGCCTGGCCTACGGTCGTCAGCCCAGTGCGGATCGGTAACTCGCCGGTAATGAAGTTCGCTCGGCCCGCCGTGCAGCTTGCTTCGGCGTAGTAGTCGGTGAACAGCATGCCTTCAGACGCCAGCTTGTCGAGGTTTGGCGTCTTCCCCGACATGATTCCGCGATGGTAGGCGCCGACGTTGAACCAGCCGACATCGTCACCCATGATGACGAGGATGTTCGGCGGCCTTTGCTGCTGCAGCTGCTGCGCGACCGCTGGCACGCTTGCCGCCGTCATGGCGACGAACGACGCGAGGAGACCGAGGCACACGTTCCTGGTCATACTCATGGCCTGTTTCCTCAATTCTGGCTGCCCGAACTGGGCCGGCAGCCGGCGCCCGGTGACAATCACGCCGAACGTTCGGCGTGACGGCATGGATGCAACCGTTATTGCGTCGTGAGACTCGGAAGCCCCTGCACCCGCGTGATGGGCGGCGGGTTCATCACATTGTTCAAGCTTTTGCCGGGCGGACAGCCGAACCCACGAACGCATCCTGCACCTAAGATGTTATGGTGGAGCAAATCACAGCTCCGTGATGGGCCGCTCAAAATAACATCCTGTTATCGCTCATTCGACTCCCCATCACGCATCGCAGGTTTGTGGAAATAATATGCGGCGATGCAGTCGTCCCGCTGCAGAAGCGACGACGCGCTGCAAATGCTGTCACCCGTCGGTCACACACGCGGACATTCGTGCGTGCTGCCGATAGGAAGAGACTGGCGCGCCCGAGGTCAGCCACAAGTGGGTGTCAGGGTCTCTTCGCTGGTGCTGCGGAGGCGCGGCATGTCGCGACTCGGGGGCGGAGCATTTTACCATCCGTGGCGGTCGCCTGCGAGGACAGCGCCTTTGCGTGCCGGTCAACGGCCAGGTGCAAACATGACGCGAATCGGAGAGGCAGGTTTCAGCCGGCCCGTGCTGGGGAAACGTGGCGCTGCGATCGCAGTCTTGGCGGCCGCGAGCGTCCTCGTTTCTCAAACTGCGCTTGCAGACGAAGGCGGCGTGAGCCTTTGGCTTCCCGGCTTTTTCGGGAGCCTCGCGGCGTCTCCGCTGCAACCGGGGTGGTCGCTCACGTCGATCTATTATCACACCAGCGTCTCCGCCGGAGCCGACGTGGCGAGAGCGCGCGAGATCACGATTGGCAGAATCCCTGCCACTCTCAATGTCAACCTGAGCGCAAGCCTTGATGCCAGAGCTGATCTCGCGTTGGCCATGCCGCTCTACACCTTCGCCACGCCGGTTTTGGGCGGCCAGGCGACCGTGGGCGTGCTGGGGTTATACGGCCGCACCAGCACATCACTGGCCGCGACGCTTTCAGGCACGTTGTCGACGCCCCTGGGAACGCTTCCGTTCGCGCGCTCCGACACCATCAGCGACGCGGTGACCGGCTTCGGAGATGTGTTACCGCTGGCGACGCTGCGCTGGAACAACGGCGTTCACAACGTCATGACCTACATGATGGGGGATGTGGCGGTCGGCGCTTACGACTCGACACGACTGTCGAATATCGGGATTGGGCACGGCGCGATCGACGCCGGCGCCGGCTACACCTATCTCAATCCACAGACCGGGCACGAATTTTCGGGCGTGCTCGGCTTCACCTACAATTTCACCAATCAATCGACCCAGTATCAGAACGGCGTCGACATGCATTTCGATTGGGGCGCGTCGCAGTTCCTGACCAAGCAGTTTCAGGCCGGACTGGTGGGCTATGTCTACCAAGAGATCGGTTGCGACAGCGGTTCCGGCGATCGCGTGGGCTGCTTCCAATCGCGCGTGGTGGGCGTGGGCCCGCAGCTCGGTTTCATTATTCCGCTGACCACCACGGCTCAGGGTTACCTCAACATCAAAGGCTACAAGGAATTCGCGGCGCAGAATCGGCCCGACGGCTGGAACACCTGGGTCACCTTCGTGATCTCGCCGGCGGAACAGACGCCGAGCGCCCCGCCGAAACGAATGTTCATGAAGTAACCGAGCGTCGCTGCGTCGGTCGGATGACGGCTCGCGTTAAAGCGCCCACGCCCTTCAGCGCGGCGCGATCTGCGGCCCGATCGCGGTCGCGGTGGGACGGGTCGCCGCCTCGGCAATCGCCATGCCGAGCGCCTTGGCAAGGCAAGCATAGCTCCAGTCGTTCATGTGCAGCCCGTCCGGCGACACGAACGTTTGGAACGGCAGGTGCTCGCTCTCGTGCCAGCGCCGCATCAGATCGAAGCGGTGAAGAAGACCGACATGCTCCGCTATTGCAACCGTGGCGATGAGCGACACCATCTCGTCGATGTTTGGCTTGGCAATCACCCTCGGCGCGTATTGCGGATCGATCAGGACGACGTCGGCGCCGGTGGCCTTGAGGCGAGTGAGGCCCTCGTGCAGAAGCGAGGCGTGCGGCGGTACTGCTTTGCCCCGTAGCACCGAGTTGGTGCCCACCTGCCACAGCACCAGGTCAGGCTTCTCGGCGATCACCGCGGTGTCGAGACGCGCGAGCATGTTGGGGGCTTCCTCGCCGTTGACGCCGCGGTTCAACACCGTGATCTCATGTCCCGGGAAATGGCGGGCGAGTTCCTCCGCCAGCCGGCTCGGATAGGAGGCGGCGGACGTGCTAGCACCTGCGCCGAAGGTCGACGAGGAACCGAGCGCCACGATCTTGATCGGCTCGCCGCTGACGAGATGCCGCGCCGTGCGGGGCAGCGGGCGATCAAAGCGCACCTGCTCAGCCGCTACGACGCACGCGGGTGAGCGTGGCGCGGTCGCGGAGGATGGCAGCGCGGCCGGCGTAATGATCGAGCCGGGCGTCTGCGCCCGCACCGGAAGCAGCGCAAATAAACCTGCCGTCGCAACAGCCCCGAAGACGGCCGCGCCACGCAAAAAGATATGGCGATGCATGACGTACGTTTCGTCCCTGTTGGAAGTTTCTTTCCTTTTTTGACGCCTATCTATTGACCCGCTTTGGACTCGACCGGCTCCAGATGGGCCGCGTCGATGATCATGGACGCAATGGCGCGACCGATGCAGTCGTGCACGAGTTGGGCGAGCACGTTATCTTTGCCCGCGGCATAAAGATCGAAAGCACCAGTGTCGGACCAATGCCGCATGATGGCAAGCCGGTCGAACAGCGGGATTTCGTGCTGCTGCGCGACCACACGCATGTTGTCGGCGTACGGACCGAGCGCAACCATGATGTCGGTCCGGGGGCTATATTGCATGTTCATCAAGATGACGTCCGCGCCGCCTTTATGCAGCGTCTCCACCCCTTCGTCGAGCGCCGCCCTGAAATCTTCGGGCTCGATTCTGCGTATGGCATCGAGGGTTCCTGTTTGCCATATCACCAAATCGGGCTTCTCGTCGACCAGCAATTTGGCCATTCCCCGCGCCAAGTCCTCGGCGCTCATCCGCGTCCTGACCAAGGTCACGACCTTGACCGCGACCGAAGGGAGCCGCTGCTTGAGCGCCGCCTCCAGCCGGGCCGGATAGGCTGACCGTGGGCCATCGGGACCGGCGAGGATCGAGGACCCGGTTCCGACCACGGCGATGGTCAGTCGCCGGTCCTTCTTGACCGCCTCCGCGACGTGCTTTAACTCATTGTTTCCAAATAGCAAATAGCCTGGACTCTCGCATTTCTGCCCGTCAGTGGCGACCGCCGTGCCGCCGAGAGCCAATAAAGCCACGGCTAATCCGGCCAGCGTTGCCGCAACGGGCGTTTTCATGCCTCGCCTCCCGCGAGGTCCGCGTCCGGCGTTTTCCTCGAACGCGATCCGGGACTACGTCCTTCTGCTCTCTTATACCAGGTTATCAGGCAGGCGACGGCAATCATGGCAACGATGCCCAGCCCGCTGACCAGGAATTGCATCCAGACGGCGCCCGACACCTCCACCATGGCAAAATGAGCGGCAAACGACAGGAATACGCCCAGGCAGAAAATTTCCAGCGAATGCTGCCCGCAGACAATGGGCGGCCAAGCCCACCATGATTTGAGGAACGGCCAGTCACGCGGCACGAATCTCACCGTCAGCACCGCCAGCGCCAGGAAATGCGCAAAGCGCAGGACGTCGAGATTGACCTTGTCGATCGGGTAGATCACCTCTTCCAGCCAGTGCGGGACGTACTGGCTCATGCCGGGCAGATACCAGGTGAGCGAGATGACAAACGCGAACAACAGATACGCAGCCGCGACCGACAGCGTCACCGGCGACTGCAACACGGTCGAGAGCCGCTGCGCCCCCCCCAGCGCGCACCAGGCCCCGAACACGAACAGCAATTGCCACGCGAAGGGATTGAAGTACCAATGTCCGCTGGGGTAGCTCGGCATGTTCCAGTTGAAGTGCCACGTGAGCACGTAGAGCAGCACCGAGGCGCCGAGCGCCAGCGAAGATCGAAACTGCAGCAGCCACAGGATCGGCGGAAACAACAGCAGCAGGATGATGTAGAGCGGCAATATGTCCATGTTGGACGGTTTGAATTTGAGCAGCAGCGCCTGGACGATCGTCACGTCGGGCTGTTTGAGGAAATCGAGAATGTTCATCTCCTCGGCATAGAGCGGGTTCTCGAAGCTGGTGGCGACATAGGAAATTTCGGCGAGGTAGATTGCGAACAAGAAGACGTGGGCGACGTAGATTTGCCAAGCTCGCCGCAGGATGTGGGCGCCCGCGATGATGAACCCGCGCTCGCGCATTTCCTTGCCATACACGAAGGCAGCGGTGTAACCGGAGACGAAGACGAAGATTTCAGTCGCGTCGCTGAAGCCGTAGTTGCGGATGGTGCCCCAGGCGACCAGGTTCGAAGGGATATGGTCGAGGAAGATCAGCCATAGCGCGATCCCACGGAACAAATCGAGCCGCAGATCGCGTCCGGTGGTGACCACGGGGGCATGCATTCCGGGCGATCTTTCGGCCGGTGAGGGATGTAGCTAAATCTAGTCGGCATTTGCCCGACTTGGGAGTCGCGTCATCGCGACTGTTGCAGGCCGGGAACTTAGGCTGTTCACTAAGGTCGACGACATACGCGACAAAAAGCCCGGATTGGGGCTAAAGGCCCGACGATGAATGCCCTCAAAACCGCGTATCGTGCCGTGACCCGCCAGATCGAGGTCAAGGCGACCCCGCGCTTCCTGCCCGAGCGTTCCTCGCCCGAGAACGGCTATTTCTTCTGGGCCTATACCATCACGCTCACCAATCTCGGCGGCGAGACCGTCCAGCTCAAAACCCGCCATTGGCGCATCACCGACGCGCAAGGCCGCCTGCAGGAGGTGCGCGGCGCGGGCGTGGTGGGCGAGGAACCGGTGCTCAAGCCGGGCGAGAATTTCGAATATACCAGCGGCGTGCCGCTACCCACGCCGTCCGGTTTCATGACCGGAACCTACGGCATGGTGACCGCTGCCGGCGAGGAATTCGACATCGATATTCCGGCCTTCTCGCTCGATACCCCGCAGCGGGAGCGAACGATCAATTGAGGCCCGCAAGGGCGGCCACGCCGCCGCGGACCGGCCCGGCCGACGGGGTGCGCGCCGATCTAGCCGTTCTTGCGGCATGCGTGATCACGATGACGGCGTCGGCTCGCGCACGTCCAGCGGCTCGAACATGTAGGTCGAGTTGCAGAACTCGCAG
>Ga0124850_1000188_pt1 | contig 10580 bp, 7 predicted proteins | sample PanSoiMetaGPlot1_FD_97462 | JGI IMG/M metagenome (GOLD analysis project Ga0124850, IMG submission 97462) | Tropical forest soil microbial communities from Panama analyzed to predict greenhouse gas emissions - Panama Soil - Plot 1 (PacBio error... | ecosystem: Environmental > Terrestrial > Soil >...
CCAACAGACCCAACGCCCCTATTGGATCGGCGGGCCGGTCCTTAGCTTCCGCCTCGCCCGGGCTGGCTGGGAACGGTGCCCCGTCGTTGTACTGCTCCTCGAGGCGCTGCACCTCACGCAGACAGGCGGTCTGGCAGAGCTCCGAGAGCGTGGCCGGGGCGTCCGCCTCGGCCTCCGGCATGCGCTGCAGGGCCACCACCGCATTGCGCAGCCGCTCGATGAGCCAGTGCGGGGCATAGGCGGGCAGCTTCTCCTGCTTGCTCCCCGCCGGCTCCGGTGCGGCAGGTCGCTTCAGCTGCGCAGTCGGCGGAGTGGCCCCGATCAGAGCGTCGAGGACGCTCCCCTGATGGGTGGACGGAACCTGTACTCGACCTGGCATCACACACCAGCGATCAGCGGAGCGACCTGGCCGTAGTCACTCGCGGCCGTGCTCTCCGGCGCGTGCTCACGGATCGGCCTGCCTACAAGCGGCGCCTCCGCCGCCCGCACCGAGTGCCGGATCGGCGCGATGATCGAATCCGGGTAGTCCTGGGCGAGCTGCGGGAAGATGACCCGGATCAGGTTCGACCGCTGCACCGCGGTCAGCAGCACCGCTCGCACCCGCAGCTGGTCGTTGATCTTCTCGCGCACCTGACGGATGGTCCGGTTCAAGCTAATCACCGCGCTAATGTCCAGTCCCCCGGCTCTGAGCGGGATGATCGCGTCGGTCGCCGCCCCGAGCGCCGCGATGGTGAGCAGCCCCAGGCTCGGCGTGCAGTCGATCAAGGTGACGTCGTACTGGTAGGACATCGCAATCGCCGCTCCAAGCGCGGTCTCCGCCCCCGCCGGCCGGGCGTACTCGACCTGGGCCAGCGTGAGGTCACTCGGCACGATCTCCAGGTCATCGACGCACGTTGAGTACGTCACCTGGTCGAGCGGGATCCCCTGCAGGAACACGTCCACCAACGTCCCCCGCCTGGCAGGGGTCCGCAGCCAGTCGCTCGCCGAGCCCTCCTGGGGATCGCAGTCGATGAGTCGGACCGCCATGCCCGTGGCCGCCAGCGCGGCGCCGAGCTCCACCGCCGTCGTGGTCTTCCCCGTCCCGCCCTTCTGATTGACGACCACCAAGACCGGATGCCGGCGTGGCGCCGGGAGGCTGTCCGGCACCAGAATCTGCGGCGTCCAGTCCCGGTACCGATGCACCTCGTGCAGCTGGCTGATGACACCGAGCCGCCGGGGCTCGACGGTTGCCCCGACCATTTGCCCTCCATAGGTCCTTCGGTCCGTTAGCCCGAACCGTACCGTAGGTCGAACGGGGCAAGGAGCCACACGGGGATAACACCTCTGTCAGAGGTAATGGATCTATTACCTCTGTTCGGAGCAACACCTCGAATAGACCGATTAGACCTAACAGACCTATCAGGGCCAACCGTGGCTGTGCACCGCCGCGATGCACCTCGATCCTGGTCACGGGGACGAGCGTGGACGCGGCTCTTCCCCTGCTCGCGGACACGGGAAGGTCACGCCAGATTGTCGGCGGACTGCGCGACGATGGGTCAGCCATACCGGGCAGAGGGAGCCACTCAAGGCCGCGGAGGCCAAGGCCTTGATAGACCACCTCCGGCGGACCCATCGCACATTCGCCTCCGTTCGGCGCATCGCCCCTCAGCGTCAAGGGGCCGGAAAACCTTCCGTCGCCTTGCAGGCCGCTTCGGTGGCCGGAAACTTTCCGCCTTTCCCTTGACCCTGAGCCTCCGGCGGCACGCGGCGGTGCTGAGTGCGGTGGCGGGCAGCCCCGCCAGCCGCCTAGCGGCGAATGCACCAAAGGCGGGCTTGTCACCGGCACCAACCCAGAGGAGAAGATCCCCATGAGCAACGACACCCAGCTGACCATCTCCGGCACCTTGTCGACGACCCCGAGCTGCGCTACACCCCGAATGGGCAACCGGCGGTAAGGTTCCGGATCGCCTCGACGCCGAGGTTCTACGACAAGGCAGGGGAATCGACCGGCTGCCCGGTCAGGGCGCGCAGCCAGTCGCCGCGTCGGGCGGACCTCGCCGCCCCTAATATCACGCAAGTACGTCGACCCAGATCTCCTACACCCTGCCATGACCAGTTCTGGGCAGCGAAGATCCCCCGCGCCGGCTCTGGCGGCCATTCCCACGGTTCCGCCCTGAACGCGCTGCCGCCTGGCCAGGTAGTACGGTCCGACGCCTGCCAAGCCGCCGCCCCGATCAACCAGTTCGGTCCGGCTGAGCTCACCAAGGAAAGAGCTGATGCAACACGCCATATCGGTGGTTCGTGATCGCAGTTCGGGGTCACGGTCGGTTACGCGACCGGGTCTGCGATCGGGGCTCCGCCTGGCCACCACTGTCTGGCCAGGCGGATTCTGCTTGTGAGCGGTCAGGTGCTTACCGGGCGGCACCAGCGAGGTAGGCGGCGACGATTAGGTGGCGTGCCGGTCGAGGCTGCCGCGAGCACGGTCATAGCGCATCGTCGTGCGCGGGTCGGCGTGCGAGGCGGCTTCCTGGACATCACGCAGCGGAACTCCGGCGTCGAGAGCGGCGGTGATGAACGCGTGCCGCAGCGTATGCGGCCCGACGGGTTTGGTGATCCCGGCTCGGACCGCGACTCGGCGGACGATCCGCGCCGCGCCGTGCCGGTCCAGCCGCTGTCCGTCAGAGCTGAGGAAGATCGGGCCATCCACGCGTTCGCCGACGGCCAGGTCGATCGCCCGCGCCGTGCGCGGTGCCAGTGGGATGGTGACCACTTTGCCGCCCTTGCGAGTGATAACCAGCGTCCGGTGCCCGCGCTCCACGCCTAGGGCTTCAATGTTGGCGTCGGTGGCTTCGGAGACCCGCAGTCCATTGAGCGCCAACAAGGAGATCAGCGCGTGCTCGGCAGGTGCGCCCAGCCCGGCGGCGACCAGCAACGCCCCGAGTTCATTACGGTCCAGCCCAGTGGCGTGCGACTCATAGTCAAGGCGCGGGCGGCGCACGTGAGCGGCAGGGGAGCGATCAAGCAGGTCTTCCTCCACCGCATACCGGTAGAACCCGGCGATGGTGCACAGCCGCCGGGTGATGGTGGCCCGGGCCCGGCCGCGATTCTCCAGTTCGCGGGCAAAACACTCAATGTCGGGCCGCCGTGCCTGGAACAGGCGCAGGTGGTGCTGGTGGCACCAGCTCGGATACTGGCGCAAGTCCTGTTCATAGGCTTCGCGGGTCAGGCCGCTATAGCCGGCCAAGAATCCTGCCAGCGCCAGCCGCTCGGTGTTGGTGAACACCGGCGCAACCGGGACGAGGGCAGCAGGCGGGTTCGTAGTGGTCATCGGGCACCTCCCGGGCGGGCTGAGACCCACGAGGCTGGGCCCGGCCAGGTCCCAGCGACGATGATTCACCTCACCGTTAACCCGACCTGCATGACCACGCAACGTCACATGCGGCTACATCAACCGGCGCGGCACTCTGACCGAAAAGCACGCCCGATCGCCGAATATGGATACCTACTAAGTTAGTAGGTATCTGCGTTGCTGAAGTGCAGATCAACCTTTCTGTATTGCGAAGACAGGCGCACAGCCGGAGCACTAGACGATCGCAACGGCGTTGATGCGTCGTGCTGGCGCACCAGTTGTGTTAACGGTCGTGGGCAGCGTTGATGGAATGTGCGCTGGGCTGAGCATCGGAGTCAGCGCTGGGAGTAGCGGAACGGCGTTGCCTGGCGGATCTTGACTCGGCCAGCAGCGGGTGGCTGAATGAGAGCTCACGCGCCGGCGATGTAGGCGCCGTCGGCGGCGCAGTCGCGGGGGTGCCTCGGCGCTTTGGAATTTTCGGTTCATGCCGGCGCGGCCTACATCGACCATGGCGTTGAGGAACGCCCGGCCGCGGCTGGTTTCAAGGATGGTGTACCCAGCCGAGGGGATGCCGCCCGGCGGCCCGCTCCGGTTCTATGCGCAGGCAGGCTGCCGATGAGCGACGACGCAATCGCCGACTCATCTCCATCAGCGCGTTGGGCTGCTTCAGGTCGGCCGGGGTGGGGTGCTTCGACTGGGACTGGGAAGCAACAGACGTCGCGTCCGGGGTGCGGTTCGCGCTCCGGTACAGGCGGTTCGCGCTCCGGTGCAGCCTGACCGGCCGCGTGGCTGTCAGCGTTCTGTCTCTTGGGGCTCGGGGCACAGGTCCCGGTCCATCGCTGTGAGCGCGAAGGCGATGGCCCGCTCTCGGGTCAGCCGCAGCGATCCCATCAGGACCTCGACCGACAGGCCGTCCATCAGCAGGCGCGAGCGGACCACGAACTGATCCACATCGACGGGCACGAACTTCCCCTTCCCGACCCCGTCCCGGACGATGTCGCCCAGCTCGGCCTCCCAGGCCCGGTCGAACGAGTCCAGCATCTGCCTGCTCGGCTCGTCCCCGGGGGGATTGGCAAAGACCTGGGTCCACAGGATCCATCGGGGGTCGGAGGTGCCCGTGGGAAGGTAGGACTCAACGAAGCGGGCGAGCTTGCGGCGCGGCGACCGGAGGGTCGAGAGCGCGGCCCGCAGCCGCTCGACCAGGTCCTGCTCGCTCCACCGCAGAGCCTCAAGGAGCAGCGCGTCCTTCCGCCCGAAGAAATAAAGGATGTGGCCCGTGCTCATGCCGGCGCGGGCGGCGATGTCGACCATGCGAACCCGGTCTCCTCCGAGCTCCGCGACTGCATCGATCGCGGCCTCCATCGCCCGCCTGCGTGCGGCCTCGCCTCGCGGGGCCCTTCGCCGGGGTACGCGGCGTAGATCGGGATGCGCGCCGTCAGGTCCATCCGGGCTTGACATGGTCCTCCCTATCCCGGTTAGATTCTAAATCTAGATTACAAATCTAATAGAAGGTTCCCGTGACAGCTGAGAGAACCCCCGGGCAGGACCGGCTGTTCATGCCCGCCCGCTGGACGGACCACGATCGCACGCTCGTCTCCTGGCCCGCGCGCGGGAGCTTTTGGGGCGGGCACATGGACGAGACCAAGCTGGAGTATGCGGAGGTCGTGCGGGCTATCGCCCGGTTCGAGCCCGTCACCGTGATCACGAACCCGGGGGCGGCCGGGGAGGTCGTGGAGCGCTGCGCAACCGACAACGTCGACGTTCTCGAGATCCCCATCGACGACAGCTGGATACGTGACAACGGGCCCATCTTCGTCGTGGACGGCCGCGGCGGGGTGGCGATGGTCGATTTTGGCTTCAACTCCTGGGGCGAGAAGTTCCTCCCCTACGACAAGGACGCCGCAGTGGGCGAGCATCTCGCCGAGCACTTCCACGTGCGCCGGTACGTCGCCCCCCTGATCGCCGAGGGCGGAGGGATCACCGTCGACGGGGAGGGGACACTCATCACCACCGAGTCGGTCCTGCTGAACCCGAACCGGAACCCCGGAATCAGCCGCGCAGACGTCGAGCGGGTGCTTGGCGAATATCTGGGCGTGCGGAAGGTGATCTGGCTGCCGTACGGGCTGGCCGAGGATATGGGCGAGTTCGGCACGGACGGTCACTCGGACAACGTCGTTCAGTTCATCCGCCCGGGGCTTGTGCTGTTCCAGGTCGCGCCCGGCAAGGACAATCCCAATTGGGAGCTAGCCCGTCAGAACCGCGCGAGGCTCGAAGCGGCGACCGACGCGGCGGGGCGCAGACTCGAGATAGTCGAGATGCCGTACCTGTCCTACACGCGGGAGATCGACGGAAAGCGGTACGCGGCTCCTTACACCAATTTTTATCCGGTGAACGGCGGGATAATCGCGCCTGAGCTGGGGGTCCCAGACGACGACAAGGCCTACGGCATACTCCAGGAGCTCTTCCCCGGCCGCGAGGTCGTAGGAGCGCCGACCGACATGCAGGCTTTTGGCGGCGGCGGAATCGGTTGCATAACCCAGCAGATCCCAGCCGGAGTGCCGCTCGCGCCATAGCGGCCCTCCAATTCCCGGCGCCCCTATCTACGGCGGGACCGGTGGAACTGCGATGATCAGTCGGAGGTGTGGCGATGGGATCCGGCGCGGGAGTGCTCTCCAGCCCTTCCTTGCGCCTCACACGCCGTCGTTTCCTCGCTGGGGACGGGGATGGAACCGTGGGCTCGTTGGCTGCGGGCTGTAGCAGTTCGGAGAGCCAGACGCCGCGGCGCGCCGTGCGGTTATGAGCACTGGCGAACGGCTCGTCTTCGCGGGCGGTGTGATTCGCACGATGGACCCGGCGGCGCCAACAGCCGAGGCAGTAGCCGTTGAGGGCTCGCGCATCGCGGCTGTCGGCACGCTCGACGAGGTGCGAAGCCGGGTCGGCCGAGCCGAGCGAATCGACCTGCAGGGCCGGCTGCTCCTGCCGGGATTCATCGATGCCCACAATCATTACCTGGCGACCGGGGAATCGATGGCCAGCGTCGACGTCCGGTTTCCCGCTGTTGGCTCTACCGGGGAGCTCGTTCGCGCCATCGCCGCGGCCGCCCAGAAGATCCCGCCTGGGCAGTGGATCCGGGCCTGGGGATTCGATCACGCGAAATACGGTGACCGCCGCCCCCCTAACCGGTGGGACCTCGATGGCGCGACCACCCGGCATCCCGTCGCCGTGTCGCACATCTCCGGACACTGCGTGCTCGTCAACTCAATGGCCCTGTCGCTGCGGGGCATCGATGAGTTTGCGCCCGACCCTGCGGGTGGGGTGTTCGCCCGAGAACCCGACGGGCGGCTGAGCGGACTGTGCGAGGACTCAGCCATGGGACTCGTCTTGCCCGTTGCAGTCGGCATCGGCTCGCACGGTCCCAACTTCCACACCCAGGCCCCCCTCGAGGAGCTCGTCTCCGCGGCCGAGCGCGCCGGGCGGGCCTTCGTCGCGGCCGGCCTGACCACCGTGTGCGACGCGCAGGTCACCTCGCGCGAGCTGGAGGCCTACCGGGAGGCCAGGCGCCTGGGCCGCCTTCCCGTCCGGACGGTATGCATGCCGCTTTCCCACCAGCTGGATTCCTATCAGGCCATCGGGCTGGCAGGCCCGCTCGGCGATGACTGGCTCTCCATCGGAGCCATGAAGTTCTATGCCGACGGTTCCCTGATCGGGGGGACAGCAGCATTCTCGGCCCCCTACGGGGAGCACGGCGAGTTCGCCGGTTCCCTGTTCTGGGAGCCGGAGGCGTTCGGGGTGGCCATCGCCCAAGCGCACCAGGCGGGATGGCAGATCGGAGTGCACGCCCAGGGTGACCGCGCCATCGGGATGACGCTGAAGGCCCTGGGTGCGGCGTGCGCCGCCCATCCAAGGCCCGACCCGCGCCACCGCATCGAGCACGCTGGGTTCCCCACCCCAGCGCAGATCGACCGGATGGCCGAACTCGGCGTCCTGACCATCAACCAGCCGACGTACCTGCGGGATTCGGGCGATGAGTTCCTTCTCCGGCTCGGAGGACGGGCCCACCGGCTCCTGCCGCTTCGAGATCAGCTCGATCGCGGGGTCACGGTAGTGCTCAGCAGCGATTCCGACGTCGCGTCGTTCCGGCCGCTGGACACCATCGCGAATGCCGTCCACCGGAGAACAGCGCGCGGGTCCGCGATCGGCGCGGACCAGCGCCTCAGCGTCGAGGAAGCGCTGCGGGCCCACACCGCCGATGCGGCCTTCGCCATGCGCCGCGAGCGCGATATTGGGTCGATCAAGGCAGGCAAGCTGGCAGACCTGGTGGCCCTGGAACGGGACCTGGCCGGCTTGCACCCGTCAGACATCCCCGGCGTGCCGGTGTGGATGACTGTGATCGATGGGGCAATCGTCCATCAGGCGAACCACTGAGGAGGGAACCCGGACATGTACCTGACGCCGACTGAGGAGGACCGCCTGCGTGTCTTCACGGTAGCCGAACTGGCCCGGCGGGCCCTGGCGCGCGGGCTGCGGCTGAACGCCCCGGAGGCAGTGGCGCTCGCCTGCGATGCGATGCACTCGGCCGCCCGCGGCGGGGCCTCGCTGGAAGAGGTGATGGAGGCGGGCCGCACCGCCGTGCCCGCCAGCCAGGTGATGGACGGGGTTGCGGACATTGCGGACGAAATCCGGCTGGAAGTGCTGCTGGACGACGGGTCAAGGGTGATCGTGCTCCACCACCCGTGGGGCTCTGGCGGCGCCGATGGCCCCGGAGCGGTCAGCACAGCCGACCATGAGGTGGAGCTCACGGCGGGCCGTCAGCGCCGCCGGCTGATGGTACAAAGCCAGTCCAGGCGGCCGGTCCGGGTCTCCTCCCATTTCCCGTTCTGGCGGTCCAACCGTCGGCTCGCCTTCGACCGGGACGCCGCGCGCGGGTTCCGGCTCGACGTCCCGGCGGGCTCGACAATCGGGTGGGTGCCGGGTGAGACAAAGGAGGTCGGCCTGGTCCGCTACGCAGGACAGAAGGCGAGCCATGACGACACCCCATGATGACGGATTGCGCATGCCCGCGGGCGGGAGGCCGCACCAGGCCACGCTGACGGCGGGAGTCCCCACCGCATCACCCAGCAGCTTCCAGCAGGGGCCTACCCGCGGTGGGCCTGGCCTCAAGGGAAGGGAACGGAAACGGTGAGGCTCACCCGCGGTGAGTACGCCGCCCGCTACGGTCCGACCGCCGGGGACCGGATCCGGCTAGCAGACACCGGCCTGTGGGTCCGGGTCGAGGCCGACCACGCGCTGCCCGGCGACGAGGCCATGTGGGGGTACGGGAAGAACCTCCGCTCCCGGATGAGCCAGTTCGACGGGGCGACCACCGAAAGCGAGCTTGACATGGTCGTGCTCGGTGTCGTCGTAATCGACGCCCTGCTGGGCGTGGTCAAGGCCGACATCGGCATCAAGGACGGGCGGATCGCGGGTGTCGGGCGTGCCGGGAGCCCCGACATCACCGAGGGAGTCGACCTCCAGATCGGGCCGAACACTTGGCCAGTGAACGGGCAGGGCATGATCGCCACCACCGGCGCCATCGACAGCCACGTGCACCTCATCACCCCCCGCCTGGTGCCCGTGGCCCTCTCAGCGGGAGTGACCACCCTGATCACCGCCGGGTTCGAGGAGCCCCCCTATGTCATGCGGGCCACCCTGCGGGCCTTCGAGGACCAGCCGGTCAACCTCGGGCTGCAGGCGAGCGCCCGCACCGACCGCCCCGGCCCCGTCGAACGGGCCCTGGAGGCCGGCGGCTGCGGGCTGAAGATCCACGAGGACTGGGGCGCCTATCCGGAGATCATCGATGCCACGCTCCGGCTGGCCGGCCAGCATGACGTTGCGGTGTGCCTGCACACCGACGGCCTGAACGAATCATGCGAGCTGGACGACACCGTCGCCGCCATCGACGGGCGGGCCGTCCACGCCTACCACGTCGAGGGCGCCGGCGGCGGGCACGTCCCCGACCTGATCGGGATCGTCCGCGAACCCAACGTGGTGTGCTCCTCCACCACGCCCACCATTCCCTACGGGCGCGGAGCCGCCGCAGAGCACCTGGAGATGATCCTCGCCGTGCACGGCGGGTCCGCCAGCAACCCGGCGGACCTGGCAGCCGCAAGTGAACGCATCCACCCCGCGACGATGGCAGCCGAAGGCCCGCTTCACGACCTGGGGGCGATCAGCATCATCAACAGTGACTCCCAGGGCATGGGCAGGATCGGGGAGACCATCCGCAGGACCTGGCAGCTGGCCCATGCCATGAAAGCCTGGCGGGCGAGCCAAGCGGGCCAAGGATGGCCCGAAGCCCCCGCCACCAGGCGGATAGCCCCCTCCCCGCCCCCGCACTCAGATGACCTCGGCGCCGATGACAACGAGCGCGTGCTCAGATACCTGGCCAAGTACACCGCCGAGCCGGCCCGGGTGCACGGGATCGAGCAAGAGGTCGGCAGCCTCACCCCCGGCCGGCTGGCCGACATCGTGTTGTGGCGCCCCGCCATGTTCGGCGTTCACCCAGAACTGCTGCTCAAGGCCGGATGCTTCGCCTGGGGCGCCCTGGGGGAGGGGAACGCCACCATCGAGGCCAGCGAGCCACGGCGCTACGGGCCGCACTGGGGAGCGCTGGGAAGAGCCCCGGCGGGACTGTCCGCCACGTTTGTGTCCGAGGCGGCCCTGGTATCCGGGATCCGGGAATCGCTCGGCAGCCATCGCCGCTTCGCCGCCGTGCGTGGCTGCCGGGAAGTACGCAGGGACCAGCTGGTCGCCAACCGGGCCTGCCCCCCGATCGATGTCGACCCCGCCGACGGGACAGTCCGACTGGATGGGCGCATCCTGGCGGCTCACCCGGTGGCCGAAGTCCCGCTCAGCCGCCGCTACCTTCTCAGCTGAGTGGCCTGACGCATCACCTCAAAGTGCGCCGCTCTAAGACGGGTCCCCCCCGGGCACAAGGATCTCCGGCTTGACGGCGGCACCGCTATCGGGCCCACCCGGTGATCACCACGATCACCGCCGCCAGCCCGGGCCGCCGGTCACCTCCCCTCTCCCGCGGAGCGGCAGCGCAGAATCCCCATTACGGGGCGCGACTCGAACTGGCAACACAAGCACCGGACCGACGCCATATCGGCGGATATCGCACGTCAAGCGACACGCAGTGCAAATTACGGCGCGTGACGGGGGAATGGTGGCTCCTCGCCGCCGATCGCCGACTCGGCGCGGCTCGGGTATC
>Ga0124850_1000189_pt1 | contig 10565 bp, 10 predicted proteins | sample PanSoiMetaGPlot1_FD_97462 | JGI IMG/M metagenome (GOLD analysis project Ga0124850, IMG submission 97462) | Tropical forest soil microbial communities from Panama analyzed to predict greenhouse gas emissions - Panama Soil - Plot 1 (PacBio error... | ecosystem: Environmental > Terrestrial > Soil >...
TGGCTTCGAGCGACTGGCGCAGAGTCGCAGAGTCCGCTGGCTTCGAGCGACTGGCGCAGAGAGCCGAGCAGGCTTGTCTGCTGGGTGTCGCTATAGGCCGACGGCGGTTTCACGCCCCATACCGGCTTCGGCCAGGCGGCGTCCGAATGCCGGCGCGCGATCACATGCACGTGCAACTGCGGCACCTGATTGCCGAGCGCCGCGATGTTGAGCTTGTCGCATTGAGTGATGCCCTTCAGCGTGTGCGCGGCAGCCGCAATCTCGCCGAGCAACTGCACCTGGGTGTTTTCCTCGAGATCGATGAGCTCGACCAGCCCGGGCAGCCGCGGCACGAGGATCAGCCACGGGTAGTTGGCATCCTTCGCCAGCAGCACGCGGGTGAGCGGCAGGTCGCCGACCGGAACCGTGTCCTGCGCGAGCTGAGGGTGCAACGACCAGCTCTTGGTAATCGCTGAATCCATTGGAAAATCCGCACGATTCTTTCGGAGGAAAGCTAGCAGAGACGCCGCCCGGCTGCTTGCTTTCATGGCCTATTGGCCCGATATAGGTGACGGGAGGTTGGCGGTGGACGAGCCACTCGCCAACCGGGTCAGGTCCGGAAGGAAGCAGCCCTAACGAGCGCGGTTCGGGTCGCTCGTCAGCCTCCCACCTATTCCTCGATCGTTCGCAGTCAGTCCGCGTTCGCGCGGCAGCGAAGCGGATGGCACAATGAGCGAGCCCAAAGAATCCGCCGCCTCCGGTTCCGTGCCGACCGAGTCGCCGGCCTACCGCGTGCTCGCACGCAAATACCGCCCGGCCAGCTTCGAGGACCTCATCGGCCAGGACGCCATGGTGCGGACGGTCTCAAACGCGTTCGAGAGTGGACGCATACCGCAAGCCTGGATCCTCACCGGCGTGCGCGGGGTCGGCAAGACCACTACAGCCCGCATTCTTGCGCGCGCGCTCAATTACGAACTGCCCGACGGCTCGGTGAAGGAGCCCACGGTCCAAATGCCAGTGATGGGCGTGCATGACCAGGCGATTATCGAGAGCCGGCACCCGGACGTGCTGGAAATGGACGCCGCTTCGCACAACAGCGTCGACGACGTGCGGCAGATCAACGACGCCATCCGCTACGCGCCGATGAGCGCGCGTTACAAGGTCTACATCCTCGACGAAGTGCACATGCTGTCCGGCGCTGCATTCAACGCGCTGCTCAAGACGCTCGAAGAACCGCCGCCGCACGCCAAGTTCATTTTCGCCACCACGGAAATCCGCAAGGTGCCGGTAACGGTACTATCGCGCTGCCAGCGTTTCGATCTGCGGCGCGTCGATACCGCGCTTCTGGTGAAGCACCTCGAAGGCATCGCCACAAAAGAGAAAGTTGAGATCGAGCCGGCTGCGCTGGCATTGATTGCGCGCGCGGCCGAAGGCTCGGTGCGCGATTCTCTCTCCCTCCTCGATCAGGCCATCGCGCATGCGGCGGGGCCGGTACGCGCCGAAGACGTCCGGCAGATGCTCGGTCTCGCCGATCGGGTGCGTGTGGTCGACCTGTTCGAAGCGCTGATGAAGGGCGAAGTGACCGCTGCCTTGCGGGAGCTGCGAGAGCAATACGACATCGGCGCCGATCCGGCCGTGGTTCTGAGCGATCTTGCTGAGTTCACGCATTTCGTGACGCGCGTCAAAGTCGTGCCGTCCGTCTCTGAAGATGTCTCGCTTTCGGAGACCGAGCGCACGCGCGGTCGTGCCTTCGCGGCACAGCTGTCGATGCGCGTGTTGTCGCGCGCCTGGCAGATGCTGCTCAAGGGCATTTCCGAAGTGCAGGCCTCGGGACGCCCGGTGGCTGCTGCGGAAATGGTGCTGGTGCGTATTGCCTATGCCGCCGATCTGCCGACACCGGACGAAGTGGTGCGCTCGCTCAGCGAGAGCGGCGGTGCGGCTCCAATGCGCTCGCAAGGCAATGGCGGCACCGTGCAGGCTCAGAGCTACGCGCCGCGCTACGAGGCGCCGCGGGGTTCGCCGCGTTCCTCCGCGGCCGTGTCGCCGCGCCCAGCAGACGATCCGGTTGCCCGGCACGAGGAACCCACGGCGGCACCGACTTTGTCCATCGCGACGTTTGAGGAGCTGATCGCGCTTGCCGTCGATAAACGCGATATCACCGTCAAGATGGCGCTCGAACGCGACGTGCGCCTGGTGCGCTGCGAGGATGGTCAGCTCGAAATTGCGCTCGAGACGACCGCGCCGAAGACTTTTGTCCATGATCTCCAGCGCAAGCTGACCGGCTGGACCGGCAAGCGCTGGATTGTGGTCGTGTCGAAGGAACAGGGCGCCCCGACAATTCGCGCACAGGCCGAGGCCCAGCAGGCGGAGATCGAGCGCGGCGTGCAGAGCGACCCGCTGGTGCAGGCCGTTCTCAGCCGTTTCCCGGGCGCCAAGATCGTCGGCGTGACGCAGAATCCGGAGAGCGACGAAGCCGCGCCGGATGTTTTGCCCGACAGCGAGGATCAGTGACATGGCGGATTTCTTGGGCCTGATGAAGCAGGCAGCGCAGCTGCAATCCAAGATGCAGGCGATGCAGGCCGAGCTCGAGCAGATCGAGGTCGAAGGCACCGCCGGCGGCGGCATGGTTACGGTCACCATCACCGCCAAGGGCGACCTCAAAGGCGTCAAGATCGACGATTCTCTGATGAAGCCTTCGGAAAAAGAAATTCTCGAAGATCTCATGGTGGCCGCGCATGGCGACGCGCGCCGAAGGGCAGAAGCCGTCCTGCAGGAAAAGATGAAAGAAGTCACGGGCGGCCTGCCGCTGCCGCCTGGACTGAGCCTGGGCTGATATGCCTGCTGCCGTTGCCGGACCGGAAATTGAGCGCCTGATTCAGCTCCTGGCACGTTTGCCGGGTCTGGGGCCTCGCTCGGCGCGCCGTGCAGCGCTGTATCTTATCAAGAAACGTGAGCTCCTGATGGCTCCGCTCGCCGCCGCGCTGGAGACGGCGATGGAAAAAATCGAGATCTGCAAGATCTGCGGGAACATCGACACGCAGAACCCATGCACGGTTTGCACCGACACAAGGCGGGATCCCTCGATTATCGTTGTTGTCGCCGATGTTGCCGATCTCTGGGCACTCGAACGCGCCCACGCGGTCAACGGACGCTATCACGTGCTTGGCGGCACGCTCTCGCCGCTCGACGGTGTCGGACCGCAGGATCTTACGATCGACTCGCTGATTTCCCGCGCGCATGAGACGCCAGTGAAAGAGGTGATCCTTGCGCTCAATGCCACGGTCGACGGCCAGACGACCGCACATTACATCACCGAACTATTGCAAGACGCGAATGTGAAGGTCACGCGCCTGGCTCATGGCGTGCCTGTTGGCGGCGAGCTCGATTATCTCGACGAGGGCACGCTCGCCGCGGCCATCAAGCAGCGCACGCTATTCTAGGATCTTTTCGGCTCAAGCGTCTTGAAATGTCCGTGCCGCTGCAGCCAGGCCAGCAACAACAGGCTTGGAATGCCCGCCAGCATGCAGATCACGAAAAACCATACCCAGCCAGTCGACTGAGCGATAAAGCCCGCGCCTGAAGAGAGATAAGTCCGCCCCACGGCAGCCAGCGCGGTCAGCAGGGCGTATTGCGTCGCCGTGTGCAACGGATTGCGGCAGAGGGCTGAAAGGTAGGCCACGAACATCACGGTGCCGATGGCGCTGGTGAAGTTCTCGGCAATGATGGCGACGGCAAGCATCGTGGTGTTGGTCCCCACCAGCGCCAACGCGCTGAATGAGAGATTGGCGACCGCCTGCAGAATGCCGCCGATCCAGAGGCTCGGGGCAAGCGGCAAGGCACGCGCGATGAACCCGCCGGCAAAGCCGCCCAACAGCAGCGCGGCGAGCCCGACACCTTTCACGATCGCCGCGTATTCGTTGCGGGAGAAACCGAGATCGATGACGAATGGCGCGGTCATTGCTCCCGACAGCGCGTCGGTGAATTTAAAAAGCACCACGAACGCCAGCATCACGAAGGCGAGTTCATAGCTGAGGAAATCCTTGAAGGCCCCGACCGCTGCCTCGGCCACACGCTTGAAGGGTTTCTCGCGCGCGTGTGCGGCCTCGGCCGCCGCCGAGCGTTCCGGTTCGGTGGCCACCAGCGCGGTAACGATGCCGATCACGACAAGGCCCGCCATCGCGACATAGCCCCAGCGCCACGCGGATTGTTTGTCGAAACCGGAGGCTTCGATCGCGCTGACCAGGAACAGCGCTCCGGCCGTGGAGATCAGCATGCCGATACGATATGCGGCGACGTAAGAAGCCATGCCGGCGGCCTGCTCGTTGTCCGGAAGGCTTTCCACGCGAAAGGCATCGACCACGATGTCCTGCGTCGCCGAGGCTGTTGCGACAAGCAGCGCGCCGAATGCAACAAGTGCAGGTGAGGCGGCGGGATTGCAAAAACCAAGAAATACGATCGTAGCCATCAGCAGGATTTGCGTGAACACCAGCCAGCCGCGGCGGCGGCCGAGCAGGCGCGACAAAATCGGCACATCGAGTGCGTCGGTCAGCGGCGCCCAAAGAAATTTTACCGTGTAGGGCGTGCCGACCAGCGCGAACAACCCGATGGTGGCAAGATTGACACCGGACTCGCGCATCCATACGAGCAGCGTCGCGCCGGACAGGGCCAATGGCAGGCCCGACGAAAACCCGAGGAACATGACGATAAGTACGCGCGGCTTTAGATAGACCGCGATCGCTTCCAACCACGACGGCTGTGTCCGCGCGTCGGGTGAGGTTGTCATGTGCTATTCGCCGGCCTCGAGCCGCACACCGGGACCGGGGAGAATGTCGGCGCTCGGCGGAGCATCGCCGAACTCGACGTCCCTGATCCTCTCGCTGCGGTTCACGATCTTGTCCGCCGATGTCACGATCTGTTTGATATCGGTACCGGCCTGGCCAAAATGTTTGTCCAGGTTCTCGACCCGGTCTCGCAGTCGGTTGACGTCCGCCGCCAGCAGGCCGACCTCGACAAGAATTTTGCCGGCCGCCTCGCGCATTCGGGCATCCCTGCGGATTTGCTGGATAACCTGAATGGCGAGCATCAGCAGCGATGGCGAAACGATGATCACCTTGGAACGATAGGCCCTCTGGAAAATATCGTCGAAGCTGTCGTACAGCTCGGCGTAGATCGATTCCGACGGCACAAACATCAACGCCATGTCCTGCGTCTCGCCCGGGATCAGATATTTGTCGGCGATGTCGCCAACGTGCTTTGCGATGTCCGTGCGCACGCGCGCAACCGCAATTTTTCGATCGTCGTCACTTTTTGCTTCGCGAAACGCAGTCACCGCTTCGAGCGGAAATTTTGCGTCAATGACCAATTGCGGCCCGTCGGGCAGGTGCACGACGCAATCGGGCCGGGCCTTGTTGGTGAGTGTCGCCTGAAATTCGTAGCAGTCTTTCGGCAGGCCATCCTGAATGATCATCTCCATTCGCGCCTGCCCGAAGGCGCCGCGCGACTGCTTGTTGGCAAGCACGCTCTGCAGGCTCGTCACTTGGGAGGCGAGGTCGGTGATGTTCTTTTGTGCATTGTCGATGAGCGCGAGCCGCGCGTGCAGTTGCTGTAGATGATCCGCAGTGTCTTTGGTTGACGTGCGCATCGATTCGCCCAGCCGATGCGTGACCGCGTCGAGCCGCTCGTGCACCATGTGTTGCAGTTGCGATTGTGCCCTGGCGAGCAGTTCGCCCATGGTCTGGACGCGCGCGTTGAGTTCGGCCATCCGCTGCTCGGCGACCGGATCGTGAATCGGCTTCCGCGGCCAGGCCAGCATCACAATGACAATAATGACGCCAAGGGCGACGACTGCCCCGATGCCCAGGGTCAGGGCCGGGGCATGGGCCAGCATCGAATTGGCGAGGGTCTGCAGATCGGACATCCGGCGCTTTTACCGTGATTCGCCCGCCGCGCGAACGAAGAGCGAACGGTAGGGCGATAATGTCGTTGTCTCAAGGGGAAAGGTCGCATTGACCCCGGTTTCCCAACCCCTTACATCGGCCGCCATGACTGTTCGCGACATTCTGGTTATCCCCGACAAGCGGCTGCGGCTTAAATCCGAGGCTGTTCAGGCCGTCGACAAGCCCGTGCGGAAGCTCATCGAGGACATGTTCGAAACAATGTACGCCGCGCCCGGTATCGGGCTCGCGGCGATCCAGATCGGCGTGCCGAAACGCGTGGTCACCATGGACCTCGCCAAAAAGGACGATCCGAAACAGCCTCAGGTCTTCATCAATCCGGAGGTCGTGTGGTCCTCCGACGAGAAGGCGGTCTATGAGGAGGGCTGCCTGTCGATCCCCGAGTACTATGAGGAGGTCGAGCGGCCGAAGTCGGTGAAAGTGAAATTCCTCGATCTCGACCTGAAGCCGCAGGAGATCGAGGCGAGCGGCTTGTTGGCGACCTGCCTGCAGCACGAGATCGACCACATCAACGGCGTGCTTTTCATCGACCATATTTCCAAGCTCAAGCGCGATATGGTGATGAAGAAATTCAAAAAGGCGGCCAAGAAGACCGAAGGCGCCAAGCCGCTGGCGGAGGACACGGAGCCTTCGCATCATATCGGCTGACGTCGCCGCGCCGGCGCACTAGAGGTTTGCCTGAATGCGCCTGATCTTCATGGGCACGCCCGATTTCGCGGTGCCGACGCTGGTCGAACTCGCCGCGCGCGGACACGACATCGCCGCCGTCTATACGCGTGCGCCAAAGCCGGGCGGCCGCGGCCTCGACTTGAAGTCGACACCTGTCGGGCGTGAAGCGCGGCGGCTCTCGCTGCCGGTGCACACGCCGAAGACGTTGAAAGACGAAAAGGCGCAGCAAGACCTGCGCGCGCTCGATATCGATGCGGCGGTCGTGGTTGCCTATGGCCTGATGCTGCCGAAGGCGGTTCTCGATGCGCCGCGCCTCGGCTGCTTCAACGTGCACGCGTCGTTGCTGCCGCGCTGGCGCGGCGCCGCGCCCATCAACCGCGCGATCATGTCCGGCGATGCCGAAAGCGGCGTCACCATCATGAAGATGGACGAAGGCCTCGATACCGGCGCCATGGCAATGGCCGAGCGCATGCCGATCGGTGCCGACATGAGCGCGGGCGAGCTTCACGATGCCTTGTCGCGCCTCGGCGCCGATCTGATGCCCCGGGTGCTGGCGGCGGTGGAGCGCGAGTCGCTTCGGCTGACGCCGCAACCGTCGACGGGCGTTACGTACGCGGAAAAGATTGCCAATACCGAGAGGCGCATTGACTGGTCGAAGCCATGGAGCCAAGTGCACGATCACATTCGAGGCCTGTCGCCTTTTCCCGGTGCGTGGTTCGAGCTTGGTGGCGTGCGCGTGAAGGCTTTGCGCTCGACGAAAGGTGCAGGCTCGGGTGCGCCAGGCGCCGCGCTTGACGACAGGCTGACGATCGCCTGTGCGGATGGTGCCGTGCGACTCACCCATGTCCAGCGCTCCGGCAAGCAGCCGATGGCCGCGGAGGAATTCCTGCGCGGAACGCCGGTGAAAGCCGGCACGCGGGTCAGTTGAAATGCCGCGCTACAAGCTCATTGTTGAATATGACGGGCGGCCCTTCGCCGGCTGGCAGATCCAGGCCGACCAGCTGACCGTACAAGGCGTGCTGACCGCGGCTATTGAATCTTTGTCGGGCGAAAAAATCTTGGTGCAGGGTGCCGGGCGCACCGACACCGGCGTTCATGCGCAGGCGCAGGTTGCGCATGTCGATCTCGCCAAAGCGTGGGACACCGATACGGTGCGCGATGCACTCAATTCCCATTTGCGTCCGCATCCAATCGCCATTCTCTCCGCCGAAGTTGTGGCCGACGATTTCAGCGCCCGCACCTCGGCGATCAAACGCCATTACCTCTATCGCATCGTCAATCGTCGGGCCGATCTGACGCTCGATGCCGGCCGTGCCTGGCGCGTGCCGCGTCCCCTCGACACCGATGCGATGCACAAGGCGGCGCAGTTGCTCATCGGTAAGCACGATTTCACGACGTTTCGCTCCACCGAATGTCAGGCCAAGTCGCCGGAAAAAACGCTCGATGTCTTTGGCGTGGAGCGCGACGGCGATGAGGTGAAAGTGACCGCCGTTGCGCGCTCGTTTCTGCACAACCAGGTGCGATCGATGGTGGGTTCGCTGGTCTGCGTTGGAGAGGGAAAGTGGACCGCGGAGGATCTGCGCAAGGCGCTTGATGCACGCGATCGCACGGCCTGCGGGCCTGTGGCGCCGCCGGACGGCCTCTATCTGATGCAGGTGGACTATTGAAACGTCGGCCGGCCGGCAATCACGCGAAATAGCGGTCGATGATCTTGCGATAGATCGTGGTCAGGGCCTGCAGATCGACGATCGGCACGCGTTCGTCGACCTGGTGCATAGTCTGGCCGACCAGGCCGAACTCGACGACCGGGCAATAATGCGTGATGAAACGCGCGTCCGAGGTGCCCCCGGTCGTCGATAGCGCCGGCTTGCGGCCGGTCACGTCGGCAACGGCATTCGCAACAAGTTCGGTGAACGGCCCCGGCTTGGTGAGAAAAACACCGGCGTTCGAGGGCTCCCAACGGAATTCGAATGTTATCTTTCCGCCTGCGGCTTTGGCAGCGCGCTGTTCGATCAGCTCTTTCAGCGAATCGAGCGTGTGCTTGTCGTTGAAGCGGATGTTAAAGCGTGCGCGGGCTTCGCCGGGGATCAGATTGACGGTCTTGTTGCCGACATCGACCGACGTGAATTCTAGATGCGACGGTGCGAACTGTGCGCTGCCCTGGTCGAGCGGCTCGCTCTGCAGCTCCGCGACCAGCGCGATGAGGCCCCGGATCGGATTTTCGGCGCGCTGCGGATAGGCGACATGCCCCTGTTTGCCGCTGACAATCAGATGGCCGTTGAGCGAGCCGCGACGGCCGACCTTGATGGTGTCGCCCATCGCCTCCTGATTGCTCGGCTCGCCCAGGATGCAATGATCGAATTTCTCGCCGCGCTCTGCGGTCCATTTCAGCAACTTGGGTGTGCCATTGACCGCGATGCCTTCTTCATCGCCGGTGATCAGAAACGAGATCGAGCCCTTCGGCTTGCCGCCATTCGCGGCAAGATGATCGAGGATGGCCGCGACTGCGCAGGCGATGCCGCCTTTCATGTCGACGGCGCCGCGTCCGTATATCTCGCCGCCGGCAACCTCGCCGGAAAATGGCGGATGCTTCCAGGCTTTCTCATCACCCGGCGGCACCACGTCCGTGTGGCCCGCGAAAACGAGATTCGGTGCGGCGGTGCCGATACGCGCGTAAAGGTTTTCGACGTCGTCGGCACCGGGTTCGCGGAATGTCATGCGATGCACGGTGAAGCCGGACGCCGTTAGCGTCTTTTCGAGAAACGACAGCGCGCCGCCTTCGGCTGGCGTCACCGACGGGCAGCGCAACAGATCGCGGGTGATGGTGGCGGGATCGGGGGGCACAGTCGGCGGCCTCAATCTCTCAATAGCTCGTTGATGCTTGTCTTCGAACGCGTGCGCTCGTCGACGCGCTTGACGATCACGGCACAATAGAGGCTGGGACCGCCGCTCTTGCCCGGTAGCGAGCCCGGCACGACAACGGAATAGGGCGGCACTTCTCCCTGCGTAACCGCGCCTGTCTCACGATCGACGATGCGCGTCGAAGCGCCGAGGTAAACGCCCATCGACAGCACTGCGCCAGTGCGCACGATGACGCCTTCCGCGACCTCAGATCGCGCACCGAGAAAACAGTTGTCCTCGATGATGACGGGGCCTGCTTGCAATGGCTCGAGAACGCCGCCGATGCCGGCACCGCCGGAAATATGACAGTTCTTGCCGATCTGTGCGCAGCTGCCGACGGTCGCCCAGGTATCGACCATGGTGCCGGAATCGACATAGGCGCCGAGATTCACAAAGGACGGCATCAGCACAACACCGGGCGCAATGAACGCCGAGCGGCGCACCACACAGCCGGGTACAGCGCGAAAACCGGCCTTGCGGAATCGCGCGGCGCTCCAGCCCTTGAATTTGGAATCGACTTTGTCCCACCAAACAGCCTTGCCCGGGCCGCCCGGAATGACGCTCATGTCGTTGAGGCGGAACGACAGCAGTACGGCCTTCTTCAGCCATTGATTGACGCGCCACTGCCCGTTCGCATCGCGTTCGGCGACGCGCGCTTGCCCAGCATCCAGAAGCTCGAGCGCGGAATTCACCGCCTTGAACACGGCGCCTTTGGTCTTCGGTCCGATCTTGTCGCGGCCTTCAAAGGCCTCGTCGATCACGCGTGCAAGCTTGTCGGTGGACATGGCGGCTCCCGGTCGTTGGCTGCGGTTTGTCGATGGCGCGGCAGGGGATGTCAAGCCGCGCTCGCCGGGCTAAGCTTGCCGTGACGGAGAAAAGCTCATGAATCTGCAATTCACGCGCCTCGGTTCAATCCTGACGGCCCTGGTCCTCAGCGCCGGCAACGCGTCTGCCCATCACATCATGGGCGGCAGGACCCCGGCCACCTTCGGTGAAGGCATGTTGTCGGGGCTCGGTCATCCGATTATCGGCCTCGACCATTTTGCCGCTGTGGTTGCGGTA
>Ga0124850_1000190_pt1 | contig 10552 bp, 12 predicted proteins | sample PanSoiMetaGPlot1_FD_97462 | JGI IMG/M metagenome (GOLD analysis project Ga0124850, IMG submission 97462) | Tropical forest soil microbial communities from Panama analyzed to predict greenhouse gas emissions - Panama Soil - Plot 1 (PacBio error... | ecosystem: Environmental > Terrestrial > Soil >...
GCGCGAGAGCGGCTGCGGCCTCGCAAGCTTGCCGGAAGGGAGCGAGGCCGGCTTGCAGCGGCTCGCGCGCGGCGAGGTCATGATTGCGGCGATCCATCTGCATCGGCCCGACGGCGCGGACGAGGCCGCAAACATCGAAGCAGTCGCTGCTGCGCCGGGCCTCCACGATGCCGTCGTGATCTCCTTTGCGCGGCGCGACCAAGGGATCGTGACTGCTCCGGGGAATCCGCTCAACCTCAGTGATATCGCCTCTGTCGCAAAATCCCGTGCACGCCTAGCGCAACGGCCGCCCGGCGCTGGCGCGCAACTGCTGCTGCTCGCGTTGCTGGCGCGCGCTAACATCGCGGCGAATGATCTCGCCCTGATGACGCCGGTTTGCGCGACCGGAATGGATATCGCGCAGGCGGTGCGCTCGAACCGCGCCGACTGCGGTATCGCCACACGCTCCGTTGCCCTGGCAGCGGGCCTGAACTTTCTGCCGATCACGTGGGAGCACTTTGATCTAGTTTTGCGGCAGCGCGACTATTTCTTGCCCGGACCGCAGGCTCTCTTCGAGTTCATGCGCACGGCCGCATTGCGGGAGCGTGCGATGGAATTCGGCGGCTACGACGTCGATGCGATTGGCGCGGTCCGTCTGGTCAACTGACGCAAAGATAGCGGAGGCGGCCGTCGGCGCTCCGGCGCCCCATACAGGGAGACACGCGTCCGTATCGCCAAAGGCCCTTTTCAACGCAGCATCAAACAAGCAGTTAGGGGCGCTTATCGTTGCGAGGCAGCGGATGGAGAACAGTCGCTGACGGCGGCCGCGGCCGTGGTTGCATCGTGTCATAAGGACGAATTCTTGGAAGGAGTACACCATGAAGAAGCTGAGCGCGCGCAACCAACTCAAGGGCAAGATCGTCGAAGTCAAGAAGGGGGCTACGACGTCCCATGTCCGAATCGACATCGGCAATGGGATCGTCATCACGTCCGCAATCACGAACGAAGCCGTTGCTGATCTCAATCTCAAGACCGGAGATGAGGCTTGGGCCGTCATCAAGGCATCCGACGTCATGATCGGCGTTTGATGTCCTACAATCGCCGCGCGCTGATCGCAGGTCTCGCCGCGACCCTGCTGGCGCCGCGACGTGCGCGCGCCGCGAGCGTGACCGACGGCGGCGGCCGCGCCGTGCCGGTGCCAGCGCGGGTCGAGCGCGTCTTTCCGGCGGGACCACCGGCCGCGATCTTTCTCTACACGCTTGCGCCCGAGCTACTCATCGGCTGGCCGCGCGCCAACCGGCCGGAGGAGCGCGAATTCCTCTTGCCCGACATCGGCGGCCGGCCCGAAGTGGGCCGCATCACCGGACGCGGCAACACCGCCGATCTCGAAGTCGTGCTCGCGCTCAACCCCGATCTCATCCGGGCTGCACAAAGCGGGCGGGCCGCAAGCTGGCGGAAGCCGGATGCACCGCGCACGAGATCATGGGCATCCTTGGCCACACGTCGCTCAAGGAAGCCGAGCGCTACACCAAGGATTTCAACCGCGCGAAGCTGGCGCGCTCGGGGATGGCGAGACTAGGCAACGAAACGGTAACGCGGAAGGCGAAGAACTACCGTGCCAGAATGTCCGCTCTTGGGGCGAACCGGACACGCCGGGATGGCGGGAATGACCCAGTGCAGACGTGTGCGACCCGGAATCTTGCAACGCAAATGTCCATTTCGAACCCCATTCCGCCAGTCCGACCCCGAAACCAACATTGATGGCGCATGCGATGGGAAATGTGCCCTTTCGGCCGGTCGCAACCGGCAGCACAACACACGAAGCTCCCCGCGCGGTAATCCGACATTGCCACGGCTGCTACAGCCCGTTAGCGTGTCGCGTGACACATCGTAAGTGCGTCTCGGTCCCTTCGTAGCGGGACTTTCAGATTGGTCGTTTCCCACATGAACCGCCGGACTGTCTGCCTCACTGCCGTGTTGGGGGCCCTGAGCCCACCATCATCAGTTTTTGCGCAGGAGGGGAAAGTTACTGTTTTCGCCGCTGCGTCGATGAAAGATGCGCTTGACGAAATCAATGCCGCGTTCACGAAGAGCACCGGCATCAAGGTGGACGCGAGCTATGCGGGGAGTCAGACATTGATGCAGCTGATTGAAGAAGGTAGCCGGGCAGACGTGTTTCTCTCCGCTGACACCAATTGGATGGATTACGGCATACAAAAGAAGGTTATCAAGGATGATAGTTGTTTTCTTCTATTAGGTAACACGCTTGTCTTGATAGCGTCGAAGGATTCCAAGCTTGGAAATGTCACGATCAAGCCGGGTTTCAACTTGGCTCAACTCGCGGGTAATGGCCTCATCGCGATTGGCGATGTGCAGGCGGTACCAGTCGGGATATATGCGAAGGAAGCACTGGAAAAGCTTGGGTCATGGGACGCTGCTGCCGCGAAATTTACAATGACTCAGGACGTGCGCGCGGCGCTTGCCTTGGTGGCGCAAGGAGTTGCATCTCTTGGAATCGTCTACGCAAGCGATGCCAAGGTCGAACCCAGGGTCAAAGTCATCGGCACATTTCCTGTCGATTCCCATCAACCAATTATATATCCCGTTGCTGCAACCGTAACAGCAAAGCTCGAAGCGGACACCTACCTGTCGTATTTGCGCTCAACAGCCGCTATTAAGGCGGTATCCGACAAATACGGCTTCATCTATCTTTGGCGGCGGGTTGCCTGTTGATAGATATCCACCACCTCCGCAACACTTTCCAGACCTGCCTTGGGCGTTGTGCATCGGTTTTTCCGGAGATGGTCCCTCGCAAACAGTTTTGGTGCGTCCCAGGAGTCCGAAATTGGCACATGGCGACGTTTTGCGGCAAGGCAGCAATTCGGTCGCTTTCGGAGCGAAGCGGACATTGACTGAGCCGCGCTTGCAGGGAGCGGATTTATGAGCGCACGCCCTAGAACAAACCGGGACGATGAAATGTCAAACTCGCCCAAGTTTGACAATTTCGCGGGGCTAAGCCGTTGAACGGACTGAGGGGAAATTTCAGGTTGATTATCCGCGTCGGATAGGTTTGCGCGCCTTGCAGGTTCATGGCGTTTAGCCCCCCGGCAGGCGCACTGTGAACGCCGAGCCTTTGCCCTGCTCGCTCGTCACGGTCACGTCACCGCCCATCATGCGCGCGAGCTTGCGGGTGATGGCGAGGCCGAGACCGGTGCCGCCGAAGCGCCGCGCGGTCGCGGCTTCGGCTTGGCTGAACTCCTCGAACAGCCGTGCCTGCTGCTCCGCCGTCATGCCAATGCCGGTATCGACCACCGCTAGTTCGATCCCATTGCCTCCATTGGCCACCTTGCGCGCCTGCAGCTTGACCTCACCCTGTTTGGTGAACTTGCAGGCATTGCTCAGCAGGTTGAGCAGGATCTGCCGCAGCCGCATGGGGTCCACTGTGAGGACACCCAGGTTCTCTTGAGCGTCGACAACGAGACGGTTCTTGTTCTTGTCGGCAAGCTGTCCGGCGGTGCCGATGACCTCGTTGATCAGCGGTGCTAGCTGTACGGTTTGTGGGTTGAACTCGAGCTTTCCGGCCTCGATCTTCGACAGGTCGAGCACCTGGTTAATGAGGCCAAGGAGATGAATCCCAGCGCGGTTCACGCGCTGCAGCGGCTCCTGCGCCTTTTCTGTGCCGAACCGCGTGGCGTTCGTGACCATCATTTCGGTCAGCCCGATGATGGCATTGAGCGGCGTGCGCAGCTCGTGGCTCATGCTGGCGACGAACTGCGACTTGTGCTCGCTCGCCCTCACGTTCTCGATCGCGATCGCCGCCTGGTGCGCGAAGGTACTGACTAGCTCGATCTGCCTGTCGGTGAATGGCCGAACCTCCTGACGGTAGATGACGATGGCACCGACCAGCCTATTTTCCTTGAGCATTGGCACCGCCAGACCCGTCCGCGCCCCGGCTCCGTCCACTGTCGCGACGCGCAGCGGATCGCGATCGAGATAGGCCTGTTCGACTTTCAAGTCGGCAACGTGGACCACCCGCTTGGTACTCGCGAGACGGCCGAGGCCTGTCGCTGGACCAGCGGAGAATGGGCCACGGTTTAAGAAGTCGGTCAGGATGGACGGAGCCGCATGCATTGCGGCGACGCGGAAGCGCTCGCCATCATAGATAAGCAGGTGACCGAATTTTGCCTCACAAAGGCGGCGCGCGTTGGTCAGAATGGCCTCAAAGACGGGCTTAAGGTCGCCTGGCGAACCGGTGATCGCACGGAGTACCTCAGAGGTCGCCGTCTGCTGCTCCAGCGCCTCGGAAAGGTGCCCCCGCACCTCGGCGAGCTCACGGGTGCGCGCTTCGAGTTGCTTTTTCAACTCGCTCAGCGAATTGAGCCTGTTGCTAACGCGCGCTTTCGCCTTCGTTCCTGTCGAAGGAAGCTTGCGGCCGCGCGTTGGACTATTTGCACCTTTGCGAGACAAAGTCACCTCGTCGGCACAGTGACTGGTCCCCCTTTGCGCCCATCGCCGGTTGCGAACTGCCCAAGAGTCCTATTCTCCCTGAGCTCTGCAGAATTCATCTAGGGCTTCTTGATGCAAGAGCCGAATTTGGGCCAGGTATCCTTGTGCTTCTTTAATGTGGTGCCCTACGGCGTCCAGCTCTCCCTGGAATGCAATTTCGCGAGCACGATCCAAAGAGGCTTCAAGTCCCTCGATGCGAAATGCAGCACAAGCGGCAAAGGCATTTCGCTTTTGTAATTCGTCGCTGATTGACATGGTTCTATCCTCAAGTTTGCCCGAACCAAGCGTTGAGCGGGGCGTCAACCTTTTTTGTTTTGTCCCTCCTGTCGGCAACCGCCTCCGCAGATTGCTGACGTGACCTATTTGGGCTGCTGAACAATCATCCTCCAGATTAGCCTTGAGGTCCTTGGGCTAGATCTGAATTGTTCTGAATCGGGCTGAGCGGCTGCGGTGAGCGGCGATAGGCCGATTCAGAGCGATTTGGGGCGTCCTAATGATTTCAATGACTTTTACAGGCCCCCTTCTGTAAAAAGTTGTCATTTTTTACAATCACGACCGCGCCAAAACCGACGCGTCGATTCAGAACAATTCAGGTTTGTCCCAAGGACCTGTCCATCCGTTTGGTGGCAGGCTGACTGTGCGAGGTGGGGGGCCCATTGCATTGCTACGCCAAGGAGAATTCACCGTGAGCGAGCAGGCCGTAGAGGATAGGCGGGGTTGGGCTTCCGACATCATGTGGGTCGCGCTGTACTCGATCCTGGTTCTCCTGGCCATGCTTCTGTGGATATAGTTCCGGCTTAAAGTCACCGTGGCCGTCCTTCGGGATGCCTCCGCCGCTGGCTCAAAGGTCAATGACCGCGCCGTCCTCGGCAACGAGAGCACGCGCGGCTCTGACCTCGTCGAGATGAGCGAGCATGACCGGATTCATGTGGGTAAGCATGATCCGCCGCGCGCGCAAGTCAGGTAAGCGCGGCTTGAGCACGTCCCAGGTGATATGGCCGGGCAATTCGCCGGAATAGGCGAAGCATTCGATCAAAAAGAGGTCGGCGCCGGCGGCGACGGAGACGAGCGCGTCCACCCACTCGGTGTCGCCGGAATAGGCGAAGCGTTTTTCGCCATCGGAGAGCACGATCGCAGTCGAGGGCGCGCCGGAGTAATGCAAAACTTCGGTGGTGGTGACACAGTGCCCCAGCAACTCGGTCGGTCGGGCGACCTCGATTTCCATCACCTTCCAAGAAAACCGCCACTTGTTCGCGCTGGATCTCGGAAAGAACACTTCGAGTGATTGATCGAGCCGCGTGCGTGTGCCAGGCGGCCCTGCGATCAACAGCGGGCGCTCGCGCCGCGTAAGGAACTGGGCGTCCAGCAGGAGGAAGGGGAGCGCGCCGAAATGATCGCCGTGCAGATGCGAAAGCACGATGCCGTCGACCTCGTTCGGATCGAGACCTTGCGCCTTGAGGGCGACGAGCGATGATGCCCCGCAATCGACGAGCAGCTTGCCTTTCGCTGTTTCGAGAAAGAAGCAGGTGTTGAACCGGCCGCCGGAGCCGAAGGCATCACCCGATCCAATGATCGTCAGCCGCATGGTCAAGCCGATGCTGGGTATACCGAAAACTCCCGTCCGTATTACGTGACCGAATCGCCTAACGTCAGCAGCGATGATCGCGCTGTTTTGCTTCTTCCTGCTCGCCGTTTAAGCCGAAGACGCGACTTGAGGCGGGCGGTCCGCTGGCCGGTGTGCCTCAGGCCCTAATAACCAAGAATAACACATCACGGTCGACCAATGCCGACCGAGAAACCGGCCTTGCTACTGATCGTCCTCGAGCACAACCCCGCCGATAGCGAACCGATCACCAAGGTCGTCAACGACATCGTCCACCTCGCTCCGATGTCCGCCAATGAAATCTCAGCGGTAGAGGATGAGCCTGTGCTGATTGAATGGCGTGGAGTGGCATGCCAAGCTTCGGCCTCGGCAGGTGTGACCGCCATCACAAGTCGCTCTTTGAGTACCCCATCGTTTTTGGACGGCGTGATCGCTAAATCGCGTGGCCGGCCGGAATGCTCGGCAGTTGCGGCAAGCCGGCCGCTCGGGTTAGGAACGCCTTCGCAGCCGGCAACGTGATGTTCTGAGTTAGCTGCGCCGGGGACTGCATTTTTGGGGCGCTCCTCGGCCGCGGGCTTGGCGTCAGCTTTGATCCTTCATTTGCACTGGGACCGCTGAAGTTCTCAGTCGACGGCGCACAAAAGGCACGGCCTTGACTGCACCGATTGCCGCGCCAATTCCCGCAGCTATCGTTACGAACCAAATATAAAGAACGCGCGGGTGTTCCTCGCTTCCACGCTCGATCAGTTGGTGGGCGTCTGTTTGATCGCGCCCAATCTTAAAAATGTCTTGCAGTTGTTGGTCCGTGAGCGCATGCAAGTCTGGCCTTACTTGGTCGTTTTGACCGTCGCTTTCATCCTGTTTCAGCCACTCTGCAATCGGATCGTCGGCATGCACCGGTGCGCCTAGTGCCAGCAATATCAAGAGCGCCGCAGCCAACACGGACTTTGTAGTCGGCGCTGTGCGATGCCTGATGGTCATGCTTGCAGATGTCGCGGTAGTCGTCCGGCGCCGTAAGGCTTTGGCTTGAGGATCACCTTTTGCACGTTCCCCGGCAGAACATATCGGCCCACGTACCAATGCGCCTCGACGTTAGCTCCGTAGGACTGATCGATCCCGCACGACATCGTATTTGCCACGAACTCGCCAAGCCCCCACAGTCGTAACTGCCGCGCACGTAACAGACGGACGAACGGACCAGCTAGCTCTTGGTCCTCGATGACGATAGGTCTCGCATGTTGGCGAAGAGCAGCAGTCAGTTGTGACCTACGAGAGACGCGCACCGGGATCGGCGGCAAGCACTTCGGAGGATCGGCGTGGATGTAGAACATATTGACATCCTTGGGGGCAGGATGTGGGCGTGCAGAAGGCAGACCAAAAAAATGCCACCGCTGTTCAGCCGCTGTCGATGGTAACCCTGATAAAGAGTAAATTTTCTTTGGTTGGGGCGGACGGTGGAGCTGGTGAAGCTGTTACACGGTGAGCACGCCGATGCGCCGCATCCGCTCGCGCTGCTGCGCGCGCGCCGCGAGCGGCCAAGCGGCCGTGCCGGCGAGCAACGTGATGAACGCGCGCCGCCTCACTCGATCACATCGTCGGCGCGGGCGAGCAGGGTCGGCGAGCACGTTGAAGTCATCGTCCTTCCATTCGCCGGATGGGCGCGAAGCTGAGGCGCGCATCCGGAGCCAGCGCGACCAGTTCCGCAGCGTAGTATCGAAATCGTCGCAATGAGGCTGCGCGGTTAGCCACTAGAGGGGCCTCACTGCGGCTTGATGCCCGCCTCGCGAATGACCTTTCCCCATTTCGCGGTTTCGGTCCTGAATTGCGCGGCACACTCTTCGGGCGTATTGCCGACTGGCTCGAAGCCGAGCGTCGCCATCCGCTCCTTCATGCCCGGCAGCGAGATCGCCAAGGCGATCTCGCGATGGAGCAGCGCGACGATTTCCTTGGGCGTTCGAGCTGGAACGATGATGGCGAACCACGCCTCGCCCTCTATGCCCGGATAGCCCGCTTCCATCATGGTTGGTACGTCCGGCAGCGCCTGCGATCGCATCTTGCTTGCTACCGCCAGCGCGCGCAGCTTGCCTTCCTTGACTTGCGGTGCGGCCGACACCAGTGAGGCGAAAGCGATGGGCGTATGGCCCGCGACCGTTGAGCCGATCGCCAAGCCGGAACTGTTGAACGGTATATGCACAAGGTCGAGGCCGAGCGACAGCCGGAACTGCTCGCCGACGAGGTGTCCGGGCGTTCCGGTCCCCGGGGAAGCGAAGTTGTATTTGCCGGGGCTGGATTTGATGAAGCCGACAAGGTCTCTGACCGTCTGGACAGGCAGCGACGGATGAACCGCAAGCACCAGGGGTGCGCTGACCGCGATGGTCACCGGGTCGAAGTCTTTATAAGGATCATAGGGGACTTTGTTGTACAGGGCTGGGTTGACGACGATATTGGGCGGAACAACGAGTATGGTGTAGCCGTCAGGTGCTGCCCTTGCCGCCTGACCCATACCGACGTTGCCGCCAGCACCGCCGATGTTCTCGACGTAGAACTGTTTCCCGAGATGCTTGGACAAGCTTTGCGCGATCAGGCGGCCGAATATATCCGTCGGACCACCGGGCGCGTACGGAACGATCACACGTACCGGTCGCGTCGGATAGGCTTGCGCCCAGGCAAGACGCGATATCGTTGACAGCCACGCCGCGCCACCGAGCAGCGTGATGAACTCGCGCCGTCCCAATCGATCGAATTGCATCCGGTCCCCGCCAGCCAGGGCCGGATCGCAGGATATCGAATTGCAAGCGATCAGTCAGCGGGTAGTTGTGGAAGGCACGGCGCGATGAATCCGGCCGGGAGTGTGCGCATACGCAACATAACGCCTATAGCTAGGGACTATAGCCGCGCATCTCAATCTTTTTGATTGCTGATCTTTGGCGGGCACCGATTTTTCTGAGCCTGAAATCGACCGTTTTGTGATGGACCATCACAGCGGGCGAAGCCATGGTCCGGCATATCGCTCGCTGCAGCCCCTCAGCCCGATTCAGAACAATTCAGATCTAGCCCAAGGACCTCTTCCAATTTGCCCCTCTAAAGTCCGGCGTAAGCTGCCGCATGTTGCGGCTGAGCTGAGTGGATGGGAGAACTCAGATGCGCAAGACCATCGTGTTTTCCGTTGCCGCCGCTTTGTTCGCGATTGGGTTCGGAGTATGGGCGGCCTCGCCCGTCAAAGCGCCTGCTTCCCCCTCGATAAGTCAGGGGATTGAACCGCACCAACTTATGATGAACGCAAAGAACCTGTCTCGGGCAGAGTTTGTGGACTATACCTTCGTGTTCCATTGAGCGTTACCTAGTCACGTCTGCTGCCCGACAGTCGGATGATGCCGCCCGGCGGCTCGGCTGCCCGCGATAGCGCTGCATTGGTCAGTTGGGCATGACACGACCGTTGCCCGGCGCGTTGTGACAGCCGCCGGCCTGCCGAGCCCCTCGGCGGATCGGGGCGCTTCCGCGATCCGGGTGCGGCCGCTAACGTACGGCGAGCCCGGATGCTTCGACATGATCCCCTCGCAGCCGGGCTTGCAGGCGTGGCGGTAGACGTTGTCACCGCCGTGATCGAAGTGCTCGACGAGCCGCAGCCCCGGCCCCCAGGAGCGCAGCAGGCTCGCCAGCGTCGCCTTGCGCCTGTCATGAGACGTTCATAGAAGGATGACATGAGAGCGCGCAGAGATGCGGACGGCCGCGGAATCGATCGGCACTCCGACGTGTCGGGCCGGTTATCCCGAGCGTAGTGTTAGGCATACGCCAGCAGCAAGCAACGAGGCCAGGACATGAGCCGTGGGTGAACTCCCGCGTCGGCTCGGCGTTTCGCCTCGAAAAAACTCGAACAAAATCGTCTCGAACGAACAGGAAAGAAAGCCTTGAAACTTTTCCACACCCTCACGGCAGCCGGGTTCATCGGCGCGGCCGTAGCTGTGCCCGCCACCGCCCTCGACATCTCGGGCGCCGGCGCCACCTTCCCCTATCCGATCTACGCGAAATGGGCCGATGCCTACAAAAAAGAAACCGGCGTTGGGCTGAACTACCAGTCGATCGGCTCCGGCGCGGGCATCAGGCAGATCAAGGCCAAGACCGTCACCTTCGGTGCGTCCGACGCGCCGCTTTCGGGCATACTGCTCGACGAGAGCGGTCTCGTTCAGTTCCCGATGGTGATGGGCGGTATCGTGCCGGTGGTGAACATCGACGGCATCAAGTCCGGCGATCTCGTCCTCGACGGCCCCACCCTCGCCAAGATCTTCCTGGGCGAGATCAAGACCTGGAACGACCCCGCCATCGCCAAGCTCAATCCGTCGGTCAAGCTGCCGTCGCAGCCGATCGCGGTCGTGCATCGCTCCGACGGCTCCGGCACCACCTACAATTTCACCTATTACCTGGCGGAGGTGAGCCCCGAGTGGAAGTCGAAGGTCAGCTTCAACA
>Ga0124850_1000193_pt1 | contig 10526 bp, 11 predicted proteins | sample PanSoiMetaGPlot1_FD_97462 | JGI IMG/M metagenome (GOLD analysis project Ga0124850, IMG submission 97462) | Tropical forest soil microbial communities from Panama analyzed to predict greenhouse gas emissions - Panama Soil - Plot 1 (PacBio error... | ecosystem: Environmental > Terrestrial > Soil >...
CCCATCCCGACTTCGACCTCGTGGACCGCGCTCAAGGTCGCCCATCCCGACTGGCTGCGCGACGCCAGCGTTGCGATTCTCGTGCAGTTCGCGCTCAAGCGCCACGCCGAGCTCCCCGACGTTCCCACCGTGGTCGAGCTCGCCCGCAACGAGGAGGAGCGCGCGATCCTCAGCGCGATCATGAATGCGACCGAAGTCGGCACCGCCTTTTTCACCACCCCCGGCGTCCCCGCCGATCGCCTCACCGCGCTGCGGCGCGCGTTCGACGCCAGCATGAAAGACCCCGAACTGCTCGCCGAGGCTCAGCGGATGAATGTCGGCATCTCGCCGCTAGCGGGCGAAGACCTGCAACGGCTCGTGGCCGAGGTCAGTCAGTTGCCACCGGCGTTGCTGGACAAGGTGCGCACCGCCTACACCATGCCCCGCACGAATTGATCGCGAGCGCGGCAGCGGCACGCCGCCCATTGCTCGCATGGGGCTTAGTCTTCGTGAACCGATGCAGCCGGCGGCGAGTCGGGGTGTTGAGTCGATACCTCCGGCTGCTCCGACGGCGCAGCCGGCGGCGCGTTGGTGGGTTGAGTCGACACGTCCGGCTGCTCCGCCAGTGCAGCCGGCGGCGCGTCGGTGGCCTGAGTGGGCGCATCCGGCTGCTCCGCCGGTGCAGTTGGCGGCGTAGGAGCATCGGAACCGCTCAGCCTCGCCCACTCGACCAGCCGCCACGCTTGCTCATCCGCCCGCAATAGGGCGTTTCGGTACTCGGGCGTTTGTTTGAGGCCGCGCTGTTCGAGCTCGAGCGACGTCCGATAAAGCTCGTCGACCAATTCTGGGTGCCACTGCCCCAATCGTTTCTGGGCCAGAAGCTCGGTCGTCAAGCGTTGGAACCTGGCGATGAGGCGCCCGTCATCGGACTCCATGCTGCAATCCTCTTGCTGATTCGGATAGTCGTGGTCCCCTCCCCGGCCATTGCCGCGCCGGTCGCTTCGGCCGGGTTTAGCCGCTGCGGCGGCGCGGCTCGTTACCCACCACTCCACTCGTCCCGCTGTCGCCCCGAAGGCTTGCGTGCTGAACGGATCGCAGCCATTCGATCTGCTCCGCCAGCGCGAGCCAATGGTTCGCAACCTCTGCGAACGCGGCCTTTACCGATGGATCGAGCGCTGCCGCCGCCGACTGCCTGGCCACGATGGCTCGTCGGCGGTAGTACGTTGCCTGTACATCCATGAAGCCCCCCGTTGTTGTGATTGAGCGACATTGCAAGACAAATCAGTGCCGGATTGCGGTGCGATTCAAAAAAATTCAAAGCGTTGCAAAAATCTCACAGAGCGCCGCAGAAGAGCGCGCGGGTGACGCCTTGGCAGACGAGTTCCACTGACGGCGTCGCAGAAAAATATTTTCGTCATGCGTGCGCGCGCCATTCTCGGAAGTTTCATTTTCGCCCTCGCCGTCGTTTTTTGCTCTGGCGACGGGTGAAAGCGCATTGACGCGCCCCAGCAGCATCGCGCCCCGCCGACGGTCGAGCGTTGCCTTCTCCCCATCACGCCTGATGAGAGACCCCGATCATCATGCAGGCTTGCCAAAACGGCCGGGGCGGACCGCGGATTGTCCGAAGGAACGCGGAGCGCCCGCGCACCATCACACGCGGGAGTATCCACGCGCGGGAGTATCACTTATGTGCCGCCGGCCCCCCTCGCCGAGCGCGCCATCGCCGCCGCTCCCAACCCGCATTGCCTGGCTCCAAGCCGCCGCCGATCAGCCGCGCCCGCGTCCGCGTCGCCAATTGCCTGACTCGTTGCCGCTTCCGGGCTCGGAAACAGCCGCACCAACCGCGACCTCTTGGTGCACTCTTGCGTGCACAACTGACCGGATAGCCTAAGGTACTGGACTGGCACGCAATTTTTGACGCTGCCGTTGCCTTAATTTTCCCCGCTCGCGGTCACCTTTTGGCCACGGTGCTGGGGTCGGTTAGGCCTGCGGAAAGGGGGATTTTCCGCAGGGGGAGGCTGCAATGGCCAAAGTCCTAAACGAAATCTTGCTGTTTTCTTCCATGGCTGTGTTCGTCACGGGGATCGTGCTTGCGGCTGCAAGGCTGCTCATCTAATCAAGCCTACGAAGAAAAGAGTTGAAAAAGCCCGGCAGTGCGAACTGCCGGGCTTTTTGCATGGATCTAACAACGCCAATGACGCGAGCGAAACGGCCCCGCTACGTCTGCTCGGGCTTAAAGTTCATGGCCACGCCGTTGATGCAATAGCGCAGATTCGTCGGCGGGGGCCCGTCGTTGAACACGTGGCCGAGGTGGCTGCCGCAACGGTTGCAATGCACCTCGGTGCGCACCATGCCATAGCTTCGATCGGTCGAGGTTTCGACCGCGCCCTCGACCGGGTCGTTGAAGCTCGGCCAACCCGTGCCGCTCTCGAATTTCTTCTTCGACACGAACAGCGGTTGGCCGCAGCCGGCGCACGTGAATGTGCCCGGGCGTTTCTCGTAGTTGAGCGCGCAGCTGCCGGGAGCTTCGGTCCCGTGTCCGCGCAGCACCTGGTATTGCTCGGGCGTGAGCAGACGGCGCCACTCCGTATCGGTATGGGTGACCGCAAACCGCTTGTCGTCCATGGCTCCTCCTCCGTTCGCGTTTGCCGCGCCGTCCGACTCAGGCGGCGTTCCGGTCGAGCAGCTCGATCGACACCCCCTCCGGCGCGCGCAGGAAGGCGACGCGCACGCCCGGCCGCACCGTGGTCGGCTCCCTGGTGAACTCGACGCCCTTGGCCTTGAGCTCCGCGACCACGGCATCGATGCCGGTGACCGTGAGTCCGAAGTGATCGAGGCCCTGGTAGGGCGTGACCGGAGGCGGATTGACGCCGTCGCCGGGCGCGACCGGCGCGATGAAGATGTTGGCGCCACCGAGCTTGAGGTCGATGCGCGGCTTGCCCTGCTGCATGGTGCGGATCACCTCGGCGCCGAGCATGCGTTCATACCACTGGGCCGTCGCTTCGGGATTGGTGGTGCGCAAATGGATGTGGTCCCAGGTGTACTTGACCATGGTTCGATCTCCGTAGGTTGCCACGCCGCCGTAGCGTAGCGCGGATCAAGCGGCGGCGAAATGCGAGAAAAGCCGCGCGTGCTACGGCTCACCCAGCGCGCGCTTCTCGCCGCCCGCGGCCGAGCTCGGCGAGGATTTCCTCGTTATGCTGGCCGAGCGTGGGCGGGGCCGCGTCGATCCGCGGACCGCCATGGGCGAAGGTGAACGCCGCCAATGGCACGCCGAACCCGCCCTCGATCCCATTGCCGGCGGCGTGGCGGTGGACGACACCGCGCGTTGCCAACTGCGGATCGGCGAGCGCCTCGCCCATGGTGCGCACGCGCGCGGCCGGCACGTGGCGCGCTTGCAGGAATTCCTCCCATTCGTCGGCGGTGCGCGTCAACATGATCTCCGCGAGGACGGCGATCTCGCGATCGTGATCCTCGTCGCGCTCGTCGTTGGTGCGCTTGATCATGTCCGGCCGCCCCAGCACGGTCCACAGCCGGCGCTGCTGGCGCAGGTTGCTGGCGCCGAGCATCACCAGCCCGTCCCTGGTCTCGAAGGCGCCGTTGGTGGCATGGGGATGGCGATTGCCGTGAGGCTTGGGGTGAACGCCGTTGCGCAAATAGCCGGTCAGATGCGAGCTCATGAGGATCATCGCCACGTCGAGCATGGCCATGTCGATGCGCTGGCCGCGGCCGGTGCGCTCGCGCTGGAACAGCGCCGACGCCAACGCGAAGGCGCCGGTCATGCCGGTGGCGTAATCGATCGCCGGCGCGCCGAACTTCACGGGGTGCACGTCCTTGGTCCCCGTCATTGCCATGATGCCGGAGCTCGCCTGGATCACGTGGTCGTAGGCGGTTTGTCGGCCGCGCGGACCGTGCTGGCCGAAGGCCGAGAACGAGGCGTAGATCAGCCGCGGATTGATCGCCGACAGCGCATCGTATCCCAGCCCCAGCGCCTCGAACGCGCCGGGGCGGTAGTTCTCCACGAACACGTCGGCGGTGGCGACCAGCCGTTTGAGAATGTCGCGATCCGCTGACGTCTGCAGGTCGAGCGTGATCGCGCGCTTGTTGGAGGCCTGCGTCAGGAAGGAGGTGCCCATGTTGCGGCGGTTGAGCGCCTTATCGGTGCCGGAGCCGCGGCTCTGGTCGGGCTCGTCGGGATGCTCGACCTTGATCACGTCGGCCCCAAGCACGGCCAATTGATAGGTCGCAAACGGCCCCGCCAGCACATGCGTGACGTCGATCACCCGGATACCCTCGAACGGTCGCGTCATCGCGCTCTCCTTGCAAGTGCGGTTGCTTCGCATGCTCGAGGAGAGCTGCGACAGAACTGGGCTTCCCGGCGTTCGCGCTTGCCGCGATCAAGCATCTTCAGGCCGCTGAACAAGCTTGTAGGTCGGAACTTTGGTCGAATCCCACTTGTTCATGGTCTGCAGACAAACCACGCATTTTGCAACGCCGCTTTCACCCTTGGGAAGCCGCGAATGCGTCACCGAATAAAGTGCTCCGCAGTGGGGACAAAAGAAGGTCTTGCCCTCGGGAACTGGCCCTGTGAGAGGCATGCGAGCGCCTCCGTAGACACCAGGGCTACTATGCGCCTCGGACGGGATAATTTCCAGCAGACCTCGCTCGGATGATCCCCGCGAAAGCGGGGGAAAAACCGGGTCAGGCAAGCGACGCCGGCGATGCGTCCCGGATGTCGCCAACGCTCATCCGGGTACGGGAGCGGCTCACGTCCCGCTCTTCGCCGCCGGGCTCGTGCCCGGCGCCACGGTCGCGATCTTGGTCGCGGTGTGCAGGTGGCCGTCCCAGCGCTTGGCAAACGGCGCGGGAAGATCGAACTGGTCGAGCACGCGGGCGACGATGTGATTGACGATGTCGTCGACGGTCTGCGGGTGGTTGTAGAACGCCGGCACCGGCGGCACGATCGTCACCCCCATGCGGGCGAGCTTGAGCATGTTCTCGAGGTGCACCTCCGACAACGGCGTCTCGCGCACCACCAGGACCAGCCGGCGGCGCTCCTTGAGCACCACGTCGGCGGCGCGATGAACGAGGTGCTCGCCGTAGCCGTTGGCGATGCCGGCGAGCGTGTGCACCGAACACGGCATGACCACCATGCCTTCGGTCTTGAACGAGCCGGAAGAGATCGACGCGCCCATGTCACCCTGGCTGTGGACGACGCTGGCGAGCGCGCGCACCTGCTCGACGGTGTAGCGGGTCTCGTGCTCGAGCGTGCGCTGCGCCCACTTGCTGATGATGAGGTGGGATTCGACCTCGCTGCCCTTGAGCGCCTCGAGCATGCGCACGCCGAAGATGGCGCCGGTCGAGCCGGTCATGCCGATGATGAGACGGCGCATTCCGTTTCCTCCACCATCGCCCGATCAAGGGCCAAGCATGACACCAAACGCACGAAATCCATTCGGTTGCAAGGACATCTCGGCAGTGCTCCCGGCTTGCGGACGCGGATCGCGCGACAGGGTTAAGCCGTCACAAGCGCGTCTACGCGCATCTTCCAATCAAGTGTCGAACAGGTGGCCGAACTTCTCCCGCGCCATGCGGCGCTCTTCCGGCGTGGGCACGTTCACCTTGGGGAACTTGTCGCGCCAGTGCCAGGGCCGGCAAGCATCGATGACCGCCCGGCTGTTGGTGAGGTCGCCGACCGCCTTGCGCTCGGGCTCGATGCGCGGATCGAGCGGGGTCGACCAGGCGTTGCGGATGATGTCGATCGAGGTGGCGGGGTCCGAGCGCGTGAGCGTGGCCCACACCAGCTCTTCGAGATTGGACACGTCGATGTCGTCGTCGACGACGATCACGTAGCGGCCGCAATAGGCGCCGACGTGGCACATGGTCGCGATATGGCCGGCCTGCTTGGCATGGCCGGGATAGCGCTGGTTGACGGCGACCGCGAGCAGGAGCCGCGCATTGCCGACCTCGTGCGCCCAGGCCGCCGTCACGCCGGGCACGCCCGCCTTCTCGATATTCTCGCGCAACAGCGCCGAGCGAACCACGGCGCGATAGCGGCAAATCTCGTCCGGCGGACGCTGCGGCACGCAACCGAGCAAGATCGGATTGTTGCGATAGTAGACCGCCTTGATGTCGAGCACCGGCTCGGGACGCAGGTCGCTGGCGTAATAGCCGGTCCATTCGCCGAACGGCCCTTCGACGCGCTCGTTGCCGGGCTCGACGAAGCCCTCGAGCACGATCTCGGCATTGGCCGGGATCGGCAGACCGGTGACGGGGCCGTTGATGACCTCCACCGGCTTGCCCCGCACGCCGCCCACGACCTCGTATTCGCTCACCCCGTAGGGCACCTCGCTCGAGGCCATGAGGAAAGTCATGGGATCGCCGCCGCAGACGACGGCGACGGGCATCGGCGCGCGGCGCGCCTGGTACTTGTCGCGCATCTGGCGGCCGTGCTTGCCCGGCGAGATGTAGAAGCCCGCGGTCTTGGCGTCGTGGATCATCACGCGATAGGTGCCGCAGTTGACCCAGCCCTCGTCGGGATCGCGGGTGATGTTGAAGCTGCCGGTGCCGATGTAGCGGCCGCCGTCGGCCGCGTGCCATTTGGGCGCGGGGAAGGCGGTGACGTCGACGTCATCTCCGGTCATGACGTTCTCGAAAATCGGACCGTCATCGACGTATTTGGGCGCGACGCGCCTCATCGGCCCGATGAAATTGGTGCGGAACCCTTCGCTCAGCTCGATCTTGCTGATATCCGCCGCAAAGCCGAGCGTCATGTTCTTGCGCTTGCCGCCGAAGAAGTTGACCAGCACCCGGCTGCCTTTGATCGTCCCCGGCACCTCCTCGAAGACGAAGCAGGGTGCGCCGTCGCCGTGCGCCGCCGTGCTCGCGAGCATGCCGATGTCCTGCTGCCAGGTGAGGCCGCTCAACTCCTTGACCTCGCCGAGCTTGCGCGCCTCTTCCAGCCATTGACGCAGATCGTCGTAGCAAAGCCGCGGCTCGAGATTCGAACCTCCCGCCGCATCGGCGGTTTTGGCAGCGCCGATCGCGGTGCTCACGGGGTCAGCTGGTGCGGCCATTCACGTTCTCCAGGCGGCGGTGAGCTTACACGCGGGGTCGCCGGCGCGCACCCGGCAAATCGCGGTTTGCCGTTCCGTATGCAGGGAGCCGGCATCGCCGCCATCGCTGCGGCGGGTTTGCGCTATAAGCGGACCCCCGCTGGCAAAGCTCGCGAACCGTTTGCCAGTGCGACATGGTCGATAAACAGGCACGGGATTGCTCGCAGAGAGACTGTGATAAGCTGTATGGCAGCGAAGCTAAAGCCATGCCTGATGTAAAGACCTCACGCGGAATGATTGCGGTCGACAAGATCGGCGCAAAAGTTTTGTTTCTCAATCCCGTCAGTTTCGAGACCGAGGTGGCGCTGGACGGTTTTCCCCGCACGGTGCACGAGCTCCTCGTCGTGCCGGATGCCGGCCTCGCCTATGTGCCGATCTTCGGCGACGGCATCCACGGCCGCAATCCCAATCCGGGTCATCTTCTTTGCATCATCGATCTCGAAAAGCGCGCCCATGTCGGGGATATCGACCTCACGCCCTATATCGCGCCGCATACGCTGAGGCTCGCCCCCGACGGCATGATCTACATCACCTGCGAGAACAGCGCCGTCGTCGCGGTGATCGATCGGTCTACGCATAAGGTGGTCGACGCGATCGACTCCGGATCCACGAACGGCCATCGCCTGGTGATCTCGCCGGATGGTCAGCGGCTCTACACCGAGAACGAGGAAGACGGCACGGTCTCGGTGATCGATCTGCCCGGACGGAAACTCCTCGGCAAAATCAAGACGCCGCGCCCGCTTGCCGGCATCGCGATCTCCGCCGACGGCCGCACGGTGGTGGCGGTCGATGACGCGCAGCCGTCGCTGTTCCTGATCGATACCGCAGACGGCCGCGTCATTGACGAGGTGCGCCTCGAAGGCGTGCCCAAGGCGGCGCAGATCGCGCGCTACGCGCCCGACAATAGTCTGATTGCCGTCACCAGCCTCAACAGCGGGACCGTGAGTCTGATCGATCCGTCGTTCCGCCAACAAACCGCGATCGAGGTCGGCAGTCAGCCGATGGACATGGCGTTCCGTGGCGACGACCTGTTCGTCGCCTGCCAGGGCGACGGGTCCATCCACGTCATCGATATTCCCGGGCGTCGCGCAAAGCACAGCTTCTGCGCCGGCGCAGGTTGTGAATGTCTCGGCTTTTTCTAAAGTACACGCCTCAGTCGAACACGCCTTGCTGGCGGTAGGAGTCGTATTCCGCCTCGGTCAATCCGATGAGATCGCGGAACACGAAGTCGTTGTCGGCGCCGACGCAGGGCGCCGGTCCCACGATGTCGCCGGGCGCGTCAGCGAGATCAAATCCCGGATAGCAATAGGCGTGATCCCCCATCTCCGCATGGCGCCGCACGCGGAACTGGCGGCGGGCACGCAGCTGCGGGTCCGCGTAGAGGCCGGCCATGGTCACGACCGGATAAGCGGCAACGCCGGCCGCCTGCAAGGCGACCGCGGCGGCCTCGGCGCTGTGTTGCGCGGTCCAAGCCGAGATGACGGCCTCGAGCGCCTCGATATTGGCCCGCCGGGCCGCGGCGCAGGCAAAGCGCGCGTCGACCGCAAGCGTTTCGTCTCCGATCGCTTGGGCGAGCGCCGCAAAATCGGCGTCCGACCAGCACGACAGCGCGAGCCACTCCTGATCACGGCATGGGAACGCGCCGTGCGGCACCGCGAGAGGGTCGTCGTTGCCGCAGCGCGTGGGGACACGGCCGCTGGCGAAAAAATCCCGCAGCGCCGCGCCCATGAACACCAGGCCGCATTCGTATTGCGAAAGATCGATGAGCGCGCCCCGTCCGGTCCTGCGGCTGCGGATCACGCCGGCGAGCGCGGCCGAGGTGCCGAGCAGCGAGGCGATGTAGTCGATGTAGGGACCGTAGAGCAGCATCGGCGGACCGTCCGGAACGCCGGTGAGCTCGCACATGCCGGCGAGCGCCGAGAGCTGCGAGCCGAAGCCCGGCTGGTCCGCGCGCGGCCCGGTCTGTCCCATATTGCAGGTCGACAGCATCACCAGCCGGGGATTGAGCTCGGCGAGCGCGGCGAAGCCGAGGCCGAGGCGCTCCATCACGCCGGCCCGCATGTTCTCGACGATGAGATCGCACCATTGCGCCATGCGGCGCGCGAGCGCCACGCCCGCCGGCTTCTTGAGATCGACGGTGACGCTATATTTCGAATCATTGAAGAAGGCGAAGCAGCCGCTGCGGTTGTAGCCGTGACGATTGTCCTTGAACGGCGGATATTGAATGCGGAAGCCGTCGGGACGCTCCCGCGACTCCATGTGAATGGTGCTGGCGCCGAAATTGGCCAGCACCTTGCCGATATGGGGACCCGCGGCGTAGCCGCCGAACTCGAGGACTTTGAGCCCGGCCAGCGCCTGCGCGACCGCGGTCATGGCCGGCTCCCGGCCCGGCGCGGCGGCTCCGCCATCGCAGGCTCGCCCTGCGCCGGCTTCGTCTCGGCGAGCGGCGCGCCGGGAGCGTGACGCAGCGGCGGCCGCGCGCCGTCGATCACCGCGAAGCTGCCGCAAAAGCGCTCGGCCGCGTCAGCGACGGCCTGGAAGAATCCGCGCGCTCCGAGCTGGGGGTCGCTCGCGATATCGGCGACCGTCGACACCGGATAGCCCAGCATTTCGCGCCGGTGGCCTTCGGTCAAGAATTCGCGCTTGCTCAGGCGGGCGAAGAATTTCGCCACCGGCGCCTCGATGGCGTCGACCTCGGCCTGATCGGCCTTGGTGGGGTCCCAGACTTTCCAGTCGATGGCGGCGAGCGCGCCGAGCTCGGCACCGCGTTCGCGCATCCAGGCGACGAGCTGCTCGTTGGTGCGCCGTCCCGCTACGCCGCCGTAGAAGATGAAGTTGATGTAGCCGTCGCGGCACGGCCAGAATACGCGATAGCGCGCGCCTTTGATCGAGCGTCCGGTCATGAACGCGCCGGCGCGCGTCGGCTCGAGGCCGAGGAGATCGACGAAAGCGGGCGCGTGCGACAGCGCGGTCACCACCGACGCCTGGGCCGAGACGTCGACGAGATCGCCGCGGCCGGTGACGTCGCGGTGAGAGAGCGCAACCAGCGCGCCAACGGCGGCCTGCGCCCCGGCCCAGCCGTAGGATTGCGGCTCGCTCACCCGCACCGGTATGCCGTCCGGCTCGCCCGCGAGCGCCATGGCGCCGCCCGCCGCCATGAGCTCGATGTCGCTCGCCTTCCATGCGCTGCGCGGACCGACGCCGCCGAACGGCCGGATGGCGACGACAACCAACCGCGGATAATTCTCCCGCAGCGCGTGCGGATCGAGATGCGCGCTGGAGACGGACGGCGTGAGCAGGCAGATGTCGGCCGCGCACAATAATTCCTCGAGCCGTGCCCGCTCAGTGCTCGATTGCAGGTCGAGCTCGAGCATTCGTTTGTTGACGTTGAAGGCGCGCCAGTCCGCGCGGCTGCGGTCGGTGCCGGGCGAC
>Ga0124850_1000194_pt1 | contig 10522 bp, 16 predicted proteins | sample PanSoiMetaGPlot1_FD_97462 | JGI IMG/M metagenome (GOLD analysis project Ga0124850, IMG submission 97462) | Tropical forest soil microbial communities from Panama analyzed to predict greenhouse gas emissions - Panama Soil - Plot 1 (PacBio error... | ecosystem: Environmental > Terrestrial > Soil >...
TCCAGACGCACCGCCTCGCCCCACGCGATCCAGACGCACCGCCTCGCCCATTGGCTGTGGGGCAGGGGCCGCAAGGATTTTGCCTATTATTTGCAGAGCCGTTCGTCGGCGGTGTTCCAGACCGACATCAACCCAGCCGTGAGCATCGGGCGGGGCATCTTCCTCGATCATGCCACCGGCCTGGTGGTGGGCGAGACCGCCCTGATCGAAGACGACGTGTCTATTCTGCAAGAGGTGACGCTCGGCGGAACCGGCAAGGAGGCGGGCGATCGCCATCCAAAGATCCGCCGCGGCGTATTGATCGGCGCCGGCGCTAAAATCCTCGGCAATATCGAAATCGGCTACTGCGCGCGCATCGCCGCCGGATCGGTCGTTCTCAAGGCGGTGCCGCACAACACGACGGTCGCCGGTGTTCCGGCTAAGGTCATCGGCGAGGCCGGATGCCCAGAGCCGTCGCGCTCGATGGACCACTTGTTTCATGATGATGACGACGGTTGAGCGAAGGGGCGCGAGCGGTGGACGTTAAGGAAGTCAAGAAGCTCGACGCTTATCTCAAGCGGCTATTCGGCAACGCGCGCATCCACGTCGTGCCGACGAAAGCTGAGTCCGCCGACGTTTTTGTCGGTGAGGAACGCGTCGGAACTCTCGTTCTCGATGAGGACGAGGAGGACGACGAGCGCTCCTACAATTTCGAGGTGAAGATCACCTTGGGAGATGCTTCCACCACCGGTCCGGATATCAAGCAGCTCGACGCCTACCTCAAGCGCAAATTCGACAGCGAGCGCATCCGCGTGGTTCCGCGGCTCAGGAAGAAGGACTCGGCGGAAGTCTACGTGGGCAACGAATATATCGGAGTGTTGTTCTTCGACGAAAAGGATACCCGCTCGTCCTATTTCGAGCTGCCGATTCTCGCGCTTGATCTGGACGAGCCGGGGCTGCTCAAGGAATAGCGTGGCAATCGCGATCGCGTGGCGGGGGGTCAAACCAGTTCGAGACCCGCCGGCGCCGCGAGATTCGATCTAACGAGATCAATGTACTGGCCGCAAGCTCGCGAGCAGCCGATCGAGCTTGTCGGCAACCATGCGCCAATCGCGCAGCCAATCGCGCGGGAAGCGCTCCACTACGTCGGCTGCGTCGATGCGCCGTTCGTAGAGACAGATACCCGGCACTGGACCGGCGCGGTTGCGGGTGCAGCGCACGAAAAAGCTTGGTGCTGGCTCATCATAGATCAAATCCTCGCCCTGATAGGGCGTGCCGTCTCGGAATGCGACCACGGTCAGCCCTCCCGGCCCGGGCGCGGCTTCGGCGGCGGTATAGCGCGGATAGATGGTCAGCGCGCGGTCGGCCGGGGCAAGCGTGTCGCCGGCGGCGGCGATGGTCATGAACACGCGCGCGAATGCTTGCGACGGCGTCGGCATCGTGCCGGGCGCCGGCGGCTTTGCGTTCGGATCGGGCGGCTCGAGCGAAGGCCACAGAAAAGCAAGATCGACGCGCTCTTGCGCGCCCGGCCGCCGCTGCACCGGCACCCGAATGGCAGCCGGCGGCAGGTTGAAGGCGACCCCCGCGACTGTGATCGGCAGCGCCGGGGCATCGAGTCGCGGCGTCGGCCAGCGCGGCCACAGCACATAGCCGATATAGACGAACGCCGAGACCGCGACCGTCGCGAGTACGATGAGCGGCAGCAAAAGCTGTCCGCTCTTCTCGCGCCGACGACGGCGCAAATGCCGGCCGCGCTCCTGGCTGACGTGAACCGTGGTCATGAGCGGCGGTCGGCCCTGCGAATCAGTCGCCGCTCATCAGTCCTCAATAATCAGGCGTCGCTGTGTCCTGACGCTGGCATTGCGATTGCCGATGCGATCACCGGCGGCGGAAAAATTAACCCTTGATTAAGGATGTTGTGGCGCGCGCCGTCGCGCCGTGCGAAGGATCAAGCGGGGTGATTCGAGCGGGGCGCGTCATGACAGCAGAGCGCGTTGAGGACGTCTTCGTGCTTGCGATCGGCTTTGCCATCGTGGGCTGCTGGAGCGTGATGTCCGGCGTCATCGTGGTGATGGGGCTGAGGGCGTTCGGCGTTCCGGTCGGCTGAGCGCGCTGGCGCGGCGAAGCTGCCTCGCCAAGCACCGTGCGCCGTGGCAAGGTCGCGCCTCTCGACCGAGGAGGCGCGCCAATGGCGATCTTCGAGCTTGACGGCGAAGCGCCGGACCTGCCGGCCGACGGCCGTTATTGGATCGCCGACAGCGCCGTGGTGATCGGGCGGGTGCGCCTGAAGACCGACGCCAGCGTCTGGTTCAACGCGGTGCTGCGCGGCGACAACGAATGGATCGACCTCGGCGAGCGCTCGCAGATCCAAGACAACGCGGTGCTGCACACCGATCCCGGCTTTCCCCTCAATATCGGCGAGGATTGCGTCATCGGCCATAACGTGGTCCTGCACGGCTGCACCATCGCGCCGAACAGCTTGATTGGCATGGGTGCGGTGGTGCTCAACGGCGCGAGGATCGGAAAGAATTGCCTCGTCGGCGCCGGCGCCGTGGTGACCGAGGGCAAGGAATTTGCGGACAATTCGCTGATCGTAGGAGCGCCGGCGCGCGTGCTCCGCACGCTCGACGAAAAAGTCGCGCAAGCGATCGCGCGCGACGCCGACATCTACGTGCGCCGCTGGCAGCAATACGCCAAGGGCCTCAAGCGGATCGGGTGAGAGAGCAGCGTCGCGGATGCGGCGCACAGCACGTGCGCCGCGTCTGCGCTGCAGCCACACCCCCGCAAAGGCGCGGCCGGCTCCAGGGGCGGGGCCGGCCGCAGGCAAACCGGTCTGTTGTGCCGCCAGCGTGCTTCATCAAGCACTTGCACTGTCAAAGTGCGCTTAAGTGCAGCATAGACAGCATTCGCGTATTTCGCCCGGTGTCAAAGGCCGCGACGCCGCCCGTTCGCCGCCGCCGCGGGGGCGCGGCATGATCGAATGGCGATTGTCGATTGGTAATCTTCCTCTGCCTCCCGCTTCACGGCCGGGTGCTTTGGATTCTTGCTCTTGACCTTTCCGTCTCTGCATTGGGACCCGAATTCCAGGGCTGGGTCCCCTAGCTGGGTAGTCGCTCGGTTGATGGCCATGAGATGGCCGAGATCCAGGGGGAGAATTTGGTCGTGGTCGGCTAGTCACCAGCCAACCGGGGGGCAGATCATGAAAAAGTTGACGAGTTGGCAGCTCTTTGCTCCAGGCCAACGAGGGCCGCGCAAGACCAAAGACTGGTTTGAGCGTGCTAAGTTGGTTGTAGCTGCGGCGCGAGAGCGCGCGGTAGAGACGACGCAGCAACGTGCGGTGCCGTCAATGAAGCGCCGTCCCAACGTCTGGCAGAGACGCCGTTTGGCTGAGAGGTTGAGCGCGAACTCCTGACGGGGCCGCGTGGCGGCCGGTGGTGTCTTTATTCCGAAGCCTTGTCCTAATTATTTTGCGGTTATCCTACGCCATGATCCGTCTTGTTGCGTTGTTGCTTCTTGGACCTGCGCTCGGCTCTTGCGGTACGTATGAGCCCAACGTCGGCAAGTTCGTCGATATAATTCCAGAATGGGCGGGCGGCCTACCAAAGGCGTGCCGCCGCGTCCTGGAACGCCTGAGTATGAGGCGTATAGAAAAGGCATAGACGAGCGCGGCACGGGCGGCGTGCGGCCGCAGGACGCGAAAAAATCCGACGCGGGACAATAGCGATAATCGGAAACAGCCAGCGTATCCGACATCTGACGGGGGTTGCGTATTACTTAGCGGCGTGCCGAAGGATTGAGCTACCGCATGTTGCGGCTGAGGTGATAGCGGCCTCGTCTGGAGCAGCCATTATGAAGCGCATCATCAATGGCTTTGAGGTTGATTGGGCAGGCGAGCGCGTGTTCGCGGAGCAGCAAACTGCGCCGAACTATGGATTTGTTTAAGGTCTCCGCCGATTCGGAAACGGATTGTAAGGTGTGCTCACAGTTCAGCAATTGGAGGAGACTCCGACGACCTCGATGGGGGCGCGGAGCGCCTTGAAAAAGACGCAAGGCAGGCTGTTGAGGAGTTCCTAAGCTGCCAGCGCGAGAGCGGTGGTCTTCTCGGCCGGTGGCGACGGCGGTAGAAGATCGCCTGAGCTTCAAGCGTAATCTGTACACGTCGTTTACGGCAAAGCTAGACTCACGAGCGTAGCGGGCTTCGGGGGACGTTGCGATGGACAAGTCAGAGATTCTGGCTCGATTAGCGCAAGACAAGCCCTTGTTCCACTACATGAGCGAGGACGAAGTGCGTCGTGCGGCCCCAGCCGGGTACACCCTCGGGGTGGGCGAGGTCTGCTTTGGCGTCGGCCCTAAGGTTCTGCGTTGGATCGCCGAACATCTGACCGGCGACATGATCATGTTCGAGACGGGCGCGGGGCTCACCACGGTACTATTCGCCACTTTGGCGCAGCACCACTACTGCTGCACGTTTAAGTCCCTCGAGACAGATAAGATCCGGGATTACCTTGAACGGATCGGGGTTCCACCCGAGAAGGTGACATTCATTCTCGGCTCGACCGATGACACGCTGCCGCGGCTTGAGATAGGCAAAATCCTCGACTTCGCATATGTCGATGGGTGCCATGGTTATCCTTTCCCGGCCCTGGACTGGCATTACATCGATAAATCTCAAAATCGGCGGCCTGCTCGGGATGGACAATGTGGAGCTCCGCCCGGTCCGCGAACACTGCGAGTTCCTGGAGGAGAATGAAGTTTATGGGCTCGCTGGCATTGTCATCGACGGCTACTTCGTCCGGTTCTATGAGAAGAAGGCCGACCAGGAACGCGAATGGGTCGATCAACGTTACAGCCAAGCCAAGAGGGACCCGTGCGACTGGCGGTTGTCGACCAGGATCAGGCGAAAGCTCAGTAAATTGCTCAAGCCGTACCTTTACTAAGCCACCGGTGCAGCGTGGCAAGATGGTTTGAGACTGGCTTGCTTCGTCTGCGATTGATTTGCAACGGACCAGAGTAGGCGAAGGGCCGAATAGCCTCCGATCCCGCTCTGCTTAAACTTGCCCCGGCCGTCAATGGCTGGGGCCTTTTTGCATTCATGGCTCCAACGAACAAATCTTTGGCTTGAACGCACAAATCGTCTTCTCGTCCTAACGCCGATAGCTAAAACCAATGAACCGCTGCACGGCGGGCGGCGACCTAAGGGCAGAGGGAGGCCCAAGGATCGCAAAGATGACCAAGGACGAAATGGTCAAGTGGTTCAAATCGGCCCCGAAGAGCTCGCGGCATGAGCGCATGTTATGGGCCGCCCGCAAGATCGCGCACCTCACTGGGGTTACCGAAGGTCGTGCTTACCAGATGCTGTTGGGTGCCCTGATCGAGGCCGAGAGAGAGCCGCCGGATGAATACCTGGACGTGCTCGGCCCCAGGCGATGAGAAGCAAAGAAAAACCCCGTCGGTTTTTTTGCCCATCCCGACGGGGGTTCTGTGCTCGGTACAAGGAGACCTTCCGAGCCAGTGAGGGAAGGCATGAGCCTGCTATCCAAACCTGTTGCTGTCTGCTCGATTGCAGACTCTAAAACGATCACGATTTCTTTCGTTCGGCTGAGCCCCTACTCCTGGGGGCTATGTGTGCGGTTGGGACCTATACCTAGCTGCTAGAAGGGCGATTGCTGACGCAGCGGCTTGATTCTGTGCGGTTTGGGGGCGGGGGCAGTCGAACTGTGTGCTGCATAAAGGTCCTTTATTGTTTCCATCAAAACAATGCTGATTCGAAGTGTGAAGCAGTTCACAAATCTCCGCCGATTTGGCCCTGGCAATCCGCCCTAAAGGGCGACTTTGTTTGCCATGAGGGGAACAGATGGCACCGAAACCAACTAGGCCTGCATTTGTCTTCGGGATGGTTCTTGCGGTGGCGGCCATGACGTGGGCTTTGGCTGCGCCAAGCTCGCTTTATCCGATTTACCAGCCTCAACTTTTGCTTTTGTACTAAGGGCACCGACATGCGCGAGCGTGTGCTCTTATTCTGTCCGTTGGGTCCGCTGCCTTTCCGCGCGGCGGCCTAACCCCGGCAGAGGCTCCACTTATCGACGCGGAAATTCTGTTCAGACAACCGCAGCCACCTAACTCACAGCCACGATCATACTGGTGATCGCACCGGGGGCCGTGGCTTGGGCGCTCTCGCTCATCGAATGAGCTGGAGATCAGTGCTACTTAGGTCGTGTACTGATTAAACAGGGATGAAACAATGATGCTTTCCGGTAATCGGCATTGGCTCGAATATGACTCCGTCGCGCTCGTAGTGTTGTTCGTCGGCATCGGATTTGTAGCGTTGATCGTGTTGGGCATTTGAAGTCGGTCCATATGACGAAAGCGCCAAGGCGTTCTGGAGCGTGTGGCGCGACCGGATGAAATCCAGATAGGTGGCCTTCTCGGCTGGTGGCGACGGTGGCGGAAGATCGCCTGAACATCTCGCCCAGTAATTGATGTGATCGCCCGGTGAAAGGTAACGGGGCTGACGGCCCTTATCCCTGATCCTCGGCCAGTCATCGGCCCCCATGTGGTCCACATAGGCACCACAGAGCGGAACCAATTCCGCCCCATTTCCTGAGTGGTATCGGGGAAGGGACAGGGGGCAATAATGCTGACCAAGGATCACATAGACACGCTGGTGCTTATTGTGGTCGCTTGCGCTCTGGGCGCAGCAGTTTGGTATTACGCTTCAGAACGCAGCGCAGCGGAGCAAGCGCCGCCAAAGGAATACGTCGTTTGCGTTCTTGACGAAGACAAGAACCCGACTGACTGCGTACCTTACGACGACTTCGTTAGCGAGGATGCTCCTTCACGATCCAAGCGGATTGTGAACCGTTGACTGCTGAAACACGGCGTCGGCTTTACGACTTGCCTGCCCGATCCCGTAACTCCCGCTCCTTGGCATCCAGCCACAGGCTTGGGAGTGTGCGCCTCATGTTTGAGCTGCCTTCTTGTGCTTATCTCGCCATTCTACGAGCACCGTCCTTACCGAATTGCGACAGCTGAGACACGCGTGCTGGAAGACAAAACTCTCATAGGCGCCATGGTCGAGATCGACGCGAATGTTGAGGCCTTTCACGTCATCGACGAGCTCGGTTGGGATTGCCGAGCCGCAGAGGTCGCAAAAGTAGGATGTGATTTTCATGGCTAAACGCGCTTTTCATATTTTTCGGTAGCGACGATATACAAAAAGAACCCAAGCGAGGCCAGCGTAGCCGCCAACAAGACATAGCGTAACAGGTTCATTCATCCTCCTTAGCAGATGTGCCTTCGGCCCCAATGTCTGCGGGGCTTGCGTGGCTCCAACGACTGTCTTGTAGAGCCGGATAGGGCCGAACTCCGACGTTAGACCCGCTCTGCTTACTTGCCCCAGCCGTCAACGGCTGGGGCTTTTTCCCGTCCCCAACATGCAAATAGTCCCCAATTCCATGGGGTCTTTTGGCGACGTTGCATTTTTTGGACAACCGCCGAAGTGTGAAGTAGCTCACACATCTTTCCGTTTAAGCCCCTCCAAAGTCCGACATGGCGAAATCTAAGGCGCCAGGAGGGGACACATGGCACCAAAACCAGCTACCGTCGGGATTGTTCTTGCAATGGCGCTGACCATCTTAACGGCCATGACGTGGGCCTCGCCGAGCTCGTCACCGATTTTCGGTCCTCAACTTTTGCTTTTGTACTAAGGCGGCCGATCCGCTTTTTGCCGCCGACCCTGGACGCTCGCTAGGTCGGGCGGTGTTGCCTCACTCGTTCGTCATTGGCTTCGACAAGCAAATCTTTGGCGTAGATGAACAAGTCTTTGGACGGGGCCAAGCGACTAAGAAGTGAAAAAGCCCTACCCGCTCCATGCCCTGGGATGAAATGAAGCCACGTACGGTCTACGACAAGGCGGTGCAGGACTTCACCGAAACCGCCCGGCGGCTGGCAAGGCTAGACCAACACTTTCGGCAGGCATCGTTCGCAGAGTTCAAAATGCTGATGGCGTTCGATGCATTCGATGATGAGGCATTGAAGCGGTACGGATTGTCGAAGCCGATGGTCGAGCAGGTGCTCATCAAAGTGTATCAAACCGTCGTGCTCGGTCAGCAGAGATGACGGCTTCTGCAAGACCATGATGGCTTCGACGAACAAATATTTGGCTCAAATGAACAAGTCTCCGAACGAGGTCAGAGCGACTAAGGGGAGTGCCACCAATGATGAGAAGTGCGAGGATCAATCCATGAGCAAGTTCTTGCTTACCGTATGCGCATTTGGACTACTTTTATCGTCTGCATTCGCCGAGGAGAAATCACGGGAGCAACTCCGAGAGGAACGTCTCCATATCTTCGGCATCGAAGGGCAAGAGAACCAAACATTCACCCGTTTCGTTGCTTCTGGAGCAAAGCAGCGGATCGGCTTCTACGCTTCACTCAACCCCGATTGCTCCGCCACTGGCGATGTCAACGTCCGTAAGCGTGTAATGGCTTCGCCCCCTAGACTAGGGCGTGTACTCATAAATCCGCTTTCTGTAAGCGCGGCTCAGTCACTGTCCGCTGCGCTCCGAAAGCGACCTAAGTGGTGCGTTGCCGTGAATTGACGCGAGGTGCCATGAGCCGACATCGAGGCTACATGTGGCTGCAATGCGCTGATGCGTGATATGAGAGACCGCTCCCTGGGTGTCTCACTCCGGCTTTGATGGTTTTGTGTTTGCCGTGCGTCGAGTGCGACCGGCTACTTTTTAACGGTGGCGCCCTTCGATTGCGGAGGAGACTTTACTTCCGAGGACGGAGGTGGGTTGACCGGAACCGGCACCACGCCAACGCCAATGGCATAGGGGCGCCAACGACCTGCGTCGTGCTGCAAGAAAATATCGAAAGTGATCCGCGGCGAGCTGTTAAATTCTCCATTCACGCGAAGATAGCCCTGCGGCGTGAATGTTGGCAGTTGGACAAATCGGGGCGTGGCGACGGCCACTATTGAGAAGTCGGTACCCTGTTGGCGAATCGGCCTGAAGCTCTCCTCGAGGCGCTCGGGCGTATTGAGACCTTGAGAATCCGGCGCCGAAAGGTCACGCAGAACCGTATAATTCCCTGTGAGATTGGCGTCATTTACTGCGAGAAGGACGTTGCGCACGAGGGAAACCAGTTCTTCCGCGCTCGGAACCAGTGGCGCGTCCGGCCGAGCACTAACGACCGGAGCGATCTGACCCGGGGCAGCTGCTGGAGGAGGTTGCGGTACTGCTGGTTTTTGCTGGACCGGAACCGGGACACCACCCGGTGGGGGTCCGGTCTGGGCACGGGCTCCCGATGCTCCAATCAGCGATATACTGATGGCCACCGCGGAGAACAAAGCACGTTTAACCAACAAGTGTTCCCTCCGACTGATCGGTGCCGTGGGCTGCTCAAATTACCATCCGGCCGAGATACCGACGCGGCCGCCCACCCCGCCATATCCGCCCATATCGTAAGCCACGCCACCATTGGCCGTGAACGTCTGGTTGATCCGCGCAATCCCTTGCACGGCAATCGCTTGCGCTCCGTTGTAGAACCCCACGTCCGTGTGTATTGCGAATCTCTGATGTTCCGGCAGATAGACGCCGCCGAGTGACATCGCCATGGCGACACCGCCATCGAGACGTTTGACGTCGTGATTGAGCTGATCGAGGTTTTGATTGATGCGGGCAACCTGTGAATTGAGACTGTTGATGTTGTTGTTGAGAATGTTGATGTTGTTGAAAACCGCGCCGCCATCCGAGGCGAGATTGCCGTTTGCATCGGTTGTAACGACTTGCAGGGGCCCGCTTTGCGCGGCCCGGCTGGCGGCAGAGGTGATGCCCGGCGCCGTGTAGGTGTTGGATGCTGTGCCGATCACCACCTGATTGTCACGCGTTGCGACGGCCCCATTGCCGATGGCCGTTGCGTTGTTGAAGCGGCCGGTGGAGGCGCCTTCGCCAATCGCAGTTGAGCCCACGCCGAGCGCTTGCGCATTTTGACCGAGAGCCACCGAATTCGTCCCCGCGGCGGCATTAGTCCCCACCGCGACAGAGCTTGTACCGTTCGCCGTGGCGTTCACGCCGCACCCCAACGATGAGGGGTCCGCCGATGCCCCACTATTGCTGACGGCCACCGAGTTAACGACGGGTGTAAATACTGGCGTCACGTCTGTCAGGATGGGAGCGGTCGTAACGTTGAGTCCGTTGACGAATTGAGCATTAGACGATGTGACACTCGTAATAGCATTGCTGGCCTGCGTAGTGACGTTCGTTCCACTGGTCAAAAAATTATTCTGCTGAGGCGCGGTTACGCTCGTCACGACCGACAGTGGGTTCCCGGTGCCCGTCACGACCGTCTGCGGGGGCGTCGGCGTGCCGCTCACGATCGGCACGTTCAGCAGGACGACGGGGTTTGCGGCACCGGCGGCGCTGGTGGTGAGAACAATCGTGCCATTATTTGCTGCGGTGGTGCTGCCACTAGCTTGTAAAGCAAATCCTGTTACGGCACCGGGGAATATGTTCGAAACACCGATGGCAGGGGTGGGGGGG
>Ga0124850_1000196_pt1 | contig 10503 bp, 15 predicted proteins | sample PanSoiMetaGPlot1_FD_97462 | JGI IMG/M metagenome (GOLD analysis project Ga0124850, IMG submission 97462) | Tropical forest soil microbial communities from Panama analyzed to predict greenhouse gas emissions - Panama Soil - Plot 1 (PacBio error... | ecosystem: Environmental > Terrestrial > Soil >...
TGCTCTGGAGGCATATGGTCTCAGAATGTTCCTAACCCAGGTAGGTTAACGAGTGTGATATCCTCATGGGCGAGCGCTCGCTTAGATCGAGGTCGCCGCAGTTGCCATCGCAAGCACCGTCGTTGAGGGGACCACCGCGTCGCACGGAAATCCGGCGGATCTTGAAAATTCGCTTGCCATATCGGCGCCCAGCGTCACCTTTTACCCAACCCCAGCTTGCCTCAATCGACCGGATCACAGTGGTCGACGTCTTTGTTAGTCTCGTCGCCGAATTCAGGGACTTGGTACTCGGCGCGCGCCTCTGGACTTCTGTGGTAGTGCGAGCGACTGCGTTCTGCCTTGAATCATTCTTCCCTCCGTTCACGCGAACACAACGCCGCCTCGGGTGACACCGTGACGCCGAGTGATACCGTACTTTTCTATACCTCGCATTAAGTTGAGATTCTCCAGATGAATCCCAAACCGGCATCAATGTTCGCGTTTTCCTGGCCCTCTTGCAAGACAGACGCGAGGTGCTGACCGCTACTAGCACCTCGGGTAACCCGAACGCCTGGTCGAGGGTCTGATCTGCCCATTTTCCCTGGCATTTGGACGCACTCCTTCTGTCGGTTGCTCTTGAATGCATGACATCGAAAACGTCTCACGCAAGCGCTGGTGGTGGCTGCGGCCGTAGGTCCGCGATGAGCCACAAAATTCTTGGAACATTTGCCGTACGATGGCGACTTCGGCCGTCTGGAAGATAACATAGCGGCCGTGGCTCACCACCTTCGCGCCGATCTTGATCAGTTTGTCCTTCAAGGTCGTCAACGACCAGTCCTTGATCGGCTCCGGTGTCGCCAGCGTGCGCAGGAAATTGCCGAGGTTGTAGGCGAGCGCATGAAGCTGGAGCCGCACCGCGTTGGCGGCGAACGTTCGGCACGACAGTCGCGTCCACTTGATCGCGCCTTTGCCCTCCTTGATCCATTGCTCGCACGTCCCGCGCTTGTTGTAGAAAGCAACGACGCGTTCGGCCGGCCGGCTCATGTTCGTCACGATGAAGCCGACGCGGGGATAAAGTTCTCCGGGATGCCACTCGACCTTGGCGATAACCCTCCGCGGCTTGGTCCAGGTTCCGGCCTGATAGCTGAAATTGGCATGGAACCGGCGCATATGGTGCGGAGGTCGTCCGACTGGGCGCGTGAGCAGATAGCCGATCCTGCTCTGCAGAACCTGGTTGGCCGGTAGCCGGATCGCGTATTTGATCCGCTCCGCTTCCAGAAACTGGTAGACCTCGGGCATTGCAAAGCCCGCGTCCGCTCGAAAATAGATGCATGAGACCTTGCCCTGGTAGCGCGCCACGACGGGCTTGAGCACGTCGTCCCAGCCGTCAATGCTGTGCACGTTGCCGGCACGCAGAGCACAGCGTTCGAGGTCGCCAAACTGGTTGAACACGAACAGCGGGTGATAGCAGGTGCAGGCGTAATGGCCGTTCCAGACGCTCATCTCCTGCTCGCCGTGGGTCGGGCTCACGCTTCAATCCACTCGAGCACGATGCCACGGGGTGGCCTTCGGCCGTGCACAAGGTCGATCCACTGGCCAGACAGGTGGGCAAGAGCAGCGAAGTTCTTGCTGGGAGCCCTTGCGTCTCGAAGCGGCCCATCTGACTCGGCGAAGCCGCGCTCCGCTGCGCCGCTTTGCCGCCGACAATCCAGCGCATCGCCGGATCGTGGCGCAGGCGCTCGGCGTCGTTCACATCCTCGTATCCGGCAAGGCGACCAAATACCGGCGGCAGCATGCGTAAACCATGCGCGGCCGCATCGAGGAGCGCGCCGAGGATGTGCGGTCGTGCGAGCTCGAACTCTCGCCACAGCGCATGCTCCGGCCGGCGTTGCCGTTCGGCAATTGCTCCGAGCGTCAGCAGGATAGCGCGGTCGGCAAGATCGGGGCGGGTAATGATATCCTCGATCCCGTTGAGAATGACCGGGCGGGCGGCCGCAAACAGAATTTCGTCCTGATCGGTGAACAGCCGACGTGTGGAGAAGGCACTGCCGCTGGCCAGCCGGCAGAGGGTATCCGACAGCCAGGGCGGCAAGCCGCTGAGATTGTCGAAAGCCAGGACGTGGCCGTTGCTGGCCGCGATGAACAATTCCCGCTCATCGCGCGGCAGGGCCCGCACCGGCGCCACGCTGGGATCGATCACCGCCCGCAAGAGCTTGGAGAGGACGGTCTTCGCTGATCCTTGTTCACCGGCGATGGCCAAGACCGGATAGGGGCCGCCCGCTCGCAGCCACGACAAGCACGAAGTCATTGTCGCTGGCAAGATTCACAAACGGGGCGAGCGCCTCAATTGATCCGCCCTGCAGCGGGAGCGGAAGGGGCTGCATGCCGGCGCTGCCGTGGAACTTCACCGGAGGGTCCTCGGCGATCCGCCATCCATTGGCGCCGATTTCGACGCAACGCCAGAACTCATCCGCCAGATCGAGGTAGATCAGACCGTCCTGCTCGGCGAGGCGGACCGAGACCTTGCGCTGCAGACCATCGAACTGGGCCTGCGCCTCAAGCACATTGAGGGCTGCGTTCAGCGCGGCAGGGCTCGGCGCATCCCAGGTGCGCTCGTAGTATTGCTGGCGCAACCAGGCCTGAAAGCGCTTGCCGCGCAGCGGCCAGGTTTCCCGGTGACCGTCGACGATGAGATCGGCAAAGCCGGTGCCGTCGCTGGCGTGAAAGAGCTGGGCGGCCGTTGCGATATTGAGGAGGACGTCCGTGCTCCTCACGGCGCCCAACCGTCGTCCACTCCGCCCACGGCAAGCTGATCGGACCGCGATTTCCTCGTATCGTCAGAGGATGAGGCAATTGATCGCGTCTGCGGGCGCGCCGCGAGACCCGCCTGGTGACGCTCTTGCCCATGATTGAGCCGGGTTTGTCGCCAGAGCTCACGAGCGATCTTAACGGGGTCGATGCCGGCCGCCTTCCACCAGGCCTGCTCGTCGCTGGCGCGATGGACCGCCCGGTGATGCGAGCGGCAGAGCGGGACGGCGAATTCGTCGCTCGCTTTGCGGCCGAGCGCCCGCGGTTGCAGGTAGCGAAGATGATGCGGATCGGATTGTTTGCGGCCGCAGATGAGACATGCTTGTTGGGCAACGTAGCGAAGGTGCTCCCGGTTGCGATAGCGACGCGGTGCAGCGACCGTGAGGATGCTCATGTCGATGCCCTTCGCTTGACCAGCGTCAGTGCTTTCGGCGGTGGCAATCACCTGGGGCCCGGCAATCTGAGACACCGAAGGATCATCGTTCGAGGGTGCAGCCGCCTCGGATGAGGTGAGCTCCGACAGCCTCCGCTCAAAGGCGTCCTCTACGAGCTTGGCATCGGTTGCCGTGAGGCTGTTCTTGGCGGTCAGCGCCTCACGCGCCCAAGCCGAAGCGAGATCAGCCGAGGCGATGTTCCCGGCCTCCATCAGTAGCTTTTCGCGCAGCGCGGCCGATCGCTCAGAGTCGAGGGTGATGGGGATGTCGCTCTTCCGGCCACGACCGTCGTGTCCATTGCCAGGCCTCGGCGGTGCCAACCGAAGTTGGTCGTCCGTCGGCTTGAACGAGCCGTCGACCGCTGACGGCGAGAGCGGCCCATCACAGAGATCAGGCGCATCAAGGTCATCATCGCCGGCGATGCCAACGAGCGTGAACAGGGCGTAGCGGCGAGCATAGGTCAGCGCGGCGCCCATGCGCTGGGGATTGGCGGTCTCGGCGATGGGACAGACCGGCCAGTCCGAAGCGATCCACTCGCCGGAGGCGTGAGCGAGCGTGGTGGTCAAATTGACCATGCCGGCAGCCTGATCGATCGCGGTCGTCTGTAAGGTGGCGATTTCGTGCTGCCCTAGCGTCTTGCGCACGATGTCGAGCCCACTCGAGAGCGGCGCATAGCGGAAGCTGCGCTCGCGCTCCCCGGGCCGGCCGGTGCGGATGGTAGCCGTGAGGGACTTTTCCGGATTGACGAGTTCGGCCTGGGCCTTGGCCAAGGCCGAGGCCAGTGCCGCGACCGATTCACTGGACCGGGGCATAGGCGGCCTCCGTCTCAAGCACATCAAAGCTCACCGCCCCCGATTTCGAGCGCTTGGCTTTCACGCCGTGCCCGATTGCCTCCTTGGCATCCTCGGGCATCAAGGCTTTGAGCTCGCTTTTCGCCCGTTCGTGGTCGAGAAAGGCACTCCGGGTGTTTCGGAAGAGCGCGGCGAACTCCGCCCAGGAATTGGATGAGCTCATGTCGACGATGCGAACGGCCTCGATGCGCGGCCGCGGCGGCTCGGCATTGATGAGATGGGGCGTTTCGCCGGATTGCACGCAGCGCCAGAACTTCTTTTCCGCCGACACCAGGACGCTGAGGTAAAGTGGGTCCATGGGGATGGTGATCTCCACCCATTTGCCGCCGCCGGTGATGATCGAGAGCACCGCGGTCCTCAAGTGCGTGACCCACATGTTGTGCTGGAGCTGGCCCATATACTTTTCGGCGGCCGCCTCCTCGGAGAACGACCACGGCAGCATGAATTTGGATTCAAAGACGGCTCCTGTGCCTTCGACGGTGCCGTCGAGGGTGGCGACCATCCAAGGGATGGCCGAGTGCCTAACCCGACGTTGGACGTCGGTGACGTGCCGCCCGGTGTTGCGCTCGTACCAGGAGCGGTTGAGCTCCTCGGTAGCCCTCCCGAGCTGCACGATGAGATTGCCGGACAGGTCCTCGGGACCCACCTCGCCCCGTTTTTCTTGCCACAGACGAATTAGGGCCCCTTCGTCGCTGCCCATAATGATCCGGGCGTCCGAGCCGCCAATGAATGAGCGGCGGTTCTTGTAAGGCTTTGTCCACACGTCCGATCTCATGACTTCCTCCGATTTAAAAAATGGGGTCTGTTTCGGGTAGCAATTATGGACGTGGCCATATGGGCCTATCGGTACCATATGGGCTGAGGGCCGTCAAGGGCCGGGTGGTCAACGATGGCGGTCAAAGGATTGAGCAGTTCTCAAATTCGAGCAGCTCGCGCTCTTCTTAGGTGGAGCGCGGGCGATCTTGCACGAGAATCGTCGCTGGGACTGAACACCATCAAACGTGCTGAACTCGCCGAGGACCGGACTTCGCTAACCGTAGCCAACGACTTGGCACTTCGGCGCGCACTGGAAGCCGCCGGCGTCGAGTTCATTGATGGCAATGGCGGTGGCCCAGGGGTGCGCTTGCGACAGCATCCTCGGCCAAGACCGCTTAAGAAGTAATCATGGGTGTGTTCGCGCCGGCAACGTGCCGCACCCGATCTATGCCGACGTCGTTTCGGGGGATCTCGAGGGTCGCGCCGACCATCTGGAAAAGGTGTTCGCGGCGTTGCACGTCTATCTCGCCGCGATTATCGCCGAACACGGCGCACAACCCAGGTGGTTCGCTCGATCGCCGCTACCTCGACAGCCTGTTTCGGGAGGTGGCGACGGATGCGCTGGGCGTGATCCGCAATGCTACCGAGGAAATGCGCGAATATCAGAGCCTTGTCTCATGTTGCCGGAGAGGATGATCTCGACGCGCCGGATCTCGATGCCCTGCCCAAGCCCGCAGTGGAGCTGCCGCGATCTGACCTTGGGCGAGCGGTCAGGTTGCCGTGGTGGGACGCCTTCGCTCGCTTCAGCAAAACGATTCTTGCGCCCGGACAATCGGCAATTCTTCGGGAGCGCTTGCTCGACCAACTGGTGGCTATAGGTTCGGCGGATGAGGCGGCGGTCTGGGCGCAAAGAAATCTGCCCGCAAAGAACACCCTGAGAGCGGTAGATGCCAAAATTGTCGAGGAGCGGTTTCAGGCGAACCTTTTCACGGTCGGCGATGGGCAGGCGCCGGGCGGGACGACTCCTGTCGCGACACCCGATGGTCTGGTTCCTCCCGTCGGCCGACCGGACGCGGACGCCAGCCAGAAAGCTTCGATGGTGGCCCGCAAACGATCTCGCAGCGGGGCGATCCATGCTTTGGGTAAAACGATCCGTCTGCGCGACAAGGACCACCGGAAGTTCGTGCAGCTGCAAGCTTGTCTTGTGTGCGGCCGCGCGCCGTCGGATCCGCATCACCTCACGTTTACCCAACCGCGTGCGCTGGCAGCACACGCATGGCAAAGTCGCCCAAATAAGTGAAGGCATGACGCGCGCACAGGCTGCAAAGACACCGGACATGTCAGCTCGAGAGGAGCAGAACATGGGCCATGATCCACGCATCGATCCGGAAAGCGCTGCTCCAAAAATGCCGACGCGCTCGCGAGCGGATGAAGGAAGGCGCCGGTAAGCTGGCGCGATCCGCCGTTGCAAGTCCGGTCCAGATCGCCTACCAAGCGGCCTGGAAGCGAGTGTTGCGTGAGGCGGCGGCGACGGCGAACACGAAGCGTACACAGCTGTTGCGTGGGGTGAGGGAGTAAGCCACGAAATGATCTACTCGCGGAAGCGGAGCCCGTCTTCATTGTCAAGCGCAACATGAGCAATGCGGTCATGCGAGGCATTGTCATTCCGCCGGGGTCGAGGGCCACATCACGCACAAACGGATCGCGTCGGAACCTGCGATATCTCGTCGCCTTGACCGAGTGCCAAATACAGCTGCGACCCGGTGAGGACAACTCGGCATTTCCTTTAACACGATGCGATAGAGGATCCGACAAACTCAAATACTCTCATCGGATATTTGAGCGTCCCAGTAGTTGGGACGAAGAACCCAGGCCAGGAGCATCTCAGACTCCTGAACAGCTTTCTGATGAAAGGCGAAGCCAGACTCGTACGCAGCGGCGATGGCCTTCAGGTATTCCCCTTGTTGCCTGCTCGATTTGTCGGCCGCCGACGATTGCGATTGAATATGCATGAGCCGTCTCAGTTGATTTCGCAGTGCTGCGAGAATTTCTCTAGGTTGCTTCGCACTAACTCGTGCCCATAGGCTATGCGAGCCAGACCTTTCAGTTTGGCCTAGCGAGGATTGAATATCACTGTCCAAACCGTGGGCAGTTCTTATCTTTGCATAGGAGCCGGAGATCCCTTCGTTGTACGCTCGTTGACAGAAATATTCCAAAGTCATCCGTCTTTGTGGGACGTGATGATAAATGGATGCTTTTGGATGATAAAAGGCACTATATCCCTTCGCGGCGATGTAGCGCGAGACGTAAGTCTCTCCATCACCACGGAAACGGATGAGCTGCTCTGGAAAACCATCTGGGTGGAAGCCTCCCGCCGCAAGCAAGACCGACCGTCGGATCGAAAAGTTGCATCCGAATACAAGCAGCGGATTAATCAGTTTCGGAAGGTCACCAAGATCGATCAAGCTCAGGTATCCAACAACCCGCTCACCGTGAGCATTAGGAGCCCACATCGCGTTCAGCCATTCCGGCATTGGCCCTTCATGCTTAGGCAGACACTTTCCACCAACCAAAGCCACCTTGGAGTTCCCAAATGCTTCCTCAATCGAGGCTAGTAGAGTCGGAAAAGCTTCAACATCGTCATCAAGAAAAATTAAAATATCACTTTTAGCCGCGTGAAAGCCGTGATGTCTGCCGACGTGTAATCCTGGCAAGGTATTGTAGATATAATGAATTCTATCAAACGTCTTTTTAAAACCCGTCACCACGGCTAGTGTTCTGTCGCGAGACCCGTTGTCCACCACAATAATTTCGAAACTTGAACGTGGTAAAGCTTGCTGTGCCAATGAGCGCAGCGCAAGCTCCAGCCGCTCAGCTCGATTCCGGGTAGGAATTATGACGGAGAGCAACTACTCCTCACCTATGCGCGAAGCTGAATCTCATAATTATAAGTTATCATAACCTGGAAAGGCGACAAGGATCGGCAGCACGAGCCGAACGATGCTCGTGCGCCGTTGACCAAGACGGGAACCGCAGCAGCACGCACAAGCCGATGTCGAACTTCGGCTTTTGCTTGCACAGGCCGAAGAGGAGCTGAGCGATCTGAAGGCGAAACGATACTGCTGCATACCGGGCGGCTCACTTCGCGACGGTGCACTGCACAAGTGGCCGCAAAGGCAACCGTATGCAGGGCCGGCTGCTGGGTATGAGGCCACTCTAGCGTGCAAGGGTTCACGCGTAGCCCTGCTCGTATTTCCAATCCTTGATTGGCTCGAATAAGAGAGCGCGCTCCTGGTTGCGGGGGTGCGAGAGGATGCTCTCCACGGAGACAGTTGGTAGTATCGGTGCAAGCCCCTCTCGAAGATAGATGGTGTTGAAGCCGAGCCTGTTTGCTCCAACGAGCCGATAGCCCTTTCGCCTCGCAAGCTTCTCCATCGCAACAGGTGAAGCGCCGTGATAGTCAGGGTGCCGGCCAGGATAGACATAGTCTTTGTCGTACGGGACCACTATGTTTCTTAATCCGAATTCGATGTGTGTCTCGATGATTACAGCTTTCGCGGAAGTCACCGAAATGGCATCCCAGACCCAGTAGTCGTTGCCGTCTATGTCGATCGACATGAAGTCGATCTCTGGCGGAATAGAAGCTTCGGTCAGAAGCTGATTGATATTCTCTCTTGTAATCATCCCACGCACGAATTTGGGAGGATAAATCCAAGTGTCGGGGTGGCGCTCATAGAAAGCGCGGCCCTTCGCAATGTTCGATTCGTCTCCATCGATGAATGTGCCTCGCCAGCCAAAATTGAGAGCGAGATTAGCGCAGTTACTATTGACGCCATCGGCAGAACCGATGTCCAGAAAGACGCCCTGGGCAATTCCCAACGCCGCCATGACGAAGAGAATTAACCCGTCTTCCTCGAATTGGGAGAAACACCGGAATCCTGTCTCACAGAGCTTAGGTGCACGACCAGTTTCGATCTGGGTGCGATAATGATGCCAAAGTTGGAGTTGCCCAATTTTGGTTGCTGGGGACGTGCGCGGATCAAGCGCCGAGCTCGCGGATAGACGCGCTTCGACCCCGGATGCCAACCGATCAACCAGCGCTCTCCCGACTTTTTTTATTTCGGTCTTCACCCCGGCGTCCTCCAGGATCGTGGTAAGTGTCGGGCGTCAGCTGTCCGATGCTCATGCAATACCGGAGAAGCATCGCGGATGCATCCTGCAAACGTGCTCTCAACCTCTGCTACGACCCCGGGTGTCCTGCCATGAGAGCCATTGTCGACCACGACAATTTCAAAGGCTGAGGCCGGTAAACATTGTCGCATCAAAGAGCGCAAAGCCAGCTCCAGCCGCTCGGCAACGATCTCGGGGTAGGCACGATAACGGAAAGCACTATTCCTCTCTACCCCCAAAGACCCCTTTCAGCGATTACATTGCCTGAAGGTAGGCCCCGCGCCGAATTATAGAGAAATTCCCGTTCGTCCATCGTCATGTGCGTTGGTATTCGAGAGATCCGGTCGTAAAACGGAATTCGACGCGACATGCATAGGTCGCGAGTTCGGCGTTGTACACCGCGGAGTATTTCACGTGCTTTCTCCAGCAATTTGATCATCGCCGGTTCTCCGCCGGACAACTTTAGCCGGTACGCCAGCAACTATAGTCATCGGTAGCACGCTTCTATTGGCCAGGGCTCCCGCAGCAACTACGGATCCATGTCCCCACGGTGACGCCGTCTAAGATCACAGCGTGTGCACCAATCCAAACATCGGATTCAATAACAATCCCTCGCCGGCTTTCGGGCTGGTGCATGATCGGCACTGCAGAATTCGTGAAGGCGTGATTGGCAGGCATTCTGCCGACATGAGCTGCAATTCGGACTTTAGAACCAATCGTCAAACCGCCATGTCCATAAACCACAGAAAAAGGAGTTATGAAACAATCCTCCCCGACTTCTATCGAGCCACCGTAGCATTCTAATCTGCAGAAATCGTGCAGTTCGGTTCTTGCACCGATCATTATTTTTCCATCGCCGTAACTTGTATCGTCGAGTAGCACGCAGGTTCCGATGTATACGTCACGGTCAATATGTATATTTCGTCCGTAATTCCAAAAGACGCCTGCATTGGAAAGCCAAAGGCTAGGTAAGCGTCTCTTAACTTTGAAGAGCACCTCTGACGTTAAACTCATGTGATGCATCCAAAGTCAAATCGAGGTAGGGGTGCTCAAGATTCGCAAATTCAAGTTAAATATGGCACACAGTTATCTGAGCTCTTTGAAAAACTATACCTTGATCGTTGGTTGGTAATTTACCCGTACCGTAAATATCTCGCTCGAGCACAGGGAACTGTAGCGCTCGTTCTACCTTGTCAACCCACTCAACTTCGCGGCGAGTGATCGCAAGAGTTACAAAATATATTCCAGGCAAAAGAATGGCTTCCGCAAAAAAGAACCTTACTATACCTTTTCCCTTTATGTCTGTAAGAAGTGGATCGCCTACCATGTAATTGTTGATCGAAAAAATGCGCCTGCCTTGAATATCTTCGAACCCGCACCCGAAACCCGGTGCAGAAATGGACTCTTTGCAATCGAACTGAAAACATAGCCTAAATGGCTGACCAACGCTTACAGCATGAAGTTGATCTCCGTTTACATTTTCAATCCAAGCTTTCTTAATTGAT
>Ga0124850_1000197_pt1 | contig 10501 bp, 10 predicted proteins | sample PanSoiMetaGPlot1_FD_97462 | JGI IMG/M metagenome (GOLD analysis project Ga0124850, IMG submission 97462) | Tropical forest soil microbial communities from Panama analyzed to predict greenhouse gas emissions - Panama Soil - Plot 1 (PacBio error... | ecosystem: Environmental > Terrestrial > Soil >...
CGTCGCCACCATCGAGGTGCCGAGCAGCCACCACGGCAGCTTGCGCCCGGAGAGGAAATATTGCTCCAGGCTGCGGCCTGCACGCTTGGTGAAAACGATGCCAATGAGAAGGCTGGCGAGGCCATAGACCGCCACCACGACCCAATCGATCGCTTGAAGCTGCATGGCTTAACGCGTCTCGGGTGAAGGAGCGTGCTTGTAATGGTCCTCGATCTTCTCGACCAAAAGACGCCAAGCCTCGTGCTCGCGCGGTCCTGCCGTCTTCTCCACCGCGATCTGGAGGTAGCCTAGCTCGCGCTCGACCTTCTCGCGCGGCAGCATATGCAAGCGGCTCGCCAAGATCGCCGCCTCGATCACCGCCCCTTGCGCGCGATTGAAGCCTTTGAACGGGACGTGGCTCGACTCGTGCACCACGCGGCAATGGAAGCGCGGCCTCTGCTCGTCCTCTTGCACGTGATCGACCTGAAGCTCAGCGTGGGCGAGCGTCCCTTCAAGCACGGCACCAGGAACATGGGTCGAGGGTCGGGTCGGCCACTCCTTGCGGCCTACGAGACAGCTCGCAAAGATCAGCACATCGTCGGTGAAGTTCGCCACCGCGTAAGGCGTGGTGCGAAGATTGTCGAGCGTGGTCGATGGGCGGAACGGCGCGATGATCCAGCCGTCACCCTCGGCACCCAGGTGCTCGGCGATAAGCCCGAGCGGCGCGATATGCACCCTTCCCTCTTCGTTGAGGGTGGTGACGATGGTCTCGCGGATCATGGGCATGGGCTTCGCGCCTCGAACATCCATCAGGACGCTTCGCGCTTTCGCTTAGCGATCAGCGTGTGGCCGGCCTCTTTCAGCCGCGTCTTGTCCTCGGCCGGCGCATCTGCCGCCACGCCCCAATCGAGCGGTTCGTCCTGGGCGTAGCGCTTGGCAAGCCGCCAGGCAATCTCCGCGCGTGCAAGTTCGGCGCCGAGATAGAAGGCGTGCGCGCCGTCCTGGTCGACACCGAGCTTGGGATAAAGATCGAAGGCGTCCTGCGCGATGTGGTGGCCATCGCGATTATAGATGTGGATGCCATCTTCGGCGATCTCGATGCGGAAATTCTTGTCGCGCACCTCGCGCGCGGCTTCGGCGATCTCCTCTGGGCTCTGCGGAAAGGGCCTGCGCGCGTGCAGGCAGAGTAGACCGTCGGCATAGTCCTTGGGCAGCTCATGCTCGGCGCGGGAGGCAAACATGATGCGGCGGGCGAGGTCATGCTCCTCCACGGTGCGGCGTGTATGCGGGCTCACCTGCACCACGAGCACGTTCCTGATATGAAGCTCAGACGCGATGCCGAGCAGGACCGCGGTGATGCCTGTAGTGTCGGCGTCGGTGAGCTCGGTCAGATTGCCCGTGCCCATCAGGATCTCGGCATCAGGCCGCTTGCGCCTGAGCGCGGCGTAACGCCCGAGCGACTCCATGAACCCGAAATTGATCGGATCGAGCACGGGATCGACGAGATATGCGCGGCCCTTTTTGTCGAGCGCATCCATGGCACGATAGAGCGAGGCCATGTCGCCATGCTCCTTGGGAATGAGCACCGGGATCGAGGCGACCTGGTCGGCGATGTGAAGCGTCTCCTCGTTGAGGCTGAGCAGATAGTCTGCGCAGGCTTTGCCGCCGCGCAGCAGCTCCTCAGGATTGGCCGAGTCGACGCTCACCTTGTAGCCCCTCTGCCTCAGCGCGCGAACCGTCTCCCCGAGATGGGGAAAGGGCGTGTCTGGCAGGCCGCCGAGGTCGATCACGTCTGCGCCCTTCTGGGCATAATCCTCGGCGCGCTTCAGGATGGCGTCCACGGAGAGCGCCGAGGCATCGACGACCTCGGCAAAGATCTGGATGTCGTATTTGGTCAGGTCGGCAGCTTTGCGCGCGCGGCCGAAATAGACGGGAATGTCCTTGAGCTCGTCCGGCCCGCGCAGGAACGGCACACCGAAGCGGGAGGCCAGCCGGTCGAGATCGGCGCGGCAGCGGCCCGGCAGCATGATTTTGTCGGCCTCGACCGGCTGCGGCAAGCGGCGCACGATGATATCCTCGGTCATCAGCGCCGCGACCTTCACCCCGATATCCAGCACCTTCCAGCCGAACTCCGCGTTCATGCCTTCGAGCACGGTCTCGAGCCTCGGCCGCGCCAGATGTCCGGTCAGGAACAGGATGCTTTCAGCCATTTCGGCCCGCGCTTCTCATGCGTCGTCGACCTTCTAACCCGCTTCGCTAGCCGGGTGCGAGACTATGATGGCTAGTTCTGAACGCGGTATTTGAGCTAGTCGATCTCGGCGCCGCAATCCTCGACTCTTGCAAGCGACGCGCTAAAGGCCTCCTGATCGCCGCGGCCGAGCAGGAAGGCGGGGACGAAAGCGTCCTTCAGCATCGCGGGGAAGGCTTCATCGATGATACCGTCGCGAGAGAGCTGCTCGGCTGAAAGACGCGTCTTCTGTCGAAGAATGGACTTGATCAGATAGTAGCGCGATGCGCCGACGCGCGTGGCAAGCCACAGAGCCAAGCTGTCAGAGGTGAGCCGCCACGATTCCTCGATGTCGGTGCGCCCTGCGATGAGCGCGTAAGGCGCCCAAACCGCAACCGAGCCTCGGTCGAGCGCGGCTTGCAAGTCGCCCTCGGTCGCGCCGACGGCAAAGCCAGGTCTCAAGCCGGCCACGGCCCAGGCGAGCTGGTCCATCGCGAGCAGTGCCATGCGATGCGCCGCTGCGTCGCCGAAGCCGAGGCTCGCTTGGCAGGCGCGCACTTCATCGGCCAAAGCCCCTCCCCCAGGTACGACAATGATCGGTCGCGGCGAGGCGGCGATCGCGTCGAGCCAGGCGGGGAGCTCGCCCGAGCGCACCACGCTGCCGCCGAGCTTGACCACGATCGGCCGCACCTCCTCGGCGAGAGGCGCGAGCCGAGCGCCGGCGTGCAAGGCTTGGCCCGCCATGTCAGACCCTAGCCTTGCCGCGCACGATCTCGATTCCGACTGCGCCCGGCTCCTTGTCGAGCTTCTCGATCATGACCCTTACGGATTGCGCGCGAGGATGAGCGAGGCAGAGCATGGCGACCTCCTCGGCCAAGGTCTCGACGAGATTAATGTGGCCGCGCGCGATGATCGTCTTGATGCCTTTGATGATGGTGTCATAGTCGAACGCCTGGCGGATGTCGTCGTTGAGCGCGTGGACCGCAGGGATCAGATCGACATCTACGGAGAAGCGCACGCGCTGGGTCACGCCCTTCTCGTGGGTGTAGACGCCGATCTCGACGTCGAGCACGAGGTCGTGCATGAAGACGCGGTCCACGACCTTGGCCTCGCGGGCCGCGCTCTTCGGCGCAGACTGGCATAGTCGCTGTTCCGCCATTTGGGGCGCTCCATCACGGCGCAAGTGTGCGCCGCGCCAGTCCTAGCATAACGCTTGCGCGGCGAGAGCGGGTGAATCCGCTCCGGGCAGCCGCGATGGCATCTGGGGGATGAGAGCCCTGATTGAGGCCGCAGCGACTGGATCGAAGGGGTCTTCGCGCGCGCCGGCGCGGCAGAGCGCGCCGCGAAAGCCGAGCAGATCAGGGTCAAGGGCAAGGAGCGGCGGCACATGCTTTGCCTTGAGTGACCCGGCGAGGCCGACGATCAGACCTTCAGCATTAGCGGAATGCACGAAGGCGCCAAGCTCTGCCGTGGAAAGGTGATCGGGCAAAGAGACTGCGGCCTTGCCCATCGTATCGAGCATCACGCCAGCGGCGCCGATCCTCGCCGCGACCCTAATTGCATTGAATTCAGGCAACGCGTCGGCAAAGGCCACCAGGATCACGCGGGCTTGAGAGGCCTCCGCTGCGAGCAGGCTGAAGCAGTCTTCCGCCTCTGTTCCTGGAAAGAGGCCGACCTTTACGAAATCGGCTCCGACTGTGGCCGTAGCACGCACAGCGTTACTAATAACGGCGTCGCGTAGGGAAAGATCGCCGATCGTTGCACTGACCGGCGCGCGCCCGCCGACACTTCTCACTGTGGCGGCGATCGCGTCGAGGGAAACCGCTCCGAGCGCGCCCCTGCTCGGATCCTTCAAGTCGATGATGTCGGCGCCGCAGGCCAGCGCCACCTCGGCCTCTGCGGCATCGCGCACGCTCGCAAGAAACAAGGTCATGGGAGAACCTGGCAGCGAAAAATCAATGGTGGAACAGCCAGTCGAACATTCCGCCGCCTCCACCTCCGCCGCCGCGGCGTGCTGCGCGGCGGCCGGCGCCGCCCGCACCCTCGGAACTGGCGCCGCTGTCGGCAGCGCCCTGCCCGAAGTCGAAGAAACCGCCTTCGCGGTCGACCGGCGCAGCCCGTCTTACGACCTTGCGAAGCTGAACCTCATTGGCATTGCCATCGGGGTCGGTGACCACTACCGAGACGGCCTGCCAGTTCCACTGAGCGGGCGCCGAGCCCCAGCTATGCGGCTCGACCGAAAGCACCTTGTTGGCACGGATATCGACGATGGCCACATATTCCATCCCGTTGTCCTGCCCTTCGCCGTAGTCGCCCGCGTAGTACTGCAACAACCCGATGCCGGAGAGGGCATCCTTCATCAGCTTCCAATCGGTGATCTTCGGTTTGCCGGACCCGAACATCTCAAGCTCGACCCTGAGCCCAGGGTATTTCGGGTTGCTGGCGATATAGCGGTCCGACTGCGGCTCGGTGATCACCCAGCCGGCAACGTCCGGACCTAAAGGTGGTCCCTCCTCGGGCGGAACTTCCTGCCCAAGGCGTTGCAGCGCGTCACGGCTCTCGGCTTGGAACGGGTCTTGGGCGAGAGCATTGCGATAGTCGGCAATCGCCTCTTCGGACCGGCCGAGCGCCTCATAGACTTGTCCCCTGACGCGCAAAGAAAGTGGATCGTTATTGGCGATCTCGAGCGCCTGGTTGACGTCGCTCAACGCATCGTCATTGGCCTCGGCCTGAAGCCGCGCCTGAGCGCGCATGGCGTAAGCCTTGACGTTCTTCGGATCGATCTCGACGGCGCGCGTGAGGTCGCCGATCGCATCGTCGAAGCGGCGAACCTGAGTGAACACCATGCCGCGCTCGACATAGGCGTCGGCGACGCCTGGCTTGAGCTCGATCACCTTGTTCAGATCGTCTACCGCCTGATTGAATTTCTTATCGCCCGAATAAGCGCGGGCGCGCAGCAGAAGGAGATCAGGGTCAGGGGTATCGGGCGGCTGAAAGTTGATGGCCTGAGTGGCGTCGTCGGCCGCCTCTTTATACATCTCGACGGCGAGATAAGCGTCGGCGCGGTTGTGGTAGGCCGCAGCATATTTCGGGTTCAGCGTGACGGCGCGGGTCAGGTCGCGCACTGCGGCGTGGTAGCGCTTCAGCGCCTCATGGGCCTCGCCGCGGCCGTTGAACGGCACGGCACTTTGCGGCATGAGCTCCACCGCCTTACGATAGTCCTGGAAGGCCTGGTCGTATTGTCCAAGAGCGGCATGTGCGTTGCCGCGGTTGTTATGCGCCGCGCCATAATTCGGCGAGAGCGCGATGGCGCGATCGAAATCCTTCACCGCCTCGTCGGGGTGACCTAAGTCCATCAGGGCGTTGCCGCGATTGTTATAGACCGTAGCGTTATCGGGCGAGAGCTGGATCGACTTGTTGAAGTCGTCGATCGCCTCCTTGAGCTGCTTCAGCCGCCATTTGGCGACGCCGCGATCGCTATAGATGCTCGCTTCGATGTCGTCGGCGATCTCGGGCGCGGTGAGCGCCTCGTCGTAGGAGGCGATGGCCTTGTCGTACTGCCCGCGCATCAGCGCGGCAGCGCCCTCTCGAGCGCGCAGAAGGGTCTTGTCCTCCTCGGCGTGAGCCATTTCGGGCACGAGCGCGACGAGGAGAAGAACGAGGCTATAAAGCCTGATCCACGACGGATGCATCGACGGCGGACGAACCACTTGCCCGGAAACCTTCCCCTTCGTGTCTCCCATAAGGTCGGAGTGTGTCAACAAAGGGTCACGAGCTCTGATTGAACGGCTTATTTCCTAGGTTTTCTTGGCCGGCGCAAGGTTTGCGAGTTCACGCAGCACACCGGGCAGCATCTCGGGAATATCCTCGGCGATCAGCCCCGGACCGAAGGCCTTCGCGGCAGACCCGTGCAGCCAGACGGCGGCGCTTGCCGCTTGAAAAGCGGTCATGCGTTGGGCGAGCAGGCCAGCGACCATACCGCCGAGCACGTCTCCGCTGCCGGCCGTGGCGAGCCATTGGCTGGTGGTCGCATTGACGGAGGCAATCGCATCGGGCGCGGCGACCACCGTGTCGGAACCTTTGAGCAAAATCACAGCGCCGGAGCGGGCGGCGGCTTCACGTGCCCGCTCCAATTTGGACGCGGCTCGAATGTCGCCGAACAGCCGCGCGAACTCCCCATCATGGGGAGTCATGATCACGGGCGCCTTGCGCGATCTTATCGCAGCAAAGAGTCGTTTTGCGTCGTCGCTGAATGACGTGATGGCGTCGGCATCAAGAACGACGGCTGTGTTGGAGGCCAGCGCCGCGAACACCAGCTCCTTGGTGCGCTCTCCTACCAGGATCCCCGGCCCGATCAAGACGGCGTTCTTGCGCTCATCTGCGAGCAGATTTGCCAGCGCCCGCGCGTCGTTAGCCTCGCGCACCATGATGGCGGTGAGCTGCGCAGCATTGACTTTGATGGCATCTCGCGGCGAGGCGACGGTAACGAGACCGGCACCGACCCGTAGTGCGCCGCGCGCGCCGAGCCTTGCCGCGCCAGTGCTGTAAGCAGGCCCAGACACGACCACCGCGTGGCCGCGCGCATATTTGTGGCCCTCAGGCTTGGGCCAGGGAAAATTTGAAAGCCAGAGCAGGGGCTCGTTGGCAAAGGCCTTTGGCGCGATCGTTGTGAGCAGGCTATCTGGAATACCGATCTGGGCGAGCTTCACCTCGCCGCAATGGAGCCGACCAGGTAGGAGCAGATGCCCGGGCTTGAGGCGAAAGAAGGTGACGGTAGAGACGGCCTCGATCGCAGTGCCCCTCACCTCTCCAGTGGTGCCGTCGATACCACTCGGCACGTCGATAGCGACCACCGGAAGTCCCGAAGCATTGACGTCGTCGATCAGCTCGGCGAACGCACCTTCGATCGGACGGGCAAGGCCGGCACCGAACAGCGCATCCACCACCACATCGCTGCCGGCGAGGAGATCGGCACTGAGCTTCACGCGCCCCTCACTCCAAAGCTTGGCCATTGCCGCGGCATCGGTAGGCAGGCGGGTCGGATCGCCGTTGAACCCGAGTCGGACCTTGTAGCCCCGTTCCCTGAGATGGCGCGCAGCAACGAAGCCGTCGCCGCCGTTGTTCCCGGGGCCGCACAGCACCATGACGGTTTCTGCATCTGGAAAGCGGCGGGAGACCTCGTCGGCAACTGCGCGGCCTGCATTCTCCATGAGGACGGCACCCTTGATGCCGTCCTGAATGGTTAGGCGATCGGCGCGCCCCATCTCCTCCGCAGTCAAAAGCTCAAGCATGGCGTCTCGCTATTGGTGGTGCCGGCTTCTTGTAGAGCAAAGGCGCTGCCGGATAGACAATCCTCGACAAGGTGCTTGCAAGTGTGCCTATTTCTTAGGCAGATGGCTTAAGGTTTGAGCAGTCGTCGTTGCGTCCCCGCCGCTAAGATCAGCCACATGACTGTAGGACGTTGAATCAAGCCACAAAACTCGCGCCCAGAAGATTGGCATAGGGCGTGCTTTGGCTGGCGCACGGTTTCATTCGAGACAACGGACGGGAGCGCGCGGCTAAGCGTCGTTTTGCGTCCAGGGAGGTGCGGCAAATCAATGAAAAAGATCGAGGCGATCATCAAGCCATTCAAACTCGATGAGGTCAAAGAGGCCCTGCAAGAGATCGGCCTCCAGGGCATCACGGTCACCGAGGCCAAAGGATTCGGACGCCAGAAGGGCCATACCGAGCTCTATCGCGGCGCCGAGTACGTGGTTGACTTCCTGCCAAAGGTGAAGCTCGAGCTTGTGCTCGGCGACACCATGGTGGAGAAGGCGATCGACGCGATCATCGCCTCGGCCAAGACCGGCCGCATAGGCGACGGAAAGATCTTCGTGTCGAATGTGGAGGAAGCAGTACGCATCCGCACGGGCGAAACGGGGAATGATGCCATCTGACGAGATGGCCGAGCAAACCGGCGTTGCCGGGCCGGGTCAATTGTCGCCGCCAACTCATAAGGACGGCACTAAACATGAAAGGAATGACAGGGGAGTACGATGGCAGACGGTAAGACTGTGACGAAGAAGATCAAGGACGACGAAATCAAGTTCGTGGACCTGCGCTTCACCGACCCGCGGGGAAAGATGCAGCACGTCACCATGGACTCGAAAGTTATGGACGAGGACGCTTTCTCCGAAGGCATCATGTTTGATGGCTCCTCGATCGCCGGCTGGAAAGTGATCAACGAGTCCGACATGAAGCTGATGCCGGATCCCGAGTCGGCGGTGCTCGATCCATTCTTCGCCCAGAGCACCCTTGCCATCTTCTGCGATGTGCTCGAGCCGTTGACCAACGAGCCCTACGAGCGCGACCCGCGCTCGATCGCCGGCAAGGCGCAGAATTATTTGAAGCAGACCGGCGTCGGCGACGTTGCGGTGTTCGGCCCAGAGGCCGAGTTCTTCGTGTTCGACGACGTTCGTTTCGCGGCGGAGCCGTTCAATTGCACCTACAAGATCGACTCCATGGAGCTGCCGGCCAACACCGACACCGAATATGAGATGGGCAATCTCGGCCACCGCCCGCGCACCAAGGGCGGCTACTTCCCGGTGCCGCCGGTCGACTCGGCACAAGACCTCCGCTCCGAGATGCTGTCGGTCATGGCCGATATGGGGGTCACCACCGAGAAGCATCACCACGAGGTGGGCGCCGCCCAGCACGAGCTCGGCATCAAGTTCGGTCCGCTGGTGAAGACCGCCGACGCGATGCAGATCTATAAATATGTCATCCACCAAGTGGCGCAGGTCTACGGCAAGACCGCATGCTTCATGCCGAAGCCGATCTTCGGCGACAACGGCTCCGGCATGCACACCCACCAGTCGCTCTGGAAGGGCTCAACGCCAGTGTTTGCCGGCGACAAATATGCCGACCTGTCGGACACCGCGTTGCACTACATTGCCGGAATCCTGAAGCACGCGAAAGCGTTGAACGCCTTCACCAACCCGACCACCAACTCTTACAAGCGGTTGGTGCCGGGCTACGAGGCTCCGGTGCTGCTCGCCTACTCGTCGCGCAACCGCTCGGCGTCATGCCGCATTCCGCTCGGCGCAGGGCCAAAGGCGAAGCGCGTCGAAGTGCGCTTCCCTGATCCAGCGGCAAACCCGTATCTCGCCTTCTCGGCAATGCTCATGGCCGGGCTCGACGGCATCGAGAACAAGCTCAGCCCTGGCAGCCCGATCGACAAGAACTTGTACGATCTGCCGCCCGAGGAGCTTGAGAAGGTTCCGACCGTGTGCGGCTCCCTGCGCCAAGCTTGCGAGGAGCTCGACAAGGATCGCGCCTTCTTGAAGAAGGGCAACGTGTTCACCGACGACGCGATTGACTCTTATCTCGAGCTCAAGATGGAGGAGGTGGAGCGCTTCGAGATGTTCCCCCACCCCATCGAGTTCGACATGTATTACAGCGTCTGACGCAAGCTCACGAAAAGCATGGGGCGGTCGCGCGCGGGCGACCGCCCCATTTGGCCCGGCCCGCAGAACCTTTTCGCTCGCGTTCCCCCGAAACGCCGAGGGGAAGGTTGTCGCCAGGCTCCCCCAAAAACTCTGTCGCCCGCGCTTACATCAAATAGAACAGCGCGTAGAGCGCGCCCCCGGCAATGAGGGTGTAGATCCAGGACTTCTTGTCGCCGTACCACTCATCGACCATGGCCGGCAGGCCGAAGATCACGAAGCGGCACAGCGAAAGCGTGATGAGAATGGCGACCGCGGCGAGCAGCCAGAACGATGCGTTGGTGCCGCCCTGGCCGATATCGACCAAGAGCACCTGACCGCTCCTCGCAGCCATGATGATGGCGGCCCAGACCGACGCCGCAGTGAGCGCCACCAAGAAGGCGTAACGGATCACCATTCCAATAAAATCCCGGCGCTTTTGACGAGAATTTTAGGTGCGGGCGCGTAAAAAAACGGGAAAGGGGTACGCTTAAGCGTGGGTTAACGAGGAGTTAGGCCGCCTTCCACTTGATGGAGCAGCCGATCGAGGGGATCTGCTCGCGGGGCCCCTGCCCGGTCGCGGCAATCTGCTTCATGGCCTCGAACAGATCGCGGCGCACGCCAGCCGGCGCGGCCTCTTTGCGACTTTCATCCAACCTTCCGCGATATTGCAGCTCGAGTTTTGAATTGAAGCCGAAGAAGTCCGGCGTGCAGGCCGCGCCATAGGCGCGTGCGACATCTTGGCTCTCGTCGATCAGATATGGAAAGCTGAAGCGGTGCGCCTCGGCGAAGCGCTTCATATTGTCGAACGAATCGTCTGGGTAGTCCACGG
>Ga0124850_1000198_pt1 | contig 10487 bp, 9 predicted proteins | sample PanSoiMetaGPlot1_FD_97462 | JGI IMG/M metagenome (GOLD analysis project Ga0124850, IMG submission 97462) | Tropical forest soil microbial communities from Panama analyzed to predict greenhouse gas emissions - Panama Soil - Plot 1 (PacBio error... | ecosystem: Environmental > Terrestrial > Soil >...
GGTTTTTGCGGTGACGCGATCATGGGAAATCGCATGGCGTTTTCCGTCGTTTGTCGCTGCGCTCGCACTCGCGGTCGTTTTATTTCGCGCTGCTAACAGCGCGTACGGAAAAGTCGCGGCGTTAATTGCAGTCAGCGCTTTCGGATTGAACCTGCTGAGCCCGCGGTTGGCTACGCTCGTGCGCACTGACATGCCACTGGCGCTCGTGATTTTTCTGATCGGCCTGCTGATCTGGCAAAAAATCCGGGAGGGAGACGAATGGAAACTGCGCGATCAAGTTTACATCTTTGTTCTGCTGACTGCAGCGATGCTGATCAAAGGTCCGATAGTTTATGCCTTTGTGCTGCCAGGGATTGCATTGTTCCAACTGCGCCGTGTCAGAGCGCGACCTGAGATTGTCGTGGGCGAAGTCGAGGGAGGCGCACCAAAACCAAATTCGACTAGCGCCTGGCCCCGCTGGTGGCCCTGGCTGGCATCACTCGCGATTTTTCTCATTTGGGTAACTGGCGGCATTCGGTTTGAGCCGGGATTTTACGAGGAAGTTGTGATGCGCGAATTCGTCAGCCGTTTTGGTGAAACAATTCATCGGCCGCAGCCGCTCCTTTTTTATTTACCGCATCTGCTACACAAGTTCGCGCCGTGGAGCGTGCTAATGATTGCGATCGCGCTCGTTGATTTGCGATCGCGAAACTGGCGGTTTCGCTCTGTGTTTCGCGAAATGTCGCCGGAAACTTTCTGGCTGCTTTGCTGGAGCATTGGTGGGCTGATCGTGATGTCGCTGATCCCATCAAAGCGCGTCGACAGAATTTTCCCCGTGATTCCGCCGTTTTGTTTGCTCTTGGCCGCCCAGATTTCTGGTAGGGACGCTGCGCTGCGGCGTCCGGACGGCGCAGCGCGCGGTCCCTACCTTTGGACCGTGGCGGCTCTGGCGTCGGCAATCCTCTTCACTGGCGGCTACACAGGTTGGAAGGTGATCACCGGCTATCGCAATGATAGAAATGCGCTGGACGTTTTTGGAAGAAATGTTCGGCATGAAGTAGAAGCGCATCAGTGGCGTTACGAAATTGTGTCTGCCAAAGATGAAGGGCTGCTTCTTTATCTTCGAAAGACGCATTTCGTTGAGCCTGCGGATGCCATTACAGAATGGAACACCGGCAATCTGGACGCGCTCGTTGCTTCAAACGAAAAAGCGGCCTTTCTAATGCGCGAGCTTAAAGGTGCTGCTCTTTATCATTTGCAATCCAACGACTGGGAACAACGCCAGCAGAGCGGGGGGTACGTTTTGATTACCCGTTAACGTTTTGGGGATTCGTACAGCTAGCTGCTAATCTCCCTGTTGAGACCAGATATACCGCTTGCCATTCCAATAGATTAACGCGCTACCGGCTTCGCTCTTTTCAACCAGAAGCGCGTCGCCGCGGAGACATGAAACGCTGGTTTCATCTGAGGTGTGGGCGGCACGCGTTTTGGAGTAAACCCGCCACGAATCCATCCATTCGAAATCATCGCCCCCATTGCCGATGCCAACACCGGCCCCGAGAATTGCCACCTTTCCGGTCGTGCCGTGAACGATCGCTATCCCAAGCTTCCCGGTCGAGCGTTCTTTAATCAAAACGGCGACGTCCATGTTGCCGTCGCCGTTAAGATCTCCCTCCAGATAGGACGGGTTCATATGAAAGGAGAGCTCATACTTTTTTCCAACCGACCCGTTCGTTAGGGCGTTTTTGACTGCATCGGGCACGTCACGAATGGCTCCCGGCGATGGCGACGATAGGGAATCCGATTGCGTAATCGCTTTCGTATTTACATCGACTTGATAAGTTTTTCCGCTTTCGGATGTAATCAAAAGCCCGCCATCGTGCATGTCTAATCCCTTGATGAACACCCACTGAACATCTTCCTCGAGATTTAGATCGATACGATTACGAAAGATCGTCAATTCCCACAGCTTCTTGTTAGTCACGACATTCCACGCCTCTACATACCCTCGGCGGCCGTCATCGTTCGGCGCGACATAACGGATCCCTTCGTAAATTACAGGGTCCACCTTTGCTGGTGCGATACGCTTGGCAGAAGTCAATTGTGGCAAGAGGAGCATCGACGAAAACACGACCGCCAATCGAGTCACAACGCCCCAGGGCTTGAATTTGGTCATCATGAGTTCAGAACCAGGCGTCGACATCGTAGAGGCCGTCGTTACGGATGAGCTGTCATGATCAATCCATGGAACGGCAACACGACGTGATCATCGGATATCAGCTCTTTTAACGGCGACAGCATATCCCTAGTGATCGCTATGACGATTGCTTCCCGAGCTTTAGAATCGAGATGTTGCATCGAAGGGATCGCGGCGGTGTCGACCTCGATTTCTCCAGCAATAAAGGCTTCGGGATTCGGAAAACGTGCCGTCAGCGAAAAGGCTTTTATGTCCGCTCCGCGAAATCCTGCTGCCGCTGCCATCCCACGCAGATCGTCCGGATTCCCGAGCGCGAAAATCTCCTGGAGTGCGGACATTCCCAAGCGTTGTTCAATGACGCTATGCAGGATCTGGTAGAAGGGATGCCGATCAAGTCTCTGCCACACGCTGATGTGAACACGCCCGCTGCCGGTTACCACCCGGCGCATTTCTGAGAGAGCGGCTGCTTTGTCGGCGACGAACATCAACGCGAACTGACACAGAACAAGATCGAACGTGCCATCGTGAAAAGGCAGGTGTTCCGCGTTCCCTTCACGCCAATCGATTGTTAAGCCCTCTTGGGCCGCAGCTGCCCTCGCCACAGCGAGCATGTTCGGACTCAGATCCACAGCTGAGACTGCCGCAGTGGCTCCCAAGCATGAAGCAACGTCACGAGCGACAATCCCGGCTGCCACATCCCACAGCGGGAACACGCTCACCTGGTTTCGGATCCGCCGCGTCGATAAGAATTCTGGCGGACGGAGCAAAAAGGGTGGGCACCATGTAGCTTTCATAACCCTCTGCCGGATTAGCCATGGCAATGGAGCTCAGTATCGGGGTCAGTGCCCGTGTGCCTTCCAGGCCGCATTCCAATCGCGGCGCCGAGTGTAGAAATAGCCGGCCACGCACCAGTCGAAGGCTGCGCAAAAAACGCCGTACGCCAACGGAAGCTCGGTCATTTTCCCAGCGCCAAATGGACTGACGCCGCCAAACGCATGAATCTCATGAACGATGTCCCAAATTCCGTGCAGGGAGTAGCCAATGATCAGCGCAACCGGGAACCTGAGACCGAGAATACCGAACACGGTGAACACAATCACCGCTCCGGTTTCAAGTTGCCACGCTTCCTGGTTCTCAAAGTAGGCGGTGAATGCCAGATAGAATCCCGCGATTGCAACGAAAAACAGGGCAAAAAAGATCTGTTGTCCTCTTGCCGAAAATAATTTCTGCGAAATGAAAATGGATCCGGCGGCTGCCAGCAATCCAATTCCGGCATAGAAGGTAATAATTACTGACAGCGCCATATTTAGAAGAGTTGAAGAGCTAAGGGTTTGAACGAATCATCACGCGAACTTGGCAAAAATCAGGAGTCCTAAAAACAGCGTTACCGATGCAGTCATGAGCGCTAGAGAAAACCTGCGCCACGATTTATGAATCACAGCGCTCAGCATAGCCAGGACAGCGCTCCCAATCAGTCCGGCCCCGGCGGTGACGCAACCCCACGCGAATCGGCTGAGCGTTTCCCACCCTGTGGACATGCACGCCCGCGCGATCATCACCGCCCCGATGACGAACACGAAAAACGCGCCGATCGCAAATCTAAGAATCCAAGGCATAGTCACTTCTAACTCGAGATCAGGCTCACTTGGTCTTGCAATTCGGTTAGGCGCCTACATCTGCCAGTCAGGCGATACCTTTACTTTCTTTTCGTGGCGATCGGCCGGTGGCCGCAGCTATTGGTTAGGCGTTTTGTTTGTGTCATCGCGGCCATATTTGTCTGGTAGGGGCTCGCCGTGCTGCAAGCACCTCGCGACTCGTTCAGGGTCCACCTGGCACCAGTAGCGAAAGTAAAGGTGCGGAGTGCTGTCGCGCTGGATGTAGCTGGAAACCGGTGACTCAGGATCGACGAGAAAGCGTGGCTGCGACCACTGCTGCGCTACCACCGCAAGCGAGCGACCTGCTTGACGGTCGGTCTGAAGAATCCACGTGGCTCGGCCACTAGCAATAGAAGCTAAATAAGATTCGCCGAGTAACCGAGACGCGAAACTGCGGAGTGACTCATCTCGAAGTGGCAGAACCAACTCGTGTGGTGCGTCGCAGTCGTCGCCTGCGGAAACGCTGTCGCGCCACACAAGCAATTGGTTCGTTTTAGTCGGTTTCACGGGACGCGGTCAGAACGCCTAACTAAAATTCGACGAAAGTGAATTGCGCCTGTTTTGGGTATTCTCCGAAAGGGGTGCCGGACAACACGAAAGCATGGTTTATTTTTCTACTGACGATTACGAGTCGAAGCCAGCCAAATTACCGCGTGTCGCGAAACATAAACGCCAGGGGCTTGGAATGAGATCGGTCATCGCACGGGCACGTCACGATCCGCTGGTTCGGCCAATTTCTTTCGGGGCAGCCCGATCTTTGCCTTAATAGAGCGCAACACTCTTCGCGCAAAATAGTAGAAGACGCCGAGGGCGATTAGAAAGATGATCAGAGCGAGCAGGGGACTGAGATTCACAAGAGTCAGGCCGCCCAGCACTGCGGCATCTTCACCAAGACTTAGCCCGATGTTTGTAAGCGGTTCCGGCGAGGTATTGCTGGCAAGCCGCGTCGCCGATTTCGCTGTGTGCGCAAGGAGACTCGTGCCTCCCGCAAGCAACGCAACAATGACCGTAAACGCGGGATTGGGATGACCGAGCACTTGAATTGCAAGCAAAGCGCCGCCGATTGGACGAATTACAGTGTGGACGGCGTCCCAGATTGAATCGACCCACGGGATTTTATCGGCGAAAAATTCGAGCAAATAAAGAACACCGGCGATGCCAATGACCCATGGGTTGCCGAGAACTTCAAGCGACTGATACTGGGGCGCGAGATTAATCCAGTGAAAATGGATTGCGAGGCCCGTAGCAAAAACGGTGAGGTAAAGATTAACGCCGGCGAGCGTGGCGAGGCCGAGCGCGACGGCGAGCAGGTTTAGTCTTTCCACGCGGCAATATGAGCCGTGCATTGTGAATGTCACGTAGCAGCGTGATGCGGCCTTTCGGGTAGCGCACGCGTCGCGCGTGCTGGCGAGCGCGTCCTCGGCGATCGCGAAGTTTCTACGTCGTTCTCATCCCAGACAAGAAAACACGGAAAGAAGTTCGTTTCGGCGTGACGGCGAAACCAGCACGCCAGAGGCATGCGCTACCCGATCCGATTTGCCGCCGAGGACGGTGGCCTCTACAATCGCGCCATGCTTGACATCCGTCTCATTCGCGAGAAGCCGGATTTCGTCCGTGAGCGTCTGACGACGCGCGCCGGCGGAGATGAGGCAAGGATCGACGAGGTATTGCGAATCGACGCCGAGCGGCGCAAGAGCGAGACTGAACTGCAACGGCTACAGTCGGAGCGCAACCGTCTGAGCAAGGAGATCGGCGCGAAGCGTTCACGCAAGGAACCGAGCGACGAACTTGAAGCCGAAGTGCGAAAGATCGGGGAGCAGATCGCCGGTTTGACGCGGCGCAGCAATGCGCTCGACGAAGAGCAGCGCAACTTACTCTTGGATATTCCAAACGTTCCGCACGAGAGCGTTCCAATTGGCAAGGATGCCAGTGCAAATCGCGTCGTCCGCACTTGGGGCGAGAAGCCGCAATTAACCGACGGTGTCGATCACGTTGCGCTCGGCACGAGGCTGAATCTCTTCAATCTTGAGTGGGCGGCGAAACTGAGCGGGAGCGGTTTCATTTGCTTCACCGGTGCAGGCGCGAAGCTCGAACGCGCGTTGATCAATTTCATGATCGATTTGCACACAAGCGAGCATGGGTATTTTCAAGTTAGTCCGCCGTTTTTAGTTCGGCGCGACTGCATGATCGGCACGTCGCAGCTTCCAAAGTTTGAGGCTGACATGTACGGGTTGGAGGAGAATCAGCTTTTCCTCGCGCCAACAGCGGAAGTGCAACTAACCAATCTCCATCGAGAAGAGATCCTGAGTGTTTGGGATCTTCCGAAAAAGTTCACAGCTTATACGCCTTGTTTCCGGCGGGAAGCGGGTGCCGCCGGTCGCGATACGCGTGGCATCATTCGCGTGCATCAATTCGACAAGGTCGAATTGGTGAAAGTCGTTGCCCCGGAAAAATCTTATGAAGAACTTGAATCGCTAACTGCGGATGCAGAACGGGTTTTGCAACTGCTCGGGTTGCATTACCGAGTGATCGCGCTTTGCACCGGCGATTTGGGTTTCGGCGCAGCCAAAACGTACGACATCGAAGTTTGGTCACCTGGGCAAAACGCTTTTCTCGAGGTTTCGAGCTGCTCGAACTTTGAAGATTTCCAGGCCCGCCGGATGCAGCTGCGATTCAAAGATCGCGATGGTAAAAACCGATTGTGCCACACGTTAAATGGTTCGGGGCTGGCGTTGCCGAGATTGTTTGCCGCGTTGATTGAGAGTTATCAGCAGCCCGATGCCTCGATACGCATTCCGGAAAAGTTACAGCCTTACTTCGGCGCGAGTGAAATTCGGTGAAGACGTTCGCCGTGGCGAACGCCTCTGCAACCTCATTATTGCAGTCCCGGTATTCCCAAGCCGCCGAGGCCGCCGGTGATTTTCGTCATCTCGGATTGCGCCAACGCCTTGCCCTGCTCGATGCCTTGCTTCACCGCGCTTAACAGCATTTCCTCGAGAAATTCGACGTCGTTCGGATCGACAACTTCCTTGTCGATCTTGATTGCAACGATGTCGCCCGCGCCGTTTGCCGTCACTTTCACTTTCCCGCCGCCCGCGCTCACATCGACGGTTTTCTGTTCGAGCTCGGCCTGAGTCTTAGCCATTTGCTCCTGCATCTTCTGCGCCTGCTTCATCAACTTGTTTAGATTCATAAGCTTACTATTGCGGCGCGCCCGGCAGGCGCGCCTACCTTTATTGGCTGACTCGCGCGTTGAACAGCTCGATAGCTTCCTGGATTAAGGGTTCGTCCTTGAAATCGTTTGGCGGATCATCTGCGACTGCGGTGCTCTTGGAAGCCAGTTTTTCGTTCACAGTCAGTTTTAAAGTCCAATCCTTTCCGGTGATTTCATTGAGCAAAGTCTCAACGAATTTGCGATTCGTTTGGGTGCCCAAGATGTCCATCATGGCCTTGTCGCCGGGTGCGAAACCAAGTCTAAAATTGCGCCCTTCAACTCCAAGAACATCAGCCGCTGAAGCTGAGTTTCGTACGAAAGCCTTCTGTGCTGGAATCCTCGCAAGAACGGCTTGCCAAATCTTTTCGGAATCGACGGTTGCGGCTTTTTCCTCCACGCGCGCCTCTGTAGTGGCAGCAGTAGCGGCTGCACGGGTCCGAGGCGCAGGCGACACGCCTTCCGCCACAGGGCCTGGTTTCGTTCGCGGCGCGCTCGGCTTGGCGGCCGTAGCTATGGCGAAGGCGGTTGGTCGCGCCCTACCACCGTCTCGAAGCTCGCCTAGTTTTTCGATCACCTCGTCGAGCGTCGCTTGACCGAGACTCTGAATCGCCTTAATGATCGCGACTTCGAAATGGAGCTTCTTGTTAGGCGCCCATTTCATTCGCCCTTCTGCGGCGGCGAATAGATCGATCAATTCGAGCAGACGATCGGTGGAAATCAGTTCCGCGTGTGCGGCCAGCGATTTTTGAACGCCAGGATCAACGTCTTCGTTCAGCGCATCGGGTTTGGCTTTGAACACGAGCAGATCGCGCAGATAAGCGATCAGGTCAGCCATGAGCCGCATCATATCTTTGCCGGCTTCGCTTTGCTCATGAAGAAGACCGATTGCTTCCGGTGTTTCACCGCGCAAAATCCGACCTGTTAAATCGCTTACCATCTGTTCGCTCGTGAATCCGAAAACATTGAGCACATCGCTCTCAGTAATTTTCTCTCCACAAAAGGAGACCAGCTGATCAAGCATCGACTCTGCATCGCGCAAGCCGCCCTCTGCGCCGCGCGCAATCGAGTGTGCGGCCGCAGGTTGCAACGTGATCTTTTCTTTTTTCGCGATGAATTGCAGGTGTTCCGCGATCAGATTCGCTGGGATACGATGCAGATCGAATCGTTGGCAACGGCTGAGGATGGTTGCCAGAACTTTCTGCGGCTCGGTCGTAGCGAAAATAAATTTCACGTGCTCTGGCGGCTCTTCCAGCGTCTTCAAAAGCGCGTTGAACGCGGCCGACGAAAGCATGTGCACTTCGTCGATGAGATAGATTTTGTAACGTCCTTTTGCAGGTGCGTATCGGACGTTCTCCCGCAATTGGCGCACATCCTCGACGCTATTGTTGCTCGCGCCGTCAATTTCGATCACGTCGAGACTGTTGCCGCCGGCGATTTCGCGGCAGTTATCGCACACACCGCATGGCGTAACCGTTGGGCCTTTGATGCAGTTAAGCGATTTTGCTAAAATTCGCGCCGTCGATGTTTTGCCAACGCCACGCGGGCCAACGAAAAGATACGCGTGAGCGAGCCGGTTCTGTGCCACTGCGTTTTTCAACGTACGCGAGACGTGGGTCTGGCCAACCAAATCGTCAAATGTCTGAGGCCGATACTTTCTGGCGAAAACTTCGTAACTCACTTGGTTAATCTAAACGGGAACGCGCACTGGCGAAAGCTTTTGGCGATGCAAACTGAACGTTTTTGATGCGGCCTAGCCGCGGCAAAGCAGTTTCGCCTCAAACAAAGAGGCCCCGCCGGTTTGCCAGCGGGGCCCTTTGTCAAAATGCCCGAATTATCGGGTCATGGTCATGCAGCAAGCGCCGGGGCAGCAGGCGCCGCCACCGCAGCAGCCTGCGTCGCTGGACGAGATCGTCGTCGCGCTCGTCAGCGTCATCATTGCTGCAATTAAGAGCAGATATTTCATGATTCTCTCCTGTTGAAATTTCTTGAATCCTCGGCTGCGTGAACACGTACGCAGGGCGTGCGCGTTTTGCGCCGAGCCGAACGCCATGGGAGAGAATCAAATCCGCGGCGGCGGAGTCGGCGGCTGTTCGACTCGTGTAGACGCGGTTGCGTCGTCGACTGCAAAAGTGTGGCCGTTCAAACGCGAAGTAAGGAATCGGTCTGAGATCGGGCAGAAAAGAATCAGCGTCGAGCACGAAACGGTGCAGCAACTGCTGCGCTGCGATGTGTCGCCGCTACATCGATCATGGTGCGACGTTTGCTCAGGCATCATTTTGCATCCTGACATTTTGGAGCAGCAATCGGGTGCTTTCGTCACCGTGACCACGTTCGGTCTGGCCACTTCAGGGCATAGAAATGTAGCGAGACAGACAATCAACAAAGCACTCAGCCGGGCTCTGCGCATGACGTCGAAGGTTAACCCCGGTCCGATTCAAATCAAAGCATGCTTTTCGATTTCGACGGATTGGGTTAGATGAACGTTCGCTGATGCAAAAACGTACATTAGCTCTTCTGACGGTGACCGTTTTGTTCGGACTCGAGCTTTCGGGGCGCCAGCCGATTAAATCACCGCCGCCAGTAAAGCAGCCTGCCGAGGTCAGAGTTGTTCGCGCCCGCGATCTCGGCGTGCCCTTCGATGGGACGCCGGGGAAGCTGAACTCGATCACGGACATCCCCGGTGTGGAAGTTGGCTATGCAACCTTGATTAGTGGCGAAGGAAAACTGGAAGTTGGCAAGGGACCGGTGCGCACTGGCGTTACCGCAATCATTCCGCGTGGACACGACTCTCTCAACGACCCGGTTTACGCCGGCCATTTCAGCTTGAATGGCAATGGCGAGATGACCGGCATAGCGTGGGTAGATGAAAGCGGGTTCTTGGAAGGACCCATCGTAATTACGAACACGCACAGTGTCGGTGTCGCGCGTGACGCAGTCATTGCCTGGCGAATCAAACACGGCGCGCCCGACACGACAGGGTACTGGTGGAGTTTGCCTGTCGTCGCGGAAACCTGGGACGGATGGCTGAATGACATCAACGGTTTTCACGTGAAACCGGACGACGTGTTTCATGCGCTGGACACCGCGGATACTGGCGCAATTGAGGAGGGGAGCGTCGGCGGTGGAACAGGGATGATCTGCTACGAGTTTAAAGGCGGAAACGGGACCGCGTCGCGAGAGATTACGATTCGCGCTTCGAAAGACGCTCCACTCCGAACTTTTGTAGTGGGCGTGTTTTTGCAGGCGAACTTCGGCCGGCGGTCGCAGCTGGTGATCGCCGGCGTGCCGATAGGCAAAGAGATTCCCGGTGAAGTTTACAAACAAGAAAGCGGCTCATGCATCGCTGTTGTTGCGACCGATGCACCACTGTTGCCTAACCAATTAAAACGGCTAGCCAGGCGCGTGTCTCTTGGGCTTGCCCGAACGGGAACAGTTTCCGGAA
>Ga0124850_1000199_pt1 | contig 10483 bp, 9 predicted proteins | sample PanSoiMetaGPlot1_FD_97462 | JGI IMG/M metagenome (GOLD analysis project Ga0124850, IMG submission 97462) | Tropical forest soil microbial communities from Panama analyzed to predict greenhouse gas emissions - Panama Soil - Plot 1 (PacBio error... | ecosystem: Environmental > Terrestrial > Soil >...
CACCGCGGGGTCGTAGTCGTCGCCGGTTTTGAGCGGAGGTCGTAGTCGTCGCCGGTTTTGAGCGGAAAATCCGCGCACGCCCGGTCCTTGGTCGCAATCGTGCGCAACCGCAGCGCGCCGACATCGGCGCGTCCCGGCAATTCCGCTTTGGCCAGCACTTCCGACCAGGCGAAAACCGTGCCGCCGGCAAACAGCGGCGCAACGTGGCGGCCGCCGTTGATCGCGGCGAGGTGAAACGCATTGGCAAGCCTGTTGAACGACAGCGCCCGCGCCAGCGAAATGACATGCCCGCCATAGATCAGCCGCCGTCCGAACCGCCCTTTGCCCTCGATGAATTGATTGAAATGAATGCGTGCGGTGTTCTGATAAAGCCGGGTCGCGATCTGATGCTCGGCTTCCTCGACCGTCACCCCATCGACGTGATCGATCCGTTCGCCGACTGCGTAGTCGCCGAAACGGTCTGTGCTGCCGGCGAGCGCGAAGTCATAGGCGGCGACGGCGATCGGCGGGCAGGCTTCGCCTAACAATTTGGGATCAAGCGCGGTCGGCAGGCGCGGGACGTGATCGCCCGGCGCCGGCGCCGCCTCGTCACGCTTGCGCACCATGACCCAGCGCACATATTCGAGCACCGGCGCGCTGTCCTGATTGTAACCTGTGGTGCGTACGTAAACGATGCCGGTCTTCCGGCTCGAATTCTCCTTTAACCCGATCACCTCCGACTGCGCGGCGAGCGTGTCGCCAGGATAAACGGGCTTGCGAAAAAAGCAGTTGGCGTAGCCGAGATTGGCGACCGCGTTGAGCGACACGTCGGGCACGGTCTTGCCGAACACCACATGAAAAACGAGCAAATCATCGAGCGGCGCGCGCGCATAACCGATCGCCTTGGCGAACGCATCGGAGGATTGCACCGCAAAGCGCGGGCCGAACAACCCGGTATACAACGCCGCGTCGCCGGTGGTCAGCGTCCGCGGCGTGGCGTGCCGGATAACCTGTCCGACGCGGAAATCCTCAAAAAAATTGCCGGGACTGTTCTTGGACATGACTTCACGTCGCTTCGACGGTATACGGCTGGCCGGCGGCGACCGGCATTCCGCTTGCCGTTTCTGCACCTGTCTTAACCGGCCCGGCGGACCGGGGAAAGCGTCCCGCTGACTGACGGGAATGTGAGCGGAATCTGACCGGCCGTTTTGCTAAAGCTGCGCCGCCACGTGACTGGATAGTATGAGCACCGAAGCTGCATCTCATTCTGCGCGCCTGCACGCGCCCGCGACCAGCGGACCCGTGATCCATCCGCGCTGGGTGCGCATCACGCATTGGATCAATGCGCTGGCGATGTTCGTGATGATCGGCTCGGGCTGGCAGATTTACGACGCCTCGCCGCTGTTCGATTTCCTCAATTTCCCGCCCGCGCTGGCGCTCGGCGGATGGCTTGCCGGGGCGCTGTTGTGGCACTTCGCCGCCATGTGGCTCCTGGTCATCAATGGCGTCGTCTATGTCACGCTCGGTTTCGCTACTGGGCGCTTCCGCCGCAAGCTGTTGCCGATCTGGCCGCGCGCCGTGCTCAGCGATTTCTTTGCCGCCTTGCGCGGGCGGCTCTCGCATGACGATCTGACCGTCTACAATTCGGTGCAGCGGCTGCTCTATGCCGGCGTGCTTATGGCCGGCGTCGTCATCGTTCTGTCCGGGCTGTCGATCTGGAAGCCGGTGCAATTCAAGTACCTTACCGTGTTATTCGGTGGCTACGACATCGCGCGCTATGTGCACTTCTTCGCCATGACGGCGATCGTGGCTTTTCTGACAATCCATGTCGTGCTGGCGTTGCTCGTGCCAAAAAGCCTGCGCGCCATTATCTTGGGGCGGTAAAGGAAAGCCCTGATGCCCCAGAAGCGCAAAGCGCCACCCGGTGTCGATGCCAAGCTCCTGATCAAGGATGCGGCGAAACTATTGCCGCAACCGTCGCGCCGGCTGTTTCTGCGCGGCGCCTTTAGCCTCGGCTCGCTGGCAATGCTGACCGGCTGCGATATCATCGACGGGCCGACCGCCGAGAATGCTTTGCGCGTCGTGTCGCGGTTTAACGACTGGGTCCAGGCGCTGCTGTTCAGTGCGACCACGCTGGCGCCGGAATTTCCGGAAAGCGCGATCACGCGGCCGTTTCCGTTCAACGCCTATTATTCGCTCGACGAAGCGCCGGATATCGACGGCGACAACTATCGGCTCGAGATCGGCGGGCTCGTTGACAACAAGAAGCCGTGGACGCTTGCTGAGCTCAACGGCTTGACGCAGGTGTCGCAGATCACCCGGCTCGTTTGCGTCGAAGGCTGGAGCGCCATCGGCTCGTGGCAGGGCGTGCGGCTGTCCGATTTCCTCAAGCTGATCGGCGCCGATTTGAGCGCAAAATATGTCTGGTTCCAGTGCGCGGAGGGCTATTCCAACACCATCGACATGCCAACCGCCTTGCATCCGCAAACGCAATTGGCGCTCAAATTCGATCACCAGACCTTGCCGACGGCTTACGGGTTTCCGATCAAGATTCGCATTCCAACCAAGCTCGGGTTCAAGAATCCGAAATACGTCACCGCGCTGTGGGTGCAGAACAACGACGCCGGCGGCTATTGGGAGAACCAGGGCTATAATTGGTTCAGCGGGCTTTGAGGAATTTAAAAGCGTGGCAATATCCGCTTTCAGAGGTAAAGCGGACATCGCCACGAAGGGCCCCAACTTCGGCTATTGACCCAAAGCAGACATCACGATCCGGTGATAGCAGCGTACATTGCACATGCTTGGCTCTCTCGACTAACTCCAAGGTGTATGCCCCGCGCAATATCATGCGGACGGAGATCGGCCTTATGAAATTGCTTGCTGCCAGCATTGGACTTTCCCTTCTCACGTCAGGTGCCCTCGCCCAGTCTCCCTATGCCGGAATGCAGACCCGGCCGATCAAGGCGCTGTCCGAGCAACAGGTCGCGGACCTCAAGGCAGGACGCGGGATGGGCTTGGCGCTTCCCGCCGAACTCAATGGCTATCCCGGCCCGATCCACGTGCTTGAGCTTTCGGACCAGCTCGGGCTGTCCGCTGAACAAAAGGCTCGCGTTAAGGAGCTGTCTGAATCGATGAAGGCGGAAGCCGTGCCGCTCGGGGCGAAGCTTCTGGATCAAGAGGCGGCGCTAGATCAGCAATTCGCCAGCCATTCGATCACGCCAGAGATCCTGAAGGTCCAGACAGCGCAGATCGGCGCAACTCAAGCCGAATTGCGGAACACGCACCTCAAGTACCATCTGCAAACCGCGCAAATCCTCTCAGCGGAGCAAATGCAGCGCTATTCAATGCTTCGGGGCTATGGTTCTGAATCCCAAACGCAACACCATCACAACATGCAATAACGATCGGCCGTCAGTTGCCTAAAAGGGACCCCCGTAAGATCGATTTCCAAGAGACACGTGCAATGCGAAGCGCAATTGCCGCTCTGTCGTTGCTTTTCTTGACTGTCAGTGCAGCGGCCGCGTACGCACATGCCACTCTTGCGCATGCAAGCCCATCGGTCGGCTCGACCATGAGCGCAGCTCCGCACGAGGTGATACTTACGTTTACAGAGAGTATAGAGGCGGCTTTCTCGAACCTCACGGTGATGGACGCGAGCGGCACCACAGTCAGCGAGGGCAAGGCGCAAGTCAGCGACAACACAATGCGTATCAGTCTCAAGCCCTTGAATTCGGGACTCTACAAGGTGAATTGGCGTGCGGTGTCGACGGATACCCACAAGATCGAGGGCAGTTTTACATTTCGTATCGATGCCCAATGATGTCGCTTATTGGCACAAAGCGGACATGGCGCAGCGTCTGTCTCATGTCCGCTTTTGGGAGCAAAAGCGGACAATAGCCAAACCTTTTTGACTGGCAGTTTTGTGGGTACACGCCCTAGTACGCCGCTCTGAAATTGTCGTCTTTGCTGCCCGCGCCGAAGCCAAGCTTGCCAAGCCGCGTGGCGGCCTTTAGCAATCGACGCCTTGTTTCACGGGGCGTTCTGCATGGCTCGTTACCAGCTCCTTCTCCTCGCCGGCGACGGCATCGGCCCGGAAGTGATGGCCGAAGTCAAACGGCTCCTGTCCTTTTATGCCGCAAAGGGCGTCGCTGAATTCGACATCGAGGAGGACCTGGTCGGCGGCGCCGCCTACGACGCGCACCAGATGGCGATCACCGATGCCACCATGGCGAAAGCGCATGCCGCGGATGCGGTGATCTTCGGCGCGGTGGGCGGGCCCAAATGGGACAAGGTGCCGTTCGAGGCACGGCCCGAAGCCGGCTTGTTGCGGCTGCGCAAGGAGCTCGGCCTGTTCGCCAATATCCGGCCGGCGATCGTCTATCCAGCACTGGCCGACGCTTCCAGTCTCAAGCGCGAAGCGGTCGAGGGGCTCGATATCGTGATTCTGCGCGAGCTCACCGGCGGAGTTTATTTCGGCGAGCCCAAGACCATCACCGATCTCGGCAACGGCCAGAAGCGCGCCGTCGATACCCAGGTCTACGATACCTACGAGATCGAGCGCATCGCTCGCGTCGGCTTCGAACTGGCGCGTCGGCGGCGCAACAAGCTCACTTCGATGGAAAAACGCAACGTGATGAAGACGGGCGTGCTGTGGCACGAGATTGTAGAGACGTTGCACAAGCGCGAGTACAAGGACGTGCAGCTCGAACATATGCTGGCGGATGCCGGCGGCATGCAGCTGGTGCGCTGGCCGAAGCAGTTCGACGTGATCGTCACCGATAATTTGTTTGGTGACATGCTGTCGGACGTCGCGGCGATGCTGACTGGATCGCTCGGCATGCTGCCATCGGCCTCGCTCGGCGAGGTCGATCCCAGGACCAAGCGGCGCAAGGCGATGTATGAGCCGGTGCATGGCTCGGCGCCGGACATCGCCGGCAAAGGCATGGCCAATCCGATCGCCATGCTCGCCTCGTTCGGCATGGCCTTGCGCTATTCCTTCAATATGGCGAAAGCGGCCGATGCGCTCGATGCCGCGATCGCCGCGGTGCTGGCCAAGGGGCTGCGCACCGCCGATATCAAATCCGCAGGCGCCAAAGTGGTTAGCACCGCGGAAATGGGCGCGGCCATCGTTGGCGAACTGGAGCGGGCGGTCGGCTAAATTAGACGGCTGTTCAACCAAAGACGTGGATGGCCGGAACAAGTCCGGCCATGACGAGCGGATGCATGCCGTTCAATCTTTCTGGAAAACCAGATTGGGGCCGAAATCCTCCGCGAGGCGGAATCCGGCCGCGGACATGAGCGCAGTCGTGTCTTCGCGCGCTTCCAGCACTTCGATCTGCACGAACCCGCGATTGTCGCGCAGCGTGCGCGCCATGCCGGCCAGCACCTTCCGTTCATAGCGCTCGACGTCGATCTTGATGGCGAGGGTTTGGCCGGTAAGCGTCACAAAGTCATCGAAGCGCACGACCTCGACGTCGTAGCCTTGTCCTTGCGGAGCAGTCTCGACGATCTGCGAGAGACCGATATCGCGTTCCGGTCCGGGCACCAGCCAAAATCGGCCGGGCTCGGCGCCGAGCGCCAGCGGATGGATTTCCAGATTGGCGTCGAGCAGGCCGTTGATCAAGAGATTGGCGCCAAGATGAACACGATTGCGGCGATCGGGCTCGAACAGGATGGCGCGCGGCACCAGCCGGTTCTTCATGAGGATGCAAGTGTAGAGCCCGAGATTGGCGCCGACATCGATGAAGATGTCGGGTTTGATCGCAGCGGCGCTGCGCATGAAATTTTTCAATTCGCCATGCTCGGCAATCTTGGCGGAGATTTCGAGGCCGCCGACATTGGCCGAGCGCACCAGAAACTCGGCGCCGAAATAACGGCAGATGAAATAGCGGCCGCGATGGACGAGTTTATTGTATGGGCTGTAGAAGCGGCGCCGGACTTTGTTGCGCCAGCGTGACGCGAGCTTCATTGCCCCATCCCCACTTCGCTCATGCGTCGTGGCGCGCCGGACAGGGCGCCGTCCGGACCTGTCTAAAACGGGGTGTTTGGACTAAGGCCGGTGCCGTCGAAAGCGCTGGGCAGGGGACGCCGACCGGTACCCTGAAAGTCCGGTCCATAGAACCAATTCGGCCGGCCGGGGTCGCCGCCGGGCGGCAGGACGTAGTCCCGGAAGCTGCGATCGCCGACCGACACTTCGGTCCCGGTGTCGAGATAGGAGCGCCGCCGCGGGATCACGATGACCCTGCTGTGGCCATTGCCGTCGGGAATGATTGTCGTGGTCGGCTGGATGATGGTGCCGCTGGCGGAGCGCTCGACGACCGGCGCGGGCGGCTGCTTTTTGGCGGCTGCGGCCGGCATCGCACCGGCGGCAAGCACCACGGCAAGCAGCCCGCTGAAGATGGCACCGGGAAGCGGACGCACAAGACAAGACATGGTCCCTCGCTATCGTTGTGGCCAATCTAGCCTGATTTGCCGACCGGCAACAGCACCGTGAATAACCCTCACTGCCGCCACAGGTTTCAAGCTCTGGACCGGCGCTGGTAGGCACCAGGCTGGCTGCCGCATCTGTGATTTGGGCTGGAGCGCCTATATTCCCGGGACCCAGCGTTGTGTTTGCGTGTGTTCTCGCTTAGAAGCGCTTCCGCTCGGTTTGCCGCCCGGTGCGGGCGGCCCTTTGTTCGGTGGAGAGTTAAGGATGGGTTACAGCATCGCCGTGGTCGGTGCGACCGGCAATGTCGGCCGGGAAATGCTCGGGATTCTGGCCGAGCGGTCGTTCCCCGCCGACGAAATCGTGGCGCTCGCTTCGCGCAGGAGCCAGGGCGTGGACGTGTCCTATGGCGAACGCACGCTGAAGGTCAAAGCGCTCGAACACCATGATTTCTCCGGTACCGACATCTGCCTGATGTCGGCGGGCGCGGCGGTATCGAAAGAGTACTCGCCAAAGATCGCCGCCGCCGGCGCAGTCGTAATCGATAATTCGTCGGCGTGGCGCTACGATTCCGACGTCCCCCTGATTGTGCCTGAGGTCAATGCCGACGCGGTCGCCGGTTTTCGCAAGCGCGGCATCATTGCCAATCCGAATTGCTCGACGGCGCAGCTCGTCGTCGCGCTCAAGCCGCTGCACGACCGCGCCAGAATCAAGCGCGTGATCGTCGCCACCTATCAGTCGGTGTCCGGCGCCGGCAAGGAGGCGATGGACGAGCTGTTCACCCAGACCAAGGCGGTGTTCCAGATCGACGAGGTCGCGGCGAACAAATTTCCGAAGCGAATCGCATTCAATTTGATCCCGCAGATCGACGTCTTCATGGAGGACGGCTACACGCGCGAAGAATGGAAGATGGTGGTCGAGACCAAGAAGATTCTCGATCCTAAGATCAAGTTGACCGCGACCTGCGTGCGCGTTCCGGTCTTCATCAGCCACTGCGAAGCGGTGAACGTCGAGTTCGAGCAACCGATCACGGCCGATGAAGCGCGCGAGCTATTGCGCAATGCCCCGGGCTGCCTGGTGATCGATTCGCGCGAGCCCGGCGGCTACGTGACGCCATATGAGGCGGTCGGCGAGGACGCCACCTATATCAGCCGCGTTCGTGACGACGCCACGGTCGAGAACGGGCTGTCGATGTGGGTTGTCACGGACAATTTGCGCAAAGGCGCAGCGCTCAATGCCATTCAGATCGCCGAGTGCCTGGTCAACCGCAAGCTGATCACAGCCAAGCGCAAGGCGGCGTAGCGACTGGGCTACGTGTCCCGGGCGCAGCACGGCACAAGTGATGCGCTGCTGAACCGGGACCTTTACATACTCCGAGTTTGCTACGATCCCGGATCTGCGGTGCACCGCTGTCGCGCTGCACCCCGTCCGGGAAACTGACGCGTAGCAAGCCGAGCGAAGCCTTGGCGTGACGCTAGGGAGAATGGGGTCATGACCGTCCGGCCGCGCCGTAGCGTGCTGTATATGCCCGGATCAAACGCGCGCGCGCTGGAAAAAGGGCGCGATCTGCCGGCCGACGGTCTCATTCTCGATCTCGAAGACGCGGTGGCGCCGGAGGCCAAGGTGCAGGCGCGCGAAGCAGTCGTCAAAGCATTGCGGCAAGGCTTCGGCGAGCGCGAAGTGCTGGTGCGCATCAACGGGCTTGATACGCGCTGGTGGGTCGAGGACATCGACGCTGCCGCTGCCGCCCACCCCGATGGCGTGCTGGTGCCCAAAATCTCCTCGCCGCGGCAATTGCAGGATCTCGCGGCGCGGCTTGTCGATATGGGCACCGATCCGCATGTCCGCGTCTGGGCGATGATGGAAACGCCGCTCGCCATGCTTAACGTCCGCGACATTGCCGCTGCCGCGCTCGATTCAGAGACACGGCTTGCCGGTTTCGTGATGGGCACCAACGATCTCGCCAAAGATACGCGCGCTCATCTCGTTGCCGGCCGCGGGCCGATGGTGCCGTGGTTGATGAATTGCGTCGCCGCCGCGCGCGCCTACGGGCTCGATATTCTCGATGGCGTTTACAACGACATCGGCGACGCGGAAGGATTCGCCGCGGAATGCCGGCAAGCACGCGATTTCGGTTTCGACGGCAAGACCCTCATTCATCCGCGCCAGATCGAGCCCTGCAATGTGGCTTTCTCGCCGAGCCCGGAAGAGGTCGAGATGGCGCGCAAAATCCTCGCCGCGTTCGATTCGCCGGAAAACGAAAACAAGGGGGTGCTGCAAGTCGACGGCCGCATGGTCGAGCGCCTGCACGCCGAGATGGCGCGACGCACAGTGGCCATCGCCGACGCGATCACGAAAAGAACGCAGCCGGCTTAAGTTTCCGCGGCAGTCCCAAATTTCGAGCGCGTTAGGAACCTGGGCGATGGGTGCGAGCTTGTTTGCAATAGGCTCGCAGCCGACGATCGAGCCCGCGGAAACGGCCAGCGAGCTTACCGCAGGCTCTTAGCGGGGAAGCGCCACACCCTGTCAGTATGTTTTAGTTTCCGTTGCAGCCGAAGGCTGCCAGCGCCGCGGGCCCGGGTGCGCTGTTCAGTTGTCTTATTGACCTGCTAGTTTGACAACTCATTGTTGATGACTTGCAAAATGTACTCGCGATCCTCTTCCATCAAAAAATGCGAACCCTTGCGCACATAATTGGTGAACTTGCCGCAGGTGTGCTGACGCCATCCGGCCGAGTCTTCTTCTGAAACCCACGGGTCGACATCGCCGACAAAACTGCTGATCGGAAAAGAAAACGGCTGCGCAGGCTGATAGTTATAATTGAACGCCATGCCAAACTCGGCGCGGATGGTAGGCAATAACAGCTTCCTTAACTTCGGGATGCCCAACATCTTGTCGGCGGCCGGGGTATCGAATTGACGCACGATATCTACAAAGATTTCGTCGGCCTGGGCATAAGGCGGGACTCTAATGTCAAACTCCTTATGCAGCATCATGTCGTAAACCAGATTGTCCTCAAACTCACCTTTGCGCTTTAACAGATGCGGCGGTCTCACGCCGCAGGCAAAGACGTGCTTGATGAACCCCGCACTCCCGTTAGGCAGCGCACAAAGCGTCGCATACATCGTCAATCCGCCCAAGCAGTGGCCAAAAAAAGCCGACGGTCTGTCCAACCACTCAAGCAATTCCGGCAACATGCATGCGACGAAACTATCCATATTATCGATCGGCGGTTCATTGATGCGAGTGCCGCGTCCTGGCGGCTCGATGGCCACGATCTCTACGGACCCATCGAGCAATTGCGGCCAAGCGCGGAACGACACGACGCCGCCGCCAGCATAGGGAAAGCAAAACAAACGGGCTTTCGCGGCGGGGTTGGGCTGGGGCGCGATCAACCACTTTGGCGCTCTGCGCAACGCGGGACCGTTGCTAACGTCGGCCTTTGGATTAATTACTTCACTGGCTCCATTTCCGTTGCCGACGGCTGAGGCGTTGTTTGCAATTGCAACGCGTTGTTCGAGCTGCGCCGGTAAAGGCGTAAAGGGCGGCGCCTGTATAGGCGCACCATCAATCTCATCATCGCTCGATCTCACCGATCCCGGGTGTTCATTATTCGCCGTGGCCGTAATGGCCGGCGCGCTTGCGGTGACATTCGCCGCTGCGACGTCTGCGGTGCCGCGCAGCTGGTTGCGTTCTGTGGAGAAGCTGCCGACCAACTCGCGAAACACACCGTCGACGAGCTGGTTAATCGTCGGTCCGCTGATGAGTTCGGCAATTGGGACTGGAAGACCGAACTCGTCTTCGAGGCTATTCGACAAACTGACCGACATCAACGAGTCGAGGCCGATTTCGTTTAACGGCTGATCCGGGTCGATCGCCTCGGAGAAACCGAGTTTGACCGCGATGTGCTGTTGTAGCCTGTTCAACAGGTGGTGACGCGTGTGGCCGTTTACTACGCCATACGGTGCATCCGGCGTGACGCTTCCTTGGGCAAATTTCGCTGCTGTAGAGTCCTCATTCCCATTCACAAGCTCCGCCAAGAAAGGGGACTTGCCGGTCTTGCCGGCATAAGTCGGC
>Ga0124850_1000200_pt1 | contig 10472 bp, 9 predicted proteins | sample PanSoiMetaGPlot1_FD_97462 | JGI IMG/M metagenome (GOLD analysis project Ga0124850, IMG submission 97462) | Tropical forest soil microbial communities from Panama analyzed to predict greenhouse gas emissions - Panama Soil - Plot 1 (PacBio error... | ecosystem: Environmental > Terrestrial > Soil >...
CCGGATATATTTACCGCGATCCGTCCTGTAACGAGGCTTCTCACCGGACGGGGTGATTGGTGGATTGGTGGACGAGCTGGGCAGACGCGCGCTCGTCGTGGAGGACGACGCCGACCTCGGCGTGCTGCTTGTCGAGGTGCTGAGCCAGGCCGGCTTCGCGGTGCAGTCCACGGCCTTCGGTCGCGACGCGGTGGCACTCGTCAAGCGCGCCGATCCGGACCTGGTGACCCTCGATCTCGGACTGCCCGACCTCGACGGTGTCGAAGTCTGCCGGCAGCTGCGGGCTGCCGGTAGCGACGCATACGTCATCATGCTGACCGCCCGCGACGACGAGATCGACCGGCTGATCGGCCTCGAGATCGGCGCCGACGACTATCTGAGCAAGCCGTTCAGCCCGCGCGAGTTGCGTGCCCGGGCGATGGCGATGATGCGCAGACCTCGCCGCGTCGACCGTGCGGCTACACCAGGTTCGCCAGCCATCCTGCGGTTCGGCAGACTTACAGTCGACCTGGACAGTCGCATCGCGCTGCTCGGTGACGAAGAAGTCGACTTGACCCGAACAGAGTTCGACCTGCTGGCAGCGCTGCTGTCCGGTCCCCGGCGGGTGTGGACGCGTGAATCATTGCTCAATCGGGTATGGGGCACCAACTGGACGCGTGACGCGCACCTGGTCGAGGTCCACGTCGGGAACCTGCGCCGCAAGCTCGGGGACGACTCGCGAAACGGCCAGTGGATCCGCACCGTCCGCGGCGTCGGTTACCGGCTCGGGCCCGGCGCCTGAGCGTCATGCGCCACCAGTGCGACGGCGCGGTAGGACAGTTCGACGAGGAACGCGCCGCAGGCTCCGATCGCGCCGGCGAGAGCTAGCCGCTGCCATGTCACGTCGAGCAGGAAGATGCCATGGCCGAGCGCCGGCACGGCGACGATCAGCGCCACGGCGCCGATCATGGTCGCCACCAATGCGAGCTTCCAGCCGGCGAGTGGCCGGGCAAGAATGACGAGCGTCCACATGGAGACGATCAGGACGACGAGCGTGGCGGTGGTGCGGCCCTCGGCCACGGTGGCCGGTGCCTCGATCATCCGGGTGGCCCGGTAGCCCAGATACGCCGCGACCCCGGTGACGACACCAGTGGGTATGGCGAAACGCAGGACGCGCTGCAAGAAGCCGGGAACGTAGCGGCGCCGGTTCGGGCCGAGCGCCAGTACGAATCCAGGTACGCCGATCGTTACCGCCGAGATCAGGGTGAGCTGGATCGGCGCGAGCGGGTACGCCGATAGCGTCACCGCCGTGATCAACGCCAGCACGAGTGAGTAGACGTTCTTGACCAGGAACAGGTTGGACGCCCGTTCGATGTTGGCGATCACGCGCCGACCCTCGGCCACCACGTCGGGCAGGTGCGAGAAGCGGCCGTCCAGCAGTACGAGCTGGGCAACGGCCCGGGTTGCAGGCGAACCGTTTCCCATTGCCACGCCGATATCCGCGTCCTTCAGCGCAAGCGCGTCGTTCACCCCGTCGCCCGTCATAGCGACGACATGGCCCCGACTCTGCAACGCGGCCACCACGGCGCGCTTCTGCTGCGGCGTGACCCGTCCGAACACCGACTGCTCCTCGAGGATCGTCGCGAGCTTGTCCGTGTCGGCCGGCAGCGTGCGGGCATCGACGGCATCGGCGGCGCTGTCGACTCCCGGTACGCCAACGGCCGTTGCGACGGCACCCACCGTGCGGGGGTTGTCGCCGGAGATCACCTTCAAGCCCACGCCCTGCTCGGTGAAGTAGCGCAGCGTGTCGTGAGCATCGGGACGAATCCGCTCGGCAAGGATCACGAGCGCCGCCGGCGCCAAGTCGGCCGGCAGCGTGGCGTCGCTATTGTCGGCACCTGGCCGCTTCTCGGAGCGGGCCAGCAGCAACACGCGACGGCCCTCCGCGGCCAGGTCGTCGGCGCGCGTCCGCGCGTCCTGCTGCGCCGGGGATGACGGCATGGGCAGCACCATCTCCGGTGCGCCGAACACCCAGGTTCCATGCCCGTCTGCGGTGACCGCCGACCACTTGCGAGCTGATGAGAACGGCACCTCGCCCGTCGCCTGCCACGACGTGGACGGGAACGCCGTAGCCACGGCGGCGGCAGTGGCGTTAGCCGAATCACCCGTGGTGAGCAGGGCCAGGGCGTCACCGTACGGCAACGTATCGAGCGGTTCGACCCGATCGAAGGCGACGTCGCCCTGCGTGAGCGTGCCGGTCTTGTCGAGGCAGACGACGTCGACCCGGGCCAGCCCTTCGACGGCGGGCAGCTCCTGCACCAGTGTCTGTTTACGCGCCAGGGTCAGGGTGCCGAGCATGAACGCCAAGCTGGTGAGCAGTACCAGCCCTTCGGGCACCATGCCGACCAGTGCTGCGACCGTGCCGGTCACCGCATCCTGCCACCCGTGGTTGTCCTTGCTGCGGAACTGGCTCCACAACAGGATCGGCCCGACGATCAGCATCATGACGGAGATCCATCGCAGCAGCGTGTTCGTCCCGGCGACCAGCTCAGAATGCGTGACCGTGAAGCGGCGCGCCTCGGTGGCGAGCTTGGTCGCGTACGCATCGGCGCCGACCGCTGTCGCCTGGAAACGTCCCTGCCCGGCCACCACGATCGAGCCGGAACGCACTTCGTCTCCCGGCTCTTTGGCGATCGGGTCGGACTCGCCGGTGAGCAGCGACTCGTCCACCTCCATGCCGGACGCGGCCGTGACCACGCCGTCTGCCGGCACCTGATCACCGGAGCGGATCTCCAGCATGTCGTCCTGGACGACGTCGCCGACGTCGAGGTCGACAACCGTACCGCCGCGTACGGCCCGGGCGTGGGGCGCGTTCAGCACGGCGAGCCGGTCCAGGGTGCGCTTGGCGCGCAATTCCTGGAAGATGCCGATCGCCGAGTTGGCGATGATCACTAGGCCGAACAGGCCGTTCTGCCATCGGCCGGTGGTCAGAATGATCACGAACAGGGTCAGCAGCAGGCCGTTGAAGACGGTGAAGACGTTCGCGCGGACGATCTCCCCGACCGTGCGGCTGGTGCGGCTCTCGACCGCGTTGGTCCGCCCGGCGGCCACCCGCTCGGCCACCTCGGCATCGGTTAGGCCGGTCGCGGGCGTACGGAACTCGTCCACGGCAACGGACACGCACCGTGCATACCATGGCGATGCTGTGAGCGGCACCATGACTGTGCCCCGAGGGCTACCAAACCGGAACTACTCCACGGGTCGATCACGGCTGTGCGGTCGTAGCCGCCCGGTGTGGTGGTCCTACCGTTGAGCCACGACGAAGTGAGGTGGTCGGTGATGAGCGCGTTCACGGTCGACATGGCCAATCGGCCCGGCGAATTGGCACGCTTGTGCGGGGTCCTTGCCGACCGGGGCGTCAACCTCGTCGTGTGCGGGGTCGCGCACGGCGACAGTGGCACCGTGGCCTTCATCGCGGACGACGAGGACGTGGTTCGCGAGGCGCTCCAGGACGCGGAGATCGACTACGCGGAACGGAACGCGATCACCGTGCGGCTGGAGAATGTGCCGGGCGCGGGGGCAGCCGTGTTCCAGGCGCTACTCGAGGCGAACGTCAACATCGACGTCTTCTTGCCGGTGCGGATCGTCGACGACCAGTTCTACGCGGTGATCTGCCCGGACAACATCCCGGCGGCGCTGGTGGCACTCGGCGACCAGGTCGTCTCCGACTGATCGTCGCGGTGCGAGCCCGGCCGGCAGTCCTCGATCGTCGCGGCCAGCAGCTCGCGCAGCACCCGGTCGGCGTCCGGCACGCGTGCCTGCGCGATCCCGCAGACGGCGTAGTCGACGATCGAGGGGGCGGTGTGCCGGCGAAAGACGCGGCGGGAAACAACGCCGTCGCGCCCGTAGCGCTGTGCCCACGCTGCGGCGCCCGGCACAAGCGCCAGGGCTTCGTGGCTCTCCCGCCGAAGCGGCGCCGTCGGCCGTCCGTCCAGCTCGGCGAGCAGCTGCTCGCACGTCAGCACCGCGACGGCCAGCACCCGCTGCCACTCCTCGGGCGCAATCGGCAGCGCAGTCTGCGCGGCGCGAAGCGCAATGCGCGCATCGACGTGCAGATCCGCGCCGGTCACGCCGATCACGTCCGGAACGAGTTCGACCAACTCCTGACGCCCGTCGTCGGACACGTGATCGTTCACTTGCCGCGCGAGCTCGGCGAGCAACGGGTGCGTGCAGGCCGGATGGTCGCTCCATCGCTCGCCGGCGAGGTAGGACGCGTACTCCATGAAGCACGCACCTCGTCGCGGGCTGCGGTGCTTTCCGCGAGATAGCCGCGGGAGAAAGTCGGTCTGATCGGTCAACATGCCAACCACCTCGCAGCGCTTGCGCCGATGGATCTCAGCCGATGGATCTCAATTGTGCAGGACAGCCGCCCCGCTGAAACCCCCATGAGCCAGATCGGCCAAGGCGCGTGGCGCGTCGCCCATCGGATAAGGCACCGTCGTCGCGCGGATACCGAACCGCTCCGCGAGCGCGAGGAACTGCTCGCCGTCATGGCGTGTATTGGCGGTGACGCTGCGTAGGCGGCGTTCGTGGAACAACTCGGCGTCGTAGTTCAGGGCCGGGATGTCAGAGAGCCAGATGCCGGCCACCGCCAGCGTCCCGCCTGCGTCGAGCGCACGCAGCGCGACCGGCACGAGCTCCCCGGCCGGCGCGAACAGGATCGCGCCGTCGAGCGGCTCTGGTGGCGCGTCGGCGGCCTCGCTGACCGAGTCGGCGCCCAGTTCGCGAGCTAGTTCGCGGTTGCCGGCGCCTCGGGTGAGCACGTGCACCCGCATCCCCTCGTGCAGCGCGATCTGCGCGGTCAGGTGCGCGCTGCCGCCGAAGCCGTAGATCCCGAGGCGCCCGCCAGGCGGGACTGCAGCCGCCCGCAGTGCGCGATAGCCGATGATGCCGGCGCACAGCAGGGGAGCCGCGTGCTCGTCGCTGACGTTGCCTGGTAACGCGTACGCGAACCGCTCGTCGACGAGGCACACGTCGGCGTATCCGCCGTCGACGTCCCAGCCGGTGAATGTCGGCGCGACGCAGAGGTTCTCGTCGCCGCGGCGGCAGTACCGGCAGGTGCCGTCGGTGCCGCCCAGCCAGGCGACGCCCACCCGGTCGCCGATCGCGAAGCGTGTCGCCGCAGTGCCAGCAGCATCTACGCGGCCGACCACCTCGTGCCCCGGCGTCGTGGCCGGTCGGTGCGGCGGCAAGTCACCCTCGGCAAGGTGCAGGTCGGTGCGGCACACCCCGCAGCAGCTGACCCGTATCCGCACCTGTCGCGACCCCGGCTCGGGCAGCTCGCGCGTGATGCGACGCAGTGGCTGCTCGTCCATCGGAGCAACGTGATCCACTACCCAGGCATCCATGTCGGCCATTGTGCGTGTCATGCTGCCCGCCATGCCGATGTTCGACATGACCGGCCCGGAATTGCGTGCCCACCGTAGTGACGTCACGCCACCCGATGACCTGCAGCAGTTCTGGGCCGGGACGCTCGCGGCGGCACGGGCGTTCGGCGGTACCCCGACGCTGACGCCCACCGCAACGCCGCTGCGGCTGATCGAGACGTTCGACGTGACGTTCCCCGGATACGCCGGCGACCCGATCAAGGCGTGGCTGCACCGCCCGGCCGGGGCGTCCGAGGCGCTGCCCTGCGTGGTCGAGTACCGCGGGTACGGGGGCGGACGCGGGCTGGCACACGAGGTCGTGCACTGGGCGGTCGCCGGCTACGCGCACTTCGTCATGGACAGCCGCGGCCAGGGCTCGGATTCCACGACCGGGGAGACGCCGGACCCGCACCCGAGCACCGTCGCCCAGCCCGGGGTGATGACCCGCGGGATCCTCGACCGCGACACGTACTACTACCGGCGGCTGTTCACCGACGCGGTGCGCGCGGTGGATGCGGTGCGCGCGCTGCCGCAGGTCGACGCCACGCGGGTCGCTGTGGCCGGGGCGAGCCAGGGCGGCGGGATGTCGCTCGCGGTTGCCGGGCTCGTCCCTGACCTGGTCGGCGTGATGACCGACGTTCCATACCTGTGCGACATCCGACGGGCCACCGAGATCGGTGACAAGGAGCCGTACGGCGAGATCGTCCGATACCTCAAGGCACATCGAGACCAGGTCGATCAGGTCTTCGAGACGTTGCGCTACTTCGACGGCGCCGTGCTCGCGACACTGGCCACGGCGCCCGCGCTGTTTTCGGTGGCCCTGATGGACGAGATCTGCCCACCGTCCACGGTGTACGCCGCATACAACGCCTATGGCGGGCCGAAGGAGATCCGTGAGTACGCCTATAACGAGCACGAGGGCGGCGGACCGTTCCACGATCTCGCTCGGCTGACCTGGCTCGCCGCGCTGCTTCCCGCCCCGTCTGCACCGTCTTCCCCGTCATGATCTTGGACTTGTGGCTGCTATGCGACCGCAAGTCCAAGATCACGGCGAAAGGGGGGCGGGTGCTCAGCTGTGGGCAGCGAGCCAGGCGACGATGTCGTCCAGGACGGCGTCCTTGTTCGGTTCGTTGTGCGACTCGTGGTAGCCGCGGTCGTACACCTTGACGGTCAGGTCGGCGGTTCCGGCATGGGCCGCGACGAACTCGGTGGTGCTGGGCGACACCAGCTTGTCGGCCGACCCGTGGATCAGCAGCAGCGGCAGCCGCAACGCCTCGAGGCGCGGCTGCATCGCCAGCGTGGTGCGCAGGATCTCGGCGCCCGTGCGGGCGCGCAGCTTGCCGACGTGGTTCAGCGGGTCGGTGCGGTAGTCGCGGACAACGTCCGGATCACGGCTGATCGTCGCCGGGTCGATGCGCATCACGCCGAGATTGGGGGTGAAGCGCGACAGCAGCCCAGATGCCGCCCGCTGCATCGGGTTGCCGGCATTGACGTCCACGGCCGGGGCCGACAGGACGGCACCGCGCAGCTCAATCGGCGTCCCGGTGATGTACTGCAACGCGATCAGCCCGCCCAGACTGTGCCCGTACACGAACACCGGCACGCCGGGATGCCGCTCGGCGGCCAGCCGGGCCACGGCGTCGACCCCGGCGACCGTCTCTTCCATCGAGCCGATGTTGCCGCGTGTTCCGGGAGATCGGCCGTGTCCGGGGTGGTCGACGGCGTAGACCGGGTACCCGGCGGCAGCCAGCCGGGCGCCCACGTGCGCGTAGCGGCCACCATGCTCGTGCACCCCGTGGACGAGAACGACGACGCCCCGCACGGGGGCGCCGTCGTCAGTCCATGCTTGCCAATATTGTCCGTCGCGCAGCGTGCCCTCGGTGTGCATGCGCACCTTCATACCGCGAACGGCTATCAGGCGGCAGCTGGCGCCAGCTCTGGCTCGCCGGCCGGCACCGCAGCCGGCGCGCGGAGCGTCGCGGCCGCGATCAGCGCGGCTGATACGGCGAGCAGGGCACCGATCAGGTACGCCAGGTGGTAGCCGGAATTCAGTGCGGACATCGCCTCGTGTCCGTGAGCGCGCAGCCCGTCCGTCCGCTCCGCGGCCAGTGTGGACAGGACCGCGAGGCCTATGGCGCCGCCGACCTGCACCGTGGTGTTGACCAGTCCGGACGCCAGCCCCGAGTCTTCCGGCGTCGCGCCGGACATCGCGAGCTGCATCAGCGACGGGAACGCAAGCCCGGCACCGAAGCCGATCAGCAGCATCGGTGGCACCACGTCGGTGGCGAAGTGCCCGTTCACCGGGGCGTGCGCGAACAGCGCCAGCCCGGCGGCGATGATCAGCAGGCTGACCACCACGGCCCGCTGCGTGCCCAGGCGGGCCACGATCGGCGCCCCGAAGCGCAGCGACGTCGCTCCCATCACCACGCTCGCCGGCAGGAACGCCAGGCCGACGCCCAGCGCGTCGTAGCCCAGCACCTGCTGCAGGTACAGCGCGCCGAGGAAGAACATCCCGAACATCCCGACCACGGTCAGCGCCTGAACGACGTTGGCGCCGGTGACGTTGCGAGAGCGGAACAGCCGCAACGGCATCAGCGGGTTGGCCACCCGGCCCTGGCGGGCGACGAAAGCAGCGACCAACGCGACGGCCACGGCGCCCATCCCGAGCGTGCGCACCGACGTCCAGCCCACGTGCTCGACCTGCAAGATCGTGTACACGCCGAGCATCAGCCCGCCGGTCAGCAGCGATGCACCTGGAACGTCCGCGCCGGCCGAGAAGCCGAGACCGTCACGCCGCTCCACCAGGCGCAGTGCGAAGAATCCGGTAGCGATGCCTACGGGCAGGTTGACGAAGAAGATCCAGTGCCAGTTGAGCGCCGAGGTCAGCACGCCGCCCGCCAGCAGGCCGATCGAGCCGCCGGACGAGGCCACGAAGCCGTATACCCCGATCGCCTTGGCCATGTCCTTGGGCTCCGGGAACAACGTCACGATCATGCCGAGGATGACGGCGGAGGTGAGCGCGCCGCCGACCCCCTGCACGAAGCGGGCTGCGATCAGCGTGACCTGGTCCTGCGCCATCGCGCACAGCAGCGAGGCGCCGGTGAAGACAGAGAGTCCGGTCAGGAACACTCGGCGCTGACCGATCAGGTCGCCGAGCCGCCCGGCGAGCAGCAGCAGCCCGCCGAACGCGATCAGGTAGGCGTTCACGACCCAGGACAGGTTGTTCTGCGAGAAGCCCAGGTCCGTCTTGATGGACGGCAGCGCCACGTTCACGATCGTCGCGTCCAGCACGATCATCAACATGCCGGTGCACAGCACGTAGAGGGCCAGCCAGCGGGAGCGGTCGGTAGTCATCGCGGGTATCTCCTTGTTCGACGTTCTGGTGTGGACGTCGAACCCGGCGCCGGGTTCTCGACATCGTCTTGCAGTTACGACGTGCAGGCCGGCCGGAACTCATCGGCGAGCTCGACGCTCGGCCAGCCACGCGCGTGGGCGCGCGCCGCGACCGCTCCGGCGAGGTCCGGCGCCCCGGCGAGCAGCACCCGGCCCGGGTCGGCGCCGAGCTCCTCGCCGTGGTCGGCCGCCCACTCCACGACGGCGCACGCCTGGTCGACGCTGTCCGGGTGGGTCGCCAGCACCACGGCGCCGGGCCGTGGCCAGCCGGCGCCGAACACCACGACGAGCGATGCCCCGGTGGTGTTGCTGTCGGGCCAGTACACCCGGGCGTGGACGCCCCGCAGTTGGACGTCGGCGGCACGATAGGCGGGGCGGTCGCGGGCTTCGGGAACCATGCACCGACCTTCGCACCCGCGGGCACGGGAAGGGAAAGGCCGAGTCGGCATGACGGTGGTGCCGTCTGTGCATCACCCCGATGCGCGTGCTGGGCCACACTAGCTGTGTGGACGATGGCAAGGTTCTATCGCTTCCGTCGGCGCCCGACGCGATCGAATTGCGCCACCTGCGCGCGTTCGTCGCGGTGGCCGAGGAGCTCAATTTCGGCCGCGCGGCTGCCCGGCTGTACCTCTCGCAGCCGGCGCTGAGCCGTCAGATCCGCGCACTCGAGCGGCTGATCGGGCCCGACCTGCTACGCCGATCCACGCACCGCGTCGAGCTGACGCTGGCCGGCGAGGCGTTGCTCGACCGAGCGCGTGATCTGCTCCGCGGCCTGGATCATGCGATCTCCGCTACCCGCTCGATGGGCGGCGAGCACGCCGAGCGAATGGCGCGGCTCTGGGCGCCGTCGGATGCGCTGACCGCCGGAGGCGCCAGCTTGCAGGAACTGCGCGCGGTCACCGAAGAGTTGCATGCGCAATTCCCGGTGCCGGCCGAGGTGGCCGTCGCACCGGTGAACGTGGCCGGCGTCCCAGGCTTGACACTCACCCCGGCCGAGCGGCCCACCAACATCTTGTTCCTGCACGGCGGCGGCTATTCGATGGGCTCGGCGTTCGGCTACCGGCACATGGCTGGTGCGCTCGCGATTGCCGCCGACACCGGCGTGCTGGTACCCGAGTACCGGCTGGCGCCCGAGTATCCGTACCCGGCCGCACTCGATGACGCGGTGCGGGCGTATCGGTGGCTGCTTGATACTGCCGAGGGCCCGATCCTGGTCGTGGGAGACTCCGCCGGCGGTGGGCTGGTCGTCTCGTTGCTGCTGCGCCTTCAGCAGGAGGGCCTGCCGCAGGCAGGCGGAGCGGTAGTGATGTGCCCCTGGGTCGATCTGACGTGCACGATCCAGAAGGGATCGCCCAGCGAGGCCCAGCCGTTGCTCACCCTGGAATGGGGTCGCCGCTGCGCGGCTGCCTACGTTGGCGAACACCCGATGGACGATCCGCTGCTCAGCCCGCTTTCCGCAGACCTGTCCGGGCTGCCCGCCCTGCTCGTCCAAGTCGGCACCGGCGACGCCCTCCGCGAGGACGCCCACCAGCTAGTCGATCGAGTGCAGGCCCATGGCGGCGAGGCGCGTCTAGAGCTGTATCCAGTGGCGACCCACGACTTCCATATCTTCTGGTCGTTTCTGCCGGAGGCGGCCGACGCCCTCGACCATGCGGGTCGCTTCCTACGCGAGAT
>Ga0124850_1000201_pt1 | contig 10452 bp, 8 predicted proteins | sample PanSoiMetaGPlot1_FD_97462 | JGI IMG/M metagenome (GOLD analysis project Ga0124850, IMG submission 97462) | Tropical forest soil microbial communities from Panama analyzed to predict greenhouse gas emissions - Panama Soil - Plot 1 (PacBio error... | ecosystem: Environmental > Terrestrial > Soil >...
TCAATCTCGTGGCCGCCGAAGCCTTCTTCACGCTCGGCTTGGTCGCCATCAATCTCGTGGCCGCCGAAGCCTTCTTCACGCAGGGCCGGATGTCGCTGGTCTCGGTGACCCAGATTCCGCCGAGCCGACCCTGACCCTTCTCAAATCGCCGTCTTGTTCAGATGGTAGTCTTGGCGATCCGGCCGGTCGCCTCCACGAGCCAGCGCTCGCTCTTGACCGGCTTGCCGGCGAGCCGGGCGGTGAGCCAGTCCGCCACCAGCACCGGCGGGAACGGCCCGAGATTGGCTGCCGGCACGTTGCCGACCGAGTGGCGACTGTCGGCATAGACCACGAGCTGGCGCGGGCCGGTCATGGCCTTGATCATCCGCTCGGTGTGCTCGAGCGGGCTCAGCTCGTCGGCCTCGCCCGCGACCACCAGATAGGGATTGCGAATCTTCTCGACGTGGCCCTCCCAGGTCAGCGTCTTGACAAACTCGTCGAACTTCTTCTCGTCGGTGTAGTTCGACATCCACATGAAGCGCTTCTTGAAGGTCGGCGACGCCTCCTCGAAGATGGTGTGGCAGCCGGGCTCGAGACAGGTCGCGATCACCGCGGTGGCGGCCACCCGCGGCTCGTTCGCCGCCAATATGGTGCCGAAGAACGAGCCGAAGCTCGTGCCCGTGACGCCGATCTTCTGCCCGTCGACCTCGGGACGCTGCAACAGCCAGTCGACCAGCACCGGTCCGGCGTCGATCCAGTTCTGCATCGACACGTAGACGCCGTTGAGCGGGCTCTCGTACTGCCCGGGTCCGTCGATCGCCAGCACCGCGACGCCGCGCTGCATCCAGCGGTCGTTCGCCAGCGCCACGCTGGTCTCCTTGAAGCTGTCCATGCCGGGAATCGAGATGATCACCGGCACCTTGCCGCCGCCGCTATAGCCGGGCGGCAGGTGAAACCAGGCCGGGATCGACTTGCCCTTGAACGGGACCGAGACCGCCGCGATCTTGTGGTCGGCGAGCCGCGCGTAGTTGGCGTAGCACTCGCGCTTCTTCTTGTGCAGCTCGATGTGCTGATGGCCGGAATCGTCATAGGGCCATTCGGCCGCGCCATAATGGATCGCCGCCATGTACCAGTTGTCGCGCGCGGTGATCGTGTTGCCCTCGGCCTCCGCCTCGCGCGCCTTGGCCTCGCGACGCTTGGCCGTGCTCTCGAACGCCGGCCCGATATCGGCCATCTTCTGCACGCGGGCACGGATCGCCGCGAAATCGGCATTGGCCTCCACGCCGCACGGCGCGGACAGGTAGAGCGAGCGCGGCTGATCCCAGTCGATGCCGTTGGCGCGGATGATGTTGTCGAGCGCCCAGCGCTGCTCGCTGAAGCGCCGGGTGGTGGCGGCGCCCTCGGCCTCGGCCAGCGCCAGGCGGTTGCTGCCGACGGCTACGGCGCCGGTGCCCAAGAGGGCCGAACGAATAAAGCGACGGCGGTCCATGGCGCCTTTCTCCAATTTCGTATGCCCGGACGTCCTTCCGCTCGCGCCCGATGGCGTCGCTGCCATCCTGCCGGCATTCGGATCGGCCGGGCAACCCGCCGTGCGGGGGGGCGGGGCGCGGCATTCCGGACACACTTCCAGAAAACCACCAGCACCCCGCGGTAATTTCTGCACCCTTCGGCTGCGTTCCCCGGTATGATGGCCTTGATCCGGACATTCCGGCCTTGTAGCGCGTATCGGTGTCGACTTGGCTTCAGTTGGAACATCGGCCCTCATGAGCGATCAGTCGGCCACATCCGTGCGCGCGTTCCCTCGCGAGGCGCCGGATGCGGCCGACCCGGCCTATGTCGCGAAGCTGCAGCAGGCGGCCAACTTGGCGAACGAGAACTGCGACCGCGCGACGGCGCTGGCCAAGTCGCTGTCGGCGCAACTGCGCGAGGCGCAGGAGCGGGTCAACGCGCTCGAGCACGAGGCCGATGCAGTCGAGCGGCAGCTGCGGACCGAGACCGAGGCGGCGGTGGCCAAGCTGCGGTCGGACTTCGATGCCCGGGTCGAGCGGGTCAAGCGCGAGGCGGAAGAGCGCGTCTTCCGCCTGGAGGCCGATGCCGCCGCCCGCGTCGCCAAGGCGCAGGGCGAGCTCGCCCAGGCCAAGCAGCGCGCCGACGGCGTCAAGGCCGAGAACGACACGCGGATCGAGCGGATCAAGGTCGAGGCCGACCAGCAGATAGCGCGCATCGAAGCGCAGGCGCAGGAGCGCGAGGACCGTTTCGCGGCCGAGCTGGCGCAGGCGAAACAGCGCGCCGAGCGGGTGAAAGCCGACACCGATGTGCGCATCGAGCGGATCCAGGTCGAGGCTGAGGAGCGCATTGCCCGCGCCGAGGCCGAGTTTACGGCGCACGAGGAGCGGCTGTTGGCGGAGCATTCGCAAGCCAAGCAGCGCGTCGAGCGCGTGAAGGCCGACAATGATGTCCGCATCGAGCAGATCAGGGCCGAGGCGGAGCAGCGGATTGCACTCGCCGAGACCGAGGCGGATGCCCAGATCGAGCGGGTGCGGGCCGACATGGAGGGCCAGTTCCGCCTCCTGGAGGCCGAGCTCGAGCAGGCGGAGCTGCGCGCCGATCGCGCCGAGCAATGGCTGGCACGCATCCGCCGCGAGATCGATACCCAGCTGATGCCCTCACTGAAGGACGTGCACAACCGGCTGACGCCGCCGGAAGTGCGGTGAGCAGCGGACTGTCTGCAAATTTTTTCCCGAGCGGCATTTCCGACCGGACCAACTCGCCTGAGGCAGGGCAAGTTATAGGTCTGTCGCTACTCGTTATGGGAACCATCAGAAAGTCTTGCCACTATTCCGTGTCCCGGTGTATGGGTTGCTGGGGCGCTGGATGGTTGTGGGGGCGTGGATGTTTCGGCAGGGGGTGGTGCTGTCGTTCCTGGCGATCGTGATTTCTGGCTGCGCCACAGCCAGAACTGGTGCTGATTTCGCGTCGCTGTCGCAGAAGGTTGGTCCGCCGAAAGCTGGGCAAGCCCGAATTGTTGTCTTCCGAGAACGGCAGAACGGGCCGTTGGACGATATCGCTGCGGGCTGGCCTGTGATGCTCGACGGCCAGCCATTTGGAAGCTTGAAGAACGGCACGTATGTGTATGCCGACCGCCCCACCGGTCGCCACCAACTCCAGTGCGACTGGGATCTGTTTCCCGGTGTGACCCGACAAGACGTTACCCTCGCGGCAGGGCGCACCTATTTTTTTCAGGCCAGAATGAGTGAGAGAGCGAAAAAACTGATGGCGGCGCAGGCAGTCGGTGGACTTGCCGGTTTTGCTGTCGGGGCTGCCGTGACCTCGGGGGACGGCAATACCGGGCCGCTCGATTTCGTCCCCCTAGACGCAGCGGCGGCAACGGTGCCGATGTCTGAAGCTCGGTTGGCGGAATGACGATCTACATCAGGCCGCTGGCAGCGCCATGATCGCCTTTCCTTCCATCCCGCAGTTGGATTATCGTTTGAAATGTTCCTGGGGCCGGGGCAACGTTCTTTGATCACTGTCATCACCAGCTTTCTCCACGCTGGAAGGGCATTGGCGTTGGTCGCCGCTGCGATCGGCGGCGTGGCCTGGGCGGCTTCCACCGAACCGCTGGTATCCGCCCTTCCTGGTCCCTCCGCGGCCGAGGGCATTTACGCCGCGGCGCCACCACGATTGCTGCAAATTCGCACGCTGGTGTCCGGCGCCGGACGCCAATCCGCGATCGGCTCGGGCTTTCTCGTTTCCGCCGATGGGCTCGCGATCACCAACTATCACGTTGTCTCGCAGGTCGCGCTCGATCCGACGACTTATCAGCTCGAATACATCGCCGCCGATGGCAGCCGCGGGGAGGTCAAGCTGCTGGCGATCGATCTTCCCAACGACCTCGCCGTTGTCCGGCTCGACAAGCGCAATGCGCCATTCTTCGCCTTCGACGAGTCTGCCATGGCGCGCGGTTTATCCAAAGGCGAGCGCCTTTATTCCATGGGTAACCCGCTCGATCTCGGCTTCACGATCACCGAAGGCACCTACAACGGCCTGGTGGAGCGCAGCTACAACGAGCGCATCCATTTCACCGGTGCGCTCAACGGCGGCATGAGCGGCGGTCCGGCGGTGACCGCCGGCGACCGTGTCGTCGGCGTCAACGTCGCCAAGAGGTCAGGCGGCGAGCTCGTAAGCTTTCTCGTACCCGCACGTTTCGCCGCGGCGCTGCTGCAGCGCGTACGCGATCAGGAGCTGGTGCCGGCGCAGGACTTCCGCGCGGAAATCGGCGGCCAGCTCGCCGCCTGGCAGTCCGGGCTTTACAAATCGTTCATTGACCAGGGATTTCGCTCGATCGCCTTTGGGCCATATCGAGCGCCCGAGTCGAAGGCGCCCTGGTTCAATTGCTGGGCGCAGACCAATGCCAGCGCGATGCCCAAGCCGCGCGCCAGCGTCAATTCGACCAGCTGCCGGAGCGATACGGGACTGTTCGTGGCCAGCGATCTCAACACCGGAGTCATACAGCTCAGCCACGCCCACGTCAGAACCGTCGACCTCAATCAGTTTCAGTTTGCGGCGTTCCTGACGGGGCAGAGCCAGACGCGCCTGTTTGGCGGCGGCCCGTTCCGCAAATGGTATACGCCGCAGCGCTGCCACGAGGACTTCGTCGTTGCCGGGTCGGCGCAGGACCACCCGCCGCTGCGGGTCGTATGGTGCGCGCAAGCCTACCGCGAGTTTGCCGGATTATACGATGTCGCCTTGACGGCCGTCACTGAGGACCATGGCAGCGAGGCGCTGGTGTCGCGACTGAGCCTGCAGGCCGTGGGCTACGACGACGCCATTGCGCTCGGCAAGCGCTTCCTCGACGCGGTGCAATCGACCCCATGATATTTGTCGAGATCCTGTCGCGGCACCGCGACGTCGCCGCCCGCTTCCGCTTCGCCGATCAGGATGTGTACATCGGCCGGGGCTACGACAATGATGTGATCGTCGACGATCCCTATGTGGGTGCCCGGCACGTACGGCTGTTTCGCGACGACGCCGGCCGCCTCGTCGTCGAGGACATGGGCAGCGCGAACGGCATGTTTCTTGACCGGGACAAGAGCCGCCATCGGCGGATAATCGTGGATGGCGAGCGCCCCATCCGCATTGGCCACACGCATCTGCGCATCCGCGAGACGAGCCACGGCGTTGGGCCGGAGCGCGTCGCCCGATCGGGGGTGCGGATCGCGCCGATCGCATTGGCCGCGGCGCTCTGCCTCGTGATTATTGGGATCGAGATAGTCACGCGATGGTCCGGCGAGACCGGTGAGCCCAGAGTATCCAACTATCTCACGCCGCTGCTCTGGCTCGCGGTCATCGTCCCGGCCTGGGTTGCCGTCTGGGCGCTGCTGTCGCGCACCTTTTCCGGCAGCGCTCACGTTCAGCGCAACCTCCTCATTGCGCTCGCCGGAATACTTGGCTTCGCGCTCTACAGCGAGCTTGCGCAGTTTTCCGGCTTTGCGCTCAATTGGGCCTTCGTCGCCAATTATCACTATGTTGCATTGTGGATCATCCTCGCCATCGTCTGCTTCCTGCATCTGCGCGAGGTGAGCCGGTCGCGCCTGGTGCTTAAGGGCGCCGTCGTGCTGATCCTGTTCGCTTTCATCGTGACCGTCCAGACGCTCCAGCAATTCGAGGCGTTCTACAATTCCGGCAGGGAGACCGTCTCGCGCCGGCTGCTGCCGCCAGCGCTTCGCCTCGTCCCGGTGCGCGATGAGCATGCCTTCTTCGCCGAGATCGAAGGACTCAAGGCCAAGCTCGATCGCGACCGCCTGCACGCGCGGACCGACGAGGCTGCTCCATAGCGCTCACAGCTTGTGCGCGCCGTCGGGCGCCCACGGCATCATGATCCGCTCCGCCAAGACAACGGCGCCGTAGAGGATCATGCCGAGCACGCTGAGCACGACCAGCGCGGCCCAGGCGAGCGGCGTGTTGAGCTGCGAGTTGGCGGTGAGCAGGAGGTTGCCGAGGCCCTCGTTCGATCCGATGAACTCGCCGATCACCGCGCCGATGACCGCCAGTGTGACCGCGATCTTGGCGCCGGAGAAGATCGAGGGCAGGGCCGACGGCAGCTGGATCTTGAAGAAGGTCTGCAGCCGCGAGCACTGCAGCGAGCGCGCGAGCTCGAGGAGCTCCGGCGAGGTCGAGCGCAGCCCCGTGGCGGTGTCGACCACGATCGGGAAGAACGCGATCACGAAGGCCATGGCGAGCTTCGATTCGATGCCGGTGCCGAACCACACCAGCAGGATCGGCGCCACCGCCACCTTGGGGATCGATTGGCTCGCCACCAGCAGCGGATAGAACATCAGGTTGGTGACGCGCGAGTAGGTCATGACAACGGCGATCGGGATGCCCAGCCCGAGCGCCAGCGCAAACCCATAGATGCATTCGAGCGTCGTCACCCAGGATTCTTCCAGCAGAATTTTGGCATGCGTGGTGGTCGCGGCGCTGACCTGCAGCGGCCCGGGCAGCACGACGGTGGGGACGCGCAGCAGCACGACGTAGAGGTGCCAGGCGATCAGGATGATGGCGATGCCGGCGAGCGGATAGAGCAATTTGAGGAAATTCGCGCGCATCATTTCACCACGCCGAGCGCGATGCTCGCCTGCTTTTCCAGCTCGGTGAAGCGCTGGAGAAAGCGGGTCTGCTGCGAGCGCGGATAAGGGATGTCGACGTCGAGCTCGAGCGCGATCACGGCCGGGCGCTTGGAGAACACGAACACCCGGTCCGACAGATAGATCGCCTCGGAGATGCTGTGGGTCACGAATGCGACCGTCGCGCCCGTGACGCGGCGGATGTTGAGCAGGAGATCGTTCATCTCCAGCCGGGTGAGCTCGTCGAGCGCGCCGAACGGCTCGTCCATCAGCAGGATCGAGGGCTCGTGCACGATGGCGCGGCAGAGCGCGACGCGCTGCTGCATGCCGCCGGAGAGCTGGCGCGGATAGGCGTGCTCGAAGCCGGACAACCCGACCAATGCGAGCAGCTCCTCCGCGCGTTTTTTCGCGCTGCGGTCGTTCTTGCCGAGCACCTCCATGGGGAACAGGACATTGCCCAGCACGGTGCGCCATGGCATCAGCGTCGGCGCCTGGAACACGACACCCACGCCGGGGTAGGGGCCGGTGATCGCCTGCCCTGCGAGTTCGAGCGTCCCGCCGCTCGCGGGGATCAGGCCTCCCATCATTTTCAACACGGTGGTCTTACCGCAGCCGCTCGGGCCGAGCAGCGAGATCAGGTCGCCCTGGCCGAACGCGAGCGAGACATCCTTGACTGCCGTGACTCGCTGGCTGCCGGTGTCGAATGTCTTGGCAACATTGACCAGGCGCCCGAACGCAGGTCGGGCGCTGGCTTGGCCCGCGTTGGCTTGGCCCGCGTCGTGGTTTGCGCCGTTGGCATTCACGACCTTGGCAGGTCCCGCGGCAAGTCTGACGCTCAAGGCAGCACGGGGGTCGTCGGCAGGAAGCCCATGGCATAGACGTCCTGCGGCTTGGGCGCCTTCTCCGGCGGGAAGCCGCCGTTCTCGGCCATCCATGCCACCGACGATTCCATCCGCGCCGGGGTGAACGAGCCGATGCCGCTCTGCTTGACCTCGGGGGTCACAGTCAGGTCCTCGACGATTTTCAACTCCTCGACCGTGATCTCGTTGTTCAAGGCCTTGGCGTGCTTCTGGATCAGCTCCGCCGCCTCGGCGGGATGCTTGAACGCGTACTGGTAGCCGCGCAGCGCCGCACGCACGAACGCCTTCACCGTCTCCGGATTCTCCTTGAGATAGGATTCCTTTGCGCCGATGCCATTGGAATAAAGATCGAGGCCATGATCGGCGAACAGGAAGGTGGTGACCTTGGCGTCGGTCACCGCGCGCTCCATCGCGGGCTTGGTCATGATGAAAAAGTCGATCGCCGGGATCTTGCGCGCCGCCAGCATAGCGATGCGCGCCGAGGGCTCGATGCTCTCGACCATCAGCTTGCTGGGGTCGAGGCCGTTCTTGCGCATCATCGCCCTGGCTATGTTCGAGATGTAGCTGCCGGTGTTCGAGCCGACTTTCAAACCCTCGAAGTCCTTGAGCTTCGTCACGTTGGCGCCGGGATTGAGCGAGAAGAAGCAGAACGGTGCCTTCTGATAGAGCACCGACACCACCTTGACGGTCGAGCCTTCGGCACGCGCGACCACGAGGCTTGCGACGTCGGTGAAGCCGATCTGCGCCAGCCCGCTCTCGACGTTCTGGATCGCCTGCGCGGTGCCCTTGGCCTGAATGATGTTGACGTTCAGGCCTTCCTCTTTGAAGAAACCCTTCTCGATCGCGACGTAGAAGGGCGCATGCCGCCCCAGCACGATGAAATCGAGCGAGAACGTCACGTCGGTCAGCTTCGGCGTCTGTGCTTGCGCGCGCGCGGGCTCGCCGACGCCACCGAGCAAGAGCCAGCCCAGGCAAAGAATGGTTGCAACTGCCCTGTGCAGATCTGCCCTGTACATGTCGGTCTCCTTCAAGTCGCTCTGTCGCCAGTTTCCCATAGGTCCTTGCAAGATCAAGGCCGCGCGCGCACTTCAAGAGTTGCCGCGCTGGCCGCTCGCTTCGCTCGCCAGCGCGGCCGCGGGCGAGATGCGGTGCTCGATGACCACGCCGGTCAGGTTCGCCGAGGCGTCCGAGATCAGATAAAGCAAGGTCGGGACCACGCCCTTCGCCTCGCCGATGCCGATCGAGCTGCGATAGTGCTCGCGCTCGGCCTCGGTGCTCACGTCCATGAAGATCGGGGTTGCCCGCAACCCCGGCGAGAGCACGTTCGCGCGCACATTGTAGGCTTTGAGCTCGTGCGCGACCGACTTGATCATGCCGATCAGCGCGGCCTTGCTCGCCGCATAGGCACTGGCGCCGGGCCAGCCGGTCAGCGCAAGCCCCGAGGTGAAGGCGACGATCGCGCCGCTGCGCTGCGATTTCATCAACGGGATGACGCCCTGCAGGCAGTGGAAGACGCCGTTGAGATTGATGTCGATCACCTCGCGCCACCGTGCGGCGCTCATCTGATCGAGGTCGGTGCGATACTGGATGGCGGCGCCGAGCACCGCGGCATCGAGTCGCGGATATTTCGTCTTCACGTCTGCCATCAGCGCGGCAACGGTGCGCTCGTCCGACACGTCGACCTCGCGGACATCGATCCGGCTGCGGACGGCGGCCTCGAGTCCGTCGAGTAGTGACTCGTGGCGCCGGTCGACCGCGATCACGCTTGCGCCTTCCCGCGCGCAGTGGCGGGCGAGCGCGGCGCCGATGCCGCTGCCCGCGCCGGTGATCAGGATCACGGCGTCGTCGAACCGATAGGAGACCGCGATCGTCACGCTGGCACCGCTTCGCGCTGGGATAATCCAAGCGCCGCGCGATAGGCCGCCTGCGCCGCGCCCGGGCCCATCGGCGCGATCGCCGCGATGTGATCGTCTGGACGGACCAGCACCATCGTATCGGGCGCACAGCCGTAGCGCCGCGTGACGCTGTTTCCAGCATCGAGCAGCGATCGGTCGCGAATGCCGGAATCGCGCGGCGCATCCCAGCGCGACACCGCGTAGTGCCTGAGCCAGGGCGTGTCGTTCGTCGGGATGTCGGGACGCCGCCGCGTGTCGGTGAAGTAGAGCGCGACGAACGCGCGGCCGAGCAAATCGTGCAGCCTGATCTCGCGCCCCGCGCTGTCGTGGACCACACCATCCGGCGTCCGGTCGCCGATCGCGACCGGCGGCGGCTCGGCGAATGCCTTCACCATCGACCAGTTGCCGCCGCCGGCAAGCCCCAGCCGCACACCCAGCAGCGAGCGCGTATAGGCGTTGCCCCAGGCATGCTCGGACATTGCCTTCACGTCGTTGGCGCGCGCGGCCATGTAGGCCCGCGCAGCCTCCGCCATCTCGCCGGAGCCCTGCTCGGCAACGGGCTTCTGCTCGCGCTCATAGGCATCGAACAGGCCCTCGTCGGCCCAGCCGCGCAGCACCCAGGCCACGCGCCAGGCGAGATTGTTGGCGTCGAGAATGCCGGTATTGAGCCCGAGCGCCCACATCGGCGTGATCAGATGGGCGGCATCGCCCATGAGCAGCACGCGGCCATGGTGCCACTTGCCCGCGACGCGGTGATAAATCTTGAACAGATTTGTCCCCAGCACCTCGACGCGCGAGACGTCGCCGATGAAGTGCACAGCCTTCGCGCGCAACTCGTCGATCGAATACTCGCGCTCGCCCTCATTCACCGGGTAGAGAAAACGCCAGCACTCGGGCTGGCGCACCAGGATCATCCATTCCTTGGCGTCGCTGAAATAGGCGAGGTAGGGATAGTCGCGCGGGTTCTCGACGTCGAGATCGACCTTGAGGTCGACCAGCGAATAGCGCTCCGGCAGTGAGCGCCCCTCGACCGTGACGCCGAGCTGCTCGCGCACGGTGCTGCGCCCGCCGTCGCAGGCAAGCAGATAGCAG
>Ga0124850_1000202_pt1 | contig 10435 bp, 10 predicted proteins | sample PanSoiMetaGPlot1_FD_97462 | JGI IMG/M metagenome (GOLD analysis project Ga0124850, IMG submission 97462) | Tropical forest soil microbial communities from Panama analyzed to predict greenhouse gas emissions - Panama Soil - Plot 1 (PacBio error... | ecosystem: Environmental > Terrestrial > Soil >...
GTCGAGCGTCAGCGCGCGGTCGAGCAGGGTCGAGCAGGCGTTGCGCCTCGGCATTGTCCGCCTGGTCCGAGCGGTGGTGCAGCACCTTGGCAGCCAGCACGTACTCATAAGCCTCCAGGTTGTCTGCCGGCTTGCGCTTGGCGCGGTCGTGCGTCACGGCCTCGACGCGGCCGGGGAGCGTCGCCACGATCGCTGCGGTCATCTCGTCCTGGAGCGCGAAAATATCTTCCAGCTTGCGGTCATAGCGTTCGGCCCAGATGTGCCGGTCGGTCTCCGCATCTATCAGCTGCACGTTGACGCGAATGCGATCGCCTGCCTTCCGCACGCTTCCTTCGAGCACGAAATCGACGCCGAATTCACGCGCAACCTCCTGCACCTTGACCGCCTTGCCCTTGTGCACGAAGGTGGAGTTGCGCGAGATGACAAACAGTTCGCGAAACCGCGACAGCTCGGTAATGATGTCCTCGGTGAGGCCGTCGGCAAAAAACTCCTGCTCCGGATCACCGCTCATATTGGCGAACGGCAGCACGGCGATGGACGGCTTCCGTGAGGCCGTCGTGACCGTCGCTGCAGGGACCTCCAAACCCTCCGGCGCGGTGTGGGGCTCCGGCTCGAGCTTCACCGCGAAAACGCGGATCGGACGGGCAATATTCTTGACACTCTGGTCGCCGAGATCCTCGAACTCGATGTCGTCCAGCCGGTGGCCGACCTGATCGCGCACCGCGCCCGAGACGCAAATGCCGCCCGGCTCGGCAAGCGCTTGCAGGCGCGCAGCGACGTTGACGCCGTCGCCGAAGATGTCGTCGTCCTCAACGATCACATCGCCCAGATTGATGCCGATACGAAACTGGATCCAGTGTGCCGGCGCAACGTCGGCGTTGCGCCGGGCCATTCGGCGTTGAATTTCGGTCGCACAAAGCACGGCGTCGGCGACGCTGTGGAATTCGACCAGGATCCCGTCGCCGGTGGTCTTGATGATGCGGCCGCGGTTCTTCGCAATGGCCGGATCTATCAGCTCGATCCGGTGGGTCTTGAAGCGCGCGAGCGTTCCTCTCTCGTCCACCTCCATCAGCCGACTGTAACCGACCATGTCGGCGGCGAGGACGGCGGCAAGCCTGCGCTCTGGCCCGGGAACGTCCATCTCCGACTCCTCGCTGGGCAGTCTAGCAGACGAAAGAGTGCTGCCCAAGCTAGTGGAGGGATTTGACGTTCGCTACCCAACCGCCGAATATTCGTAAAACCGGCTCGCCAGATGGGTCGCAAATGCTGGAATCAGACCACCGGCCTGTGAGCCGGTTGGATCGGCCCCCCGCCTGCGTGTCACAGCATTCCCAGCGCCTGCATGTAGGTTTCCAGGATGGTCTCCTGTTCCTGCCGCTCGTTGGGATCCTGCTTGCGCAGGCGTACGATGCTTCGTAGTGCCTTGACGTCGAAGCCGTTGCCCTTGCTCTCGGCATAGACATCGCGAATGTCGTCGGAAATCGTCTTCTTCTCTTCTTCCAGCCGCTCGATGCGCTCGATGATGGCCTTGAGCTGATCTTTTGCAAACTTTGTCGCGGGCGCTTCCTTGACGACGGCTGAGGTGGCCATCTCTTACTCCTGCATGGAACTGACATCGAGCTTCATCATCGTGCGCTCGCGCGCGCGATGTCGTGCAGCGACACTCGAAGTTCGCGCGGTTCCGGTCAAGGCGACATCGCAATCATCCACAGCGCGCCCACATCTTGTTGCCGGGCGTGCGGAAGCTTGCGGCACGCAAACCGGGTCGCAACAAAAATGAGGAGAACTTCCGAACCACCACACTAGTGTCCGGGGTGGGCCTTCTTCATCGCGGCCAGCTGCTCGGGGCTCGCTGAGGCCTGGTATTTCGCCTTCCAGTTCTCGTAGGGCATGCCGTAAATGGCCTCGCGGCTTTCGTCCCGGCTCATGGCAGCCCCCTGCGCATCGGCCGCATCCTTGAGCCAGTTGGACAGGCAGTTACGGCAGAAGCCCGCCAGGTTCATCAGATCGAGATTCTGGACGTCCGTGCGTTCGCGCAGGTGCTGGACAAGGCGCCGAAATGCGGCGGCCTCGAGCTCGGTTCTGGTCTTGTCGTCAATGGCCATGATCGTTAATCCGTTGTTATGCAACCTGCGTGACAGGTAGACCTTGTCACAGATTTTGCCATATCTTATAGGGCTGAATTTGGGATTAGTGGAGCGGATTTGACGTTCGCTGCCCTCTTGCCGCGAACGCCTCCTGCGAACGTCAAATCCAAAGCTCCACTAGCATCAAGAGGTTGCTAGTGGTCCTCTGATTCTAACATTCGCACCCGCAGACGGGATGCGAATGTTAGAATCGGACCACTAGCAGCCAGAAAATGCAGCCCTGACCGTTGACAGTCGCATCACGCTTACGCGAATTCACCAACATTCTGATATAACTTCGCGCAATGATCTCCCGCCGTTCCGTTCGCCGCCACCGAATCGTCGCCAGCCTGAGCCTCGTGACGACGGTTCTCGTCGTTTGTCTCTGGAGCGCCTCAGCGCGGGCGGACTTCCGCCTTTGCAACAACACCTCCAGCCGGGTCGGTATCGCGCTCGGCTACAAGGACGCCGAGGGATGGACCACCGAAGGCTGGTGGAACATTTCCTCGCGCAGCTGCGAGACCTTGCTGAAGGGAACCCTGGTGGCTCGCTTCTATTACATCTACGCGCTCGATTATGATCGCGGCGGCGAGTGGTCGGGACAGGCCTTCATGTGCTCGCGGGACAAGGAATTCACTATCAAGGGAACCGACAATTGCCTTGCGCGCGGTTTTGACCGCACCGGCTTCTTCGAAGTCGATACCGGCGACCAGCGCGCCTGGACCGTGCAGCTGACGGATGCCAACGAACAGCCGGCACAGCAGCGTGTCCCGGGCCTTCCGGGGACGGTCGGACCCGGCGGCAGCGTTCCGGGTTTACCCAATACGCCGGGTACGGCGCCTCCTCCGGGCGGGTCGTCTGGTCCGCCGCCGGGCGCAGCACCCGGAAAGAAGCCATGAGGCGGCTGCGCCGAATCAAGATTCTCGCGACCCTCGGACCGGCGTCTTCTGACAGCGCGACGATCCGCCGCCTGTTCGAGGCAGGCGCCGACCTCTTCCGCATCAATATGAGCCACACGCCGCACGACAAGATGCGCGAGCTGATCGCGACCATCCGCAACGTCGAGAGCAGCTATGGCCGGCCGATCGGCATCCTGGTTGATTTACAAGGGCCGAAACTCAGGCTCGGCTCGTTTGCGCAAGGCGCCGTCCAGCTCAACAACGGCCAGAGCTTCGTGCTCGATTCCGACAAGGCGCCGGGCGATAACACCCGCGTGCAGCTACCGCATCCGGAGATTCTGGCGGCGCTCAAGCCGGGTCATGCGCTGCTGCTCGATGACGGCAAGGTACGACTGATTGCCGAAGAGACCTCGCCCGATCGTGCGATCACCCGGGTCGTGATCGGCGGCAAGATGTCGGACCGCAAGGGCGTCAGCCTGCCGGACACCGACCTTGCGGTTTCAGCGATGACACAGAAGGACCGCGCCGATCTCGACGCGGCACTCACGGCCGGCGTCGACTGGATTGCGCTGTCCTTCGTGCAACGCGCGGAGGACGTCGTCGAGGCCAAGAAAATGATCCGCGGCCGTGCCGCGGTCATGGCCAAGATCGAGAAGCCGCAGGCAATCGATCGGCTCGGCGACATCATCGAGGCCTCCGACGCACTGATGGTGGCGCGCGGCGACCTCGGCGTCGAGCTGCCGCTGGAGCGCGTGCCGGGCTTGCAAAAGCAGATGACGCGCATGGCGCGCCGTGCCGGCCGGCCGGTCGTTATTGCAACCCAAATGCTCGAGTCGATGATCCAGGCCCCGGTGCCGACCCGCGCCGAGGTGTCCGACGTCGCCACCGCCGTTTTCGAAGGGGCGGACGCGATCATGCTGTCGGCGGAATCTGCGGCCGGCAAATATCCGGTCGAGGCGGTCACCACGATGAACCGCATCGGCGAAGAAGTGGAACGCGATCCGACCTATCTCGGCGTTGTCTCCGCGCAGCGGCCGGAACCCGAAGCCACAGCCGGAGACGCCATCGCGGACGCCGCGCGGCAGATCGCGGAGACGCTCGATCTGCCTGCGATCATCTGCTGGACCTCATCCGGTTCGACCGCGATCCGCGTGGCGCGCGAGCGCCCGAAACCGCCTATTGTCGCCATTACGCCGAACATTGCCACAGGCCGCAAATTGTCCGTGGTCTGGGGAGTGCATTGCGTCGTCGCCGAGGACGCGCGCGACCAGGACGACATGGTCAGTCGCGCCGGGTCGATCGCATTCCGCGACGGCTTTGTCCGCGCCGGGCAACGCGTGATTATCGTTGCCGGCGTGCCGCTCGGCATTCCCGGCACCACCAACATGGTGCGCATCGCCTCCGTCGGTCCCGAGGGCGAGACGGATATCTGACGTCGCGCTACGCCCCGACCAGAGTTTTCGCCGGCAACACCGCCTGCACAACAAGGCCGCGGGCGCGCGCATCCATCACGCCGACAGCGCGCAATGCGAGCAGCGTCACGCTCTGCACCGCCTCGCGCATCCTGACGGGATCGTCGAGATTATCCGGCGCAAGCGGTCCTACGAGCGCTTCATGCAAGGCACCCAGAAGCGCGGTCGCGGCGAGCTGCGTGTCCTGCGCCGGCAGGTGTCCTGCGCGCACGGCGGCGTCGATGCGACCGGCAATCTCACCTGCTATTTCGCGGCGGCTGGCAAGTCGCGATGCCGTCACGTCGACATCGACCGGTTCGGCCAGGATGCCCCAGGCCAGCTTGCGCTGCGACAGCACGTGCACGGCAACCGTGGAAACGGCGGCCGCCAGCGCCGAGGAGGGCCCGGGCGCGGTGTCGGCCGCGCGGCGGATCGCGGCGAGCTCGTCGCGCGATACGTCCGCTATCAATTCGGAGATCAGATCAGCCTTCGACGGAAAGTAGCGATAGACCGTGCCGGCGGCAACGTTGGCGCGAACCGCCACGGGCGCGATCTGCACCGCGGCCATACCGGATTCGGCTGCCGCCTCGCGCGCAGCCGCGAGAATGGCACTCCGCCGCGCCGCGAGGCGCTTCACGACCTGATGGGTCCGCCGATAAACCATGGCGTTTCTCGTCCCGGCGCACACTCGGACGTAGTCCGACCGAACGCGTCTTCAGATTTTGTTGTTTTCGTCTTTGCGCGAGTCGTCTCGGCGCAAACCGCTTGAAGAAGTGAACAACTATTCAGGCCGAATGACAAGATGCAAGTGCAAGATGCAAGTGGAAGGCTTGGCAAACGGGCGCGTCAAGACCCGCCTTACACGCTGGCCGCAACAAGGGGTGCCGGCGCGCCTTCCCGCCGCCACCAGCGGCCCGCGCGACGAAGGATCAGGACAGCTACGATCAGAATGGCGGCGAGCCCGACCGGAATGCCCCAGATCATGAAGCTCAGGAGCAGGGCAATTGCGACAGCGAGCGCCGGCAATTCAAAGGCAAGGAAGCCGCCCGCAAGCCCCAGGCGGACGAGATAGGCGACGGGGATCGCCAGCACCATCATGTCGTAGAGGAAGAGGTAGGGCGTGGTCAAAAGCGTGCCTACGGCAAGGCTCGCTGCCTTCAGCGAATAGCGCACCTTGCTGCGCCAGATGGCCACGAGCGTCACCGCAACCGAGGCGGTCAAGATCCATTGGAAAATCCAGGCAAACTGCTCGCTGCCGCCGAAATAGCGGATCAACGAGAAGAGGCTCTGCAACTTCCACCAGGTCGCCTTGCCCTCGGTGAGAAAGGCCTGCGAAAAAACCGGCATCCAGTGGAAGAACGCCAGCCAGCTCTCTGTGCCGAAGGCAAGCCACGATACGAAGGCCAGCGCGACCGCGACCAACGCAGCCGAGACGAACACCGTCCATTCGGAGGCTGCGATCAGCACGATCGGAAACAGCAGGCCATATTGCGGCTTGTAAGTGAGAAGCCCAAGGCAGATTCCTGATAGCACAGGGCGCGTCGGCAGAAGATACAGCGTGCCGCCGATCAGCGCGGCCGTCAGGAAACCGTTTTGGCCGACCAGCGCATTGTTGAGCACCATCGGGAAGGCGACCGCCAGCATCAGACCGAAGGGGTGACCGACGATGGCGCGGATGACCGCGATATAGGGAACGATGCTCACCGCAACCCAGCCGACAAACGCGACCGAGTAGGGAAACTGCGCGAGAAGCGAGGCAACGAAAAGAAACGGTGGCGGGTAGTGCCAGGCGAAATAGCCGATGAAATCCTGCTTCAGGACCGCGAGCTCGACCTGCTTCTGCACGTCCCAGTCATAGGCAAGCGCGGGACTGCCGTCGAGCACGAGGCGGCCGGCGGCCCAGACGTTGACGAAGTCGGTCGGAATGCCCTGCCCGTTCGGATCATAGATCCACCAATGGGAGAAATACGCGGCCGGAAAAAACGACGCGTTGATCACGAACAAGACAAAGCAGGCGTTGAAGAACGCTGGCGGAATCCCGCTCTGCACAGGAGTTATCGCCGCGCCTGATTGGGCCATGCAAAATCCCTTTTCGCCGGCCCTCTTTTGCGAAGGCGCGCCTCCCGCAGCAATAGACCTGTTTGCGTTGAGGAAATCTTAAAGAGTTTTGCCTGTCGCGCCGCGGGCGGGTGGTAGCGAACGTCAACGAACCTAATGCTTGGGCTTGCCGGCGCCGGTCGGACCCGTTATCGCCGTTGTCCCCACCGCGGCACTCGTTGTCGACCCGGACTTCGTTGTCACGCCGCTTGCGCTCGTGGACTTTGTGGTGACGCCTGCGCCGAAGGACGGCCCCTTGTTGGTTGGTCCGCCCACCACAGCCCCGGCGGCTGGTCGGCTTGCCGCTCCTCCGACGGCCGCCTTCGGACCGTGACTGGGACCGCCTACCTGCGCCGAGGCAGGCGCACTGGCAAGAGCGAATGAAATCGCCACTCCCATTGTCAGCAACTTCATGTTTGTTGCTCCGGATCGTTCCTCAGCGATCAGGCGCAAGTTTTCCGCAAGCCGCAGGCGCGCGCAAGCGCAATCGTCGACTTCAAAGGAGTGTTACCGGGAACGATCATCACGACGACCGGCCAGCGCGATGTCACGCTCGAGACGCGCGTCCTATGGAGCAAATTGGGATCCGTAGGCGGCGCTGGCGTCGTTGCCCCATGCACCGCCGACATTGGCGCCGGCATAGCCGCCGGCCCATGGTCCTGCCGACGGCGTCGGTGCGAAATGCCAGCTGAGACTTGCCATCACCGTCTGGAATTGCGCGTGGGCGCTTACCGCCTGGTTCACGAACAAGTCAGCGCCGTTGGGAAAGTTGGACGTGGCGCTGATTCTGCCGAGATCGACAAACTGATAGGACAGGCCGAGACTGAAATTCGGGCGCAGCAGATAGTCCATACCGACCCCGACGACATAGCCGGTCCTCCTGCTCGTCGTCTGCAGTTGGGTTTGGGTCACGTCCGCTCTGAAAATGCTGCTCAGACCGACCTCACCATAAGCGAGACCGCCGGTGCCGTAGAACAGCCACCGCCCCATGGACCAGCCAACGCGGCCGCGGAGGGTTCCATACCAATCGATCGATGCGGAGGACTGCGCAAAACTGCTGGGCGGGGCACCGGAAGGCGGCGCGAACATCAGGTGGTCATTCATGAGGCTGTGAAGATTCGTCGCCTGCAAGTCAGTCTCGAAGCCGAACACGGCCTGACCCTGCTGCCAGTTATAGCCGCCATGACCGCCGCCTGCCCAACTGCTGGAGTTCGCTGAGTTGACCCCGAACGGGAGCGAAGTGAAACTACCCCCGGCGCTGGCTTTGCCTTGCGTCGGTGCCAATGCCGCGACTGCCGCGCAAATCGTGACCAGCAACGTCCAAAACGTTTTCATTCAACAGCCCCCATGCCGAGCGAGACGCCGACTGGCGTTGCCGGTATGGGGGGATAACATCTTGAGGTTGTGAATTGCAATGAAGCCAATCTCAGGATTTCGGTGGGAGACACCCGTCTGGCCCCGATCCCTTGGGACTTAACTCTCGGAAATCCCGTAGGTAAATCGGCTTGTTGCGAAAAGGCTACAGAGCGGCCAATTCGGTTCCGCGGCTTGCAAAAAAAGGAACCGTCAAGCCAACTCGCACTTGAGACCGATGCTTTACGGAAGCCCGGAGGTGTAGACGGCGTTGGCGTCATTGCCCCAAGCGCCTCCGACCTTGGCGCCGGCATAACCCCCGGCCCATGGTCCTGTCGACGGCATCGGTACGAAATGCCAGCTGAGACTCGCCATCACTGTCTGGAATTGCGCATGGGTGCTTGCCGCCTGGTTCAGCACGAAATTATCCGGACTCAGATTGGGAGGCCCCGACGTGGACGTGGCGCTGATCCTCCCGAGATCGACAAATTGATAGGACAGACCAAGGCTGAAATTCGGGTTCAGCAGATAATCCATACCGACGCCGACGACATAGCCGGCCCTCGTATCTGTCGTCTGCAGTTGCGTGCGGGTCACGTCCGCGTTGAAAGTGCTGCTCAGACCGACCCCTCCATAGGCGAGGCCGCCGGTGCCGTAGATCAGCCACGATCCCGCTGCCCAGCCAACGCGGCCGCGGAGCGTTCCATACCAATTGATCGATGCAGTGGCCTGGGCGAAGCTGTTGGGAGGCCGATCAATGGTGCCCGTAAACATCAACGTCGTGTCCATGACGCTGTGAAGATTGGTCGCCTGCAGGTCGGTCTCGAAGCCAAACACGGCCTGCCCCTGCTGCCAGTTGTAGCCGGCGTGGCCGCCGGCTGCCCAACTGCTGGAGTTCGCCGAGCTCACACCGAACGGGAAGCTGTCGATTCCGGCACCGGCATCACTGTGCGATAGGATCAAGGTGGCAACCGCCGCGCAAATCGTGACCAGTCCGAAGCGAGTTCATCCGACCCCTCCCCGCCGGCGCGCTGATCGACAGGCCGATCGCAACTCTTGCCGGTATAGGGGTGGGTAGCACCTTTAGATTGTAAATGACAAGGACGCTGACCTTAGGGATCTGGAGAAACATTCTCCGGCCCTTCGGCCTAACTCTCGGAGATTCAGCGGGTAAAATCGGTCTGTTGCAAAAGGGCTGCAGACGCCGCCAATTCGGTTCGCCGGTCTGCAAACGGAACCGTCAAGCAGACTTGTGTCTTCGCTACCGGAAACGCTGTCGACTCATCGCACCGTCATCATCGCCATCCCGAGGCGGCCGTAATCGACGGCGAGATAGCCGGAGAGCGCGTCGCGGGCCACCGCCTCTGGATGGATCAGCGCAACCTCCTGGGCGATCACGCCAACATAAGTGGTGTCGCTCCAGAGATATTTGTAGCTGTAGATGCCCAAGCCGTCGCCACGACGCCCGACCAGCGCGACGTCGCGCTTCAGACGGATGTCTGACGGCAACGCAAGAAACGACGAATTGTAGACGGCGTTGGCGTCGTTGCCCCAGGCGCCGCCGGTATGAACGCCAGCATAGCCGCCGGCCCATGGTCCAGTCGGTGCCGCCGCGAAACGCCAGCTCAAGCCGGCCATCACAGCCTGGAATTGCGCGTGCGTGCTCGTCGCCTGGCTCAGCCTGAGTGGCGCGCTCACTGCGGAGGCAGCATTGAGCGTTCCGAGATCGACATATTGATAGCTTATTCCGACACTGAGGTCCGGCCGAACCAGGTATTCCGCCCCAACGCCGGCAACCCAACCGACTCTGTCGTCCGTCCGCTGCAGATTCGTGGAAAATCCGAGCGTGCCGAAAGCGCTGGACAGACCGACCTCGCCGTATGCAAGCCCGCCGGTTCCGTAGAGCAACCATGGTCCCTGGGCCCAGCCGATCCGGCCGCGCAGCGTGCCGAACCAGTTTATCGTTGCGCTGGTTTGCGCGAAGCTGTTGGGAGCCGGCACACCTGGCGGTGCAAACATCAAATTGTCGGTCATGACACTATTGAGATGCACCGCCTGCAGATCGGTCTCGAAGCCGTACACGGCCTGGCCCTGCTGCCAGTTGTAGCCGGCGTGACCACCCAGCAGGAAACTGTTGGAATTGGCCGAGTTGGCTCCAAAGGGCAACGAAGGTAATCCGGGCAACCCGGCGTTGGCCTTGCCTTGCATGAGCGCCAGAGCCGCAATTGCCAAGCAAATCGCTACAGGTAGCGTGCGAAAAAATTTCATAAAAAAGCCCCTGCCGGCTGCCTGGAAAATGCCCAAGGTCTGCCCGAACCGGCTTGAGTCAAGGCTACGCTGCCGAGGCTGCTTCGACAACCGTGGCCGACTCGCTGGCTCTTGCGGGAATCGTCGCCTTCGTCCGAAGCACGGCACAAAATGGAGGATTTTCAGCAAGAATTTGATCTGTTGCAGAAAGGTCTCAACCGCTGCCAATTTGCTCTGCTGTCCGCAACGCCAGAGCATGGAT
>Ga0124850_1000203_pt1 | contig 10421 bp, 13 predicted proteins | sample PanSoiMetaGPlot1_FD_97462 | JGI IMG/M metagenome (GOLD analysis project Ga0124850, IMG submission 97462) | Tropical forest soil microbial communities from Panama analyzed to predict greenhouse gas emissions - Panama Soil - Plot 1 (PacBio error... | ecosystem: Environmental > Terrestrial > Soil >...
GCGATCGATGCCGAGGCATTCTATACGCGCGGCAATTTTCCGGACGTCGCCGCGCGCATGCGGGCCTTCGAGGCGCGCGCGCCGGTGCTCGCCGCTGCCGCGATCGAGCGCCTGGAACTCGGCAGCGGGAACTCGGCAGCGAGCGCAATCGTATCACGCATCTCTTGATCACCTGCTGCACTGGCTTCTCGGCTCCCGGGCTCGACCACGAGCTCGTGGCGCGCTGCGGGCTACCGAGCTCGGTAGAGCGCACCATGATTGGATTCATGGGCTGTTACGCCGCGATCAACGCGCTGAAGCTCGCACGCCACATCGTGCGATCTGAACAGGAGGCCCGAGTCCTCGTCGTCAATCTTGAGCTGTGCACGCTGCATCTGAAAGAGACGACGGACATGGAACAGATCTTGTCGTTTCTACTGTTCGGTGACGGCTGCGCCGCATGTTTGATTACTGCGGATCCGACAGGCGTTGCGCTCGAAAGCTTTCGCGCTCTTCTGGTGCCCGGGACCCGCGACCTCATCACCTGGCACATTCGCGACTTCGGTTTTGACATGGGGCTTTCGGGCCAAGTCCCCGCCGCGATCGAGGAAGCGTTGAGCGGCCGGGCCGGCGAGATTCTGAAAGGCGCGCCGGCGTCCGCGATTGATTTGTGGGCCGTGCATCCGGGCGGCCGGACAGTCCTGGATGCGGTTGAGCGAGCGTTCGACCTCGAGCCGACCGCGCTGTCGGCGTCCCGGGACATCCTGCGACGCTACGGCAATATGTCGTCTGCGACGGTCGTTTTTGTCCTCGACCGGCTGATGCGCATGAAGAATGCGACGGGTTCACGCGGATGCGCCATGGCATTTGGTCCCGGGCTCACCGCGGAGACGATGCTTTTCAGGCTCGTGTCCCCATTCCGAAGCTCGCACGCCGTAGCAGCGCGTGAGGAGGCTTGCGATGCTTAATCTGTCCGAGCGCGTCATGATGCCGGAACTCATGGATAGTGATTCCACTGACCTTGAGACTTTCCGCGCCTGCCTCGTCGATCTCGCCGTCGTCAATCAGCTGACGCTCGCCTACCGCCCGACCTTGTCCTTCCTTGAACGCTTGGCGAACGCCGATCGACTCCCGAAGGACAGACCTTTACTCATTCTCGACGTCGGCAGCGGTTACGGCGACATGCTGCGCAAGGTTGATCGTTGGGCGCAGCGGCGTGGGATTGCCGTCAAGTTGATAGGGCTCGATCTCAATCCCTGGTCTGCGCGTTCGGCGGAAGAAGCGACGCCAAGGGGTCGTCCAATTCGCTGGGTGACGGCCAACGTCTTCGACTTTCGTCCGGATGAGCGCATCGACATCATCATGAGCTCGCTGTTCACGCATCATCTCGACGATGCCTCCCTCGTGCGCTTCGTCGCCTGGATGGAAGCGAATGCGGGAACGGCCTGGTTCGTGAACGATCTCCATCGTCACCCGCTTCCCTATTATGTGTTTCGCTTCCTCTCGCGCGCCCTGCGCTTTCACTACTTCGTTCAGCACGACGGTCCGATCTCGATCGCCCGCGCCTTCCATACCGCCGATTGGCAACTCGCGCTGGCGCGGGCCGGCGTTCCAACCAGAGCGGCGAAGGTGTGCTGGTATTTTCCGTTCCGCCTTTGCGTCGAGCGGGTTTGCTAGGAATGAGCGAGCCAAAGAGAGCATTGGTGATTGGGGGCGGCGTGGCTGGCGCGGCGCTTGCGACGGAATTGGCGCGAGAAGGGCGTCCGGTCGTGCTCATCGAGCGCGCGTCAGGGCCGCACGACAAGGTCTGCGGCGAGTTCCTGAGCGGCGAAGCTGTGCGCTACCTGCGCGATCTCGGCGTCGACCCGGTCGCCCTTGGTGCGGTGCCGATATACGCCGTGCGCGTCTGTTCGGGGAAGAGCGTTGCGACCGCGCGATTGCCGTTTCCCGCGTTGAGCCTGTCGCGGCGTGTACTTGATGAAGCAATCTTGCGCCGGGCCTCGGCGTGCGGAGCGGAGATTCGTCGCGGCGTCCGCGTTCAATCGCTATCGCGACGCGATGGCGATTGGCAAGTGCAGTGCGAGAGCGATGAAACGATACGAGCGGAGGCAGCCTTTCTCGCGACCGGCAAGCATGACCTGCGCGGATGGAAGCGTCCACAGGGAGTGCAGTCCGATCTCATCGCATTCAAGCTGCATTGGCGCCTCGCGTCGAGCGAAGCGGTCAGGTTGGACCGTCACGTCGAGCTCATTCTGTTTCCCGGCGGCTACGCCGGCCTCGAGCCGGTGGAGAACGGCAGCGCCAATCTGTGTCTGGTCGTGCGCGATCGCGACTTTCAGGCTGTGGGGCGCACGTGGGGCGCGTTGCTCACGGCGTTGCGTTCGGCTTGCCCGCGCCTTGATCGCCGGCTGACGGGCGCCTCGCCGTGTTGGCCGCGTCCGCTGGCGATCTCCTCGATCCCCTACGGCTATGTGCGAAGCTCGAGCGAGGGACTTTGGCATTTGGGCGATCAAGCCGCCGTCATCCCGTCTTTCTCCGGTGACGGCATGGCGCTTGCCCTGCACTCGGCGCGCGTGGCCGCGCGCTGTTACATCGCCGGGCAATCCGCCGCGACCTATCAATCGCAATTCGGGCGCGATGTCGGCGCGCAGGTCGGCCGTGCAACCTTGCTATCGCGAATTGCCGTCGATCCGGCCGGTCAGCAGCTCGTTGCAGCTGGAATCCGGATACCCGGTCTCATGTCGCAGGTCGCGCGGGCGACGAGGGTGCCACACCACGCGTTGCGCCGCGTCGCCTTGGCCGGTGGTTGTGCGTAGGGGGCAACTTGCTGTGCCGCCGCTGCGCCTCGTTTCAACGATCTAGTTGCAAGCGCCGGGGCTTGCGCTGCGACTAGCTCCGGTCCGAGAGAATCCGTCGGATATCCGGGAGATGCTCGCGTCCCCAGTACAACACCCCTTACTCAATCTCCCGACCCTGCCTGGGGTCGTGCATAAATTTGGACTCTCGTACCAATTCGCAAACCTGCAGGTGATACTGTGAGTAAAATTTCTGACGGCCCAGCACCTTGACGGAGACGTGTTCCGAATGGGTTGCCCAGGCTCGCAGTGCGTCCGCTGATTCCCATTCAAACAGTGTGAGGCGCTCGCCATCCTCCGCCACGTAGCCTTTGTGCGACAAGTAGCCGGGCATTGTGACGGCAAGTTCGCTCATGCGGTTGAACCAATGCCTGTATTCGTCGCCTTCACCCTGAGGCGTGCGGCGAGCGCGAAAAACGACGACCATCACGTGATCTCTCCTTCCTTTTCAACCGACCTTTCGCGATCTCAAGGTCCCGCGGACCTATGGACTTGAGGTGGCTGCCAGGTCCACGATAGCGAACAGCTGTACTCCATAGAGGAAAAAATGTCCACTATAGAGGACGAACAAGATTTGCTGGGCCAGGCCATCAAGGCCCGGCGCGAGCAACTTGGCCTGACATTGCGGGCACTTGCGTTGAAGAGCGGCGTGTCCTCGTCGATGATTTCCGACATCGAGCGCGGCACGAAGTCACCCACGATCTCGACCCTCTCCGCGATTGCTCGAGCGTTGGGAACCCCGGTCTCGGCTCTCGTCGATCGGGCGACAACTCCAGCTGAACGTATCCACGTCCTGCGCGCCTCCGAGCGTCCCGATTTCATCGATCCGGCGAGTGGCGCGAAGCGCAAGACTTTCAGCCCGGCACTGGCTGGGGGCAAAGTGGAATTCCTGCGCTACGTCGTTCCGCCGCGGACCTTGGCCGGACCTTTCGCTCCCCACGCCGCCGGAACGATCGAGCACATGCATCTGGCTGCCGGCAGTATTCTCGCGGTGTTCGGGAACGAGGCGGTGCAGCTCGAAGTCGGCGACAGTTGCACGTGCTTCGCAGATGCGCCCCATCATTTCGACAATCGAGAGAGCGCAGTGGAAGCGTTGATCTATATCGTCGTCGAACGGCCTTAGGCGCTACACCGAAGTTGCCGCTCTGTCCGAGCCGGAGCGCTCGACGTAGGCCTGCAGCCACGTCAGAATTTGCGGCCAGCCTTGATGCGCGCGGACGCCGTCGCTGGTCAAACCGGAATGCGTCAAGCGAACCGTCGTGACGCCGTCACTTTCTTCCAGATCGAAGCGCACGAGGCTTTCGGTCGCGCCCTCTTGCCAATTCGGAAGCCAGGTGAAGACCAGCAGTCGCGGACGCTCAACGACCCGATACTCGCCGACAACGCTGAACGGTTTCCCGCCGATGCCTGTGCCGCGCATCGCCCATCTGCCGCCGGGGCGCAGGTCGGATTCCATTTGCGTTGTTTGGAATCGACCCTCGGCGCCCCACCACTTCATGCGTTGATCAGGATCGGTCAGGGCCTCGAAGATCCGCCCTGCCGAGGCCTTGATGGTGATTTCCTTGACGATGGTGTCGCGTTCGTCCGTCTGATTCATAGGTCATCCTCCTCGACGTAACGCTTGAGACCGCGAAGGCTGTCGCCCCAGAAGGCTTCGTAGTCTCGGAGCCAATCGCCGACGGCGCGCAGCGGTCGGGCGTTTAATTGGCAAACGCGGGCCGTGCCGTCCGGCTTGGTTGACACCAGACCCACGGACCGCAGCACGCGAAGGTGCTTCGAGATCGCCGGCCGGCTGGTGCGAAAGTTTGCAGCGATGTCGCCGACGGTGCACGGGCCCGCGCGTAGCAGGTCCAGAATCTCGCGGCGGGTCGGATCTGCGATCGCCCGGAACACCGCGGCGTGTCGTGCTTGCGTAGCCATTTGGTTACCAACAGGGTAACCATTGGGTTACATATGTCAAGTCGCGGGATAGCAGTCGATCGGGCACGTTGTGCGGCCAATTGACTGGGACGTCCTGCGACTGTTTGAATGAGGAAGGGTCCTCCGGAGTTTGCGCATCGTGATCTCATTCAAGACCATCCGAGCGCGCGCGGAGAAGCGCAAAGGCGGCGCCCAGGCGCTCGAACGATTGCTGCCGCCCAAGCCCGATCCAAAGGCGCTCGCCAAACTCCGCGACGATCGCGTTCTCGCGGAAATGACGAAACGCGTATTTTCAGCCGGTTTCGCCTGGAGCGTCATCGAAGCGAAGTGGCCGGGCTTCGAAGAGGCTTTCAAAGGCTTCGAGCCGGGCCCGCTATCGCTTCGACCCGACAAGTTTTGGGACGCCCTGCTGAAGGACACGCGTATTGTGCGCAACGGCGCGAAGATCATGTCTGTGCGCGCCAACGCAACGTTCGTGAGGGAGGTGGCGCAGGAGCATGGCAGCTTCGGCAAATTCCTGGCGAAGTGGCCGTCCACCGACGAGATCGGATTACTCGACCTCCTCGCCAAGCGGGGCAGTCGCCTCGGCGGCAATACCGGCCAGATGCTGTTGCGCTTTCTCGGCTGGGATGGGTTCGTAATGTCCAAGGACGTGACGGCGTGTCTGCGCGACGCCGGTCTCGACGTGGCAGAGACGATCACGTCGAAGCGCGACCTTGCCAAGGTTCAGGCCCAGTTCAACACGTGGGCCGAGGAGACCGGCCTGCCCTTCATTCACCTGTCGCGCATTTGTGCGATGTCCATAGGCGAGAATTACGACACAGCAAAACTCGCGCATTTTGCTGGCGCCGAAGACTGACGGCCGGTGTGGGCAAGAGCGCTGATGCGCAATTCACGCAGCAATTCCCCAGAGGCGCCCTGACATCGAGGCGCCGCCAAGAATTTCGCGTTTGAGCAGTGCGATGGCCGCGCCGATCCCGCTGACGGGCACCTTGCTGAGAGCCACCGATAGATTGCAGTCACGGTCCCGACTGACGGAGGCCTGGGCCTCTTGTCCAAACATCGGGAGATCAACCGCAAAGCAGCCGCTGGTGCTGCACGCGCCTGCGCGGGTCGCGATTGCAGCCCAGTCGAGCGGGGGGCGATACGCCAGACGGACGACGATCGGCGCTTCTGCATCGTATGTACCGGCAATCCGGCGAAACGCCGAAGGCGGCCGACCGAACATCGCTTGAAACGTTTCATTGAAGCGCCGGACGCTGCCGAAGCCGGCGGCGAAGGCGATTTCTGTTATGGGCAGCAATGTTTCGTGCAAGAGTTTCTTGGCAAGATGGATGCGTCGCGTCTGCTCGACGGCCAGCGGGCTCGCGCCAACATGCTGCGCGAACAATCGGCGAAGCTGGCGGCCTGTCATTCCCAGTCGAGCCGCGAGCGTCTCCACATCGGATTCGACCAGCGTGCCCTCGTCGATCAATCGTAACGCTCTGTTGACGGAAGCGAGCGAGCCGAGCCAGGCGGCGCTGTCCGGCGCCGATTCAGGCCGGCAACGCAGGCAGGGGCGAAATCCAGCTTCCTGAGCCTCGGCGGCGGTGCGAAAGAAGCGCGTGTTCCGGCGCAAAGGAATGCGCGCAGGGCAGATCGGGCGACAATAGATCCCGGTGGTTCGCACGGCGACCAGGAACAAGCCGTCCAGCGTGGGATCGCGCCGCGTCAGGGCCGCGTAGCATTCGTCCTCATCGAGCATGGCCCAATCCTGCGAGACCGCGAAGCAAATGCCTAGCGGATTTCGGACCTGATCACTTTACCTGCTGGTGAGGTCCAATTTCCGCCAGCATTGACGACTGCGACCGGCTACCTCGGCCGGAGCAGAGGAGCACAAGCATGACCCAATCAGCCAAGGAGGCCGCGACTGCGGTCTGGCAGGCGTTCGCCTCGCGCAATCCAGACGTGATTCGGAATGTGCTGAGTGAGGATGTCATATGGAAGGCGCCGCAAGACAACGCCACCCAGGTCGCACTTGGCCTGCCAGCCGACATGCTTGAGACACGAGACGGCATCGTCGCGTTCGTGGTCGATCATTTTCGTCGCCTCTTTCCTGAGGGTGCGCAGTTCGATTTTACCAAGGTGATCGCCGAGGGCGACACCGTCGTCTTCGAACAGCGAATGCGCGCGACGGCCGTCAACGGCCGCAGCTACGACAATTGCTATTGTTGGATTTTCGAGATGGACGGGACCTGTGTGCGGCGCATCCGCGAATATATGGACACCTATGGCGGCTACCGGATGCTCTTTGGCGGTCAATCACCGCGAAGTCTCGTCGACCAACCATTTCGCTGAAATCAAGGTTCGGTGATCTAGGATTAGACCGTCGCCAAACGTGCAAATCATACGCCGGTCATCCTCGCAAATGCCCATTGTGCAAGGGCGCGGGGTTTCTTTTGGTCGGCATGTGATTGGAGGTCTACTACCCAACGCGCGTGATTCTTTGACCAATGCATGACAAACTACAGCAAAAAATAAGCGAAAGCGTGCGTCGCTTCATCAAATTGGTTGAGACGTGGCGACGGAGGGCGCGCAGCCGGCGTGAGCTTATGGCAAGAACCGATCAAGAATTACGCGATCTCGGTATCACGCGTCACGACGTCTCTCATGAGGTGGCAAAGCCGTTTTGGAAGGAATAAGTCGACGGCGTGATCTGCGTGCAAAAATTTATGAGTAGACGTCCTAGTTTCGACTGCTCTGTTGAGCCCACGGCTTCCATCACGTTATCCGCTCGATCTGAATTAAATGCACCGGCTCCACAATTCCGCAATTTCCGCTATCGGGACGGTCTGGGACTGGGTCGCGGGAAGGCGTATAGTTGTGCGGTCCTTCGCGCAAAGTGATCAACATCCCGTGGAGGTGACCATGAAATATGTCCTGCTTGGTAATCTGAGCCCGGAGTGGGCAAGCAAGCAGTCGGACCGGATCGGCAAGGCTAAGGCAAAGCTCGACAAGCTGGGCATCAAGATCGAGACGATCCACTACACCCAGGGCTACTACGATTTCGTCGACATCGTCGATGCGCCGAATCCGGAGGCGATGCTCGCGTTCTCCGTCTGGTACGCGACCCAGGGCCTGGGACGGATCCAAACTATGCCGGCCTTCGACGCAAAGACCTTCGAAACCGCGATCAAGGGCGCAGCGGGATAGTCGCCGGGCTGCGCCTCACGGGTATCCGGCCAACGGAGGCGCATCTAATTGCGCAGCTCGCGCCGCATCACATGCCGGCGTGTTCCCGCTCGGCCGATTTCACGAAACCCTGCTGCAGAAAATGTCGGCAAGTATCCCATGAAACGATAGCTCGGTGATCCCGGTTCAACGGGATATGCCTCGACGACTTTTGCTCCGCGGTTAGCGGCGTGCTGCACTGCCGCCTTGATAATCCGTCTTGTCAGGCCTTTGCCTCGCCAATCGCGACGAATGAAAAAGCAGGCCAACGACCACACGTCTTCAGGACGTTCGTTGCCGTTGGTGGGGCCGCCAAGGTCGCGGTAAGTCGTCCTCGGAGCGATGGAGCACCAGGCAACAGGCTCACCGCTGGCGTAGCCCAGCAACCCGATTGGGACCCCTTCACTAACGCGCCGCCTCATCGCCGCCTTCCTGTCTGGACCCTTGGCGGTTTTTGCTCCGGCCCTCCAGACCATGCACCAGCAGGATTTCGGTCCACCGCGACTCTCGAACAAGCGCTCGAGATCATCCCAGCGGGACGCGTCGACGTCGTGAAACGTGATGTTGCGCATGCGGCGGACGATAGCGACGTCAGCGATTCCGCTCAATGGAAGGCACGCAGATTTCCGGCTCACGATATCCTGCAAGATCGTACTGTGGTGCGCCCTAGGGCGGCGCGTCACAGCAAGAAGATTTGAATCGTCAGTTCTTCGCATGACCAGTTCTGCTGCGCGGTTTCTTAATGACGGTGCCGACCCGGTTCACGATGTCATTGCCCAAAAATTGCGCTTCGGTCATGTCGCGCCTTCGCGACCGCTTCGCGCAATCCTTCTTCCTGCGCCGTCTCGAACCGGCCAATGACGTCGTCATAGACCGCGATTGCTTCCTTGCTCCGGCCCAACTTATTGAGTGCGTGGGCCTTGTTGGCAAGGGCCATCGCGACCTGTTTGCGCAACCCCGTTTCGTTTGCGGTCCCGAAGTGGCGGACCACATCGTCACAGATCGTGATCGCTTCCTTGTAGCGACCCAAATCACTGAGTGCCGCGCCCTTGTTGACAAGGGCTATGGCGAACAAATCCGCGTCGTCCGCCGTCCCGAGCTGGCGCAGCACCTCGTCATAAACAGCAACAGCCTCCTTTTTCCGGCCCAATTGTCCGAGGGTAACTCCCTTGCTGTAGGTCGTTGTGGCGACCAACGCGCGCAACTCCGCTTCCTTCGCCGACCCGAACCGGGCTAACACTTCGTCATAAGCAGCGATCGCTTGCTCTCTCCGGCCCAACCGTTGTCCGAGGGTCTCGCCCTTGTTGTAGAGCGCCATCGCGACCCTCACGCGCAACTCTGCTTCTTTCGCCGTCCCGAAGCGGCGGACCACATCGTCACCGGTCGCGATTGATTCCTTGTAGCGGCCCAAGTCGTCGAGTGCGTCGCCTATGCTGCCAAGGGCCATTGCGACCATTTCGCGGATCTCGGTTTCACTTGCTGTCCCGAACCGACTCACCGCGCCGTCGAGAGCGGCGATCGCCTCCTCGCTCCGGCCCAACTCTCGGAGGGTCACGCCCTTGCCAAAGAGGGCGTCCGCGACCATCTCGCGCAACTTCGTTCCGCTTGCCGTACCGAAGCGGCCTATGACGTCGTCATAGACCGCGATTTCTTCCTTGCTCCGGCCCAACTTACTGAGTGCCTCGGCCTTGTTGACAAGGGCCATCGCGACCATATCGCGCGATTCCGGTTCGCCTGCGGTCCCGAAGCGGCGAACCACATCGTCAAAGATGGCGATCGCTTCCTCGCTCCTGCCTAGTCGGGCAAGGACAGCACCCTTGTTGTAGAGCGCTCTCGCGGTCTCGTCCTCGCCAGAGCCTGATTGTGCCAGCGTCGTATCTTTACTGACCTGCGCCGCGACCTGTTCCTGAAAGACCGAGACAACGAGCCCGACCGCTATGACGATGATCCAACGGTTCAGGGACGATAGTGAAGGGATGAAGCGGCAAAGTTGCGGGAAAGTCATCTTACGTTCCGGCGATCGAGCAGTTAACGACTGATCCTTAGTCGCTGCTGTAACGCAATGGGTTCAGTCCCTACGATTTGAGCTGACCTTCGTCGGGAAACGATCTCGCTGCCACAGGTCATTCTCCAAATGAGCCTGTCACAGAAATTACCGTGTCTCATTCCAGGGGTGCACTCCAGTGCTGTCACCGTAATTGCTAAATGCGCTGCCACCGCAATTGCGATAGCGGCCATAAGCGGCTCACGTGTTGTTAAAAAAAGAGTGATTAGCGAAATCGCTCGCAGTCAGTATTGCTCCTGCACTGCACCTCCTCAGAAGAACGCGGCGATCAGATTGCATTCTTTGGTGGGGCTCGGTCGCTGGAGACAGCCGACCAGCGTATCCGATATCGGCAAGCGGGAGCAGGGAATAGAAAATGACCAAGTTGAAATGCGTGCTGCGTTGGCTCTGCC
>Ga0124850_1000204_pt1 | contig 10410 bp, 10 predicted proteins | sample PanSoiMetaGPlot1_FD_97462 | JGI IMG/M metagenome (GOLD analysis project Ga0124850, IMG submission 97462) | Tropical forest soil microbial communities from Panama analyzed to predict greenhouse gas emissions - Panama Soil - Plot 1 (PacBio error... | ecosystem: Environmental > Terrestrial > Soil >...
CTCCCGGAGCACGCGTCGAAGCATGGGTGCCTTGTAAAAGCGTCCCCAGAAGCGATCCGTGTCGAGCCCGCGGAGAAGCTGGGTGAAGCCCTCGCCCTCTTTACCGAGGAGGTAGGCGGCGGGCACGCGCACCTCGTCGAGGAACACCTCGTGGTGGTACACCTCACCGGTGAGGCTCCGGATCGGCCGGATGTCGAGGCCCAAGGAGCTGTTGTCGACCACGAACATGCTGAGACCCTGATGCCGGCGCGCGGAGGCGTCGGTACGGGCGAGCACGAGGCCGTAGTCCGCGATGCCCGCGTGGCTGCTCCAGATCTTGTGGCCGCGCAGCACGTACTCGTCGCCGCGCCGGGCCGCTTCCGTCTTGAGGGAGAGCAGATCGGAGCCGGACTCGGGCTCGCTGAATCCCTGCCAGAAGGTTACCTCGCCGCGACCGATACGCGGCAGCACCTCGCGGCGGAGCGTCTCCGAGCCGTAGCGGATGATGCCCTCCGCCGTCTGCTGGCATCCCGCGAGGGGACCGAAAGGCGCGCCCACCGCGGCCAGCTCCTCGAAGAGCACGAGGGTATACATGAGCGAGCGTTCCTGCCCTCCGAAGGCGCGCGGCCACGTCATGGCCAGCCAGCCGCGCTCGGCCAGCGCGCTCAGGAAGGCGCGGGAGTGAGCGCCCGAGCCGTACCCTGCATCCATGCCGTCCACGGGGAAGCGCTCGGGCGGGTGCGCGCGCAGGAATCCGCGAACCTCTTCGGCGAAGGCCTGCTCGTCCGGGCTGAACTCGAAGTCCATGGGGAGCGGGCGTCAGGATAGCGCGTCTATCCGCAGACCACTAGCCCCGCCAATCCTCCCTATCCCTCAAAGTGGGAGAGGGCCGCCGTTCGAGCCGAGGCGCTCGCCTCGAGCGGGGAGGCGAGGGCTGAGATGGTGAGGGTGCCCCGCTGCATCCCAAGAAGATCCACGCTACCCTGTGGGAGCCCAGCTACCACACCCGATCCTTGGAGGATTCCCCGATGACGCTCGCCGACGCAGCGGTTCAGCGCTTCCTCTCTACCAAGGAGATCGTCCTCCTCGCCACCGTGCAGCCCGACGGCGCTCCCCTGGCCATGCCCATGTGGTTCGTCCACGATCCGGCCACGCTGGCCATGCTCAGCGAGGCGGGAACCCAGAAGGTGCGCAACCTGCGCCGCGACGGCCGCGTGTGCGTGGTCGGCGAGGCGGGCGGAGGCGGCCAGGAGATCCGCGGCGTCACCGTGATGGGCCGCGCGACCTTCCTCGACGACGGCGCGGAGCGACGGGCCCTCGTCGACCGCTTCCACGCGAAGTATCCCGACCTCTCGAAGTTCTGGGGCGGCCGCGCCATGCCGCCCAACCGCGTGATGTTCCGGATCACGCCGGAGCGGGTGAAGAGCTGGGGCCTCCGCTAGCCGCTCAGCGCGAGAGCAGGACCACGCCCGCCACGATCAGCACCGCGCCCGTGACCACGCGCCAGCCAATCTTCTCGGCGTGGCTCGGAAAGAGGTAGGCGAGGAGGAGCACGAAGAGCGGCGCGGTGCCCGCGAGGGGCGTGACGATGCTCACGTCGCCGAAGCCGAGCGCGGCGAGCACGAGGAACACGCCGCTGTTCTCGAAGACGCCGCCCAGGGCGAAGTAGGCGAGGCTCTTCCGGTCGCAGCGCAGCGAGCCCTGATTGCCCGTGGCGGCCACGAAGGCGGTGGAGGCGATCAGCGCCGCCGTGATGTTGATGGCGGAATCGAAGAGGGGACCCGCGTGCCCGAGGCCTAGCTTGCGCACCACGGCCACGGTGCCGAAGCAGGATGCGGCGAGCAAGGGATAGCCGAGGTGGCGCACGTGAAAGCCCACGTACTTGCCGGACAGCGAGAGGAGAATGGTCCCGAGCACGATCACGAGGGTACCCACCACGATGGGCGGGGTGACGCGCTCGCCCAGGAGGAGGATGGCGAGCCCGCTCGCGATGAGCGGGGAGAGGTTGTTCACGGCCGCGGCCACGGAGGCGCCCACCTTGTGGATGGCGAGCACGCGGAAGAGGCGGCCCCCCGCCGTGCCGACCACGCCGGAGAAGATGAAGTAGGGCACGGCGCGCCAGTTGTAGTCCTGGTACGGCACGACGAGGAGCACGATGGACCAGAGCCCGATCACCCCGACGGCGATGTTGATCCAGAAGCCCGCGTAGAAGTTGGAGCGGCGGAGGCCGCGCTGGATGAACGTGGTGGCCACCGCCGAGCAGAGCGCGCTCGACAGCGCCATCGCCTGCGGGGCGCCGACCACGGGTCGGGCTCAGCCCACCTCGGCGCGGATGCGATCGTGGAGCTTCGCGAGCTCGGCGGCCATGGCGTCGACGGAGCGCGCGCCCGCCTGGAAGATGGCGGTGGCGTTGAGGGTGACCCAGCCGAAGCCCATGCTCTTGAGGGCGGCGACGCGGGCGAGCACGGCGTCGTGGCTCGCGTAGAAGGTCTTGCCCGCGGCGTCGCGCGGGGGCGGGGCCACCATGCTCTGGAGCCCGATGGCCGCGGGATCACGCCCTGCCTCCTCGGCGTGACGGCGGATGCTCGCGATGGCCGCGCGCGCGCCGTCGGCATCCTCCACGCGGCTGGCCAGCCAGCCGTCGCCGAGGCGTCCCACGCGACGATAGGCCGCCTCGGAATTGCCGCCGACCCAGATGGGCAGGCGGGCGCCCTGGGGCGGCTTCGGCTCCATGCTCATGGCCACCGTCGGATAGTGCGCGCTGTCGAAGCTCACCTCCGCGTCGCACCAGTAGGCGCGCAGGAGCCGGATGGCCTCGTCCATGCGCGTGCCTCGCGTATGGAAGTCCTCGCCGAGTGCCTCGTACTCCGACTCCTGCCAGCCCACACCCACGCCCAGGCGCACGCGGCCGCCGGAGAGCGTGTCGAGCGTGCTCACCTGCTTGGCCACGAGCGCGGGCTGACGCTGCGGCAGCACGAGCACCTCGGTGCCGAGGGTGACCCGCGTGGTGACGGCGGCGAGGTAGCCCAGAGCCATGAAGGCTTCGAGGATTGGCATGGCGGGGTTATAGGGGCCCTTGGGGCGGCCCTCGATGGGAATGCCCATGACCACGTGATCGAAGATGTCGATGTGGTCGTAGCCGATGCGCTCGATGGCGCGTGCGATGCGCTGGACGGCCTCCGGTCCCTCGCGATAGGAAACGCTCGGAAACTCCACAGCCAGCTTCATGTCGCTCTCCTCGAATTCAATGGATCCCCTCGCCCCCGGAGGGGGAGAGGGCAGGGTGAGGGGGTGGCGAGACAGCGAGACGGGACCTCACGAGTGATGCAGCTTAGTCCGGTGGGCAGGAGGAATCAAGGACGGCTATAGTACGGCGGCAGGAGGATCCACGCTGATGGAGACAGACTTCACCGATCTGCGCCGTCCCCGGCAGGCAAGTACCGTCGCCGTGGGCGCCTTCGCCCTCGGCGCCCTCGCCGTCGGCGCGCTCGCCATCGGCGCCCTCACCATCGGGCGCCTCACCGTGCGCCGGCTGCGCGTGCGCCGCTCGCACCTGCGCGCTGTTCGCATCGACGATCTCGACGTGGGCACGCTCCGCGTCGAGTCGCTCCACACGCCGGAGCGGAGCGAAGCGGCGGCTCCGTCTCCGTAGCCGATCGCCGTCGCGCCCGCCCACACCACGCCCGTCCCACGAGGTGAGCCGTGAAGGAATGGATGCGCCCCCGGGGGCATGAGATCGCCGTGCTGTTCAGCCGGCGCAGCCGCGACGCCTACGTCGCCCTCGCCGAGGACACCGGCGAGACCTACACCTTCACGGACGCGTGGGATCGCCCGCGCACCTGGATCAAGGGCGAGCACGCCTACCTCGCCCCGAACGCGGCGAGCGTGCTGCTCGCCCGCTGCAATCTCAAGCACGACGTGATCGAGGAGGCCGACCTCACCGCGGATCGCCTCGCCGGCTATCGCGCCCTCCTCGTGCCCAACGCCGCCTACCTGAGCGAGGCGACGATCGAGCGAATCGAGCGCTGGCTTGGCGGCGATCGCCGGCTCGTGGTGACGGGGAAGACGAATCTCCCATCCCGACTGATCGGGCTCAGTTCCTCCGCTCCCTTGCCCGTGAGCGGCTACTCAGGCTGGCGCTGGCTACCGGGCTCACCCTTCGCCGGCGAGGCGTGGCAGCCGCTCTACGTGAGCGGCTACGCCGGGCACGCCGCGCAGCGGGTCGAGCCGGCGCCGGGCAGCCGGGTGCTGGCCGAGCTGGTCGAGCTCACCGGCGATCTGACGGATGCCCGCACGGCCACGGTGACGCCGCGCGGCCCCGCCATCGTGTTGACGGAGCGGACGGCATACGTGGCGAACCAGGTGCTGGAGCTCATCGGCGGGATGCTCCAGGCCCATCTGAACGTGGAAGCGGTGCGCCACTGGGCCAATCCCACACACTGGGGCGACACCCTGCTCTTCTTCCTGCGCCGGCTCCTCCTCGAGATCGGGCTGGGTCCGCTGTGGCAGACGCGCCTTCGATCGTTCGGGGCCTACGATGGCGTCCTCTCCTTCCGTCACGACGTGCACGGCATGCTCGACTTCACCTTCCTCGACTATCAGATCGAGAACCTCATTCCCGCCACCTACGACATCGAGGACCCCGCTTTCTCCACCAACATCAGCGAGGCCATGGCGAAGGAGTGGGTGGCGCGGACGAGCCGCCCCGGCTTCATCGAGCCCGCGCTCCACAACGACAGCTCCATCGGCGATCCGCCCACGGCCATCCACGGCCGCGGCCTCTACGAGCACGTGCGGAACGCCGAGCGCAACCTGGGCTTCCCCGTCGACACGTGCGGCCGTCACGCGGGCGGGCACATGCATCCCGAGACGATCGACGCCATGGACTATCTCTACGCCCACGACCCACGCATCCTCGGACTCTGCACGTTCTGCTACTACCACATGGTCGAGTACGGCGTGCGCGACCCGCAGGTCATGTCGGGCATCAGCGGACGGGCGCTGACCTATGTCACCGACGCGCGGCGCACCATCGCCACCCCGGGGATCTGGTTTCCCTTCCACCCCGTGGTCACCACCTCGGCGGAGTGGCGGCCCCTCCGAGGCTGGGACCGTACCCACGAGTTCGACGCGGCGCCGGAGCTGGTGGAGACGGTCTACGGCGGCCACAGCGCTCGCATCAGCGGCGTGGACGATCATCTGGAAAACGGCGTCTACAGCTTCCAGTACCATCCGGAGCTGGCCCGGGATCCCTCCCTCAACAACGGCCGGGGCACCCTCGACTACGTCCGCTACGCCATCAATCTGGCCGAGCGGAGCCGGTTCTGGATCGCCTCCCAGCGCGATCTCTATCAGCGCATGGCGGACTACGAAGCGCTCGTCTTCCAACTGCGCGACGGCGGCCGCGAAGTGACGGTGGAGAATCCGACCGACCGCCGGATCGAGGGCATGGTGGTGGAGCAGCGGCTTCCCTTCGGAAGCGTGTGGCACGGCGCCGAGGAGCTGATCCACGTCGCGAACGGAGCCTTCGTCACCCTGCCTCCCCTCGCGCCCGGCGCCAACGTCACCCTACGCTTCACGCCGGACACCGTGGAGGCGCCGATCATCCGTCAGCCCAGCACCAAGGGTTTGATCGTGCTCGATGCGCGCCATCTGCCGACGGCCGGCGAGACGCGGATCGTGGTCAGCGTGTGTCGCGCCCAGCCGCTTTCCGTCGAGGGCGTGGACCCGGACGGCGTCTACCGAGTGGAGGTCGACAGCGAGCCGCCACGGCACTTGATCCCGCGCGTGGTGCGGACCATCCAGGCCCTGCTGAGCAAGCGCTCGGACGCCGCCGTCGCCTCGGGACTGCGCGCCCAGACACCCGGCACCACGCGCTTCCTCGATCTCTGGATCGTGGGCGAGCAGGACCGCTTCGTAGAGCGGACGATCCGCATCGCGCGCGTCTCCCCGGCGGAGACGGCGGCGGCGAAGATGGCGATTCGCGCAGCCATTCCGCCCCGCACCGGGCGCGTGATCTGAGCTACTCCGCCAGCGGCGGACGCACGAACCAGACGACGCCGAGGGCCGCGAACACCGCGAGCCCTGCGTACCAGGCATAGCGGCCGGCGTCGGCCTGGAAGTGATCGCCTTTCGCAATCACGTATAGGCCCGTCACGTACAAGATCTCGCAGGCGCCGTTGCCGGTGTCGCTGCGGGTGAGGCTGGTGCGTCGGGTGAAGATCTCCTGCCCATCCTTCGTCACCGTGTAGTCGACGAGGAAGCCGGTGAGGCGGATCTGGTCCCCCACGTGGATGGCGCGGATCTGGCGGTCAATGGCTGCGGTGGCCGGAATGAGGTGGTTGTTCGACGCCTTCTCGGGATTGAAGGGCGGCGTGAAGTTCCTCGACCAGCTGAAGGAGCAGGTGAACTCGCCGCTGGTGAACGTGACTTTCCGGTACGCTCCGCTCGTGACCGCGTCGCCCCAGACCACACAGACATCCTTGATGTTGCCGGGGTCGACCTTGTGGCCGAGGTTGAAGAAGGCATCGCCGCGATGCTGGGACACGACCAGCCCCGAGATGTCGTAGGTCGCCCGCGGCGTGATGGCGTAGGTATAGCCCTTGATCACGATAGCGAAGGGCCGGCCGTCGCTCGCCTCCTGGAGCGGCTCCGTCTCCCTGATCGCGGACCCGATGCGGGAGGGATCGGGCAGGGCGACCTCGCGCAGCGACAGGTAGACGGCACCTGCCACGCACACGAGGAGGGCCACGGCCAGGTAGTGTTGCAGCGCTCTCACTACTCCGATTCTCGGCCGCCGCTTCCGGGACCCGGGAGCTTTTTCGCGCCCCGTTCCCGGGGCCACCGCTACGGTGTAGCGCTCCCCTCGCCGCCCAGATAGGCGACCTTGATCCGCGGATCGGCGATGATCTCCGCCGCCGGCCCCATCATGAACAATCGCCCCAGCTCCATGACAATGCCGGTGTCGGAGACCTGGAGCGCCCCGTGCGCGTTCTGTTCGACCACGAGCACGGTGAGGCCGCGCCCACGCAGGTCCGCGATGGTGGCGAAGATTTGATCCTGATTGGCGGGCGAGAGCCCGAGCGACGGCTCGTCGAGCAGCAGGAGCCGCGGTCCCGCCTCTAGCACCATGGCCGTCTCGAGGATCTGCTGCTCGCCGCCGCTCAGGTTTCCCGCGAGCACGGAGAGCTTGGCGCGGAGAACGGGAAATTGCGCGAGCACACGCTCCAACGCGGCCGGCGCCGCGTCACCGCGCAGGGTGTAGGCGCCGAGCTCGAGGTTCTCGCGCACCGTCATGAGGGGAAAGTTGCAGCGGCCCTGCGGCACGAAGCCGATGCCGAGCTTCAGGCGCTCGCGCGGAGCGAGCGTCTCGATGGGCTCTCCGGCGAAGCGCACGTGGCCGCCGAAGCGCCGGTTGAGCCCGTACACCGCGCGCAGGAGCGTCGACTTGCCCGCCCCGTTGGGGCCGATCACGGTGGTGATGGTGCCCGCGGCGATCGCCGCGGAGAAGTCCACCACCACCGGCTCGTCGGTGTAGCCGACGGAGAGCCGGTCCAGCTCCAGGATGGGCTCGCCCGACGTCGTGTCAGGCACGGCCCTGACCCAGCTCGGCGGCCCCGCGCTGGCCGAGATAGGCGGCGAGCACGCGCGGGTCGCTCCGGATGAGGCCGGGCGGACCGTCGGCGATCTTCTGTCCCTCCTCCAGCACGATCACGCGGCGGCAGAGCGACATGATGAAGTCCACGTTGTGCTCGACGATGACGAGCGTCGTCCCTTCCGCGTTGAGCTGCTGGATCACCCGCTCGATGCGCCGCACCATGGTGGGATTCACGCCGGCCACCGGCTCGTCGAGCAGGATCAGCCGCGGCCGCGCCATCATAGCGGCCGCGATGGCGAGGAGCTTGCGCTGGCCATACGAAAGCACGGCGGCGGGCGCCTGCGCGTACTCGGCGAGATCCACGGTGTCGAGCAGCTCGCGCGCCCGCGCGGTCGCCGCCGCTTCGACGGAGCGCAGGCGGCCGGTGCGCAGCATCGCGGCGAGCCAGCCGACGCCGTCTTCCTCCTGCGCGGCCACGCACAGGTTGTCGAGCAGGGTCAGCTCGTCGTACGCCCGCACGGTCTGAAAGGTTCGGGTGAGGCCGGCGCGCGCGATGCGATGGGCAGGCAGATCCGTCAGCGCGCGGCCGTCGAGCCGCCAGTGCCCGCCGTCCGCTGGCTCGAAGCCGCTCAGGCAGTCCACGATGGTGCTCTTGCCCGAGCCATTGGGGCCGATGAGCCCGACCACCGCGCCCGCCTCCACGTCGAAGTCCACCCGATCCACCGCGGTGAGACCGAGGTAGCGCTTCGTGAGGCCGCGCACCTCCAGCAGCGTGGTCACGATGGGCTGACGCGCGGGCGCCGCCAGCGTCGCCACCGCCGCCGCGCGAGCCAGCCGGCCACCCCGCCCGGGAACAGGAGCATGGCCGCGATGAGAACGGCACCGTACAGCACCATGCGCAGATCGGTGGTGAAGCGCAGAAGATCGGGAAGCGCAGCGAGGACGGCGCTGCTCACCAGCACGCCCCAGAAGCTACCCGGCCCGCCGAGAATGACCATGATGAGCATGGTCTCCGTGTAGTAGAAGTCGAAGATCGAGGGATCGACGATGGTCAGATAGAAGACGAAAAGGCCGCCTACCATGCCCGCGAGGAGCGCGGAGAGGGCGAGGGCGAGGAGCTTGTAGCGCAGCGGATCGATCCCCTGCGATTGCGCGAGCGGCTCGTTGAGCCGGATCGCGCGCATGGCGCGCCCGAGCCGCGAGGACACCACGAGGTACATGAGGGCGTGCGCCGCCGCCGCGAAGCCGAGAAGGAGATAGTAGAAGTCCGCAGGGCGCGACAGCCGCCACTCCCGGCCCATGAAGCCGAGGGTGGGCACGGGAAGGCCGGGAATGCCCATGGCGCCCCGGGTGAGCGAGACCCAGTCGCGCGCCACGATCATGCAGAGGAGGGCGAAGCTCAGGCTCACGATGGCGAAGGCGTGCCGCGAGAGCCGCAGCGAGGAGTAGCCGATGACGAGACCCACGAGGGCGGCCAGGGCGCCCCCCGCCGTCGCGGCCCATCCCAAGTTCCAGCCGCGCTCCGTCACGAGGAGCGCCGCGGTATAGCCGCCGATGCCGAAGAAGCCGACCTGGGCGAAGGAGAGCAGCCCCGTGTAGCCGTAGACGAGGTTGAGCCCGCTTGCGAGCACGCTGAACATTGCGAAGCTGACGCCGAGGGCCAGCACGTACTCGTTGCCGGTAAGACGCGGAAGGGCGAAGAGGACGGCGAGGACCAGCAGCACGAGGAAGGCCCGCGTCACGCCCGCCCTCACACGCGCACTCCCCGACCGAAGAGACCCTGGGGCCGCACGAGCAGCATGGCGATCATCGAGCTGAAGACGAGAGCGTCGACCATGACCACGGGCAGGAAGCCGCCCATCACGCTCTCGAGCACGCCCAGGCTCAGCGCGGCGATGGCGGCGCCCGCGATGTTGCCGAGGCCGCCCAAGATGATGATGGCGAAGGCCTTGAACACGAAGCTCGCCCCCATGAGCGGATGCACGGCGTACACCGGGGCCAGCGCGGCTCCCGCCAGCCCGGACAGCCCGATGCCGATGGCCACGGCCAGCCTCGACACCGCGCGCGGGTCGATGCCCACCATGAGCGCGGCCTCCCGGCTCTGGGCGACGCCGCGCATCGCCTTGCCCACCCGCGTGCGGTAGAGGATGAGGTAGAGGGCGGCGAAGGCAAGGACGGCGAGGCCGAGGGCGAGCAGCCGCATCAGCGAGACACGCAGATCGCCCACCACCACATTCGTGTAGCTCTGCTGCGTCTCGATCATCCGCGGCGTGGTGGTGAAGAGGAAGACGGCGCCGTTCTGCAGCACCATGGACAGGCCGAGGGTGAGGAGGATGCTGCGCTCGAAGCCGCCCCCCTGCACCGACACGAGGAGCGCCTCGTAGAGGACATAGCCGAGGCCGACGGCGCTCGCCGTCACCACGAGCACGGTGGCCGCGTAGCCCAACCGCAGGTTCATGGTGAGGAAGTAGGCGAGCATGGCCCCCAGCATGTAGAACTCGCCGTGAGCGAAGTTGACGATCTCGAGGACGCCGAAGATCAGCGAGAGCCCCATCGCGATCAGCGCGTAGATGCAGCCGATCACGATGCCGTTCAGGAGGAGCTGGAAGTAGAAGCCGGGATCCACTCGCCCGTCAGGTCTTGCTCATGCCCACGACCATGACCTTGCCGCCCTTGATGGTGAGGATGATGGCGTTGTTGTGCGCGACATTGTGGTCGTCGAACTCGATCGTCGTGCCCAGGATCGACGGCATCTTCGTGGTGGCAAGCGCGTCGCGGATGGCCGCGGGATCGGCCTTGCCCGCCCGCCGGATGGCGTCGATGAGCACCTTCAT
>Ga0124850_1000205_pt1 | contig 10396 bp, 17 predicted proteins | sample PanSoiMetaGPlot1_FD_97462 | JGI IMG/M metagenome (GOLD analysis project Ga0124850, IMG submission 97462) | Tropical forest soil microbial communities from Panama analyzed to predict greenhouse gas emissions - Panama Soil - Plot 1 (PacBio error... | ecosystem: Environmental > Terrestrial > Soil >...
TGGGATTCGCGCTGGTTCGGTTCGCAGGCAAAGCCGAATACGGCTCCCTGCTGCACGAAGACATCAAGATACGCGAAGAGCTGATGAAGCAGCTCAAGCAGGCCGCTGTTTCACACATCGTGATCGAGCGGCCGCACAAGAAGTGCCGTGTGACAATCCACTCGGCGCGTCCGGGCGTGGTGATCGGCAAGAAAGGCGCCGACATTGAAAAGCTGCGCAAGTCGGTTGCGAAGCTCACGGACAGCGACGTCGTGATCAACATCGTTGAAATTCGCAAGCCGGAGCTTGACGCCCAGCTCGTCGCTGAATCGATTGCCCAGCAGCTCGAACGCCGTGTTGCCTTTCGCCGCGCGATGAAGCGCGCCGTGCAATCGGCTATGCGTCTTGGCGCGGAAGGCATCCGCATCAACTGCTCCGGCCGCCTGGGCGGCGCCGAAATCGCGCGCATGGAATGGTACCGCGAGGGACGTGTGCCGCTCCACACGCTGCGCGCCGACGTCGACTATGGCGTCGCCACGGCATTCACCACCTATGGCACCTGCGGAGTGAAAGTGTGGATCTTCAAGGGCGAGATCCTCGAACACGATCCGATGGCACAGGACAAGAAGCTCGCTGAAGGCGAGCCCGGTCGGCCACGTCGCGAAACGGCCGCCTGAGAGAGCGAATAGAGATTAAGTCATGTTGCAACCGATCCGCACGAAGTTCCGCAAGGCGTTCAAGGGACGCATTCATGGTGTCGCCACGAGCGGCACCACGCTTGCCTTTGGCCAATACGGCCTCAAGGCGCTCGAACCGGAACGCGTCACCGCGCGCCAGATCGAGGCCGCGCGCCGTGCGCTCACTCGCTTCATGAAGCGATCGGGTCGCGTCTGGATCCGAGTGTTTCCCGACGTGCCGGTTTCGAAGAAGCCAATCGAAGTACGCATGGGCAAAGGCAAAGGTACGCCAGAGCTTTGGGTCGTGCGCGTGAAGCCCGGCCGCATCTTGTTCGAGGTCGATGGCATTTCCGTCGATGTCGCCAAGGAAGCGCTGGCGCTTGCCGCGGCCAAGCTTCCGGTCAAAACCCGTTTCATCGAACGTATCGCCGAGTGATGTCATGAAAGTTGCCGACGTAAGAGCGATGACGCTCGATCAGCTCGATGACGAGGTACTCAAGCTGAAGAAGGAGCAGTTCAATCTGCGCTTTCAGCGTGCCACCGGTCAGCTCGAGAATACAGCCCGTGTGCGCATCATCCGGCGTGACATCGCGCGCATGAAGACGATTGCGGCGCAGAAGCGCGCAGGTGCGCCTGAGCCCGCGCCGAAGGCTGAGGCTGCGCCGGCATCGGCGAAAAAGATCAGGACTGCCAAACCAAAGGCTGCTGCGAAGCCGAAGTCGCGCACCAAGACGAAATCGAAGGAATAAGAGGTTTCAGATGCCGAAGCGTACACTGCATGGCGTTGTCGTAAGCGATAAGCAGGACAAGACCGTGGTTGTGCGCGTTGAGCGTCGTTTCACGCACCCAACGATGAAAAAGACCATTCGTCGTTCGAAGAAGTACCACGCGCATGACGAGGCCAACACATATGCGGTCGGCGACATGGTGTGGATTGAAGAGCGGCGGCCGATTTCCAAGCTCAAGTGCTGGGAAGTCGTCCGTGGCGAGAAGAAGCAAAAAGTTCAATGAGCGTTAGCGACCAGACAGTGAGAGCCGCATCATGATCCAGATGCAAACCAACCTCGACGTGGCCGATAATTCCGGTGCACGTCGCGTCATGTGCATCAAAGTGCTGGGCGGTTCCAAGCGCAAATACGCCACCATCGGCGACGTGATCGTCGTTTCGGTGAAGGAGGCGATTCCACGCGGCCGCGTCAAGAAAGGCGACGTCATGAAGGCCGTCGTCGTGCGTATCTCAAAGGACATCAAGCGTCCGGACGGTTCAGTTATCCGTTTCGACCGTAACGCCGCGGTGCTGATTACGCCGCAGATGGAGCCGGTCGGCACGCGTATCTTCGGGCCGGTGCCGCGCGAACTTCGCGCCAAGAATCACATGAAGATCATTTCGCTCGCCCCGGAGGTGCTGTGATGGCCGCCAAGATCCGCAAGGGCGACAAGGTCGTGGTTCTCACGGGCCGTGACAAAGGCCGTACCGGCGAGGTGATCGAGGTGCGTCCCGATCAGGATCGCGCCCTCGTGCGCGGTATCAACATGGTCAAGCGTCACCAACGCCAGACTGCGCAGCAGGAGGGCGGGATCATCTCGAAAGAGAGCACCGTGCACCTGTCCAATCTGGCTGTCGCCGACCCCAAGGACGGCAAGCCGACCCGCATCGGCTTCAAGTTCGTCGGCCAAGGCGACTCGCGCAAGAAAGTGCGCATCGCCAAACGTTCCGGAGTTGAGATCGATGGCTGATACACGGCAACAGGGCAACGAGCCCAAGAAAGCGCAGAAGCCCCAGGGCGCCCCGAAAGGCGCAAAGGACGGCGGTACACCCAAAGGCGCGAAAGGAAGCGATGCGCCCAAGGTGAAGAAGCCGCGCGAACGTTCTGACTATGTTGCGCGACTGAAAACTCATTTCGAGCAGACGGTGCGCGGCGAGCTATCGAAGAAGTTCGGCTACACCAATGGCATGCAGGTGCCCAAGATCACCAAGGTGGTGCTCAATATGGGCATCGGCGAAGGCGTCGCCGATCGCAAAAAGGTGGACAACGCGGCTTCCGACCTCTCGCTGATCGCGGGTCAGAAGGCCGTGATCACCAAGTCGCGCAAGTCGATTGCGACCTACAAGCTGCGCGACGGCCAGGCCATCGGCTGCAAGGTCACGCTGCGCAAGGCGCGCATGTACGACTTCATCGACCGGTTGGTGAATATCGCGCTGCCCCGCGTCCGCGACTTCCGCGGGCTCAACCCGAAAAGCTTCGACGGCCGCGGCAACTACAGCCTCGGTATCAAGGAATATACCGTGTTTCCGGAGATCGATTTCGACAAGGTTACAGATACCTGGGGACTCGACGTCACCGTTTGCACCAGCGCGCGTAACGACGAAGAAGCGCGCGCGCTGCTGACTGCGTTCAACTTCCCGTTCCGGCAGTGAGGCCAGGCCTTATACTCGGAACCGCAAGGAGCGAAAGAATGGCTAAGAAGAGTTCGATCGAGAAGAATAACAGGCGCCGGAAGATCACAAAGAAGTTTGCCAACCGGCGCGCAAAGCTTAAGGCGATCGCACACGACAAGAAGCTGCCGATGGAGGAGCGTTTCGCCGCCACTCTGAAGCTGGCTGAATTGCCGCGCAATTCGTCGAGGACACGAGTGCGCAATCGCTGCGAACTCAGCGGTCGTCCGCGCGCGTATTACCGCAAGCATCGCTTGAGCCGTATCGCGCTGCGCGAGCTTGGCTCCAAAGGCCTCATTCCCGGCCTTTTGAAGTCGAGCTGGTGAGGAGGGCGCGATGGCAGTGAATGATCCGATCGGCGATATGATTGCGCGCATCCGAAATGCTCAGATGCGCAACAAGTCGAAGGTTTCGATGCCCGGCTCCAAGCAGCGCGAGCGCGTGCTCGAGGTTTTGAAGACCGAGGGCTTCATCCGCGGCTATGCCAGCGTTGCGCACGCGAGCGGCCGGTCCGAACTTGAGATCGAGCTAAAATACTTCGATGGCGAGCCGGTCATCCGCGAGATCGAACGTATCTCGAAGCCGGGTCGTCGTGTGTACGTGGCCGTGCGCAATTTGCCGCGGATCAACAACGGTCTCGGCGTGGCGATTCTGTCAACGCCGAAGGGCGTCATGGCCGACCACGACGCACGCGAGGCGAATGTGGGCGGCGAAATCATCTGCACGGTGTTCTAATGTCACGCATCGGCAAAAAAGCGGTTGCGGTTCCGACCGGCGTTACAGCGAACATTGAAGGTCAGACCGTGAAGGTCAAAGGGCCGAAAGGCGCTTTGCAGGTCGTCGTGCACGACGATGTTTCCGTCGCCATGGACAAGGGCGCAATCAAGCTCGAACCACGCGGCGAATCCAAGCGCGCGCGTTCGATGTGGGGCACCTCGCGGACTCTGGTCGCGAACGTCATGTCGGGCGTGACCAAGGGCTTCGAAGAGAAGCTGGAAATCACCGGTGTAGGCTTCCGTGCCGCAGTGCAGGGAAAGACTTTGCAGTTGCAGCTCGGCTTTTCCCACGACGTGAATTATCCGATCCCAGAAGGGATCGCGATCGCAACACCGAAGCCGACCGAAATCGTCGTGAGCGGTGTCGATAAGCAGCAAGTCGGACACGTCGCGGCGGAAATCCGCGGCTATCGTCCGCCCGAGCCCTACAAGGGCAAGGGCGTGAAATACGTAAACGAATACATCTTCCGCAAGGAAGGAAAGAAGAAGTAGAGGCGCGCCATGTCGAGACTTACTGACCGGACCGCACGACGGACGGCGACGGTGCGACGCAAGATCAAGCTTGCTGCGCGAGGACGCACGCGGTTGTCGGTGTTCCGCTCATCGAAACACATCTACGCTCAGCTCATCGACGACGTGAAAGGCACGACGGTTGTCGCGGCTTCTTCGCTGGAAAAAACGATGCGTGAGCGCGCCAAGACCGGCGCCAACATCGCGGCCGCCAAAGCGGTCGGTAAGCTGATCGCGGAGCGCGCCAAGGAAAAAGGCATCAAGGACGTCGTGTTCGACCGCGGCGGCTATCTTTATCATGGACGCATCAAGGCGCTAGCGGATGCCGCGCGTGAAGGCGGACTCAACTTTTAACGGAACCAAGACACATGGCACGTGAAGCCCGACGGGAACGAGAGCGCGGTGAGCGTGAAGAACGCGACAGCGAATTCATTGACAAGCTGGTGCACATCAACCGCGTGGCCAAGGTGGTCAAGGGTGGCCGCCGGTTCGGCTTCGCCGCGCTGGTGGTGGTCGGCGACCAGAAAGGCCGGGTCGGTTTCGGCCATGGCAAGGCGCGCGAGGTTCCAGAGGCGATCCGCAAGGCGACTGATGCGGCAAAGCGGGGTTTGACCCGCGTTCCGTTGCGCGAAGGTCGCACATTGCATCACGACGTGCTCGGACGTCACGGCGCGGGCAAGGTTTTCCTTCGTGCCGCGCCTCCCGGCACTGGCATCATCGCCGGTGGTCCGATGCGCGCGGTGTTCGAGACGCTCGGCATGCAGGACGTCGTTGCGAAATCGCTCGGCTCCTCCAATCCGTACAACGTGGTGCGCGCAACTTTCGATGCGCTCAAGCACCAGGACTCGCCGCGTTCGGTTGCCGCGCGTCGCAACATCAAGGTTTCGACGTTGCAGTCGCGCCGACGTGACGGCGATGCGGAAGCCGCGGCCGACTGAGGAATAGCGCATGGCTCAGGCACAAAAGACCATCAAGGTTGAGCAGGTGGGCAGCCCGCAACGGCGGCATCACGATCAGCGCGCGACGCTGATCGGACTTGGCCTCAACAAGATCGGCCGCGTGCGCGATCTGCCGGACAACCCAGCGACTCGCGGCATGATCCGCAAGGTGCAGCACCTGGTGCGGGTCGTCGGCGACGCGAAATAAAAAGGTGTTACGATGAAACTCAACCAGATCGCTGACAGGCCGGGTTCGCGCAAGAAGCGCATGCGCATTGGTCGCGGTATTGGCTCGGGCATGGGCAAGACTGGCGGTCGTGGCGGTAAGGGTCAGACCGCGCGTACAGGTGTTCGCATCAAGGGCTTTGAAGGCGGCCAGATGCCGTTGCATCGTCGCCTGCCGAAGCGCGGATTTCGCAACACCCCGTTCGCTGTGGAGCTCAACGAGATCAATGTCGGCAGGATTCAGGCTGCGATCGACGCCGGCCTGATCGACGCCAAGGCTCCTGTCGACGCTGCAGCCATGGTCAAGGCCGGGCTGATGCGCCGCGAGAAGGGCGGCGTCAAGCTCCTCGGCGACGGCGAACTCAAGAGCAAGATCGAATTTTCGGTCTGGCGCGCCTCCAAGTCAGCGATTGCCGCGGTGGAGAAGGCCGGCGGCTCGGTGAAGATTTTGGCTCCGGCCAAAGAAGAAGACGAGGTGCCGAAGGGCAAGAATAAGCGCAAGGCACTGGAAGCGGCCAAAGGCGGCGACAAGCCGAAAGCCGGCAAGCCCAAGACCGAAGCGCAAGGTGAGCAGAAGAGCGCCGAATAATCGGTCCGTGACTGCCCCGGACTACAGTTTTGGACCATCGCCCCTATCTAGAGGGCTGTGAAGAAGGGATGCCTCGGTATCAAGGGGGCATGACAGCGGAAGGGTCGAGCGGCCATGGTCTCTGCAGCGGAACAACTGGCAGCTAATCTCAATTTCTCGGCGCTTGCCAAAGCGGAAGAACTGAAGAAGCGGATCTGGTTCACCGTCGGCGCGCTGCTGGTTTATCGCCTCGGAACTTATATCCCGCTGCCTGGCATCGATCCCAACGCCTGGGAACAGATCTTCAACACCCAGGCCGGCGGCATTCTCGGCATGTTCAACATGTTTTCCGGTGGTGGCATTCACCGGATGGCGATTTTTGCGTTGAACATCATGCCGTATATCTCGGCGTCCATCATTATTCAGCTGATGACGACAGTGTCGCCAACGCTAGAGGCTCTCAAAAAGGAGGGCGAGCAAGGCCGCAAAATCATGAACCAGTACACGCGGTACCTCACCGTGGTTCTTGCGGCGTTTCAAGCCTATGGCATCGGCGTTGGTCTGCAGGGCACCGGCAGTGTCGTTAGCAACCCGGGAATCTTTTTCCTGATGTCGACGACGATCACGCTCACCGGCGGCACGATGTTTCTCATGTGGCTGGGTGAGCAGATCACCTCGCGCGGAATCGGCAACGGCATCTCGTTGATCATCTTGTCCGGCATCGTGGCGCAATTGCCCTCAGCGATTGCCGGGACACTCGAACTGGGCAGACAGGGCGCATTGTCGACCGGCCTGATCCTCGCAGTGATCGTGATGGCCGTCGCCGTCATCGCCTTTATTGTTTTCATGGAGCGAGCGCAGCGCCGCCTGTTGATCCAGTATCCCAAGCGTCAGGTCGGCAACCGGATGTTCGAAGGTCAATCCTCGCACCTGCCGCTCAAGCTCAATACGTCGGGCGTGATTCCGCCGATTTTCGCATCGTCCCTGCTCTTGCTTCCGACCACGGTCGCCAACTTCAATGCAGGTCAGGGGCCCAATTGGCTGACGACCGTAACCACGCTGCTGGGTCACGGCCGGCCGTTGTTCCTCATTCTCTACATCGCGCTCATCGTGTTTTTTGCCTTCTTTTATACCGCGGTCGTCTTCAATCCAACGGAGACCGCGGACAATTTGAAGAAGCACGGCGGCTTTATTCCTGGCATCCGCCCGGGCGAGCGAACTGCCGAATACATCGATTACGTTCTCTCGCGCATCACGGTCGTTGGTGCGCTCTATCTCGCCATTGTCTGTCTCATTCCCGAAATCCTGATCTCGTATGCTGCGGTTCCGTTCTACTTCGGCGGTACATCGCTTCTGATCGTGGTCAGCGTGACTATGGACACGGTGGCGCAGATTCAAGGCTACCTACTTGCTCACCAGTATGAAGGGCTGATCAAGCGATCTAAGTTGCGAGGTCGGACGCGATGAGACTGATCCTGCTCGGCCCGCCGGGGGCGGGGAAGGGCACGCAAGCGCAGCGCCTGATAGCCAAACACGGGATTGTCCAGCTTTCTACGGGCGACATGTTGCGTGCCGCGGTTGCGGCCGGTACGCCCGTCGGGCTGCGTGCAAAGAGCATCATAGAACGCGGTGAGCTCGTTCCCGATGACGTCGTTGTCGCGATCATCGCTGACCGCATCGGGCAACCCGATGCACGGCGCGGCTTCGTGCTTGACGGGTTTCCGCGCACCGTGCCGCAAGCGGAGGCGCTCGATCGTCTGTTGGCTGAACGGGGTCTTGAACTCGATGCAGTCATGGAGCTGAAGGTGGATGAAAGCGTTCTCCTTCAGCGCATTGAGAGGCGTGTAGCTGAAATGGCTGCCCGGGGCGAAAAGGTCCGCGCAGACGACAATCCCGAAGTACTCAAGGGACGCCTTTCGGCCTATAGGGCGCGAACGACACCGCTGGTCGACTACTACGCCAGCAAAGGCATGCTCAAGACCGTGGATGGCATGGCGTCGATCGACGACGTCACAACGGCCATCGCAGGCCATTTGGAACCGTTGAAACCGCGTAGGGCCAAGCCTGCCCGGCGCAAGGCCAAATCTCGTAAGCCAGCAAGGCGGACGGCTGCCAGGGCAAGTGCACGGCGCAAGCAGGCAACTGTGAAAAAGCGCAAAACCAGGCCCGGAAAGGTCAAAAACCGTACCCGGCGGAGGTTGACGAGAGCGCGATGAATCCCTTAATAAGCCGCACATCCAGGTGTTTGACGCGATGCCGGACCCCAAGAAGGAGGGGGCGGGCGTCGTGTTACGCTTTGCGCTACCCCCTTCCAGGGACTAGAGAATTCGGCGCTGTCAGCGCAGCCGGCTGATATAGGAGAAGTTAAGTGGCTCGTATCGCGGGCGTTAATCTACCGACCAACAAGCGCGTGGTGATCGCGCTGCAGTACATCCATGGCATCGGGCCGAAAATTGCTCAGGATATCATGGGCAAGGTTAATCTGCCGGTCGGGCGGCGGGTTTCGCAGCTCACCGACGCGGAGGTGCTCCAGATCCGCGAAATCGTTGACCGCGACTATATGGTCGAGGGTGATCTGCGGCGCGAAGTTCAGTTGAACATCAAACGACTGATGGATCTCGGCTGCTACCGCGGCCTGCGCCACCGCAAGGGGCTTCCGGTTCGCGGCCAACGCACCCACACCAATGCGCGCACCCGTAAAGGCCCGGCCAAGACAATTGCCGGGAAAAAGAAGACCCCGGGACCGAGTTGATAAACAGGATGAGGCCGGTGCCGTAACGGCGCGCAGGCGCGAGAGGATTGAGAATGGGTAAGGAAGCCACACGCGTCCGTCGACGCGAACGAAAGAACATCGCGTCCGGCGTCGCGCATGTCGCCGCTTCGTTCAACAATACCATGATCACGATCACCGATGCGCAGGGTAATACGATCGCCTGGTCGTCGGCTGGGACCATGGGGTTCAAGGGCTCACGTAAATCGACGCCCTATGCCGCGCAGGTTGCTGCTGAAGATGCCGCCAAGAAGGCGCAGGAGCACGGCATGCGCACTCTTGAAGTCGAAGTGTCGGGACCTGGTTCGGGCCGAGAGTCGGCGCTGCGCTCGCTGCAGGCAGCCGGGTTCACGATTACCTCAATCCGAGACGTGACGACGATTCCGCATAACGGCTGCCGTCCGCGAAAGCGTCGCCGCGTGTGATTTTTCTTCGCGCGGACTGTGAGGCCCGCGCGCGTGCTACCGCCGAAATTTTCCCCACGCGGCGGGTGGGGTGCGCTAGGCGCGAGAAGGCCGCGCCGCTGAAAAGGTGAAGACGTGATCCAGAAGAATTGGCAGGAACTGATCAGGCCGAACAAGCTCCAGGTGTCCGTCGGCGGCGACGCTGCCCGGGTTGCGACGGTGGTTGCCGAACCGCTCGAGCGCGGCTTCGGCGTGACGCTCGGTAACGCGTTGCGACGCATTCTGTTGTCCTCGCTGCAGGGTGCGGCGGTCCAATCGGTGCACATCGATGGTGTGCTGCATGAGTTTTCTTCCATCGCCGGAGTGCGCGAGGACGTCACCGATATGGTGCTCAACATCAAGGACATCGCCATCAAGATGCAGGGCGAAGGTCCCAAGCGCATGGTCGTGAAAAAGCAGGGTCCTGGAACCGTTACAGCCGGCGACATCCAGACGGTCGGTGATGTGGTTGTGCTCAATCCCGACCTTGTCCTGTGCACGCTCGATGAGGGTGCTGAGATCCGCATGGAGTTCACGGTCAACACCGGCAAAGGCTATGTGCCGGCGGAGCGTAACCGCCCGGAGGATGCACCGATCGGTCTCATTCCAGTCGACAGTCTCTATTCGCCCGTGCGCAAGGTTTCCTACAAAGTCGAAAACACCCGCGAAGGTCAGATCCTCGACTACGATAAGCTGACCATGACGATCGAGACCAATGGCGCAGTCTCTCCGGAAGATTCGCTCGCTTACGCAGCGCGCATCCTGCAGGACCAGCTCAACGTATTCGTGAACTTCGAGGAGCCCCGCAAGGAAGCCGCCGCCGAGGCAATTCCGGATCTGGCCTTCAATCCAGCCTTCCTCAAGAAGGTGGACGAACTCGAGCTGTCCGTGCGCTCCGCCAACTGTCTGAAGAATGACAACATCGTCTACATCGGTGACCTCGTGCAGAAGAGCGAAGCCGAGATGTTGCGGACACCGAATTTCGGGCGTAAGTCGCTCAACGAAATCAAGGAAGTGCTCGCACAGATGGGCCTGCATCTCGGCATGGAAGTGCCGGGTTGGCCGCCAGAAAA
>Ga0124850_1000206_pt1 | contig 10385 bp, 12 predicted proteins | sample PanSoiMetaGPlot1_FD_97462 | JGI IMG/M metagenome (GOLD analysis project Ga0124850, IMG submission 97462) | Tropical forest soil microbial communities from Panama analyzed to predict greenhouse gas emissions - Panama Soil - Plot 1 (PacBio error... | ecosystem: Environmental > Terrestrial > Soil >...
TCATCCGCGGTGACATCTTCTACTGGGGCGAGATCATGGCCGGCGCCTTGATCGCCAGCATCCCGGTGGCGGTCGCGTACAATCTTTTTCTCGATCGGTTCATCAGCGGAATAACTGGAGGCGCTGTCAAGTAGGCGGAGCTTGCGGACGTGCGCGCTAAACAATTTCGTTGGCAATCCAATGCGTCACTGATCGCTGAGTAGGCGACCAGCCAAGTTCAATCGCAGCTCTGCCGCGCACGCGACTGTTGGAGCCGAGCGAGAGCGCCGCTAAATTCCGTCCCCAGGCCGCAATCGCTTCCTCGGCGGACCAAGACTGCGCGGCGCCGAGGTCCAGCCGGGCTGCGATGGCCCTGGCAATTTCGCCGAGCGCCTCCTCACCGAATGTGCTAGCACGCGCCTTGGTAAGCGCCAGAACATAGATCGCCGCTACGTCAGCAATATGCACGTTGGACCATCGATTTAATCCGCGGCCGACATAGCGCACTACGCCCGATGCCTTGGCCTGCCGCACGAGTGCGGGAATCTGGACGCTCTCCGCCGGCGGTCCCAGGGCATGGCCATAGACCATCGCATTGCAAAGCACGATCGATCGAATACCGGGAGCTGCCAGCACCAGCCGATCAATCGCTACACGTGCGGCTCTTTCGGCCAGCGGCTCGACCGGCGTCGCTTCATAATAGATGCGCTCGGATGGCTCACCCATAGCGAGATCGGCAACAATGCTAATTCCGCTCGAATGGATGAAGGATTTGCCGGAACCGGACATGGCGGTAATCAGAGCGTCCACCGCGCCGCGATGGTCGCTCGAGGCTGCATTGACGACCGCATCGGCAACGCGTGCTTCAGCTTGCAACAGCGCCGCATTGTCAAGCGTACCAATGACCGCTTCGACTCCATACGCAGTAACCATTTCGGCCTTTGCCTTGTCGCGAACCAATCCGCGAACTCTATGGCCGGCGGCGACGAGTGCCACAGCAACTGCGCCGCCAATAAAACCATTTGCACCCGTTAAGAAGACCCGCATTTTCCAATCTGACCCGCGATGGCTCCTTCACGCGTACCTCAATCTGGTAACACAAAAGCAGGTTTGTGCGTTGCATCCAATTCAGTTCTGCGATTTCCGAATGTCATAAGCGGACATTTTCGGAGATTTGCGCGATGTCTGCTTTACCCCAAAAGCGGACATCAGTTGAGCGCTCTGTGATGTCCGCTTTGGGTCAAAAGCAGACATTGACACCCGTCAATCTAATGTCCGCTTTACCCCCGAAAGCGGACATTGATTAGTGCCAATGGGATGTGCCCTCGACGATGAATGACCTCGACTTCGTTACTCTGGTGCGAAGCGCAGTAGTATTTTTCATACCGTCAATAAAGGCTTTTGCCTTCGTCATGTTATCGAAAGCAATGAAAGCAAAAAACTTCGGCGCACTTCCATCAAGAGCGGTTACATTTTCTGTACGCGCGAAATAGCGACCGTCCTCAAATTGGACTTCCACATCAGTAGCCGCGGCCGTTTGGCGGAGAGCCTCAAAACCATTGGCATCGGTTATCTCGTCAATCTCAACCACAACGTAAACTGGCGGCGTGGTCGTGCGAGCGTGTAGACTCCGTATTGCAACGGCGCCAAATCCTAATCCGATGGCAACTGCCAACGGTAGTGCGTACTGAATTTTCACAGTTTCCTCCCATTTACGGCCGATGCCGACAGCACTTGGGCCACCATACACATGAGGGCAGCCGGCAGTCGCGCCACGCGCCAAAGGGTTTTGGCGTCCAGTTACTTATTTTCAATCAGCGTTGAGAACTTGACCGAGCCATCGTTCAAGATCTCGACCCGCGGCGCAGTCCCGCGAATGCCCATGGTGCCGACCGGCGTTTTGACGTTCATGTTGCCGGTATACGCCACGTTGCCCGCGATGAACGTAAACGTGCCCTTGGTCAAACTCATCAGGCTCGAATTGGAATGGCCATGGGGATCATAGACAAAGTCATTCAGCTCCATGCGCGCATTGGCGGAGACGCTAAACGAACTGCCATCCGTGAAACCAACTCCAAGCTTACCATCCGGTCCGGTCTGAATAATATCGCCGCGGTAAACGAAATCGCCGAGCTTGGCTTGACCGACATCTGTGGGCAGATTGGCTTGAACCAGGATCGCGACGCGGTGCTCGATACGGACCGCGCCCGCGACCGCGAGCACCTTACCAATCGGATTTGTATCGGGCTGGGCATCGGCGTTCTGGCCCAAGGCCAGATTCACACCGACGCAAAGGGCCAATAAAAGGCCGGTTCTACGCGCGCTCAAAATGTCCTCCACCGCAAAGCCAGTATCCCACGGCCCCAACATAAGCAGGATTCGTCAGCACGATTGTGATCGGCAGCACAGATTGACCGCTTTGTATGGGCATCCGAAGGTCGTAGAAAGTCCGGTAGCTTAGCGATATTCGCCGCGATCCGCCGCCCCTTATCGCGCGTGAGCAATGTCTGCTTTACCCCCCAATAGCGGACATCGGAACTCAGTCGTGGAATGTCCGCTTTGTGCCAAAAGCAGACATTCTGCGCTGTAGCAAAAAAGCGGCTATTCGATCACCTCGCTCGGCGCGCGAGAGTGCCCGCCGGATGCAATTTCCTGTGTGGATTGACCCCGCAATGATAATCAGCGGGCATAGAACTGTGACAGACGTCACAGACTGCCCCGTGATTGGGAATAAGGTGCTCAAATGGCAGGATACCGCAGGACGCCGGTGGCGACGCGGACTTGCAGGAGGGGCAACATGAAATCCAATGGCACCGTGATCAAATCCAATGGCACCCTGGCGCTTATTCAGTCGATTTACGACCACGTCCATTTAGCATTGTGGGCAACATTGGCGGCAGTCGTTGTGTTCCTTGCCTTCGTTGCGCCTAGAATTCCGGAAGCTGCCGCACGAGCCGAAGCGCTTCGTATTCAGGAAATTTCACAGGAAAATGAGGGCTACTGCGCGAAATGGCAAATGGGCCTTGGGACTAAGATGCACGACCAGTGCATATCGGATCTTCAAGAGCTTCGGTGGAAGGCTCAGAACCGCTTTGCCGACCGGCTTGATTTTTGATTGCTGTGGGCGACTGAAAATCACAATGCGCCCGTCATCAGGCATTCCGGACGGCAATGATTTTTTCGCGGTGCAATACAGCAATAAAATGAATTCAATCACTTGCCCGGTGTTATAGACTTCGTCCATTTTCAAAGCCACCTCCGTGGTGGCTAACACATTGATGGGGGAAACTATGGAAGCTCGCGGTCACACAAAACTGTTTTTTCCAGCACTCGGTGGCATTTACGACGCGTTAGCGGACTGGGCTTATCCGCTGCTCCGTGCCACTGCCGGCCTAATGCTCCTCCCGCACGCATGGCCGAAGTTCATGGTACTCGGCGCGCAAGGCGTCGCGGCAAACATCCTTGCCCGCCGCGGTATCGAGCCGGCCCTGCCAATCGCATATCTCATCATGTTTCTCGAATTGGTCGGAGGCATCTGTATCACAATCGGCTTTCTTACCCGCCCGTTTGCGCTGTTACTTTTGATAGAGATGCTAGTCATCACGTTTAAAGTGCAAGTGCCGAACGGCTGGGGTTTCAGTGTTCCAGGAGGTGGTGCAGAATTCACTGTGATGTGGGCAGCACTTTTCCTCATCATATTGATACGCGGCGGCGGGCATTATTCTGTGGACCGCGCCATTGGCAGGGAATTCTGAGCGCACATCCCGCCGACCATTTCACTGCGTTGCAAGTGACCGCGGAGTAGCCAGTTGTAACGCGGGCGGCCCCGGTGTCGAAGTCGCTTGCGTGCGACACCACGGTCGACATTCGGGCTTATCTTTGAGAAGCGAAGGCTACCGCCGCCTTGCGCGTCACAGCAAAATTCGCCCCCTCATGTCCGCTTTGGGTCAAAAGCAGACATCGGCGCATGTCCGGGTGATGTCCGCTTTACCCCCAAAAGCGGACATTGTGGAGCGCGACTGGCACGTCCGCTTTGTGCCAAAAGCGGACATGCACCTGCCGTTGTAGCCCGCGATCAGTGGAATTGATGGTTTAGCCCGACATTATCTGACTGAAGCTGCAGTTCTAGAAATTCGTCAATGCCTCGCCGAAGAGCATCCGCGCGCTCAGCGAGCCGGTGCCGTAGTGGCCGGCTTTCAAAACGTTGTTGGCGATGGCAACGACAGCAGGTAAGCACACGAGGCAGCGCGTTCGCCCGTGCGAAACCAATATGCGAGCACGCTGAACAAAGAACCGCGACCAAGGCCATGTGGACCTGCGGTGGTGCGCAACACATGCCAGAGTACCGACCCGGCAGACGCCTAGCCAACGAAAATTTGGTGATTGATTAAGTTTTCTTAAATAAAAGACGAGCGTCGCAGCGTATGGATGGCTGCCGCGATTTTTTCTTTCTCCCTTCATCCTTTAACCCAAAAATTTCAGCAAAAAACTTTTACACTCTGCGTAATCCGGCCTAGAAGGGGAGAGGCCGACGATTCGCACGTGCCCGCGAGCCATTGTCGGTAGCGCTCCACTCATACACTAGAACTGCCAACAAGCTTCCTCTCGGTCAACCTGGAAAGATCACAGAATGGCAACCGACGAACTTAAGACCGAGGGCGAGCCGACGAAGCCCTACGTCCTTTACAGGGTCGGCGCCAACGATGAGATCATTGAGCGCATCGCTGAGGGAGACTCCGTTGAAGACCTCTTCAAGGCGCAACGTCGACGGCTAAACTTGAAGTATGCGGTTTATCATCATGGCAAACAAATCTTCCTACCGCGCTGGAGTTAAAGCGTGCGGGTGTCGAGCGCTTCGCATATCGAACCTCGCGATGGTGTCGGTCATGAATACGATGTGCGATAAGTGCCATTAGCGGACATCGGGAAAACTTTCGCAGCGGTGCCGCAAACACGGCAAAGCCGCTGGCCAGGTGAGTAACCAACGGCTTTGCCTTTGTTCCCAACGTGCCGGTTTGGGTTAGCGCCGTCGGGTTGTCGAACCGGCAACGTCCCTGCCCTTCCGCTCAAGAGGGAACGTGTCCCGTTCGACCAAGGAAAAATTGACGGTTTCGCTGGCGGTTTTAAGGCAGATCAGTGGCCTTTGATCGAGATCAAATAGTCGGGCTTCTATTCGACCCCGACTCAGCACAGGTCACAGGGTCAACTGGGTTAAGCAGGCCAGCGCTTCAGCTTCTCGCGCCCATTGAGAGGTCTCGCAGCAGAATGTTGCGCGTCCCCAGTGATCTTCCATGTACCAACGGTCTCGGTCTTAATCTTCGTGGCGGCCGATGCGACGCTCTGCTGTAGTTGCGCATAATTCACGATTTCGCACTGCACACGGTCACCCTCTGATCTCAAGAATTCCAGCATCTCTTGGATTTCGGAGATTAGCTCTTCCAGTGTTTCGGCAGTTTTTTCGGTATCGCCCTTGATCTGGGCAGGAAGATCCGCCAAAGCCAACTTCACGGGAGGCGCATTCACGGAAAGCGATTTTTCCTCAGTGCTTGACATTGGAGTGTTCATCAGCGTTTTCCTTCCGGCGGGCTTCCCTCGCGTCATTTCTAGCCCGCATGATTTTCCAGCAAGGTTAATGATCGGTTTACAAGGCGGGGGTATGTTGCGGGCACCTTGACCGCGTGTTTGAGCCTCCGATGTTCGTGCGTCAGCCGAGTCTCGTTAGCGCGGGCGAGCAGTTGCCCGACCAAATTATTCAGAATATTTCGAGGCGATCTGCCGCGTCTCATGGCGAGCGAGCAGATCGCTAACTGTGGGATATTGGTCCGGGTGCAGGTCCTTGCTTTAGAAAGCCATCCTTGATTGCCTGCCTTATCCCCTCTTCGATCAACGTTTTTGCCACGTCAGGCACACTTGTTCCGTGAGTCCCGAGCTTGGATAGTTGGCTCAAAAACTCCCAGGTTGCGAGAGCAAGAGTTACTGGTCGGCGGTCGGTGTCAGCCATAGAAAGACGACACCACACCCAAGTAAATGGAGTCTTCTTCCGACTCGAAAAAGAGTCGAAATCGATTCATCATTCGTTAAAGGGGTTATGGCAAACAATAAAAAAGGGCGGCCTTTGAGGCCGCCCAAGTAGATGGACTAAGATACCGCCCCTTCTGATGGGGGCTGGAGCGAAGCGCTGCGCCAACAGTACTTTGCTGAGTGTTATTCTTTCTGAGAAGTTCTAACGAACCGTAAAGTTCTAACGAACCGTTAGAACGATTGCCGCACAAAGCAAAAGCGCCGCCCAGAGGGTCGCTCCGTCGCGTTTCGGACGCGGCGTCAATCAGCTTTACGTCAATCAGCTTTACATGGTGGTTCTGGCAGTTTCGTGCGTCGGCGGAGGACGTTCCGCGAACCGCGCCGTGAATTACTAAAGTTAAATTTTCCCAAGACCGGAACGTACAGGGAACTGTCGCCTGCTTTTACGTTGGATATCGGAATTCGTGTTGAGCTCGTTATTTCCCTCATGTCCGCTTTGTGCCAAAAGCAGACATTGACTGACCGTTTGGGAAAGCCGCCAGAGCTTCTGCGGTAGCCGTAATCAAATCAGTGGAATTGATAGTTCACCCCGACGCAAAAGATGTTGTCGGCGAAATGTCTATGCGTGAAGGTTCGTGCCCCGATCACAGAGCAATTCGAGACCGACCAAGGGGCCTCGCAGATGACGTCGTCTGCGGACGTGCGCCCGGCAACTCCGGTCTCTGGCTCGCTTATGGCCGTTCCCCAAACTCATTTGCCCCAAGCGGCGAAAGTATCGGCGAAAGCACGGTCCCCCGACGGACCTTTTTCGAGGGCAAGAATGGCACGCCCGCCATTGTTGTAAACGATCGGAACATCAAACCAAGGCCGGTATTTGAGCAGCTGCATGTTACGCTGCACATCGGCGTCGACAGCCGATAACCCAATCATAAAGAAGCCGTTGGTCACCTTCACGGCGAGGCCCGCGAGCGGCACGCCGCGCGCCTGCTCTGATTCCTTCATCAATACGCCGGGGATATTGGCGACACCGCCACCAGTAAAATCGGGCGGCAGGTTAAACATGATCTCGATCGTGTGACTGGCCGGCAGCGCTTGGTCGGCATTGCGCCGCAGCGACCAGGTGACCGTCATGTTGCGGTCAGGAATGGTGACGTTGGCACGAATCTGCAGCTCCGGCGCAAGCCCGCTGCCAGGCGAGACGGTTTCGGTCCGCCACGTCGCCGAGCCGACATATTGCTTGCCCTGCGGGTTGCCCGGATCTTCTTCATAAAGCACGACGCGCTGCGCAACGGCGGGTCCACTCTGTGAGGTGGGCGCTGCGGCGGGCGGCTGCGTGCGCGTTTGCTCTTGCGCCACCCCTCGACCGAATTTCGGTTCACCGGCCGGCTGCTGGGCGGTTTGGTTCTGACGCGACCGCAGGTTGGATACGAACTGGTAGAAGAGCCCGTTGATATCGGACCATGGCCAGGAAATCAGCGCGCCAAGACCGATAATAATCAACAGCATGAATGCGAGCTTGGCGAGACCGCGATAGGAGCGCGCCGGCCGCGGCTCCCGATAATGATCCGCTGGCGCGAGCGGACGCCGTACCGGCGGCCGTCCCGATTCGATACGCTGCCCGTCGTCAAAGTCGTAAGGCTGTTCGGGGCCGCGCGCGGGCGGCATGGCATCCTCGAGCAGATCTGAAGGCCGCTCATCGTCGAAACGTTCGGCGCTGCCATCGCGCCACTCCTGCTCGTGGAGATCGGACGGATCCCGAACTTGCGCCTCCACGGTGGTTGCACGGCGAAACCCTTTGAACTCCTCGCGCGACCGCTGCGAGCCTCGCGCGCCAGGGAGACGGTTGCGCGCACTCGCCTGTGGGTCGAACCGCGACGCGTCGCTGGGAAAAGGTTCATTCGCTTTGTGCGGGGGTGGTGCCTCCTTACGAAGCGCTTCTGCGAATCTCGGCTCGTTGAAATCGCGCCCGCCTTTGCCTGCCGGCCGTGGCTCACTCCGTGCTTTGCGCACCGACTCGGCCTCAACCTTGCAGACTACATCCTCCAGCGCCATGCGCTCGCGCGTGATCTCAGTTTCAGAGAGCGGCGGGTCGATGCTGCGCAGCTGCGACACGAGCGCAGCTCGGGCACGCTCATAAAGGGTGCGCCGGGCCTCAGCGGTGTTATTGCTAAGCCCCTCTACGGCGCGAGTAATGAGTGGATGATAATCTGCCATTATTTGGAGCTATACACTCGGCTCCCCAAACTGGCCCTGCAGCGGTAGAGCGCGCGACTTATTTGTCCGCCCGCTATTGATCCACTGATGCCCGAACTTTCTCCACGCTTCCGGAGATGGTCTTCGTCAGTTCCATTACCTGTTGGCTCAGCGTCTTGTATTCCTCAATCGCGCGCTGAATGCGTTCGCCATCGGTCTGTAGGTTTAGCCGCAGCCGTTCAAACTCACCAATCAGACTATCAATTTTGCCCGTTGAGTTTTTTGATACTCGGCCCAGCAAGTCGCTGAGGTCCTCGGCCGGCATTTCCCCTTCATTGCTCTCGGCAGCGCGGTCATGCGGCAGTTTGTGAATAGCTCCCTCGGACTGAGGTCGCTTGTACCTGGCAAAATCAAACGGTCCGGCCATGGTTTGCCCCTTTTTTAGTACCCCAACTGACCCATTGAATGTTTGCGTGAAATGCGACGTGCGCGTGGCGTTTTTGGCTCATTTGCCGGGCATCATCGCCTTTACATGGCGAAACGGATTGGCGCGCCATATCCGCATTGGGTCAAAAGCGGACATTCAGTAACGTTCGACTCACGTCCGCTTTACCCCCAAAAGCGGACATGGATTAGCACGGCGGCGATGTCCGCTTTGTGCCAAAAGCGGACATTGGAACTCAGCCGCTTACGCGTCGCGAGGACCAGGAAGTAGAGGACGCCGAAGTCACCGACATCATCGGCGGCGACATCGAAAACAAGGAGGAAGGGTAAACCGAACTGAGCCCCGGGCGAGGCGTCACATTTTCGCCCCCACGTAGACATTGAATCTCCTATGGGGGCCGGGGCGCTGCTGCGGCCGACTCCTGCCAGATCATGTTAGGAGGCCGCCATGCCGACAATCGCTCTCGTCGACGACGACCGCAATATCCTGACCTCGGTATCGATCGCGCTTGAAGCCGAAGGCTATCGAATCACCACTTACACCGACGGCGCTTCAGCGCTCGACGGCTTTAAAACCGCGCCGCCCGATCTCGCCATCCTTGATATCAAGATGCCGCGGATGGACGGCATGGAAACATTGCGCCGGCTGCGGCAGAAATCCGATTTGCCGGTGATCTTCTTGACCTCAAAGGAAGAGGAGATCGATGAACTGTTCGGCCTCAAAATGGGCGCCGACGATTTCATCCGCAAACCGTTTTCGCAGCGGCTTCTGACCGAGCGCGTCAAAGCGGTGCTGCGCCGCTCCTCGCCCAAAGACGGCAGCCTGCCCAGGGAGGCCGACAGCAAGGTGCTCGAGCGCGGCCAGCTGCGCATGGATCCGGAGCGCCACACCTGCACCTGGAAAAACGAGCCGGTGACGCTCACCGTAACCGAGTTTCTGATCCTGCAGGCTCTGGCGAGCCGCCCCGGCGTGGTGAAAAGCCGCAACGCCTTGATGGATGCCGCCTATGACGATCAGGTCTATGTGGACGATCGCACCATCGACAGTCACGTCAAAAGGCTGCGCAAAAAATTCAAAGCCAGCGACGGCGAGTTCGACATGATCGAAACGCTGTATGGTGTCGGTTATCGCTTTAAGGAATTATAAGCGACGCTGAACTGTTTAGCGCCGTTTTAGCAGACGCTGGGCCGACTACGTCGACAAGATCGCTGCGTGAGTGGGGATAAAGGGAGGCGGACCCCCTAGCATGGGGCCGATGGTACCGATGTCTGCGCCTAAAGGCATGGATCGGCCACAATGCAACGATTTGATTGCGATTCAGTGGCAGGGGACGCCATGCTGAAGGGGAAGAAGTACACGCATTACACGCCCAGGGCCGACAGGCCGAAAGATTGGCAAGCGAAGGCGCGCGAGCACATGGCGGAGGCGTTGGCGGCCTATCAGGGGCCAATCACCAAATGCCCGCTCGACAGCTCCCGGCACAGGGCGTTGTCGGCGTCCAGTCGAGCGGCAAAGGGGCCGTCGCGGCTCTCGTAGAAGTGTCAGCTTGCCTCGCTGCCGCAGTAACGATCGTCGAGCATGCTTAAGCGTAACGACGCCCCTTCATTTGCCAGCGTGGCGCGCGAGATTGGTGAGCCGCGATTAGAACTTTCCTTGCGCAACTGGCGCGCCGTGTTCGGATTGATATTCATAACTCTAAATTTGTCCGTAAACGTTCTGAGATACGCAGCAGCGTCAAGAAGTTGAA
>Ga0124850_1000207_pt1 | contig 10375 bp, 11 predicted proteins | sample PanSoiMetaGPlot1_FD_97462 | JGI IMG/M metagenome (GOLD analysis project Ga0124850, IMG submission 97462) | Tropical forest soil microbial communities from Panama analyzed to predict greenhouse gas emissions - Panama Soil - Plot 1 (PacBio error... | ecosystem: Environmental > Terrestrial > Soil >...
ATCTATCTATCGGTGCTGACGTTCGTAATGGCCGCCTTTTACGAAAGCTGCGCGGATGGCGCAAGTGCCAGCCGCGGTTGCCGCCCCCGACTTGACAAAAGTCGCGACCTTCCAGGCTGAAGGGGCGCAAATCTACGAGTGCAGGGCGAGCAGCGACGGCAAGCTCCATTGGGTGTTTCGGGAGCCGATCGCGACGCTAATCTTCGAAGGCAAGACGGTCGGGCATCATTATGCGGGTCCGACCTGGGAAGATGTGGACGGCAGCACTGTAACCGGCAAGGTGACCGGCAGCGCGCCTGGCGCGACGACGAATGATATTCCCTGGCTCAAGCTGGACGTCGTGAGCCAGCGCGGCGGCGGGGCGCTTGCAAATGTCACCACCGTGCAGCGGCTCGACACTCATGGTGGGGCCGCCCAAGGCGGGTGCGATAAGCCCGGCGCGTTTCTCAACGTTCCTTACTCCGCCACTTATGTCTTCCTGCGCAAGGGCAGCAGCTGACCCGCAGCGGCCTACTGCGCGCGCGCGTGGTGCTTACGGTAATATCTGTTTGGCGCCGCTCCGTACGCGAAATAGGGGTTCGGATTGCACCAGCCGCGGTTGCCTGCCAAAACATTCGGCCGGCATTGTTCGATCGAACTATATTGGCAGTCCCAGTATACGCTGCCTGTGCCGTTCTCAATCACAGCGCACCAGGGAGCCGCACGATAGTACTGCGCTGCGGCCTGTTGCAGTCCGACCGAAAGAGAAGTGAGAGCAACGACTGCGAAAAAGATGCGGGTCATCTACACCTCCTGTTTTATGAATAACGATACCGCGAGCTGCGGCCCCTTCCCGGATTGTAAAATTGATTGGGGACGCAAAATCCACCGATGCCGCTCACAGTTGCCCTGCACTGCGCAATAGTAAGGAAACCGCAGTTGGTGCCGCCGCCATCACCCGAATACTGGGCGCACCATGGATAAGGATCGTAGGCCAGCGCGCTGGCGGGAGTTTCCGCCATCGCGGCCAGAACAGCACAAGCAAGAATGAGCGGTCTCATTGCCAGGCTTTCACGACCCCCGCCCGGGTTGACGATACGACCGGTCGTCTGTTGCTTCGAAGTCAAAAATGACGGCCACACAGATTTGTGAAGGGCTGCCATCGCAAACCCTTCCGTGGCGTGGTCAAAAGCAGACACTCTGGCGTGTCTGACCACCGTTGGAAGATGAGGCGCCTTCCTATTTGACGGCGCCGCCGGTGATGCCGGAAATAAAGCGATCGAGGAACAAATTATAGGCGATCGCCACCGGGACGCTTGCAATCAAGGCGCCGGCCATGATCTCACCCCAATAGAAGATGTCACCGCGGATAAGATCGGTCGCCACGCCGAGCGTAATCGGCTTTTGGTCGGACGCGGACACAAAGGTCAGCGCGTAGACGAACTCCTGCAAGGTCAGGGTGAAGGTGAAGATCACCACCGTCAGAATGCCCGGCAGCGACAGCGGAATCGCCATCTTGACGAAGGCGCCAAACAGGCTGCAGCCGTCGACGATTGCCGCCTCCTCGATCTCGGGCGGCAGCGCCTTGAAGAACCCCATCAGCAGCCAGGTGCAGAACGGAATTGTGAAGGTCGGATAGACCAGCACGAGCGACCACATCGAGTTCTGCAGGCCGAGCGTTGCGACCACCCGTGACAGCGGCAGAAAAAGAAGCGTCGGCGGTACGAGGTAGGTGAGAAAGATGCCGATGCCGAGAGCCTCACCGTTGCGGCCGGTCAGGCGTGCAAGACTGTAGGCGGCTGGCAGCGCAGTGACGAGCGTGATGGCGGTGACGCAGACGCCGATGATCAGGGAGTTCAACAACCAGGTCGCGAACAGAGTTTTCTCGAACAGATAGCGGAAGTGCTCGAGCGTCGGCGGATCGTTGAACCAGAACGGAATGTGGGTGACGTTGTAGAGGTCGGCGTTCGTCTTGAACGACGTGATCACCATCCAATAGAAAGGAAATGCCGCCAGAACGAAGAAGAAAGCGACCGCCCCGTAGAAGGACGTCTCTCGCAGGACGCCAGCAAGCCCGCTGCGCTGCATGTCAGATCTCCCGCCGCCGGATGAAGCGCAACATCGCGATAACAACGATGAGTAATACCGGCAGCATGAACAGCGAGATGGCGGCGCCATGCGATACGTCGCCGGAAACGATACCGGTCTGGAAGCCCTGGAAGCCCAGGACCGAGGTTGCCCCGACCGGACCACCGTTAGCCAGCAGGAAGACGATGGACAGGTCGGTGAACGTAAATACGATGCCGAAAATCAGGCCGATGGCCGTAATCGGCAGGATCATCGGCAGGATGATCTGATAGTTGCGCCGCCAGAAACCGGCGCCGTCGACCGTCGCCGCATCGAGCACGTCCTGCGGTATAGAGGTGATGCCGGCGAGAAAGATAACGATAGCGAATGGAAAGAACCGCCAGGCATTGACGATGATCACCGACAGCATCGCCAGGTGCGGATTGCCAAGCCAGTTTGGCGCCTCCGAACGCGTGATCAGGCCGAGTGCGATCAGCGTCCAGTTGATGACGCTGTAGAGAGAATCGAACATCCACTGCCAGGCGACGGTGGCGAGCGCAATCGGCACCGCCCACGGCAATATGATCAGCGCCCTGACGAACTTGCGCCCGAAGAATGGCCGTAGCAGTACCAGCGCGCCGAATTTACCGAGGATGAGGCCGAGAATCTGCGATCCGAAGGTGAAGATGAAGGTGTTGTAAAGAGTCTGGCGGAAAACCGGGTCCCCAATGATCTGTTCGAAGTTTGCCAGACCGACGAAGCTCCATGAGGGATCGTAAATCGTGTAGGCGCTGACCGAGTAATACACTGCCATCAGGAACGGCACGCCCACCAGCAACAGCACGTAGAGGATCGCTGGCGCGACAAAGATCGCGCCGAGCAGGTCGCGCCGGTCGAGGAGAAAGCGGAAGGGGGTGGCCGGTTTGGCAACGGGTTCGGCAATTGAGACCATAGTCGAAACCTCGTGTCAGTGGCGGCTGGCCCGCATGCCGTCCTTGTCGAAACGGCGCAGCGCGCTGTTGCGCACGGCGAACGGATGCCATTGGCCGGGCCGAATGCTTTCCTCGGCGACGTGCGCCGGCGGCAATTTCGCCGTGATCACCTGCTTCGGATCGAAGCCCTCGACGGCGCCATAAACGATGCGCTCGGAGCCGAGATATTCGGACCGATCGACGCGGTAGGAAAATTCAGTGAAGGCATCGTCCTCGATCATGTCCTTGGGCAGGAAATTCTCGGGACGGAAACCGAGATAGCCGCCGTTCGTTGCCATGATGTTCATCGGCGGCGCGCCGACGAAAGTGGCGACGAAACGGTCGGCCGGGTCGTCGTAGATCTCCGCCGGCGTGCCCACCTGCCGCACCCGGCCACCGTCGATGACGGCGATGCGGTCGCCCATGCCCATCGCCTCGACCTGATCGTGCGTCACGTAGATCGTGGTGACGCCGATCCGCTGCTGGAACTGCTTGATCTCCTGACGCGCCGAGGCGCGCAATTTGGCATCCAGATTTGACAGGGGTTCGTCGAGCAAGAGCGCGGTTGGCTCGCGCACCAGCGCGCGCGCAAGCGCAACACGCTGGCGCTCGCCGCCGGAGAGCTGCCGTGGCCGCCGGTCGAGCAAATGGTTGATGCCGAGCAACTGCGAAGCCCATTCGACCTTCTTGTTGATCTCGATGCTGGAAACGCCCTGTGTTTTCAGCGGAAAGGCGATGTTGTGGCGCACCGAGAAATGCGGATAGAGCCCGTAGCTCTGGAACATCATCGCCACGCCGCGGGCGCGCGGCGGAATATCGTTGACGACGTTGCCGCCGATCAAAAGGTCGCCGCTCGTCTGTCGCTCGAGGCCGCAGATGATGCGCAGAAACGTCGTCTTGCCGCAGCCGGACGGTCCCAACAACACCATGAACTCGCCATTCGGCACCGTCAGGCTGATACCGTTGATGGCGGGAACTTCACCAAATTTCTTGATGATGTCTCTCGTCAATACTGCAGCCATTGAACCTCCCAGAATTCAATGTCGAACTCGCGACCCGCCGCCCCACAGCGGTGTGTCGTTCGCCTTTATCTGGTCCGTGAGCCAAACCGAGCCGTCCTGCCCGGACCGCGCGGCAGCGTGGTCCGGGCACGAGCAATCAGGCTTTGCCTGCCCACTTCTTGAAGATGGCCTCGCACTGTCCCGTAGCCCACTTGACCGAATCTTCGGCGCTCAATTGCCCCGTCGCCGCCTTCGCCATCATATCGTTGATGATGAAGGCGTAGTAGATTTCGTCCATCGCGGGCGTGGCCGGTCCCGGATAGCCCGGGATGGCCGACCACTGATCCGATTCCTGCAGGATCGCCAACTTGTCGTGCGGTGTCGAGGTCGGATCATTCGACAGGATCGGCATCGGCCTCGGCACAAGATTGGCGAAGCACGGATTGTTGTATCCCTCGCTTGCCTTGAAAGCTTCCGGCCAGTTGTCGGCGTAGTACTTCAAGAATTCGACCGCCGCTTCCTTGTTCTTGGCAAACTTCCAAATGCCGTAGAATTCGGACGCGGCGCCCATCATCCGCTTCACCGGACCCTTCGGCGGGTCGATGACGAAGATGTCGTCAGACAACTTCTTGTTGAGCTTCTGCGCCGTCCGGTAAGCCGAGATCGGGTTGACGATGTACGAGCTGACGCCCGAATCAATGTATTGGTTGTTGCTCGAGTCGTTCCACGACAGCACGTCTGCAGTCATCGCCTCCTTGTACAGTGCGGCGGCGTACTTGACTGCCTCGACCGACTCCTTGCTGTCGAGGACGATTTTCTTGCCGGCCTCGTCCTGTTCGGACGCGCCATAGCTCCACAACAGCCCGCGCCACGTCGTGCTCGGATCGTTGCTGTGACCGAGCGAGATGCCGACAGGGTGCCCCTTCGCCTTCAGCTTGGCGCCACCGATACGCAGGTTGTCCCAGGTGTCGGGCTTCATCCCGACCTCGTCCCACAGGCTCTTCTGATACATGCCCGGAAAGTTGATGTAGAAGTCGGGGAAAGCAGACCAGCTCCCGTCGTCCGCGTTGTAGCCCAGTTGCTTCCCGATGACGGACACCTTGCCGTACTTTTTCTCGGTTTCCTTCACGAGATCGGAGACGTCGATAAAAAACTTACGATAGAGGTGCGCGCCACCTGCGCCGTTGAACCCGAAAAGGTCGTGTCCCGATCCGCCCGATGCCTCGGCCGCCGCGCGTGCGGGAACGTTCTGCACCGGGATGTGGTCGATTGTAACCGCGATCTTGTTCTTCTCGCCCCAATCCTTGGCGAACTTGTCGAACCACGTATCGTATTCCGGCACGAAGTGGGCCCACTGGATGATGGACAGCGACTTTGATTGAGCCATGGCGCCCCGCGACACAAATGGCGCTGAGAGCACCGGCATGGTACCGGCGGCGGCAAGCGTGAGGCCCGTGGTCCGCAAGAACCGGCGCCTCGTGACATGGAGAAGTTTGTTGGTACTCATCTTGTGATTCCTCCCTTTTCAGTTGGACGAGGCAGATCCCGATGAGGAAATTGCCTGGTCCACTGGATTATGTTTTTGAGCTGCCACGATAACGCGCGAATAACCTTGCCGGGCTACCGCTCTGGTTACAGGTCGCCCGGATTAATACGTTGGTCGGAGGAGGAAGCGACCAACCAACGAGCCAGCAAAATTAGGACTAAACCGGTCAACGATCCTGACCTGTTTGGACCTTGGCACTTAGATGAACAAAATTTAATTTTTGCCGGACGATCAGAATGAAAGTCTTCATCACCGGCGCCAGCGGCTATATCGGCGGCTCGGTTTCCGCTGCACTGATGGCGGCAGGCCATCAAGTGAGCGGTCTGGCGCGCTCGGATAACGTCGCCGCGGCGCTAGCCAAGCTCGGGGTGACGCCGGTGCACGGCACCCTCGATGACGCCGAAGTTCTGGCTAGGGCCGCGTATGACGCCGACGTTACGATCAACGCCGCCAGTGCCGGCCATCGCGCTGCGGCCGAATCCATGCTCAAGGCGCTCGCCAACACCGGCAAAACCTTCTTGCACACTGACGGCTCCAGCATCGTCGGCACCCGCGCCCGCGGCGAGCTGGTCGAGAAGGTGTTCGATGAGGACACGCCGTTCATGCCCACGCCGCAACGGGCGGCCCGCGTCGAGATCGACCAGATGATGCGGGGTGCGGCGCGCAACGGTGTGCGCTCGGTCGTGATTGCGCCTAGCCTGATCTACGGGCTTGGGCACGGCCTCAATCCGCACAGCATCCAGGTGCCGTGGTTGATTCAGGTGGCGAAGAAGTTCGGCGTGGCGAAGCACATCGGCCCGGGCGAGAACCGCTGGGCTAACGTACACATCGACGACCTGATAGCACTGTACGTGCTGGCAATCGAAAAGGCACCAGCCGGCGCGTTCTATTACGCCGAGAACGGTGAAAATTCCATGCGCGAGGTGTGTGAAGCGATCAGTCGCATGCTCGGGCAAGGCAGGCGTACGCAAAGCATGACCGTGGAGGAGGCGGCGATCGAATGGGGCGACGGACCGGCTAACGATACAATGGGCTCCAATAGCCGCGTGCGCGCCAAGCGCGCGCGCACGGAACTCAATTGGCAGCCCAAAGAGCGTTCGCTGATCGAGGAAATCGAGCGCGGCTGTTATGCGGTCCCAGGCGTACTTTCCTAGTTTGTTCCATATCGCGTTTGTGTATCCAAGCCAGCGTGCCTTCCGACCTCGTCGCCAGTTCGTGATTTGGATCCTAGCTGCCTCGAGGCCTACGCTTCGAGAAATGTGGAAGGCAGTCGTCGCTGGCACCATGATCGCGCTGGTCGGGCTTTGGGCCGCCGGCATGTATTTCTATTTCGAGCCGCACTATTTCTTGCCGTCGTTTCCGCACCAGCAGCTGACCTCAGCATCTGATCGGCCGCCGGCGCCACTTCGACAAGAACGCCGCGACGACGAGCAGCAGAAAGCCCCAACTGAAAATCAGTGAGCCTGGATTTGCACGTGCTCAATTGTTTTGAGCGGATAGGCGCGCGACCTCGTGCCCTTTCTTTATGATCGTTCAGTCAGTGTTGCGATGCAGGCCCTGGGGCTTTCGTGTAGACCGATGAGATGAGCGCGTCGGTAATTTCCTGAATTTTGCTTTTGCGGGCATTAAGGTCGCAGCGCGCGCAGGCGCTCGCTCGGCTTGCTGTTCATTGGGTGGATGATGTTCCTTGGTGAAAGAAGGGCCGCACAGGGAGGAACGATGCGCGGCCCCCGGCCCGTCCCCAGTGAGGGACCGCTACAGTCCCGTCCCCGACAGACCGTCGCGAGTCTCACTCGCTTAATTTTAAGATTTCGTAACCGGGAAGCGTAGCGCCGTACCGTTTTTAAAGTTGCCGCACACCGTAGCACCTCTATATCCAACGAACGGTATTGCGTAACTCTCGCGGCAGGCCGAAGGCCACTCCTGCCGGTTTATCATTCCTTGTCGTCGGACCGTCCCTCAGCGTCCACCGCAGAGCGAAGGCTGGGCGCACGAACTCAAGCACAGTGGCTTTCGGCTGCAGATCCACATTGGCGATGGTCGGGTCCGCCTCTCAACGCCGATGAAGGATGGTCGCGTGATGTAACCGGTGAGATCGCGCTGAAGCTTCTCGATCTCACTCGCAAAGGCAATGACTTGAGCGCGGCCGCACGAGAGTTTGTGGAACGGGTGACGGGGAACTCTGGACTGCTATTGTTTGGTGCTGCGCCGCCCTAAGCCGATCAGGGACCTGGACACAAGTCGAGCCCGGTACAGAAATATTGTGTATAGCCAGCCGCCGCTCTTCCGTCTGGGCGCGCCATTGACTCCAGCGCCTCGTCAGAGATTTCGGAAGTGAGCAGGTCTTCCTCATTCTGATCGGCCGTCGTTTTACTCATGGCGTTGCCCTCTACGTTATGTCCTCTGGTCGGAAACATAGGACACGCGCACCCTCCTCGTTGTGAAGTGTCTCACACAGGTTATTCGTTATTCGCTTTGCCCCGAAAGCGGACATTTGCAGGTGTACCCATTTCTTTTCGCCGTGAGCCGCTACAGAAGTAGAACAAATACAAAGGCTATCGAGCACGCCTACCCTCACCACGCCGACACTGTCGTGCCACCTGGCGGCTTCGGCCGACGACTAGACGCGATGTACGAATTCCACGCACAACTTGGAATCAAACCGCAACACGGTCAGAGCCGGCACGATGCGAGCGGGAGCATCATTCGGTGGTGCTTTGCTCACTCCGAAATGGCTCGGGCGTTTGACAACAAGTTCAATCAACTCAACAAATGCGCGCCCATGAGAGCCGTGGATTACCCTCCACGGCTCTTTCTTTTTTCTTCCCCCAGATTTCCGGGAGCCGATTCTTTCGCCTAAGGTTGGAGCGCTTGGGCTCTTTCGCCATTCACCCCGGCATGATGGACGTCCGCTGCCTCAATTCGCTGATGTTTGTTGAGGAAGTGTCCGAGCACAAACAGGCGGATCGCCGAGGACAGGTTGGCATGTTCACGCGTCTGGTCGATTTCTCCAATCAACTCTGAGAGTGTCGCTCGTTGGGCCTGCGCGATATCTTTAAAGTCACTCCAGAACGCCTCTTCAAGGCTGACGCTGGTCTTGTGTCCATTAACGACGACAGAACGTTTCAGGATCAAGGATGTCATTGGAGTCCCCTTATTGGCCCCCCTACCCTGTTGCTATGATACTGATTCAAAGTCGCGCGGCGCAGTAGTTTGATACTCCTCAGGGAACTCCCAGTTTTTTTATTGAGGTCATCCCCGTGGATCATGCGAAGTCAGTCCAATCATTTCGGCGACGCATTCTTTGACCGGCGCGAGAACGCCAGTCGTTTGCCGCCGAATTCAAAACCTTTTTTTGGCGCGAGTGACCTCATTCAATTGCTGATTGTTCTGACTGCGGCCTGCGTTCTGACGTGGTGGAGCCCGCCCCCGCAGGCATTGCGCGCTGTGCGGTCATTCAAAGTCTGAAGAAATGGTAACGCGGTAGCTTCGGACCTTGTTGATAACGGGGATCAACTGTTGACAAAGGCCGACATTGCACCTCGAGACGGCATAAAGTTACCGTCATGCGAAAGATTCAAATCATTCCTTCTCCGCAACTAATGGGCACTCCACGTTGCCAAAATTGTGCTGCTCAGATGTGGCTCGTTTCAATCGAGCCTGACAAGCTAGACGATCATGATATGCGCACCTTTGAATGCCCAAGGTGCCAAGACGTGATCGTCGAAGTAGTAAAATACAAATAGCCCATAAGACTGAAACCGCCACAAGCTGACGCGCGCCGCGTTCAAACTGGCGGTGTCCGCTTTACCCCCGAAAGCGGACATCTGGTGCCGGATCATCGCGCAACCGCATCAGTTGTGCGTTTAGGAACGTTTCGTACCAATGGCATATATTGCGTTCGTTTCGACGCGATCAACTTTGTTTTCTGCAAGCCAAGCTAAATTGTCAGCTTTGACGCGCGCTGCCGCCTCGGGACCCATTTGATCAATTGTCCAGCGCAAGCCAGAGCCGAGCGCAATAGTCCACCAGTCTTCCGGTGAGCGCAGCGGCTGAACGCCCTCTTCCGGGATGACTTCAGCGTCTCTAACGCCACCGTCTTGAAGCAACTTGCGGACCGAAACAACATCAGTAATCCGATCCCATGGATTGAATGCGGTCACGAGATCCGGGCGTTCCTTCGCCAGTGCGGTAAGCCAACGAGAATAGGCTGGCTCCCAAATCCGAGGACCCCACGTTGTGACAGCCAGCTTTCCGCCGGGTCTCACCATGCGCCACAGCTCGCGAACCAGACCCTTCATGTCGGGAACAAAGAAAATCGAGAAAACACTGATGACCGCGTCAAAGCTGTCGTCCGGATAATTGAGGGCAGTCATATCAGCGAGTCTAAACTCGACATTGTCGATGCCAGCTGCCGACGCTTTCGCACGCGCCCGTTCAAGCAAGCGAGAGGCCAAATCAACTCCCAACACAAATCCGTTTGTTCCGACGGCTTGCGCAGCCGGCAACGCCGAAGCTCCAGTCCCACAACCGACGTCGAGCACCTTCGCGCCGGCATGCAAGTTCAGATTGGTTACGGTACGCTTGCCGACCAGATCCCAAAAACCAAGCGCATCGTCGTCAAAATGATCAGCCGCGGTGTCATAGGTTGTGGCAGCTTTTGCCTTTGCTTTCTTTAATGGATCGTCCACGTGGTTCTCGGATCAACCCGAACGGTCGAGAGCAACTATGCAAAGTATACATTTTCGCAAAGATTGTTTGAATGTCTGCTTTGGGGTCATTAGCGAACATACTGATGAGAAGAATGGAAG
>Ga0124850_1000210_pt1 | contig 10353 bp, 7 predicted proteins | sample PanSoiMetaGPlot1_FD_97462 | JGI IMG/M metagenome (GOLD analysis project Ga0124850, IMG submission 97462) | Tropical forest soil microbial communities from Panama analyzed to predict greenhouse gas emissions - Panama Soil - Plot 1 (PacBio error... | ecosystem: Environmental > Terrestrial > Soil >...
GGGAGCATCACCAGCAGCACGATCGCCAGCGGGACTCCGATCGGCCTCAACCCCAATAGTTACAACCGAGCCGAGAGCGGAGTCGGCGCGCGAAGGCAGCGAGGTCGCTTGCCGCATATCAAGTGCCGCAGGTCGGATAAACCGAAGTCGCGGCGTCAAGCCCCGCCGATGACGACGCCCGCCGCTGCGATCACATCTTCACGCCCTGCTCGGCGAAATATTTCACCGCGCCCGGATGCCATGGGATCGGCGAATTCTTCAGCGACTGATTCTCGAGCGTGATGTTCTTGGCCTCGGCGTGCACGATCGCGAGCTCGTCGCGCTTCTCGATGAAGGTCTTGACGATATCGTAGGCGACCTTGTCGGCCATCTTGGCATTGGCGACCAGGATGTTCTGGACCACCGCGATGGCATTATCCTTGTCCTGGCCCGGATAAGTCTTCGCCGGGATCACTCCGGTCGCATAGAGGTTGTTGTACTTCGCGTTCATTTTGTCGACCGTGTCGGCGTGGTCGATCAGCTTGATCTTCACGTTCGGCGTGGCACCGAGGTCGGTGACCGCGGCGGTCGGCAACCCGCCGACCCAGAAGAAGGCGTCGATCTTGCGGTCCTTGAGCGCGTTGACGGATTCGGCGACGCCGAGCCGCTCGCGCTTCATGTCCTTGTCTTTGTCGAGGCCGGCGGCCTCGATGACGCGGAACGCCATCACCTCGGTGGCGCTGCCGGGCGAGCCGGTGGAGACGCGCTTGCCCTTGAGGTCGGCCATTTTCTCGATCCCGGTGCCTTCGATGGTCACCACGTGCATGCGGTTCGGGTAGAGCACCATCAACGTGCGCACCTCGACCGGGCTGCCCTTGAACTTGTCCTCGCCCTTGAGCGCGTCGAGCGCGGCGTCGACCATCACGAGCGCGACCTCGCTCTGTTGCGAGCCGATCAATTTGAGATTGTCGACCGAGCCGCCGGTCACGCGCGCGGTCGCCTGCACCCCGGGCACGTATTTGGACAGCACATTCGCCATGCCGCCGCCGAGCGGGTAGTAGACCCCGCCGGTGCCGCCGGTCGCGATGGCGATATTGAGCCCTTGATTGGCCCCTTGGCCGAAGGCCGCACCGGCCATCGCCGCCGCGCTCATTGCGAGCGCGCAGACGACAAGTCCTTTGCATTTCATGATGATCGTCCTCTTCCTATTGCGCGCCGGGCGCGGGTCAGCGCGGCGCGGCCAGCGTCATGCGCTGTCTTAGCAGGACTGCGGCGCCGATCGCCAAGCCAAATGTCGCGGTATAGTCAATGTCACGGCCGATCACAGCCTCCATCAACGCCTCCAGCAGGCTCGGAAATACCAGAAAAAGGCCAGCCAGCGCCAACAGCAGCCGCTCGACCAAGGTCGTCTTGCGCAGCGCCCAGCCTTGCGCCGCCGCCGCCAACGCCGCCAGCCCGAGCGCCGACTTCGCCGTGATCAAGACGATATCGATCCAGGAGCCGTCCTTCGGAAGCTTGAGCAGCAAGCCGATGCCTTGCGGATCGAGCACGAACACGAGCGGAACCAGGAAGGCCGGCAGCGTGTACTTCCAGGCCTGCAGCGTGGTCTTATAAGGATCGCCGCCGGTGATCGCGGCGGCTGCGAACGGCGACAGCGCCGTCGGCGGCGATACCTCCGACAGCACCGAGTAGTAGAAGATGAACATGTGGGCGGCGTAGTCGGGCACGCCCAGCTTGATCATGGCGGGCGCCGCGATGACCGCGCAGATGATGTAGGAGGCGGTCACCGGCACTGCCAAGCCGACGATCCAGACGATCAGCGCGGTGTAGATCGCGGTGAGCAGCAGGTTGCCGCCGGCGTAATCGATCACGATCGAGGAGAACTTGAGCCCCAGCCCGGTCAACGTGACCACGCCGACGATGATGCCGGCGGTCGCGCAAGTGGTTGCGGCAGTGAGCACGCTGGTCGAGCCGTCGGACAACGCGCGCACCAGTTTCCTCGGCGTGATCGCGGTCTCGCGGGTGAGGAAGCTCAGGCCGTAGGTGAGGACCGTCGACCAGAACACCGCCAGCGTCGGGGAGTAGCCCCACAGCATGAAGATGATGATCGAAACGAGCGAGACGAAGTGAAAGCCGTAGCGCCGCGTCATCTGCCACAGCGTCAATTCCTGCCGGAAATCCACGGTGTGCGCGCCGAACCGCCTGGCATCGAGCTCCACCATGAACAAGAGCGACAGGTAATAGAGGCAGGTCGGGATGGTCGCCATCCAGATCACGTCGAGGTAGCTGATCTCCAGGAACTCGGCGATCAGGAAGGCGGCGGCGCCCAGGACCGGCGGCGAGATGATGGCGCCGAGGCCGCCCGCCGCGAGCAGGCCGCCGGCCGCGTTCTTCTCGAAACCCGCCCTTTGCATCAAAGGATAGGCGACGGCGCCGATCGTCACCGTGGTGGCGACCCCCGAGCCCGACGGCCCCCCGAGCAGAAAGGATGACAGCACCACCGTGCGGCCGGCGCTGTTGGCCTTGTGGCCCATGAGCGCCATCGAAAAGTCGATGAAGAATTTGCCGGCGCCGGAGTGTTGCAGGAACGCGCCGTAGATCGTGAACAGGATGATCAGCGAGGAGGACACGTCGACGGGAATGCCGAAAATCCCTTCGAGCGTGATGAACAGGTGGCCGACGAGTTGCGAAATGTCGTAGCCGCGGTGCGTCCACGGCGGCGGCAGATAGGGACCGGCCATGGCATAGGCCATGAACGACAATGCAACGAATGGAACGATCCACCCGGTGGTTCGCCGCGTCGCCTCGAGCAACAAGATGATGAAGACGACCCCGAGCACGACGTCGAGGTGGGTCGGCATGGTCGCGCGGTCGGTGAATTCCTCGCCGCCTTCGATGGCGTAAACGAGGATCGCCGCGCCCATGATGCCGGCGGCGATATCCCACCAGCGGATACGATCGCGAAACCGCGCCGAGAGCGGGAACAAAAGGAAGCTCAGCATCAGCACGAAAGCGACGTGCGCGTAGCGCAACGGCTGGGTGGCGATGATGGGGAAGTCGGTGAACGGCCATGCGCCCGCGACGGCGGCGTAAAGGTGAAACAGCGACATCGCGACCGCGATCGACGTGACCAGGCTGCCGGCCCAGCCGAACAGGCGATTGACCACGCCCTCCTCGGCCTCGACATAGGCCTCCGCCTTTTGCAGTTGCGCTTGGGAAACGGCCGGCGCAGCCGGCTCGGCCCCGCTTGCGTCCTCGGACATGTCGCTGCCTGCTGCCCTTGGTCTTGTCGTCACGCCTCGCCCGCCGCCGTCTTGCCGAGCGCGGCCTGGGCGGCCGCGAGGCGGGCGATGGGCACGCGGAACGGCGAGCACGAGACATAGTCGAGGGCGATCGCGTGGCAGAATGCGACCGAGGCCGGGTCGCCGCCGTGCTCGCCGCAAATCCCCACTTTGAGCTTTGGCCGCGTCTTGCGACCGCGTTCGACGCCGATGCGCATCAATTCCCCCACGCCATCGCGGTCGACGGACACGAAGGGATCGCTCGGAAGGACGCCGCGCGCCAGGTAAGTGCCGAGAAAGCTCGCGGCGTCGTCGCGGCTGATGCCGTAGGTGGTCTGCGTCAGATCGTTGGTGCCGAAGGAAAAGAACTCCGCGCTCTGCGCGATTTCGCCGGCGCGCAACGACGCACGCGGAAGCTCGATCATGGTGCCGACCTGATACTTGACGCTCCTCCCGCTCTCGCGCGCGACCGCCTGCGCCATGGCATCGATACTCGCCTTGACCAGGTCGAGCTCGGCTTTGGTGGCGATGAGCGGAACCATCACCTCGGGCACGACCGGCTTGCCTGTGCGCTTGGCGGCTTCGGCTGCCGCTTCGAAGATCGCGCGCGCCTGCATCTCAGCGATCTCGGGATAGGCGAGCGCCAGGCGGCAGCCGCGGAAGCCGAGCATCGGGTTGAATTCGTTGAGCTCGCGGGCGCGGTCGGCGAGCTTCTTGGCGTCGGCTCCCATCGCGGTGGCGACCTCGGCGATCTCTTCCTCGCTGTGGGGCAGGAATTCGTGCAGCGGCGGATCGAGCAGCCTGATCGTCACCGGCAGCCCCTGCATGATCTCGAACAGCTCGACGAAGTCCGCGCGCTGCATGGGCAGGAGCTTGGCGAGCGCGGCGCGGCGGGATTTTTCGTCGTCGGCGAGGATCATTTCGCGCACGGCGCGAATGCGATCCTCGTCGAAGAACATGTGCTCGGTGCGGCAAAGCCCGATGCCCTCGGCGCCGAACTTCAAGGCGACGCGCGCATCGTTGGGCGTGTCCGCGTTGGCGCGCACGCCGAGCTTGCGCACCGCGTCGGCCCAGCCCATCAGCGTTGCGAATTCGCCGGAGAGCGCCGGCTCGATCATGGGCACGCGGCCGGCGAGCACCTGCCCGGTCGAGCCGTCGATGGTGATGACGTCACCCGCCTTGAACGTGTGGCCGGCGACGCTCATGGTGCCGGCGGCGTAGTCGACCCGCAGCGCGCCCGCGCCGGAAACGCAGGGCTTGCCCATGCCGCGGGCGACCACGGCGGCGTGCGAGGTCATGCCGCCGCGGGTGGTGAGAATGCCCTCGGCCGCATGCATGCCGTGGATGTCTTCCGGCGAGGTCTCGACCCGCACCAGGATGATGCTCTTGTCCTTGGCCTTGAGCGCCTCCGCCTCGTCGGCCGAGAACACGATCTCGCCGGAGGCCGCGCCGGGCGAGGCGGGAAGCCCGGTGGCAAAGATGTTGCGCTCGGCATTGGGATCGATGGTCGGATGCAGGAGCTGGTCGAGCGCCCCCGGATCGATGCGCGCGACCGCCTCCTTGCGTGAAATCAACCCCTCGTTCGCCAGATCGACCGCGATCTTCAGCGCCGCCTTGGCCGTGCGCTTGCCCGAGCGGGTCTGCAGCATCCACAGCTTGCCCTGCTCGACGGTGAATTCGAGGTCCTGCATGTCGCGGTAATGGCGCTCGAGCACGCCGTAGATGCGCTCGAGCTCCTTGAACGCCTGCGGGAGCGCCCGTTCCATCGACGGCTTGTCCGAGCCCGCCTCCTGACGCGCGGCCTCCGTGATCTCCTGCGGGGTGCGGATGCCGGCGACCACGTCCTCGCCCTGGGCATTGATCAGGAACTCGCCGTAAAGCCTTTTGTCGCCGGTCGATGGATTGCGCGTGAATGCGACGCCTGTGGCCGAGGTCTCGCCCATATTGCCGAACACCATGGCCTGCACATTGACCGCGGTACCCCAGCTCTCCGGGATGTGGTGCAGGCGCCGATAGGTGATGGCGCGCTGGTTCATCCAGGAGCCGAACACGGCGCCGATCGCTCCCCACAATTGCTGCTGCGGGTCCTGCGGGAACGGCTCGCCCTGCTCCTCTTCGATCCGCTCCTGGAAGCGGGCGACGAGCTCGACCCAGTCGTCGGCCGAAAGATCGGTGTCGAGCGTGTAGCCGTTCTTGTCCTTCTGGTCGTCGAGGATTTCCTCGAAGTGGTGGTGGCCGAGCCCAAGCACCACGTCGGAATACATGGTGATGAAGCGCCGGTACGAATCATAGGCGAAGCGCCGATCGTTGGATTTCTTCGCCAGCGCCTCGACGGTGGCGTCGTTGAGGCCGAGATTGAGCACCGTGTCCATCATGCCGGGCATCGACGCGCGCGCCCCCGAGCGCACCGAGACCAGCAAGGGATTGTCGCTGTCGCCGAAGGTCTTGCCGGTGACGCGGCCGACCTCGGCGAGCGCGGCGGCGACTTGTTGCTCGAGGTCCTTCGGGTAGGTCTTGCCGTTCTCGTAATAGTGGCTGCAGACCGCTGTGGTGATGGTGAAACCCGGCGGCACCGGCAAGCCGAGATTGGCCATCTCGGCAAGGCCGGCGCCTTTGCCGCCGAGGAGGTTGCGCATGTCGGCGCGGCCTTCGGCTTTGCCGTTGCCGAAGCGGTAGACCCATTTGGCTTTGGCGGAAGCCGTCTTCGACGCGGCCGCCCGGCGCGCCGCGGCCTTGCGGGCGGACGCAGGACGGGTGGATTTCTTGTTCGATGGGGTACGGCGCGGCGGCGATGTGACCATGGAACCACGAACTGGGATGCGCCCGGCCCCTATGATCCCCGCCGCGGGCGCCGACGCAAGAGCGCAGATGGGCGGGTCGGCGGCGGCGGATCAGCGGATGAAGTGATAGATGCCGTTCAATCCAATCAGGCCGACGATGATCAGATAGATGGCGACGACGTAGTTCAACAGTCGCGGCACGAGCAGGATCAGGATGCCGGCGATCAGCGCAACGAGCGGCGTGATATGGGCAACGGTGATGGTCATGAGGATCTCCTTGGGTCGCAGTCGATGATAATGATGGCGTCAGTGAGAGGTTCCACAAGCCGAGTCCTTCCCATTCTACTCGGCGTCATCATCCGCGTAAGCGGATGATCTCGTAATCACCGAACAATCGTTTGGTACTCATGTGGATTGCCGCTTGATTCGTGATTACTGGATGCCCGCCTTCGCGGGCATGACGACGCGTGTGTTCAACCCTCGATGCGGGAGAAATCCGCGACCGCTTCTGTGGCCACGCGGATTTGATTGAGTAGCTTGAGACGATTCTCGCGCAGTTCCTTCTTCTCGGTACCCTCAGCAACATTGACAGTCACCTTGTCGAAGAAAGCGTCGACGTACGGACGGAGCTTCGCCATGGCACGCATCGCGGCTTCGTAGTCCTCGTGCTGGACAGCGTCGGATGCTTCCGCCCTGATGGTGTCAATCGCCAGCGCCAGCGCCTTTTCCTCCGTTTGTCGATAGCGCGCCTCATCAGGTCGATCGATATATGCACGCCTGTCCTTCTTCTCCTCGATGCGGATGATATTGGTCGCACGCTTGTAGCCCGCGAGCAGATTCTTGCCGTCTTCGGTATCGAGGAATTTTCGAAGTGCGTCGACCCGACGCACGATCGAAATGATGCCTGCCTCCCTGCCGCCGACATCAAGCACGGCGTCGACAAGGTCGTGACGCGCTCCTTCATCGCGCAACTGCACCTTAAGGCGCTCATGAAAAAAGTCCTCAAAGTTAACCGCAGCTTCCCGGATTTCTTCCTTAGAAAGGTTCGTCGGGAACAGCTCCACGTGTGTTTCGAACCGCGCTCGAGGAAACAGCTCCACGTTGTTAGTCAGGGCAATGCGGATCACTCCCAGCGCAGCGCGCCGCAGCGCATACGGATCCTTGCTCCCCGTCGGTTTTTCGTCGTTTACCCAAAACCCCACCAGCGTGTCGAGCTTGTCCGCGAGCGCGACTGCGACCGAAACCGGATCGGTCGGCACGCGGTCATTGGGGCCGAGCGGCTTGTAGTGATCCTCGCATGCCGCCGCGACGCTTGCGTCTTCCCCCTGCGCCAGCGCGTAATATTTTCCCATCAGCCCTTGCAGCTCGGGGAATTCGCCGACCACCTCGGTGAGCAAATCCGCTTTGGCGAGGCGCGCGGCTCGCCTGACCTGCCGACGGTAAGTATCCTGCTCGCGTTGCAGATCGTCGGGCGAAAGCGTTTGGCCTGGGAAAAATTCGGGCCGGCTCGCGATGTCGTCGGCAAGCTGCTTGATACGCTCGATGCGATCCCATTGGCTGCCGAGCTTTTCGTGAAAGACAATGTCCTTGAATTTCGGCAGCCGGTCCTCCAGCCGCGTCTTGAGATCGGTGTCGTAGAAGAATTTGGCGTCGGCGAGGCGTGCGCGGATGACCCGCTCGTTGCCAGCGATGATCGCCTTGCCGCCATCCTCGGCCTCGATATTGGCGACGAGGATGAACTTGTCGACGAGCTGCGACGTGCGCGGGTCGCGCAGCACGAAGCATTTCTGGTTGTTGCGGATGGTGGCGCGGACGATCTCGGGCGGCATGGCGAGGAACGCCTGGTCGAACGATCCCATCATCACCACTGGCCACTCGACCAGGCCGGCGACCTCGGCCGAGAGGCCGGCGTCCTCGACGAGTTCAAAGCCCTGCGCGAAGGCGAGGTTCTTGGCGTCGGCAAGGATCATTTCCTTGCGCCGCTCGGGGTCGAGCACGACCTTCGCCTTTTCGAGCTTGGCGGCGTAGTCTTCGAACCGGCGCACCTTGAACGGCTGCGGCGCCATGAAGCGATGGCCGCGCGTCTCATCGCCGGCCGCAATCCCGTCGACCGCGAACGCGACGATCTCGGGCTCCTCGGTCTCCGGGCCGAAGGTCGCGACGATGGAATGCAGCGGCCGCACCCAGCCGAGCGAGCCCGGTTGCGCCGACTGTTCGCCCCAGCGCATCGACTTCGGCCAGGGGAATGTCTTCACCACCGCGGGCACGATCTCGGCGATCACCTCGATCGCGGGCCGGCCCGGCTTCTCGATCACCGCCAGGTAGAAGTCGCCCTTCTTGTCGGGCTGCACCTTGGCCTCGCTGATGGATTTGAGCCCGGCGGCGCGCAGAAATCCTTGGATGGCGCTCTCGGGCGCGCCGACGCGCGGGCCCTTTTTCTCTTCCTTCACGTCCGGCTGCCTGACCGGCACGCCCTTGACCGCGAGTGCGAGCCGGCGCGGCGTGACGAAGGCCTTGGCGCCCTCGTAGAGGAGGCCGGCGCCGACCAGCGCCTCGGTGACGAGCTTGCGCAAGTCCTCGGCCGCGCGCGCCTGCATGCGCGCCGGAATTTCCTCGGAGAACAGTTCGAGCAAAAAGTCGGGCACCGTGAGCAGGTAGCAGGCGCGCCCGGCGTTGTTAAGTCGAAAAGCGTGGCGCGCGCGGGCGCCGGGCCCCGCGCGAACTCGCCGCGAGCGCGCGCTTGCGGGACCCCTCGGCCTGCCGCACACTTGCGATGGCGCCGATCTCGCTTGGGATTGAGGCAGGCGATGAAAACTTTCGACTGCAGCCTTGGTGCGCGCGCCGCCGTCCTGTGCGCGGTCGCGTCGTTGGCGGTCGCGGCTGCGGCCAGCGCCGATGAGACGGCCTATCTCATGTATCTCAAGGGGAGCGAAGGCCCACCCGCCGTGCCCATGCGCGTCCTCTGGGACGCGCGCGACGGCGCCAACGGCCGCGTCACCATCGATCTCGGCGAGAAATACGAGCCGGCGCTGACGAAGCTCGGACTTCCCCGGGTGCTCGCATACGACGCCAAGCTCGACAAGTCGCAGTTCGCGGTGCGCGATGGCGAATTCGCGCGCTTCGTCAAGGTCGTCGCCACCTCCATCGTCCAGGGCTTCTTGACCGCGAGCCCCGTTCCCGGCGCGTGGGCGCAACCCGCCGAGGTCAACGTTCACACCGCGGCGCTCCTGATCACGCCTGCGCGCGAGCGATTGGAGGTGACGGCGCGGCTCTACGTCACCTATCTGTGGCCGCAAAAGTCCGGGCCGCCGAAGGTCCAGGATCTGATCAAGGGCGACATCGTCTTCGTCGGCCAGCCGGAGCCCGCGGGGCCTGGCGAGGCGACACAGCCGAGCAAGCCCTAAACGGCGAGATACGCACGCCTGGTCGCTGCAGCCACGGAATCGATCAAGCCGAATCGCCGCCGCGGCGGCGGCGCCCGTATTCGCGGGGCCTCACAGCTTCTTATGGCTGCCGTCGCACATGGGCCGATTGCCGGTGCGCTTGCAGGCGCAGAACCAGGCCTGCTCCGCCTGCTGCGCCTTCCACTCGACCGGCGAAAACCCCGTGCCCTTGTGCGAGCCGTCGCAGAACGGTTGGCTCTTCGAGCGCCCGCAGGCGCACCACCAGTAGCTCTTGCCGGCCTCGACATCGACCGCGAGCGGAGCCCGTCCACCGATTTCAGGCTGTGCGTTCATGCCGGCGCTCCTCCCGCTTCGGTCGCAAGCCACGCCACGCCGCAGGCCTTGGCGAGCTCGCGCACGCGTAGAATATAGCTCTGCCGCTCGGTCACCGAAATCACCCCGCGCGCATCGAGCAAATTGAACACATGGCTCGCCTTGATGCATTGGTCGTAGGCCGGCAGCGCCATCAGGTGGCGCTTGTTGTTGCCGACCGTCACCCAACCGGCCTCGATGTATTCGCGGCACGCGGCCTCCGCCATCCTGAACTGCTCGAACAGCATCTCGGTTTCGGCAAATTCGAAGTTGTGGCGCGAATATTCCTGCTCGGCCTGCAGGAAGACGTCGCCGTAGGTGACCTTCTTCTCACCCTCGCGGCCGTTGAAGTTGAGATCGAAGGCGCGGTCGACGCCCTGCACATACATCGCGAGCCGCTCGAGACCGTAGGGCAACTCACCCGAAACCGGCGCGCATTCGAAGCCCGCGACTTGCTGAAAATACGTAAACTGCGACACCTCCATGCCGTCGCACCAGCACTCCCAGCCGAGTCCCCAGGCACCGAGGGTCGGACTTTCCCAGTCGTCCTCGACGAAG
>Ga0124850_1000211_pt1 | contig 10345 bp, 8 predicted proteins | sample PanSoiMetaGPlot1_FD_97462 | JGI IMG/M metagenome (GOLD analysis project Ga0124850, IMG submission 97462) | Tropical forest soil microbial communities from Panama analyzed to predict greenhouse gas emissions - Panama Soil - Plot 1 (PacBio error... | ecosystem: Environmental > Terrestrial > Soil >...
CGAGGGCGGCTTTTTCGGCAAAGGTCCAGGCGAGGGGACCATCAAGGCCGTCCTGCCCGACGCCCGGACCGACTTCATTTATGCGGTGATTGGGGAGGAGTATGGCGTGCTCGCCTGCCTCGTGCTGCTTGCCCTGTTCGTGCTGGTGGTGGTGCGCGTGTTTGCGCGCCACGTGGGACGCAGCGACGGCTTTGCGTCGCTGGCCTCCGCCGGCCTTGCCTTGCTTTTCGTGCTGCAGGCGATCATCAACATGGCCGTCAATGTCGGGCTTGTACCGGCCAAGGGCATGACGCTGCCTTTCGTCTCGACCGGCGGTTCCTCCATGCTGGCGATCGGCCTCACAATCGGCATGCTGCTGGCGCTCACTCGCCAGCGCCCTGATCCTGCGCGCGTCAAAAAGCCAAAATTCTTGTCGAGGCCTAGCGTGTGAAACGCCCAAGGGAACGGCAAAGATCGTGAGCGCTCGCTCGGTGATGCTGGCAGCCGGCGGGACGGGGGGACACCTCTTTCCCGCCTTGGCGCTCGCCCAGGAACTGGGGCGGCGTGCCATTGGCGTCGACCTCGTGACGGACCAGCGCGGCGATCGCTACGGAACGGACTTTCCCGCCCGTGCCGTCTATCGCGTACCCTCCGCAACCCTGAAGGGGCGATCGCTCCTTGGAGCCGCGCGGACCGGCTCGATGCTGCTGCGGGGGATCGCTGCAGCCTTCAGGCTCCTGGGCGAGGTACGGCCGGGCGTGGTCGTGGGCTTTGGCGGCTATCCGGCGTTTCCCCCCCTCGTCGCGGCGCGCCTGCGCGGGATCCCCACAGCAGTCCACGAGCAGAACGCCGTGCTCGGCCGAGCCAATCGCATGCTTGCCACGCGCGTCGATGCCATCGCCACCTCGTTTGAGCCAACCAAGCACCTGGAGGGGCAAGCGCGCAGCCGGTCACGCCTCACCGGCAACCCGGTGCGCGACCTGGTGATCGACTGGTCGGCGCGTGCGTATCAGGCTCCGAGCAGCGAGGGGCCGTTCTCCCTCCTGGTGTTCGGCGGCAGTCAGGGCGCGCGGTTCTTCTCCGATACGCTGCCCCCCGCGCTGGCTCTGTTGCCGGACGCGTCGCGGGGGAGCCTATTCGTCGTGCAGCAGTGCCGCGAGGAAGACCTGGCGCGGGTGGAGGCGGCCTACCACGCGGCCGGCGTGCGCGCTCATCTTGCCACGTTCTTCGCCAACCTGCCCGAGGAGATGGCCAAGGCGCACCTCGTGATCGCACGCGCGGGCGCTTCCACCGTGGCCGAGCTTACGGTCATGGGCCGCCCCGCCATCCTCGTGCCACTGCCGCAAGCCATCGACGACGACCAGCTCAACAATGCAGCGCGCCTTGCCGAGTTGGGCGCGGCCTGGTGCATCGAGCAAAAAGAGCTGACGCCCGAGCGCCTTGCCAGCGCCATCTCCCGCTTGCTCGGGGCGCCGGACATGCTGGCGCAGGCGGCGGCGGCAGCCAAGCGTCAAGGTCGACCGGACGCCGTGGTGCGGCTCGCCGACCTGGTCGAGGAGCTGATAGGCAGCCGGCTAAAAAGCGCGTAAATCTCCGGGCCAGGCGCTGGCCGAAGGACCTGAGGGAACCACACTGGATGCAGATGCCTGGCGAGATGGGGCCCGTGCATATTCTTGGCATCGGCGGCATCGGCATGAGCGCCATCGCCGAGATCCTGCACGCGAAGGGCTACACGGTGCAGGGCAGCGACCAGAAGGACAGCGCCAACGTGCGGCGCCTGCGCGCCAAAGGCATCCGCGTTTTCGTCGGCCACGATGCCATCAACCTGGTGGGTGCCAAGTTCATCGTCATGTCAACCGCGGTGAAGGCCGGCAACCCCGAGCTGGAGGCGGCGCGCAAGCGTGGTCTGCCCATCATCCGCCGCGCCGAGATGCTGGCCGAGCTCATGCGGCTCTACGCGACCGTGTCCGTCACCGGCAGCCACGGCAAAACCACCACAACCTCGCTGATCGCCCACATTTTCAACGTCGCTGGCCTCGATCCCACGGTCATTACCGGGGGCATCATCAACGAATGGAGCTCCAACGCGCGCCTCGGCGACAGCAAGTGGATGATCGTGGAGGCGGACGAATCCGACGGCACGTTCATCAAGATGCCAACCCAGATCGGCGTCGTCACCAACATCGACCCGGAGCATCTCGATTACTTCAAGACGGTCGAGAATATGCATCGCGAGTTCGAAACCTTCTTTCGCAACATCCCCTTCTACGGTTTGGCCGTTACCTGCCTGGATCATGCCGTGACCGCTGCAATGGTCGAGCGCCTGGAGCTGCGCCGTGACGGCCGCCGGCTCTTGACCTACGGGACCTCGCCCGAGGCCGATCTCGTCTTGAAGTCGGTGCGGGTCGAAGGTCCCCTCACCTCGTTTGATGCGCAGCTTGGCGGGCGCGTGCGGGGCGGGGCACGCTCCCTAGCCGGCTGGAGCATTCCGATCCCCGGTCAGCACAATGCCCTCAATGCACTCGCGGCCATTGCCGTGGCGACCGAAGCCGAGATCTGCGATGACGTCATCCGCCGGGCCATTGCCGGCTTTTCGGGCGTGCGGCGGCGGTTTCAACTCACCGGCACCTGGAACGGCGTGGCGATTTACGACGACTACGGACATCATCCCGTCGAGATTGCAGCCGTGCTGAAGGCCGCCCGAGCCGCTGTCGGCGGCCGCGTCATTGCCGTCGTGGAGCCGCACCGCTACACGCGCGTGCGCGATCTCTTCGACGATTTCGCCGGCTGCTTCAAGGATGCGGGCAGCGTCATCGTTACGCCGCTCTATTCGGCCGGCGAGCCAGCCATCGAAGGGGTTAATCACACGGCGCTCGCCGGGGCGATCCGCAAGGCCGGCCACGCCGCCGTCACCACGGTCGCGAGCGAACGCGAGATCGCCCCCGCGCTCAAGAGCTTCGCGGTCGCAGGCGATATCGTCATCTGCTTTGGCGCCGGCAACAGCACCGAGTGGGCGCACGCGTTGCCCCAATGGCTTGCCGGCGAACCCAGGCGCGCCGGAGGCGCAGCATGAGCTTTCCCGATCTGCGGCCCGAGATTGCCCAACGCATGCCCCAGGTGCGGGGACGGCTGATCGCGAACGCGCCGCTGGCAGACATCACTTGGTTCCGCGTCGGCGGACGCGCGCAACTGCTGTTCACGCCGTCGGACGAGGCCGATCTTGCCTACTTCCTTGCGCAACTGCCGCACGCAATTCCGGTGGTCGTCATTGGGCTCGGCTCCAATCTGCTGGTGCGCGACGGCGGGGTACCCGGTGTGGTCATCCGCCTCGGTCGAGGGTTTGCGCAGATCGGGGTCGAGCCGGGGCACCGGCTGCGGGCCGGAGCCGTGGTCCCCGATGCCAAGCTCTCCCGTGCGGCGGCCGATGCGGGCATCGCCGGCTTGGCATTCTACCGCGGCGTACCTGGCTCGATCGGCGGCGCGCTGCGCATGAACGCTGGCGCGCACGGCCGGGAAACCAAAGATGCGTTGGTTGAGGCCCGCGCCGTCGACCGCGCCGGCAACGTGCATGTGCTGGCGCGCGGTGCCATGGGGCTCACCTACCGACACTGCGGCGTGCCGGACGACTGGATTTTTACCGCGGCGCTGTTCCAGGGCAGCCCCGGCGAGCCCGCCCAGATCCTGAAGGAGATGGAAGAGGTTGCCGAGTATCGCGAGGCCAATCAACCGATCCGCGACCGCACCGGGGGCTCCACATTCAAGAATCCGCCGGGCTCGAGCGCCTGGCGGCTGGTCGATCAGGCGGGCTGCCGGGGTCTCAGCGTGGGCGGCGCCAAAGTTTCGCAGATGCACTGCAATTTTCTGATCAATGACGGCAGCGCCACCGCCGAGGACATCGAGCGTCTCGGTGAGACCGTGCGTCGGCGCGTGCGCGAGGCGTTTGGCATAACCCTTGAGTGGGAGATCATCCGCTTGGGGTTGCCCCAGTCTGGCCACCCCACGGGTGAAGCATTGCTGGAGGCTCTTGCACAGGGATGATCCTGTCTTGGCAGCGCGTCGATTGAGCCACGTCGCCGTCCTCCTCGGTGGCCTCTCCGCCGAGCGCAAGGTGAGCCTCGATTCGGGTGCAGCCTGCGCTGAGGCGCTCGAGAGCCTTGGCTACCGGGTTACGCGCGTCGACGCCGGGCGCGACCTTGCCCAGCGCCTGGCCGAAGTGAAACCGGAGGTCTGCTTCAACGCCCTGCACGGTCGCTGGGGTGAGGACGGCTGCGTGCAGGGCCTGCTTGAGCTGATGCGCATCCCCTACACCCACTCTGGCGTGCTCGCCTCGGCGCTGGCCATGCACAAGGAGCGCGCCAAGCGCGTCATGCACGCGGCGGGTATTCCGGTCGCCGATGGCAAGGTCGTGCGCCGGTCGGAGGCAGCGAAGGATCACGTGCTGCCGCGGCCCTACGTCCTCAAACCGGTCGCCGAAGGCTCCAGCGTTGGCGTCTACATCGTTCGCGAGGACCACGCCCATCCTCCCCAGGAGCTCACCGACCCGGGTTGGGCCTTCGGGGATTGGTTGCTGGCCGAGCGCTACGTCGCCGGCAAGGAACTGACCTGCGCCGTGATGGGCGCTCGCGCGCTCGGCGTGACCGAGATCGTGCCCGATGCGAGCCTGCGCTTCTACAACTATGAGGCCAAATATGCAGGCGGTGGCTCGGTTCACATCCTGCCTGCCCGCCTTTCACCAAATGTTTACGAATTGGTGCAGAAGTTAACGTTGACGGCCCATAAAGCCTTGGGCTGCCGCGGCGTTTCGCGCGCCGATTTCCGCTACGACGACAGCGCGGGCGAGCTCGTGTGCCTGGAAGTCAATACGCAACCGGGCATGACCGCAACCTCGCTCGTTCCCGAGCTCGCGGCGCATGCGGGAATGACATTTACCGAGCTGGTGGGCTGGATGGTCGAGGAGGCCAGTTGCGACAGGTAGGGACCGGGGCTGAATTTGAGAGGCGGGCGAGCCCATCGCCAGCGCCCCAGCCGGTCCTGAAGGAGGCCCACCTCCGTCGCCCACACGCACGGCGTCCGCGCCGCGGGCGCCGCCGCACATTGCGGGTGCGGGCGCCGGCCTTGATCGCGCTCGGCATCGTTGCCCCCTTGGCGTTTGCCGGCGTAGCGCGGCCGCTCAATTCGCCGGCACCGGCGCTCGCCGAAATCGAGCGACTGATCGAGTTGGCGGGTTTTGGCCTCACCCAAGTGTCGGTGACGGGGCATCGCTACACGGTGGACAGCGACGTCTTCGATGCCATCGGTCTTGAGAACGCGCACACGATGCTAACGTTCGACACGCGTGCTGCCCAGGATCGCATCGAGCGCCTGCCCTGGGTGGAGCGGGCAAGCATCGAGCGCGTCATTCCCGATCGCCTCGAGGTTCGCGTCTTCGAGCGCTCGCCCTCCGCCGTTTGGCGTCGCAATGGACGCGCGTTCCTCATCGACCCGTCCGGCCGCGTCCTTGCCGCCGTTCCGCCCGATGCCATTCCGTCGCTGCCGCGCGTGGCCGGCGAAGGTGCCGCCGCCAAGGCGGCCGATCTGCAGGCCGTGCTTGCCGAGCATCCTGCGCTGATGGCCCGCGTGGACATCGCCGAACGCGTCGGGCAACGCCGATGGGTGCTCCGGCTCGCCGATGGCGGGAGCGTGCAGCTGCCGGCGTACGGGGAAGCGGAAGCAATGGCTCGCTGGCTGCGCGTCGCGGAGGCGCGCGGCCCTGGCGCGGTTGAGATCGATGTCAGGGTCAAAGAGCGCACGCTGGTACGCGCACCGGAGGGCAGCAAAGCCACCGTGGAGCTGGCAGCACGCAAAGTGGCCGGCGGTCCCTGAACAGAGCTTGGAGTGGGTTGCGTGCGCGGAAGCTTGGCATCGAGCAGGCGTTCGGACGATGTCATCGGCCTCTTGGACATCGGCACCAGCAAGGTTGCTTGCGTGATCGTGGCAGTGCCGCAATGGCGTGCGGCTGTGGGTCTCAGCGAAGTGGCGGTGCGGGTTCTGGGTGCTGGGGTTTGCCCCTCGCGCGGGGTCAAGAGCGGTACGGTGTTCGCACTTCCTGAGGCGGAGCAGGCGGTGCGGGAGGCGGTGGCGCAAGCCGAGCGGGGCGCGCAAACGGCGGTAGAGAGCGTGCTGTTGGCGGTGGCCTGCGGGCGACTGCGATCGGCAACGTTCACGGCTGAAACGAGTGTCGAGGGACGTGTGGTCGAGGCGGCAGACATCGAGCGGCTGATGGCGGCGGCGCACCGGCACGCCGAACGCGAGGGGCGTACGCTGCTGCACTTGAATTGCATCTCCTACCGGCTCGATGGCACGGGGGGCGTCGGCCACCCGCTCGGGCTCGCCGGCAATAAGCTGGGTGCCGATCTGCATGCGGTGACGGCGGACGATGCACCGCTGCGCAACATGATGCATGTCGTGGAGCGCGCCTACCTCTCCGCGGCCGGTCTCGTGCCGGCGCCCTATGCCAGCGCACTTGCCGCCACCACGGGCGAGGAGCGTCAGCGGGGCGTGCTCTGTCTCGACATTGGTGCAGGCACAACATCGCTTGCTGCCTTCGCGCAAGGACATCTGTTGTCCTGTGAGGTGGTGCCGATCGGGGGCCAGCACGCAACCTTTGACCTGGCGCAGGCCTTGTCGGCTCCTGTTTACGAAGCTGAACGAATCAAAATGCATCATGTGTCCTTGGCAGGCGCCGCGGCCGACGACCGCGAGAGCATCGCCTACGCGCTTGCCGACGAAGGGACGCCGACCGCGTCGCGGACGACCAAGGGCGAGGTGCGCGCCATCGTTCGCGATCGGATGTTGCGTTTGTTTGGCGAAGTTATAAGCCGGCTCGAGCGCTCACAGGCGGCACGCTATGCCATGCGTGTCGTCCTGACCGGCGGAGCGAGCCAGCAGGCGGGATTGGTCGAGGTGGCGGCGGATGTGTTTGCGCGGCCGGTACGCGTTGCGCAGATCGAGCCGGTGGACGGCGTACTGGCGTCCTTTGCCAATGCGGCCTTCTCCACTCCCGCCGGTCTCGTGCAGGTCGCACTCGATCCGAGCGCGGGCACGCATTGGGAACGGCACGGACCACGGACAACGGGTTATCTGCGGCGTATGGGACAATGGCTCCGCGAGAGCTTTTGAAGGGCGCAAGAAACATGAGACCGCGCATAGCCGTCATCGGCGTTGGTGGCGCCGGCGGGAACGCCATCAACAACATGATCGCCGCCGGGCTCACGGGCGCGCAATTCATGGTCGCCAACACGGACGCTCAGGCGCTCGAAACCTCGAGTGCGGAGAGGAAGATCCAGCTCGGATCCAGCCTCACGGAGGGCCTCGGCGCTGGCTCCAAGCCGGAAATCGGCGAGGCCGCCGCGGAGGAGGCGATCGAGGAAATTCGCAACGCCGTCGCCGGCTGTCACGTGGTCTTCATCGCTGCGGGCATGGGTGGCGGCACCGGCACCGGCGCTGCCGCCGTCATTGCACGCATTGCCAAGGAATTCGGGATCCTCACGGTGGCGGTGGTGACGAAGCCCTTTCAGTTTGAGGGCTCGCGCCGCATGCGCGTGGCCGAAGCGGGCATCGCCGAGCTCAGGAGCCACGTCGATACGCTGCTCGTCATTCCCAACCAGAACCTGTTCCGCGTTGCCACCGACCGCACGACGTTTGCGGAAGCCTTCGTGCTCGCCGACCAGGTGCTCTATTCGGGCATCGCCTGCATCGTCGACCTGATCGTCAAGGAGGGCCTCATCAACCTCGATCTTGCCGACGTCAAGACGGTGCTGGGTGGCATGGGTACCGCCATGATGGGGACCGGCGAAGCCTCGGGCGAACAGCGCGCCATTGTCGCCTCCGAAGAAGCGATCGTGAACCCGCTGCTGGACGATACCTCGCTCAAGGGCGCCAAGAGCCTGCTCCTGTCCATCACCGGCGGTCCCGACCTGACGCTGTGGGAGGTGGATGAGGCGGCCAATCGGGTGCGCCAAGAGGTCGATCCCGACGCCAACATCATCGTCGGGGCGACCTTCGATGAAGCGTTGGGCGACAAGGTGCGCGTCTCGATCGTGGCCTCCGGCATGGGCCAGGCCCAACCGCAATCGCGCCCGGCCCGCGAGAAGGCTTGGGGGCCGCGCCCGAGCGCGGCTTCCCCGCCCCCCGCACCTCCGCCCCCCAACGACTTTCGCCTGCGCCTCAGCGAGGCCATGGACGATGGCAATGGACTAGGCCTTAGCCCACCCGCGGGCGAGGCGGCCGCCGCGGAGGGCTGGCGCCCGGGGAACGTCTACATCACCGAGCGCCCGCCCCAGCTCTCCCCGCTTGGCCATGCGCGAGGCCCCGAAAACCGCGCCAGGAGCGCGGAGATGGTTGCCCCCGTGCTGGAGCGGCCGATGCCGAGCGTTGAAGACTTTCCCCCCCACGCTCAGCGCGAATATTGGGCCAAGTCTGGCGCTCGGCCGGTGGCGCCGGAGGCGCCGTTCGTGTATCAACGTCACAGCGAATCACCGGCGAGCAAGGGGAGCCTCTTGCGCCGCTTGACGGGACGGGCCCTGGGCCGGCGGCAGCCCAGCGGCGAGGGCCAGTTGCCGAAGCATTCAAGCAGTACAAATACTGCCGTTGACAGTCGAGAAGAAGTTGATCTTCCGGTGTTTTTTGGTCGGGGCAAGCGTTAGCAACTCAAGCATGTCAACAGTCTCGTGCGGCAGTCCGGTAACACAGTGTAAGAAACCGTGATTTGTCCCCGGTCCGCACAGCACCTATCGTTTGATTCATAAACCCAAGCGAATCAGCCCGATGGACCAAATAACGGGTGGGTCCAAGCGTTCGGGGGGGCGATCGCCGAGGGGTGACGGACGGGGGCCAGAACATCCGGCAAGCCTGGGTGGTCTGCGCCGACGAGGGGACCGAGGGACATCGCACAATGTCGAAGCGATTTATCGGATCGCGCCAGACGACGATTGGCCGCGAGATCGAGCTGTCCGGTACGGGAGTTCACAGCGGCGCACCAGTTTCGATGGTGCTGCATCCTGCGGAGGTTGACACCGGTTACCGCTTTCTTGTGAGCAAGCGCGGCCGCATCATCGCCGAAATCCCTGCCGATGTTCGCTACGTCAAGAACCTTACGCTTTGCACGGTGCTGGGCGATGACTCAGGCGTCACCGTGGGCACCGTGGAACACCTGTTGGCTGCCTTGCGGGGGCTTTCCGTCGACAATTGCTATGTGGAAATCGACGCGCGCGAGGTGCCGATTATGGACGGCAGCGCGGCGGCCTTCGTGGAAGCGATCGATGAAGTTGGCATTCGCGAACTCTCCCAGCCGCGCAAGTTCATCAAGGTGCTGAAGCCCATCCGGGTGCAAGACGGTGACTGCTGGGGCGAGCTCACACCGCATTCGGGCTTCCACCTGGACGTCGAGATCGACTTTCCAACTCCACTGATCGGGCGCCAGCGCTTGGCGCTCGAGATGAATGCCGGCCAATTCCGCAATGAGATTGCGCGCGCCCGCACGTTTGGCTTCATGCGCGACGTGGAGAGCCTGTGGAAGGCGGGATTGGCGCTCGGCGCCTCCCTCAACAACACCATCGCGCTCGCCGACGACCGCATCATGAACGCGGAAGGCCTGCGCTACCCACAGGAGTTCGTGCGCCACAAGGTGCTCGATGCCATGGGCGACCTCGCGTTGGCTGGAGGTCCCATGCTGGGATCCTATCGCTCGGTTCGCGGTGGCCACCGGCTCAACGCGCGAGTCGTGCAAACGCTGCTCGCGGACGCGGATGCATGGACGATGGTTCGGGCACCTTGGGTGCGCGAGGCCGTTCCAGTCGACGTCTCGGTCGGGACCGCTGCCGTCAATTATGCCGCCGATCGCACCTGAGGGGAGTGGGCAGCACTGGCCCAGCATTGGGCCCAGCACTGGCCCAGCACTGGCCCAGCACTGGCCCAGAACTAGCTCAGAGTCGCCCAGACTGGGCGCGCAATGCCAAGGGGAAGGAGCCGATCGGAACTAGGGCGTCTCGGCAACAGACGATCGATTTTCCCTGATCCAACCAAGAGCTCCCTAATTTGCGCCAAAGTCTGGGGTGAGGCTTGCGCCGCGGTGGCAGCGGTGTGTTGAGGCATCCTGTTGGTGCGCTGGGGCTCATATGGTAGGGCTCTCAGTGGGATTAGAGGCGAGTTTAGGGATCAGAAAGCGGGATTTGCGGCACGAGAAGCTAGGCCGGCCAAGAACGGGGACGTAAGGCGGATGGCATTCCAAGCGATCGCGCGCGCTGCGAGTGCGACGAGAAGGTCGCACGCTGCGGTCGTGTGCGCGCTGGTCGGCGCTGTCCTGGCGGGCTGTGCTTCGAGCAACAAC